>JAABUR0100004051.1_pt1 | contig 19961 bp, 30 predicted proteins | sample 5560091 | NCBI WGS metagenome assembly JAABUR01 (sample SAMN10711879, study PRJNA513375) | rock metagenome | isolation source: Antarctica rocks | place: Antarctica: Victoria Land, University Valley sud
CGGTGCATGCTGCGCGTGTATCGGCCGCCCTGCGCCGCGCCTGGTGCGACTATGTGCAGAAGGGGGTATGGGAACTCACGTGAACACGCTTGCGGCAAGCGGTGCAGCGGACCGGTGCGCCTGCGGCGGGGCGCAGGCTTGCAGGACCTCCGCACAGCGCGTGTCTCGCTGCCACCAGCTGCCGCCACAGGACTCGCAGCCCAGGTGTTGCTGCCAAGGGGGGTAGCGACGGCGCCCAGCAACGGCGTCGCATCCGGAGGCTAGCGGGCCGCGCGCCTCTGCCACCGCGGCGCCCGCTGCCTCCAGCTTTGGGCGCCACACCTTCAGCCGCTGCGAAAACATATCAAAGCTGCGCTTCACGAAGAACACCTGCAGAGCGCGCGCGCCAGTTTGGGTCGCTGGCACCGCGGGACAGCGAGCGCAGCGAGCGCGCGACGGGCGCAGGTGCTCTGCAGCGCCCACCGTGACGCCGCTCAGGTAGCCCTTCACGTCTGTGCTGTTGGACGCGCCGCTGGGCGTGGTGGGCGTGGCCGGGCTGGTGCGCTGCCTCTTCTTGGGAGGCGTCTGCGCATGGCCGCTCGCCATGCGGCGTACTTTGTGCGGTTAGGCTTCGTTTGGAGGCGCTGCGCCACCTTTACACCTGGCTATCCATGCACGCCCGCTTGCCGCAAGCGGACAGCGCTGCAAGCGCTTGCCGGAGGACGCATTGTCACCGAGCTTCGCGGCAGCCAGTCGCCCCCTGTGCGTGCCCGCTTTGCCTGCAGGGCTCTGGAAGGACCACGGGAGCCCCGGTGATTTCCTTTACTTATGTCCTGGGCTGCCACAGCTTGTGCAGCAGAGGCTCGTGTAACTGTGCTCGCCACGCCCTAGCATCAGTAAAATCAACACAAAAATCAACACCAGCCAATGCTCTGTCACGCAAGCTCCACACCTCCAGCACTCTGTGTCTACGGCCGCCGGCGCGGAGCGGGGTGGCGGCTGGGAGCGATGGGCCCCGCTGCCAGCCGCTGCAGGGACAGCCTGCTGCGCTCGCGAGCGGCCGTTTACCTGACGGAGGCCGCCGCGGCGCCCTGGCTGCTGCCCCTGCGCCTGGCCGGCGCCCTGGTCGTCTCTGCCGCGCTCACCGTCCGCGCCGCGCGCCTCTACCTGCGGTGCGCCGCGCCGCCTGTGCTCAAACAGGCGACAGAGGCTGACGGCATGGCGTGTGCCGTGTTTCACACTGCCTCTTTAGCCTTTGGTGCTTTGATGCTAGGATGCAAGATGCTCCGCTTGGCAAGCCAGAGCTGGGAGAGCGCAACCGGCGACTGCACTAACGCTGCAGCTGGCGCCCTGTGCTCGCTTGTGCCGTTGACAGGGCACTGGTATCGCTTGTCTTCCAGCGCTCGCGCTCTCTTGACAGCCTGCGGCTCAGCCTGTCACTGCAGGCTACACGGACCATGCCAAGTGTAAGCCCAGTGCTGCCTGGGGGAAGAGGAGCCCTGCGTGGCGCGCTCAGCGGAGCCCTGACCCCGCCAGCGCCCCTGCCCCAAGCTGGCGGCCCACACCCTTGCGCGCGTGCGGCAGGTCGGCCTGGGCGGCGGGCGTGTGGGCGGCGCTGCTGGCGCTAGCGGCGGCGCGCTGGGGCGCGGGCCGCACGCTGGGTGCTGCCGCGGCTGCCTGGGCGGCGGCCACGTGCCGGCAGCTGCTGCGCCAGCCGCTGGCCGTCCCCAACACGGGCCACCGCTTGGGCGCGCACGGGTACGCCGGTGCGCACCCAACCGCGCTCCGGTCGGCCGCCCGCCGGGTTGCCGGCGCTCCGCCTGCACGGCTTGGTCCGGGCCCGCTGCTGCGGCTGCCAAACGAGCGGGCCCTGCGCGTGTACTCCGTGCGTCCCAGACACCGACATGCGCGAGCGTGCCGCCGGCGGCGCCCGCTCATCCGGCCGATGGCGAGTACGCGGGCGCTGCGAGCCTGCGCCGGGCATCGTCATGCGCTCGCGTGCTTGCCCCCCGGGCACGGTACCGCGGCTCGGCCGGCGCCACGCGCACAGGCGGCCCCGCTCAGCTGCGCAGGGTCGCTCAGCGGCGCGCCGGCGCGCGGCAGGCGCGCACTGCGAGAACACGCTGGAGGCGCTGGCGGACCTGGCGGCGCGCGACCGCGCGGGCGCCGCGCCCGGCCTCGCGTACATCGAGTGCGATGTGCACGTGCCGCGCCCGGCCCCGTGCACCGCCCCGCGCTCCCTGTGCCGCAGGCCGGGCATCACAGGCTGGACCCTGGTGGCGCCGACGGCGCTGCGTGCCCGCCGCACACATGGCTGTCACACGTGCATGATGAGCCTGCCTCCGCCCTCACGCAGCACCGTGCTGTCCAACCCACCTCCCGGCACCCACGCCGCTGGCGCATGCGCCCGCCGGGCCGGGGACTGTGCCCCCCAAAGCGCCGTGGGCGGCCCCAGCCGCGAGCGCTCTGCCCGTGGGGCGCAGGAGACAGCGGGGACCGCACCATCATGGGCGCAGGGTCCGCACCCTACCCTGACCTATCCGGGGCGCAGGAGACGGCAGACGGCGTGCTCGTTGTGCTGCACGACCTGCCGTCACTGCTGGCAGCGTCGCTGGGCGAGGGCGCGAACCGCGCGGCGGCGGCTGCCCTGCGCGCCGCCGGGGTCAACGCCGCCACCGCACGGGTCCAGGTGCAGCACTCTGACAGGCGGGCAGGTGACACGCCCGCTTGGCCATACGGGCGGCAGCACCCCGGGCGGGAGGCAGGCATGTGATGTTGCTCATCGCCCGTGCGATTGCCAGACATCCGGACCTGCGCGCTGCCCGGGACCTGCGCGCTGCCCGCAAGCGGGTCTGAATGCCCTGCGACCCATGCGCCGCGCATGTGGCAGACTGACCTGGCATTCGGGCGACATTCAAGATCCCCGTGCAGGGACGTGCATGCCATGGCTGCTTGCCTCCTTGTGCTGATGCGGTGCGTACGTGTCTCCGCAGGACCTGTCGCTCGCGCAGCTGCGGAGCGTGCACATGGGCGGCCGCAGCGGCGTGCACATCCCGCTGCTCGCAGATGTCCTAGAGTGCGCGCCCGGCGCCACGTCTTTCACAAGCTCGCTGTCCACCTCGCATCTGGCCTGCCGCATGTGGCCGGCAGCAGATGGATGGTCGAACAGCTGTTGCTAGCTAAAGATAGGGCATCTGTTTAGACACCTAGAGTTGGAGCCAGATGACAGGCGCATGGGCGGGCGCCAGGTGCTGCCAGCGAGAGGGCGTGCGCCGGCCGGTGGCCATCGAAGTGAAGTCGCTCCACACCGACGCGGGGCGCGAGCGCTTTATTGCGCTCCTCTGGTGGGTTCGCGCTGCACCTTTCGCCCTCTGAGCCGCATTGAGCGGTCACGCTGAGCACAAACGCTAATTGCTGCTTTCGCATGTGAGCTCGCGCCCCGGTCTGGCTGCACGTGGCGCTGCAACCATGCGCTTACCATTCAGCGAGCGCGTGTGCTACTGCCGATCCGCCGGACAGGTCATTGTGTCTCACGCCATGCGGCGGCGCGCGTGCAGCGAGTACCGGGCGTCGCCGCACTGCGCGGCGCTGCAGGCGGCGTGCCCGGAGCGCGCGTACGCGCCGTTTGGGTGGGCGGCTGCAATCGCCTTCCCGGGCGCGTGGGCGTCCGCGTTCGGCGCGCTGGGCGGGCCGCAGTGGCGGCGCTGGGCGACGCGCTGCCTTGACGGCGGCCTGCCGGCGCGTTCCTGCGTGCTGCACAGCCTGGACTTGCTGCGGGGCGCCCGGGATGCGGCGGGCACGGCACGGTGCCCAGCTGGTCTGGTGTTTGCAGCATAGTGCGCGCCACAGTGCAGGACGAGCTCGGGCCTGATGCGGGGCCGCAGTGGGGTTGCTTGGCAGAGGTCTAGGCTGCCGGCATGCCTACGAGCCCTGCTACAGGCCTTTGGCTCTTGTAATGTGCTAAACACAGCTCATTTCTACAGATTCAGGTGTGTAACTTGATAAACACAGTATGTTTCTTCGACACGCTATGCCCCTGCGCTTTCTGTCATTTCTTACAAACCACGTTGAACATAGGTCGCAGTCCTACAACACAGGGCTCTTCAGGGGCGCCAGCCCATACAGCATGCAGGCAGCGCAGTCAACCTACACCGGGTACACATGTTCTGCACGGCCAAGGGTGTCCACCGGCCGGCCCCGCGGCCGTCACTTGGCAGCGGCGGCCGGCGCGCCCTGCTGCGCGGCGGCCAGCGCCGCGAAGCGGCCCAGGTCGGTGCGCAGGATGTTCTCCACGATCGGTCGCAGCGTGCCGGCCAGCGGCGCGAGCGCGTCGGGCACCTCGTAGGATATGGTCAGCTTGACCGCGCACGCGGCGGGGCCCTTGCGGTAGAAGCGGATCTGCCCGCGGTTGGCCACGTCCACGCCGCCGCCGAAGCTGCCGCCGGTGGAGCCCTGCGCGCGCGCGGCGGCGTGGGCGCCGCGCGCGCCCCGGGGGCACGCCCGCACGGCGCGGCTGGCCCACGACTCGCTGCAGGCATGTATGAGGCATCGACGGCATGGAAGCGCTCGTCATGCAAAGCAAGCAACAGGCCGGCAGGCGCACGCAAGCATCACCATGCGCACGCCGCCGCGCGCGCGGCAGCGGGTCGGGCGCGCCGCGCGCCTGCACCGAGCGCCAGTGGATCTTCTGGTGGCGCGTCGGCGCCAGGTTCTGCGCCAGCCAGTTGAACTCAAAGTCCTGGTTGAGCTGCCGCGTCGCCAGCGTCCAGCGCGACAGCCGCGGGTCCTCCGGGACCACCTGCGGGCGGCCCCGCCCACTCGCGCGCTGACACACTGTGCGGAAGCGATGCATGACCCCAAACGCAGGCCCCCGCCTGACCCAAAACGCACCTTGCAACCTTACAGCAGACACAGGTCGGCAGCCGGGCCTGCTGCCACACCAAAGATGTTGCTGCCACCCAGGTAACGTGACACGGCCTGGCCGCGCCGGCCCACCTTCACGGTGCGGATCCAGGGCATCCACTGCGGGATCCGCTCGCGGTCCTCCCACATCGCGTAGCAGCGCTCCACCGGCGCGGCCACGTCGGCCTCGGCGCTGTTCTCCAGCCACTGTGACGCGCGCCAGCGCGCGCCATTGCTGCAGCCGCCGCGCAGCGGCGCGCCGGCCAGCGCGGCGTGCCGGGCTCTCCTGCAGCGGGTCCCTGCATCCCAGACACGTAAGAAGGTCACCAGGCGCCCTCCCGCACACTGTGGCAGAGGCTTCCAGCTTATAAGGCACTTCTAGTTGCCCTCTCTGCAGCCGGCCACAGTCCGCAGCGCCCCCTGCCAGCAGCGCAACCTGCGTGCCAAGCGCCCTGACCTCCTAGGCCTGTCTACCTTGCACACTTGCTGTGGTGCCTGCCTTGCTTGGCACCGCTGCTCACCAGGGAAACAGTGTCGCCTCCCTATCGAGCCAGGCTCAGCCACAGGCGGCAGGCCCATGCGCCTGGTCAGCTGCCTGATCAAGCACCGGGGGGGTGAAGCAGTGGCCCACTCAGCAAGCACTCAGTGTCCTGCGTGAGAACAGGGCAAACGCAATCTGTGAAGCCTGCCAGCAGACGTTGCAGACATGAGAGCTGCGGCAACGCCAGCACGCGGTCAGCAGCACAGCACAACAGGCCGGCGCCACGCTTCACCGCACCTGCCAGGCGCGCTGCAGACGCCCAGCACTGTGTATGTGGCTGGTGAAGCGCGCGCTGTGGTTGCCGGACCGCTCCTAGATGAGGCAGCTGCGATGCCTGGCGCTGAAGAGGCAATCACGGAGAGCTCGCTGGATGCTGGTGCATACAGACTCAACTCAACGCATACAGCAGACGCACACCACAGAGTCATTAATGAGACACTCACCTTGCTTGCGGTTTCGAGCATTGTAGTCTGAAGCAAAGTAGGGATGCAACTCTGCAGTTAGGTGACAGTGCTGGGCGTGTTAAACTATGAGGTTAAATGAGGTGGCTAGGGAGTGGTGGCTTAAGACGAGCCTTGGCTGTCTAATAAATAGCCTCTCCTCACTGCTTTTGGTGCAGGAGTCCGAGCCACGGCTGTAGAAAATACCCTTAGGGCCATGTTTGAATTCTTTTGTGGCCTGGCCTGGCCAAGTCCGCGGCTAACGAGGCGACCTAAGGAGATCGCTCGTGAGCACCTTCATTACGGTGCTGTGCAGCGAACCTGGGCAGACAGCGAAAACGGTCGAGGCACAGTTAGATACTCCATCTGTCTTCACATGATGCTGGACCACAGCTGGACCTCGATACACACCAACTGGGCGTACGGACGAGACATCCTAGCACCATTTCTGACGCGTGACCAGCCTCATGTGCGCTCACAGGTTGTCTCATCTTGGAATACACTTCTGGCAACGAGCACAGTAAGAGTGCCACGCGCTGGTCACGCCTGTAAAAACGCCAGTAACGCTGCACAGGGCCAGCGCTGCGCCCTCTCCTGCAGCGGGCGCCCGCAGTCGGCGCACCCGCCGGGTCAACGGCGAGCGCCTCAGGGCCCTATGCAGGGCCGCTAGGCGCCTGCACAGCTTCGTCTCCTCCCAGCACGCTGGTCGCTTGGCAGGAGCTTGGGGCAGGTATGGGCTCGCCTGGGGCGAGCGGGAAGTCCTCCCCTGCGGGCAGCAGCGGGCCCGGCCCGCCGCCCGCCAGCGAGCTGGCGGTCATGCTGCAGCGCTTTGGCCTGACGCTGGCGCAACATAGCAGAAGACGCAAAAGCCTGAGCCGGGCGGCTGCGGAGGCGCGCCGCGTGTGCACGCCGCTGCGCCTCATACGGCCGGGGACAGCCGGCGCGTGGGGCACGCGTGCACGCCGGGGGCGTGCGAACAGAGACGACGCTGTAGGGCCTGGCAGCGCATGTGTGAAGCTGCACCTGCGCCGCTCTGCAAGCGCTCACTGCCTACACACTGACAGTGGGCCCTCCAGCGCGCCAACAAGCGAGGCGCGCCCGGCGCGCCCGCCAGCATGCACACCACCATGGCAGCCAGCCAGCCAGCACACAGAAGTACGAGAGGATGCTCCGAGGGCGGGTGAGGGTGAGCAGGCAGCCGTGGGCGCACGCTGTACGCCGCTGGGCACGCTCAGCTCCTTGGGCGCCTGTCCGCGGCCGGCAGCGCGCGGCCCTTCAGCCAGCTGCCCGCCCGGCCCCCCACCCGCCCTGTCGCTGCCGGCCTATCGGAGAGCGCACTCTGGCGATAACGCGTCCCCAAATGCGTCCCCAAACCCGGCCGGGCCTCCTGTGCCGGCCTTGCAGCGCGATGCGCTTCACCAGGTCTCAGGACCGCAGCGCTTGGCCGCCGAGTCGCGCGCTGCAGAAAGCGCTGGGCCCTGCGGGACCCCGGGTGCCACGGCAGCCTGCTCGAACGCACTGGGCTGCCGCGGCATGGCTGCCACGCGAGCGCGCACGCCCGGCAGGCCCTGCAAAAAGGAAACTCACACCGCCTCTGACGCTGCGCCAGCGCAGCACCGCGCCAAAGTGCGCGCAACGCCGCGAGCATGCAGCATGTACGCCATTCCGCTCGTTACCGCCCCGCTGGCACCGCCCGCGGCGGCTGCCTCCCAAGGGGTGGCCGGCGGAGCGGCTCCGTGGCGCGCTGCTCCGAGCACGCGGCCTGCAGCAGCCAAACAGCCTGCAGCTGGCCAACCAACCCGCCAGGCAGCCGCAGCGCGTCTCACCGCATGCGCGCCGCTGCAGGCAGGAGCGCCAGCCGCGCCCAAGCAGCCCGGCGGGCTGGAGGCAGCGAGCCCGGCGTCTGCGCTCGCACCACAAGCGCCGCCAGCGCCGCCCGCCGCCCGGGGGCCTGGCGGCTCTGCTGGTGCGGTAGAAGCCTGTGGCATGCACCAGCGCGGCCTGCCATCTCTGCTGTGCGGCTGCTGCGGCTGCGCGGTGCTGCCGCACAGCGCGCGAGTGCCAGGCCCGGGCTCTGTCGCCGCGCCTCCCTCCCCCAGCTGTGCGGATGCACCGGCCCCGGCTCGAGAGTGCTGCGCACGCAGGCGCGCTGGAGAGCCCGCAGCAGGCCTGCATGCAGGTGACAGCATCGGATTGCACCATGCTAAGTGCGGGCCAGAGCTCGGTGCCTCGGAGAGCCGGGCGCGGCTGGGGTGCGGTTCGGAGCAGGGCGGGCAGGCCGGGGTGCCTGCGGTGCCGGGCAGCAGAGGCTGCTCAGGCTGGGAGGCTGCCGCTCATGCGCTCGCAGACTGGCGACAGCAGCTGACCAGCTTGCGCATCCATGCACCGACGTCAGTAATTGGGTATGTGGCAGGCTTGGCCGCTGGTGGCAGTGAGCCAGGCTTGCCAAGGCTTGCATGCGTGGGGTGGCTGCAACAGCGCCGAAGTACACCAGATGCTTGCATGCAGATTCATCAAGTCAACAGTGAAGAGGCACTGGACTTCGCAACGTCTGTGAACGGTGTTGCTCTCGCCAGAAGTGCGTGTGAGGATTGTTGACGTGGCGTGTCCGCAACAGAGACCAAGTGCGCTGCGCTCGCCCTGCCATCCTGGAGCCGCGTGCAAAGGCAACCGCCGTGTCACACGCAGTGCGGTGCCATGCTCGCGTCGGGCCGGCCACCGCGCTGCTGCAAGCACGCCTAGCTGGGCGACCTGCATATACACGCTAGGTTTCTCCTTTGCCTCTGTTCATTTTTGTGATGTGCATGTCCGTCTTAGCCTCAGGTGTTGCTTCTGCGTGTTCATTTGAACTGCTCATGCATGTGCAGTATGTGTGTACGTGTGAATGAAAAGCACCCTAGCATGAGGGGATGCAAATGGTCCTCACGAGAGGTGCATTGTGAGCGAGAGCAAGCTTGCTTTTAAGGCGGTCTTGGGCGTACAGCATATGTGCACGTGGTACGCACTGCCGCCCTCTTGCTGCCTGCAAGCATGTATCGGACGCGGCTTCAAGTGAGGAGGCAGGCAGAGGGGAACACAAACCACGAGGCAGCAGATAGGCTTGCCATGTGTCACATGAGTAAACAGCAAGGACACTCGTCCTAAACAGACATCAGCTAGACTGCAACTGCAGCAGATGGCATCGGCTTCACAAACAAGCCACCCCAGTAGCAGCTGGCATCCGCACCCTCGTCCCCGTGATCGCTGCTGGTCGGTTCAGGACGGAGGTAAGCACCGCACGGCCACTGTGCGGTGCTCCTGTGCGGTGCTCCTGACGAGTGTAATGTACGACGGCATGGTCCCTGCCAAGTTTTTGATCAGAGCAAACCCGTATGCCAGTTGGCAAGGTCAGGCACCAATCGGAGCAACTACAATGCTCTGGCAGACGTGCCAGCGGTGCAGGCTGTTTGCACAGGGAGAAGGGTTGCGCAGGCATGACTGCCTCTGAACGCTGAGTAACACGCAGGTGCTGCAAGTGCGCGTGCACAGCGAAGAGGCGCTGCTGCGGACAGCCTCACCAAAGGTGTGCGGCTGCCCTAGCACTAAGCATCCCCTCAGCAGCTGCCCCCTCAGACCACCTTCTTCTCCACAGCTCTCAGCCCTACCGCTCCTTATACATCAGGTGTAGTTCATAGTGTGCTAGCGCTGGAGCGCTGGTACCAGGGCTTTGCCACTATGTGTGTCTGTGTCAACGGTCAATGACGCAGCGTGTCTGTGCAATTTGCATAACCTGCAGATAGCGGGCGCCATCTGTACAGAAAATTGCACCTGGGCACCACGTGCGTTCAAGCTAGCCAGCTGCGCTTTGCACCTGGCAAGGTTTGGCGCTGGCACCAATTTGCAACCCTGCGGCGCCTTGATGTGCCTGGTGCAAGCAGTGGCCCCAGCGCCACGCACCGTCTAGGCCTGCTATTGCATTACACTTGCTTGCCGTGAGGTGCACGTTGGCTAATAAGCAGAGATGGATGACCGCCTAGCTCTCGGCAGCGGCGAGTGCCTGCCCGCGCCTGCTAGCCAGTGTCACGCTGTGCGGCTCGCCTCCTAGGCGCCGGCAGCACACGCATTCAAGCGGAGGCACTCTACTTTGCTAGCTTTTGGCAGGCTCTACGCACGGCTAGCAAATACACTCCTTAGGTTCCCCTTATGTATGTTCTGCAGCATGCGAGCCAGGCCTGCCTTCCGCACTGCGCCCCGCATCGCTCTGACGTCCGCTCCTGCGTGTGCGGCCAGGCCCGCGCCGCGCCACAGGATGGTCGTGCCGGTGACGAAGAAGCAAGTTGTGGTCTGCTGCGACGGCAGCTGGTGCGGCGACACGGCCGGCACGGTGTCCAACATCAAGCTGCTGGCGGACTGCTTCGCGGGCAAGGTGCTGCACGCCCGCATGGCCAGAGCCACATGGCTGCCCCCTGCTCCCTGTGCCCACATGCACTTCGTGCAGAGCCGTCACGCTGCAGATGCCGCGCCGTTGCCGCACTGTAGGTCCCCCACATGCATGCAGCCCGGCCTTGCTGCTTGCGGTGCCTGCGCACCCTTCGTGCCCGCGCGCCACACAAAGAGAGCCATGCACACGCTGTGGCTACTGTCACACGCCATGAGCGTCGCCGTGCGGCAGGTGCTGGAGCAGGACAGCGACTACCTATGCGAGCGCACCAAGGATGGCGTGGTGGTCAAGTACTATGAGGGCATAGGCCTGGCTGGGTCGTTTCAGGACTACATTGTCAACGGCGCGATCGCTGACGACATCGCCGCCGCCTGTACAGCCGCGTATCGCTTCATTGCCACGCAATTTGAGGAGGGCAGCGAGGTCTGGATGTTCGGGCTGAGCCGCGGCGCGCACACCGTGCGGTCGGTCTGCGGGATGATCAATAACTGGTGACCCCCTCGGCGCCGCCCGCTGCAGCGCACCCGCGCTGCTGTGACGTGTCTGTGCGCTCATCAGCCAACAAGCCCCCATGTCAGGCGTACACCGTGCCAAATTGCGCCTGCGCTGCTGGGCGCAGGGGCATCGTGGACATCAGCAAGATCGGCGGCGACGACAAGCTGGACACCTTCTGCGACGCCGTCTACCGCATGTACCGCAGCCGCGACGAGCAGTACCACCCCAGCAGCCGCTACGCCGCGGAGTTCAAGGCGCGCTTCAGCCACGCGCGCGGCCGGCCGCCCATCAAGTTCCTGGGCCTGCTCGACACGGTCGGCGCGCTGGGCGTGCCCAACATCAACCCAGGCGTCGGGCTGAGCTACGAATTCTACGATCAGAACGTGTCGTCCGAGGTCGCCAACGTGTACCAGGCGCTGTCGGTGCACGACCGGCTGTCGGTCTTCGAGCCGTGCTTCGTGCGGCGCGCGGCGGCCAAACAGGCGCTGCCCTGTCAGGAAGTCTGGTTCGCGGGCGCTCACTACGACATCGGGCGTCAGCGATTTGTCTTCCCGCGCGCGAAAGGCAGCCTGGTCGAGCGCGCTGTGCACGATGTCAACGACGTCTTCAACGTGCTCATGACCAACGTCGAGCCCACGCTCGAGTGCTCGGCGGCCGTGCTGGACTGGATGCTGGCGCGCATCGCCGCGACGGAGGCCGACGTCACCATGCTGCTCGACCCCGCGGGCGCCATGAAGCGCTGCTGGACGGAGCCATGGGAGGACCACGTAATTCACCTGCCCGCGCTGAAGAAGAATGCGTACGACGAGCTCCTGCACCGCTTCAAGCTTGTGGGCATCCTGCACCCCTTCGGCTCGATCATCCTGCGCGATCGCGACGTCCCCGCGTACTGCGAGAAGACATGCTTCTACGTGCGGCCTGACGGCAGCGTTGCTGACAAGCAGCTGCGGTCTGACAGCAGCGCTGCTGACAAGCAGCTGCTCAGCAAGGAGTCGGGGTTCCAGTCAAGGTCGTACGACGCATTCAGGTGCCTGCGGCCATCGGACATGGAGGTGAAGTTTGTCAAGGGGCCGTGCCTGGAGCTGAGCCATGGGACGAGCAAAAGCAGGGTGTGAGCTGGCCCATGCGCTCGTGTGATGGCCCGTTGAAGCGTTCAAGTCCCTGCTCCTATGCATGCAGTCATTGCCTGCGGGCTGCCCTGCGAGTGCAAATTGCAGCCTGGCTTTGCTGCAAGCTAGACCAGGGAGTATTTGGGCAATTTCACGAGCAAGGCGTAGTGTGTTCGAGATGCATAGTAGATTTTTTTGTCATGCAGGTCCCTGCATATGTTCCGTACACTCCGGTGCGGATGCTTATCTCCTACATGCATAGTGCATGTGCATTGCTTTGGCATGCACATACTTGTGGCGCCCGCGTAGAGGCTGCATACCTTTTCACACGAGTGGACTTCTTTCTAGGCAGGCGTGTTAGCTAGGCTTTCACCTAGGCAGACAAGTTAGCTAGGGATACCACGACGGATCTGCTTGTTGATGAGCGCGTGCGTCACGTGTTGCAGCCGTTAGTGCGTTGCTGCTGATGAGCAGAGACTGCTTTCAGCACTAAGATTTAGGGCATGAGGCCAGTGCCCTGCTTTTTCAACCCCTACAGTGCAGCGTGCGTGCTAATCATGTTTGGTGTATATGTATATGTTTGGTGTAGTTGCCCAGCACCCCTGCTCTGTATCTGCCAGCCCCTCTCGAGTGCCATGTACCTGTAGGCTGCCACAGGCTGTGCTCTGCAAGGAAATGTTCTGCACACCGTCAGGTGGGTGCATGTACTTTGACAGCGCAGTGGTCGAGGATTACGTAGGTGCTTTGGTGCAAGCATGATCTTTGAGACTGCTTAGGTGTTGCTGTTAGCATACTGTCGTACAGGGCGCCAGTGCAACATGTGATAATAATGGTGCTGTGTTCAATCAGCCAAGCAAGTCTATGACGGCGCAGCGGCTCATAGAGATGTCCTACAGCAACCTCTGACAAAAGCCGTGCAACTACAGACCAAGGGAGGGCTGCAGGCACAGAGCTGCACAGCCGCTTGTGCACGGCATGACACATATCTAGCTCCCAGACAGCCTATCAGTGTCTAGCAAAGTGCGTGCGCTCCACCAAGCGTGTATCAGGCTACTGGTAGAAAATCTCCTTTGCCCAGTGCATGGGATCTTTGCGCCTGCTTGTGCACCCGTTGTACGATCACCTGCTTGTGCACCTGGCACATAAGGAAGGGCACGTTCACATGGAAGGTGCAAACCCTTGCTGACACCTGACTACTACTTAGCACAGCAGATGTGTGAGCTAGATAGCGGACGTCTTTCACATCTGTCACAGTGCCAGCAAGTGTAGCACAATAGTGCAAAGGTCCAGTAGTTGCCACAGCTGTGTGCATGCAGCCTGCTTGACACACAAGCACGATCAAAGATTAAGCTCCAAACTTGCTGGCAGGTATGCCTCACCATAATGGCACCGGCGGCGACGATGATGACAAGCTGGGCAAGCGCCCTGCGATCAGCTGACCATGCCTGTCCGCCTTGGCCACCAAGTAAGCATGACTGCTGCGCGCTCGCAGGCGACTTTGAGGTTGGCAAGCTCCACCACAGGTGCCGCCCGCGTCCACTGTTTGGTTGCCAGTGCGGCCCTGCTATGCGCACTTGCACTCCAGCTTGTCTGCAGCGCCGCGCTGACTGTGCAGCACGGGCGGCCGCAGCCTGACGCGCATCAAGCGCCTGGTCTTCATCCGGCACGGCGAAAAGCTCGTGCGGGCGCCCTGGCTGCCCAGCTTCCTTGACAACGGCTCAGTGTTGAGGCCGAGCTGGCAGGCGCGCTGATGGCGTGCCGCCGGGCCCAGGATGAGGACGACAACGGCAAGACGTCCTACCTGAGCACTGAAGGTATCACAAGGGCTGACAATCTCTACCGGGTGGGTCCTGGCGCTTGGCTGCCAGCCTAGTTGGTGCCTTTGCAGCTGGTGTGTGCGTGCGCCAAGTCCGTTCTGACGTTCTTTTCCCTCACTCTATCCCAGCTGCCTGTGGAGGTGTCACGCAGGAGCTGTCAACTGGCAGCTACCCTGCAGGTGTTTGGCAGCGGCCCGGGCTCGGTGTTCAAGCCGGATGTGATCTACGCCATGCAGCAGGGCAAGGTGTGCTGGCTCTGCCACGCGCGCCACTTTCAACCAAGTGTCTGCATGTGCGTATAGTGTCCTGTCTTGCCGGCCCTGCTGTCGGGCAGCGGTTGCGCTTTGCGTGTGGAAAGGCTGTTGCTCACAAGGCGGCACGCTGGGGCAGCACGTGGACAACAGCAACCGGCCGTACCTGACCGTGGCGCCGCTCGCCATTCACCTGCGTGCGTTCGCAGAACGCCATGCGCCCCGGCTCTTGTGCACCGTCCAGCATTGCGCTGCTAGCAGCTAGCGGCCGTGGCCTCAACCAGTGCCCCTGCTCATAAGCGAGGCTGGGCACCGGTCTTTCAGCAGACACTAGCGGGCTGGTGTCCGCGGCAGACATGGACCCGGTGTCTGACGAGCGCAGGGAGAACGACGCCGGCGTCTTTGACAATCAGTTCAACCAGAAGCAGCGCTTGGTGCGCCCCTGCACACCAGCTTGCACATTGTTTGGCAGCTTCTGGTGCACTGATCTCCAACTGCGCCGCAGGACCTGGTGCACGACATCGTGAAGCGCGCCAGGGACCACGAGTATGATGACAAGACGGTGCTTTTCTGCTGGGTGCGCTCCGCATCTCCTGCTCGCTTGTGCATGGGTGTCTGTGATGAGCCTCTGGCAGCCTGTTAGTCTGAGTCGCTGGCTGGCTGTGGTGAGAGGCCAAACCCTTCCCGCCATCATGGTGCCATGCATGGTGCAGGAGCACAAGAACATTCCGTACATCGTCGGTGAGCTCGGCCTCTCCGGCCACGAGCTGCACTGGGGCCTCGACCCTGAGTCGGGGGTGCGCCCCGTGGCTGTCCGCTCATGCTGCGCTGTCCAAGTGCAAGGCTTTGTCAGCCACGTTCGCCCTGAGCTCCATTGCCAGGCCGCACCACTGGACGTGTGATGCTAAATGTAGTGCTTAAGCAGTCTCGTTCGCCTTGTCTGCTCAGCGCCCTAATCAGGCAAACATGCCATGATGCTCAGCATCGGGTCGAGGCGCCGCGCAGGCGGACGACCGGGACAACTACTCTGCCATTTGGTCCTTCACGCCGCGCGATGGCCGGGTCCTGCTGCAGGTCTTCAAGCAGTTTGAGGTCGAGGCCGGCGACTCGCGCTCCAACAGGCCGCCCCGCGTCATTGAAACAAACAATGATGACTACACCAACGTGGTCTGGGAGCGGGAAGAGTAGTTTGTCTGTGTAGCGCTTGTTGTGAGAGGGTATCATGTCATTTGGCGTTTTCAGCACACCCGCTCACTCTCACGGCACGGCGTGAGGCAAACAGCATCAGGTGAGCTCTTTCAAGCAATGGAGCGGGCTGCCCTCGCTCTTTTGGTGCTGTGTTGATCCATGCAATGGGGTATGCATCAGGACCCAGACGGATTTGCCATAGAGGCCGCAGCTTTCAGATGAGCTGTGGGCATCTCTGTTTCTTTCCTGGGACGAGTATCTTTTTTGGCATGATGGCAGTCAGATAGGATGCGCCGGCTGTGCCTGGTTCTGAGCATGACCTGCAACACACGTGCGTTATTTTTGTTTTTGGCTGTAGCCTCCAGCAGTATATTTGACGTGGTAGTTGTTTGCAGTGGGGGTTGGCTTTGGGTTTACGGCGAGCCTGCAGATGTCTCCCGCGCCATTTGCGTGGGCTGTACGGCTCTAGGTAGCGCGTGATTTGGCATAGTAGCGAGAGCGATGAGTGGTGACGCAGTAAATTTTGGCGTCTTCATCAATTTTCTTTTTGCGTTCCTGACAAGGGTGGCGCACCCCAGACTTTGCATGTTACTAGCGGTGCTACAGCTCAATGTGCCAGCAAGCAGCATGCAGGCAGGTCGGTTTTGAGGTGTATCACGGTCCACTGCCACATATAGGAATGTATGTGAAGCGTGTGTGGCAGGCGTGAAAAGTGGGCCAGCCTCTAGAGCGCACGATCATATTCGCCCCTGCTGGCGCTTTTCTGTCACTTGCATATGCTGTGTGCCTACCGCCGCGCATAAGTCAGGGCGCCCGCTGTTTGACTCTGGCTTGGTGGTCATGCTGTCCAACACGGTCAGTAAGCAGCGCGCATACACCAGCCCTGGCACTGGCGCATACATGCGGAGTGGTGTCTGAGCTTGGTCACATGTGCCAATGTTGCTTTTACTGTCTAGTACGTCCCTGAAAAACGCAGCATTGCGCATGTTGTCAACGATCCCAAAGCTCATACCATTAAAATATAAATATATATAGATAGGCACTCGCAAGGAAGGTTCTCCTTAAGCGTCCTGCCCTCGTGATCGCTGCCATTCATCCCGCACACCTCAGCGACCCGAGACGAGAGAAACGAGTGTGCTGTAGATCCGGTGTGGTGGCCCAGCAGCTACAAGGTACAGAGCGCTGCAGGGCAGGCGTGCATCAACAATGGTCGCAAACGCAGGGTGAGCTGCCCAGGCACTTCTCTGCCACCAGTATGCACACCGTCCTGTCTCCGGTTGGCGGCGGTGGTATTGGTAACACAGGCGCCAAGCCGGTGCCTGCTGGCTCTGCTGCTGCTGAGTCGTCGTGCAAGAGCGCTGAATTAAGCGCACTGGCACTGGCGGTCGTAGCCTGCAGCAAGTGGCGCGGCTGATGTTCATCCGCCACGCTGAGAAGCTGGTGCGCCCCTTGTGGCCCTGGCCGCAGCAGCAGTGCGCTGGTGCAGCAACTGCTCAGAGCTGCCACCTGCTGTCTTGACAAGACTCCAGTTTGTTTGACCAGGATGAAAAAAAGTTTGGCAAAACGCCTGGCCTGAACGACGAAGGCAAGGCACGCGCGGCCAACCTGTACAAGGTGCGGGCGGCGGGGAAGTTCTGCCCACCTCTCTCGCTGCCGCAAGGAGAGCTGTGTGGAGGAACAAGCAGTGCTGTGCTTCACAGGTGTTTGGCGGTGGACCGGGCTCTCTCTGGAGCCCAGACGTCATATTTGCCATGAAGCAGGGCGACGTGCGTTTGCCCTTTCATGCAGAAATCCTGTAAGTGAGCATGCTCTTAGTGCTTAGCTTAAAGCCCTGCCGCCAACTACGCGCGTTCACCTCTGTTGCAGTGTGGCCGTGACATGAACATGCCTTGACTATATTGACGGTGCCGGGTGTGCCTGCTTGTGCTCATAAGGGCTCGTGGTGCGGCAGAAGAAGCACAGCAGCAACCGACCATTCCTGACTGTGCAGCCGCTCGCTAAGAGCCTCGGTGCGCCCTTGCCAAGCCGTTGCGGGTGGGTCCTGCTGTGACCAGCTGCAGCCCTGACGCGCTGGTGGTCCCCCGGCAGGGTTTCAGTTGGAGGAGGGTGAGCACAGGAAGAGCGACAGTGGCCTCATGTTCAATAACGAGTTCAGCCAGGAGGACCGCCCGGTGCGCATGTGTCACGCCTGAACGGCCCCTGCCTGCCCAGGCACCACGCGATTCATCTCATCGTGGCAGCAACAATGACCGGCATGGCAGGGCTTGGCGGCCTATGTGAATGAGCATGCGAACGAGGGCAAGTACGACAGCAAGACGCTGCTGTTCTGCTGGGTGCGCATTCCTGTCACACGACACTGGAAGTTTTGCACTGATGTGTTATTCCCGCCTGCGACAGTGCTTGTGACTTCTTCAGTCACATGCATGCACGGTGAGATGCTATCTCAGACTGTATATGTCAATGGTGTGATCTGCTCAACAAGGGCGAGCATGTTCTGCAAGCCTCACATGCTGCTGCTCCACTGTTTGGTCCCAGGAGCACCACGAGATCCCGGACATTGTGGCCAAGCTGGGCCTGTTCAGCAGCTCAGACCAGGAGCTGACCTGGGGCCTTAGGCCCTTGGACGCGGTGCGCAACCTGCTGTGTAGCAGTTCCCTGCTAAGTGTGCTCTGATCCACACAAGTTGTACTCCTCCCCATTGAAGGTGCACGGAGTGAGCTCTGCCGCAGCCCAGTGTGTGCGCCATCACATTCCCTGCTGTTGCGTTGAGTGTGTGCGGAGGCAAGTGAACAGATGTGCCAACTCGCGCATGGCTGATTGGCCACTTCTGCCATGCAGCTTCAGCTTCCATGTCGCTGCGTGCCGGCAGAAGGGGATCAGCTCCGCATCGCCACTACGACCACGTTGCCTTGCACGTGTCCTGAGAGTAAGGTGTTACCAGCCATGCCATCGGCGCTGCCAGCCCTCGTCAGGACAGTGCAGTGATGACTTTGCCGCATGGAAGTCCGCTTGGCTGTTGCCGTGTGTGGTTGCCTTACCATGCTCCATTCTGTGTCGCGCCTATCATGTGGAGCTGCACTGTGCGCGCAGGCAGAAGACCCAGCCAACAAGGACAACTTTACAGCAGTCTGGGTGTTCACGCCCGAGGATGGCAACTTCGACTTCAAGGTGTACAAGGAGTTTGAGGTCCTGGCGGGCGACCCGAAACAGAACCGCGCCCCGGAGGTCGTCGACTCTCCCGGGGGCTACACGGCCGTGGTCTGGCCAGCATCATGAGCACTGCAGGTCACCAGCACAGCTGCGCATGGGGTCATGTGCAGGGTCCAGGCTGATGCGCGGCCATGGGCTCATCAACGGAGACGTTTGGTGGTGCCGCTGCCCGCACACTTTACTGCGCCTCTGACCATCACTGCTGACATTGCGTTTTGAGGTTGGCAATCCAGCCTCTTCTGTACAGCATGACGTGCAAAGGCTGCGGGCAGCTGTTGCCTGCTTGGGTGCTCGCAGCACTGCGTTTTTGGTGCCACGTGCGCTACCAGCTGGTCTCGGGGTGCATGAAGTGCTCTGCTCGTTGCTCTGCGTATCGCTGCAGCTCCATGCGGCCAGCACGAGACAACCGGGCATGTGTAATTTTAGCTGGGCTTGTGGGCCTACATCAGGTTGTGGTCGTGCGCTCTGTGCACTGCTTTTTCCTTGCGTTGTTTTTCAAGACTGAGTTTTCAAGGCCTGTCACGGTGTGTGTGTGTGTTTAAACATGTATATATACATATACATGTTGCAGCTGCAAATGTGTGTTGCAATGTGTGTGGGTCCTTGGGGCCCATTGATGGTGTTCTTATGAGCCTCTCGCCTGCTCAACAGCAAAATTTTATACCACTCTAGCTGCTTGCGCGATGAACACAGCAGTTGCCCAGAGGGCATCCGCCGGCCTCAGACCTTCCTACCACACACCTTCAGGGCGGCGCTTGCCAGCGCCTTTCAGCAACTCGAGCGCTTCCAACGGGCGCTGCAGCAAACGGGCCGGAGTTTGTGTGCTGGCTGCTCTTCCCGTCCCATCGCCTGCAGCGCTCAGTGCAGCAGGCGCAGGTAAAGTGAGGTTGGCACGCAGAGTGTCCCTGTCATATATCTGCCACTGTACAGAGATACAGTGTATAGCTGTGATTGAGCACGCTAAAAGAGCTGGTGTGGCATATCAGTGCTGGACTTGCCGTTGCAGCCGAGTCGAGCTTATGGGCATATGTTAAGCATACCTTGAAGCCACGCGTTGCGGCAGCTGTTGCGGCGGGGCTGGCGCTGCTGGTGTGGCAGCAGACCCAGAACGGAGCGTCCAGCCTCGCGGCTATGGCCGGCGACGCACCCGCCATACTAGCCCGCGCGCCGCGGCGGGACGCCGTGCTGGTGTTCGGCGCGTCCGGCAAGCTGGGGCGCCAGGTGGTCTTGCAGGTGTGGCTCCTCCTGCACTGCTGTGGCATCCACGCATTAGCTCTGCTTGGAAACACGCCATGTATGCCAGAGGGGCCTGCTGGCAGCACAGTGACGCATGTACGTCTCCTGTGTGTGCCCGCGTACTGATGGACTGTGTGAGTGCTTTGAGTGACGACGCGCTTTGTCAGCTTTGTCAGCTGAAATTTTTTGACATGTGTGCGTGCAGCTGGTGCGGGCGGGGCGGACGGTGGTGGCGGCTGCCCGAGACGCTGACAAGGCGAGGGGGGTGTTCACAGAGCTGGGCCTGCAGGAGGGCGTGGCTGCTCCGGACGGGCAGGCGCGCACTCAGGCGTTGGGAACCCACACACTTTGCCAGCTCACTGTCGGGCCTTGA
>JAABUR0100004052.1_pt1 | contig 19952 bp, 13 predicted proteins | sample 5560091 | NCBI WGS metagenome assembly JAABUR01 (sample SAMN10711879, study PRJNA513375) | rock metagenome | isolation source: Antarctica rocks | place: Antarctica: Victoria Land, University Valley sud
AGCGCGGCGGCGTGGCGCGTGATCCGATCGGCAAGCGCAGCCATAGCGGCATCTTGGCGCCCCGGCACGCGTGGCGCATCGGGCCGAGTCGGCACGACGCGCACCACTGTCCGGTAAGCGGAACCCCAACCGGGACAGGAGAGCTGGCCGAGTGGATCCTTCGAGTGGGACGTCTCTGTGGTGTCCCGTAAGACCCGCCCACTGAACTGCCCCGGTGAAGGGGCGTCAAACGGGACTTGCGCATTCCCACTCGAGCGGGCGCGTCGGAGGTCAACTCCGGCGCGCCCGGATTGGACGACAAGCAGAAGCGACGTCACCGCCCCACGCGGATGATCGCTTCCGGCGCGGAGCGAAAGCAAGAGCGCCCAGGTCAGTGCGACCGGAGGAGAGTGCGCCTTACCCACATGAAAACGGACACTCCGACGGCACGTTTCGCTCGACTGCCGAGAGTGTCGCTCTCGCGCGCAACAGCGTTTTCGCTGCGCTGCAAGACCAGACCCAATGCTTGCCTGCAAAGCGGGCTGGGCGAGACGGTATTTGAACCCTGAGGTGCGCGCCCGCATCCGGAAGGCTCCATCGGCTGGTGTGATGCGACGGCTGAGCGGGCCGAAGCGCCTGTGCACCGGCCTGCGATCCCCGCCGCGGCTGCCGCTGTCGCTGACACGCGAAACGGTCACCGGCCGACCCGTCTGCTCCGCGCCGAATCCGACAGCGAGCCGACGGTCCGCAGAGACTTCTCCTCCTCGTCCGTAGCGGTCGTCCGCAGCCTCAACATCGAGACGCTTGCTCTCATCGCAAGGGACCGGTGACCGTCGGCGCATGCATTTTCATACGAACATGTATAAAACTGTCTCGGTGACGAGCTCGGTGCAACGAACGCAGGCCCAGCGACGGGCGCACACCCGCCGCGCCCTGTTGGACTCGGCGCGGGAGGTCTTCGGTCGGCGCGGTCTTGAGGGTGCGACGCTCGATCAGATCTCACAGGCCGCGGGCCTGACGCGGGGCGCGCTGTACTACAACTTTCCCGGAGGCAAAGGGGATCTCTTCCTGGCCCTTCTGGACGAGCGGATCGCAGAGCGCTCAGCAGCAATAGAAGACACCTTTGGCGATGGGCAGCGAGGTCCCGACGCCACGGTGCGCCAGGCCGAAGAGGCGGCCTCGGACGCGTCGGCGTTCTTGACCAGCCCGGAGAACCGGGAGTGGCGAATGCTGTTCTTTGAGTTCGTCTTGCGCGCGGCTCGCGACCGGCGCTTCGCAGATGAGTTCGTCAAACGCGAGCAGGGCATGCGTGACGCGCTGGCGGGGGTCATCGAAGCGCGCGCTGCGGACCTGGGTGGCGAGCCGCCGATGCCCGCAGAGCAGCTCGCCACGGGGATCAACGCTCTAGCCAACGGGCTGGCGCTCGACACGCTGCTGGATGAGCAGTCCGTCCCCGAGGAGCTTTTCTCGACCCTGATTGGGTTCATGGTTCGCGGAATCGTCGCCGGCGCCCAGGAGGCATTGACAGGCAAAGCAGAAGCAGATGACCACCGAGGAGGAGACCGTGGCTGATCCGCAGACGACCCGCAGAGAAGAGGACATCCGAAACCCGTTTTTTGCGCGCCTGTACCACTACGTCCTCGGACGCGAGGGCAAGAAGATGGTCCGCTACCGTCGCGAGCTCCTCGAGGGCCTGACCGGGGTTGTGGTTGAGATCGGCCCTGGCAACGGACCCAACTTCGCTCTGTACCCAGGCACGGTCAAACGCGTCGTCGCCGTGGAGCCAGAGCCCTATCTACATCAGAAGGCCACCGAGGCGGCGCGGAGTGCCCCGGTACCGATCTCGGTAATAGCAGGAACCGCCGACGATCTTCCCGTCGAGGATGGTGATGCCGACGCGGTCGTGCTGACCCTGGTCCTCTGCTCGGTTCCCGATCAGCTAAGCGCACTGGCCGAGGCCGCACGAGTCCTGAACCCGCGCGGTGAGCTGCGGGTATTCGAGCACGTCGGCGCCGACCAGGCCATCGCCCAGGCAGCGCTAAAGACGGCCGAGGTGACCTTCTGGCGCAGAGCGTTTGGCAACTGCCATCCCACGCGCCACACCCTTACCGCGATCGAACAGGCCGGATTCGACGTGTCCGGCGTACGCCGGTTCGTAATGAAGGCCAGCCCCGTCGAGCCGCCGCTGCCGTACATCCACGGCATCGCCAGGCGCAGCGGCCAGCGATGACGGACCGCGAGGGTACGACTGCCGTGGACGTTCCCGACGCCACGGGCCCGGAGGCGGCCACGTTCGTCTTCGCCGACCTATCCGGCTACACCGCGCTGACCGAAGCCCACGGCGATGAGCACGCTGCCGATGCGGCCGAAGCGTTCTACGAACGGATACGCGCGCTTCTGAGCGACTACGACGCCCAAGAGGTAAAGACGATCGGCGACGCGCTGCTCGTGCGTGTCCCCGACGCCGGCCAGGCGATACATCTCGCAGTGCGCCTGGTGAGTGACTCAGGTGTCAAGGACCGCTCGCTCGGCGTCCGCGTGGGAATGCACACCGGAACAGCCGTACAACGCGGAGAGGATTGGTTCGGTACCGCGGTCAACGTCGCATCCCGCGTGGCCAACGCGGCACGATCCGGGGAGGTTCTCATGAGCCTCGCGACCCGCGAAGTGGCCCAGCACGCGGTCCTGCCCGGCCAGGTGCGCGCGCGCGGACGACGGCGACTGAAGAACGTGAGCGAGCCCGTCGCGCTGTTCGCGCTGGTATCCGAGGCCGACGACGCGCGGCGCCAACTTCCCGTCGACCCGGTTTGCCGGATGGCGCTCGATCCCGCGCTCGCCCCAGATCACCAGGTGCACCGCGGTGTGGAGTACCACTTCTGCTCTGCCGCCTGCGCGCAGACCTTTCGCGAGGCGCCCAGTCGCTACGCGGGCAGACGCTCCGCTCGCGCAGCGCTGCTGGTGTCCGACCAAGCGCGCGATCGGGCCGCGCGAAGCCTCGCGCGGGCCTACGCCAAGGGCCGCATCGACGCCGGAGAGCTCGAGGAGCGAACCGAGGTGGTGTGGTCAGCACGCACACGCGCAGACCTGCACTCGGCAACGCATGACCTTCCGCGCCCCCATCGCGCCCTCTCGCCCTGGCTGGTCCCCTTCTGGCCGCTGATCCGGCTCGCGCGTCGTACGCGACGGCGCGTCGCACGGCTCAAGGAGTCCCGCCAGCCACGCCATTTGAGGCGCTGACACATCGCCGCGCCGACACCGCGAGTTCGCTGGCGGCGCAAGTCGTGCGGCCAACGTTCGCCCCTGCTTCCACCCGAGATAGCGAGAGCGGAATCGAAGTCGCTGTCTGCTCTCGCAACGGACGAGAAGCAGAAGTGACGGCACGGCCTGTTGGACGATCGCATTCGGCGCGGAGCAGAAGGGTCGGTCGGTGACCGTTTCGCGTGTGAGCGACAGCGGCAGCCGGTCTTGCTCCGCGGCGGGGATCGCAGGCCGGTGCACTAACGGTTCGGCCCGCTCAGCCGTCGGATCGCACCAGCCGATGGAGCCGTCGGATCCGGGCGCGTATCTCGGGGTTCAAATACCGTCCCGCCCAGCCCGCTAGAAGCACGACGGCTCAGGACCGATGGGACGTCAGGCCTGGACGCCGCCGTCCGCCGTGAGCCACGAGGCCCGTCTCGTAGGCCACCACCACCGCCTGTACGCGGTCCCGCAGGCCGAGCTTGCCCAGCACGTGAGCCACGTGGGTCTTGATGGTGTTCTCGCCCAGCACGAGCTCCGCCGCCACCTCCGCGTTCGAAAGCCCTCGGGCCATGAGGCGCAGCACGTCGAGCTCCCGGGCGCTGAGCTCGGTCAGAGCGGCCGGCACGGTGCCCGGCTGCGGCCTCGCCGCGCGGGCAAACTGCTCGATGAGGGTACGGGTGATGGACGGGGCGAGCAGGGCGTCACCGGCGGCGACGACCCGGACGGCGTCGAGCAGGCGGTCGGACGGGGTGTCCTTGAGGAGGAAGCCGCTGGCGCCGATGCGCAGCGCCTCGTACACGTACTCGCTGAGATCGAACGTGGTGAGCATGAGGACGGCGGTGTCGAGTTCGGGGTCGGCGAGGATCCGCTCGGCGGCCTGGAGACCGTCGAGCTCCGGCATGCGAATGTCCATCAGCACCACGTCCGGTCGTCGACGTGTCACGACGTCGACCGCGCTGCGCCCGTCGCTCGCCTCGCCCACCACCGTGATGTCGGGCTCCGCGTCGAGTATCACCCGAAAGCCCGACCGAAGCAGACGCTGGTCGTCAGCGACGACGACTCGGATCACGCCCGCCGGTGGCGGCGCGGGCTCGCTCCCGTCGTCCTCCTCGAGCCAGCGGATCCTGGCCGCCGTCACGCGCTCGCCCACGCCGGGTAGGCGTAGTCCTTCCAGGGGCTCGATCGTCTCCGTGAGGCGAGGTCCTGCGATCTTGCAGACGATCTCCGAGGCGAGGATCTCCCCTGCGCCGGCGGCGTCGCAGAGCCCGCGGGCCACGATCACCGGCGTGCCGTAGAGGTCGTCCCCGTCGGCCAGCGGCTCGCCCGCGTCGAGGCCCACGCACAGCTCCAACCCACCGGCTTCCCCTGCCTTCCTGTGCATCGCGATCGCGCAGCGCACTGCCGAAACCGCGCTCGGGAAGGCACTCATCAGACCGTCGCCAGTCGAGCGCAGCACCCGGCCGCCATGTTCATCGACTGCACCCCGAAGCGCGGAGAACTGCTCGCGCCGGCTGACCTCCGCCGCGTCGTCGCCCTCGCGCGCGAAGAGGCCGGCCACGCCGATGAGCTCTGCGAAGAGGATCGTTACGAACTCGTCTGCCATGGCCCGAGCATGATTGCCGATGGCCGCAGCACGTCACCCGCCGGGATGAGCCGGCGTCATCCGATCACCCTTGGGAGTGACGACGAGAGCCCCGGCAGGCCGGATGCTTGCCGCGAACTCACGCCGTCAGATCGGCGCGCCCCTTGACGAAAGGTCAGCCAATGACAATGCTCAATTCAATGAAATCCGTGACCGGCGACGTTCGGCGGCTTGACGTGGCCATCGCCGCGGCGCTCAGCCTTCTCGGCGTCGTACTCATGGTCATGAACATCAAGGACCCCGAGGAAGCCGGCGCTGAGATCAGTTGGCTCGCCGTGCCGCTCTTTCTGGGCGTGACCGTTCCCGTGGCCTGGCGCCGCGCCGCGCCTCTGGGTGCCCTTGCGGCCATGCTCGGCGCGTTGCTCGTGAACATCGCGCTCGTGTCCGGAGTGGTGCGCTGTGGCGTCGTGCTTCCCGTCGCGCTCCTGCTCGCCTTCTCCGCCTCCTCACGCCTGAGCCTCGTCCCGGCGCTTGCCGGCCTGGGCATCGCGGTCGCGACGAGCGTCGCGCTCGCGTTCTCGGACCCGGTGTTCACGGGTCTCGTCGACCTTCCCTTCCTCGCCGGGCTGATGGCCGTGGCGTGGGCGATCGGGCGCCTCGTGCATTCCCGGGGCCGCCTGGCCGAAGCTCTGCAGTTGCGCACCACCGAACTGCGTGCGGCGCGTGACGAGCGGGCACGACTGAAGGTGACCACCGACCGGGCGCGCCTCTCGGGCGAGCTCGACGAGCTCCTCCAACGTCGCCTCGGCGACCTCGCGCGCCTGGCCGGCGAAGGCCCCGCCTCGGAAGACCCGGCCGCCACGACGGCCACGCTTCAGGACATCGAGCGCGAGAGCCGGCGCACCCTCGAGGAGATGCGCGAGCTCGTCGGAGTCCTGCGCGACGACTCGGCCGACACCGCCACGGCACCGCAGCCCACCCTCACCCACCTCGAAGCACTGCTCGTGAGAGCCAAGGGTGTGGAAGCGGGGCTCACCGTGGAGGGAAACCCGAGGACGCTCCCTGCGGGCGTCGAGCTTTCGGCCTACCGGATAGTCGAGCATCTCTTGGCGGCGCTCGACGACTCGCCCGAGGTCGACGTGCGCGTGCACTTCTCGGACGACACGCTGGAGCTCGCGGTGTCCGGGCCGGCGCGCCGGCGGGCGGGCGCGGCCATCGAGCGGGCGCGCGAGCGGGCGCTCCTGCACCGGGGCACGCTCGAGACGTCGACGAACGGCCGGCGGTCGGAGGCAGTGGCCTCGCTCCCGGTGTTCGCGGGAGCGTAGGTGGCGCCGCGCCGCGGGGAGCTGCTGGTCGGCGCGACCGCCGCGATCCTGGGCGCAGGGGGGGTAGCGATCTTGGGTGGCACACTTTGGGCCGCCGCCGCCACTGCAGTCATCGGTATCTCCCTCGGCGCCAGCCGCCGCCAACCCCGGGGGGCGTGGCTGATCACCACCGTTGCCCTCCTGAGCACCGCCCGGGAGGGCACGCTTCCAGACCCCGGGCAGGTGCTCGTCCTTGCTCACGCTTTCTGCGCCGGGCGCTTCGATGGACGGTGGTCGGGCGTGCTCGGCCTGCTCGCCCTGATCGGCGCCACGGAGCTGGCCGTGGCCTTCGAGCACGGGGACGCGGTGCCGTTCGCGCTGATGCCCGGGGCTCTGTGGGGGGCCGGGCGCGCGCTGGGCGACCGCGAGCGGGTCTCGGTCCGGCTCGCAGAACGCGCCAGGGAGCTCGAGGAGGAGCGCGAGGCCCACGCCGAGCTTTCGGTGCGCTATGAGCGCGCCCGGATCGCCTCCGAGCTCCACGACATCGTGGCGCACGCCATCAGCGTGATGGTGGTGCAGGCGAGCGCTGGACAACGGCTGGCCGCCCACGACCCGGAGCTCACGGCGGAGGCCTTCACGGCGATCGCGGGGGCCGCGCGCCAGGCCGAGGAGGACCTGGGTCGGCTGGTGGAGCTGCTCGGCGACGAGGCCCTGATCGGCACCGCGCAGGACCTTGCGCTGGTCGAGGAGCTCGTGGAGCGCAGCGCGGGCAGCGGCCTTGACGTGACGCTGCGGCTGGAGGGCGAGCGGGAAGGCCTGCCCGCCCCCCTCGTCGATGCGGCCTACCGCGTCGTACGGGAGGGCCTCACGAACGCCCTGCGCTACGCCTCGGGGGCGCCTGTGTCGGTCCTCGTCAACGGTGGGAGCGACGGCCTCGTGGTCGAGGTCGAGAACGCCCGGGCGCGCGGCCATGCCGCCCTGGCCGGAACCGGCACGGGCAACGGCCTCCGCGGTCTCCGCGAGCACGTGGGCGCCTGCGGCGGAAGGCTCGAGGCAGGGCCAACCTCCAACGGGGGCTGGCGGCTCAGCGCGCGCCTGCCCCGGAGGGGTCGCAGCGGCGGGCCCTTGGCACGCTCCGGGGCACGCTCTGTGAAGCCCGGTCGTACCTGTGGGTGAGGGTCGGCGCTCTCGTTCACCCGTGCGGATGAGGCGGGACCGGCGTTCGCGAAGGATGCTCTCTCGCATGACCACCCCGGACGGAAACCGCTCTCGACCTTGTAGCGAACGGGAAGAAAAGTTCAGGGTGCTCCCCCGAGGCGAAGCGGCGGATCAGGTGCGAGGCTAGGCGCCGTGAGGTGGCTGCGCTCAGCGGTTGTCGCAATGATCAAGCCCCTCGACGCGGTCGAGGCGATCGAGATGGCCGCCAAGGGTGGCTTATCGAACTCAATCGGGTCGGCTCGGAATCACCACGGGACAGGACAGCGCGCCCCTGGCCGGCGCAGATCGGAGAGCACATGAATCGCAGCAAGGAGTGGCTCGTCCCGCTCACCGGAGTCGCTTTCATCGTGGTCGGGATCCTCGGATTCATCATCGCCGGCGAGCCCAGGAGCGCGGACGAACCGGTGAATGAGATCGTCGACTTCTATGTCGACAACAAGGACTCCGTCGAGCTCGGCGCCATCCTCGGCGCCGTCGCAGGCTTGCTGCTGATCTTCTTCGGCGCCTACCTGCGCAAGGTGCTGGCCGCGGCTGGGGGCGAAGGCGAGATCCTGTCGCTCGTCGCTTTCGTCGGCCTTGTGCTGGTGGCGCTTGGATTCGCGTTCGACGGCACGATCTCGTTCGCGCTCGCCGAGGCCGCGGACGACATTGATCCAGTCGCCGTGCAGGCGCTACAGGCCCTCTGGGATAACGACTTTTTGCCGATCGCCCTGGGTGTGTTGGCCTTCCTCTGGGCAACCGGCATCTCCGTGATCCGGAGCGGCGCACTGCCGAAGTGGCTGGGATGGGTGATGATCTTGCTCGGGATCGTCGGCGCGACGCCGATCGGGTTCGTCGCCTCCATCGGCGCGGCGATCCTGGTGCTGGTGCTCAGCATCCTGTTGTCGCTCCGTGCACGCTCGGCACCTTCTACGGCGTAGGGCTCGCGGCCGTCCCCCAAGGGCAAGCGGCGCTCGTAGCGCGGGGCGGCTCGTCTCCCGCTAGCCCCTCAGGCCGCGAGCGCCTCCGTCAACCGCCCGCGCGAGCCTGGGCCCGAGAGCCCAAGCTTCGAGTAGGCGTGCGAGAGGTGGGTCTCGACGGTCTTCGTACTCACGTAGAGCTCTTGGGCCACCTCGGGGTTGGAGCGACCGGCGGCCACGAGTCGCGCGACGCGCAGCTCGCTCGCGGTCAGGGCGTCGATGCCGGAACGAGCGGGCCGCCTCGGCCGAGCCCCCGCCGCGCGTAGTTCCTCGTCGGCGCGGGTCACGAGCCGGTCTGCGCCGCAGCGGTGAGCGAGCTCCATCCCGGCCGACAGGTGCTCGCGCGCCTCGCCGCGACGCTGGCGGCGGCGCAGCGCCGCACCCAGCTCGACGAGTGATCGAGCGTGCTCCAGGCGGGCAGGCGAGTCTTCGAGCTTCAACGCGGAGTCGCGGAGTAGGCCGATGCCCTTCTCGCCGCCTTCGAGAAGGCCCGCCGTTCGCAAGGCGACACCTTCGGGCCGTGCCAACCCGCTCGCCCTCCCCAGCGACAGCTCCTCGGCCACGAGAGAGTCGGCCCGCTCCCGTTCGCCGGCGGGTAGCACGAACGCGAGGGCGGAACGCCACGGGGAGTGAGTGGGTCCGAAGCCCAGCGCGCTGCTGGTCTCGGCGCACGCCCTCAGATCCTCGAGGGCTCGGCCGCGATCCTGCCGGGCCCACGCCACGCGCCCGCGCGCTTCCAGGAGCATTGCCCCCGCCGTGGTGCTTGCGAACACGGGATCGAGATCGATGGTGTCCATCAACTCCGCCACCTTGGCGAGCTTGGGCCGCTCGAGGAGCGTGTCGCAGAACGCGTGAAAGACCGAGACCAGCCAGAGCACCATCCCGCTCTGCTTGATGACGCTCACCACCGTGCGCAGCACGGCCTCCGCGGCAGCGAGGTCGCCCGTCCTGTCGAACACTATGCCCGGGAAAGCCATGCCCGTGATCACGCCGAGCAGCGATCCCGTGCGTCGTCCCTCCGCAACAACCTGGCCGCTGACCTCCAGCGCCCGGTCGTACTCCTCGATGGACACGAGCGCCGGAAGGAGCTGCGCAGCCGCCCAGCCCCCCCCTCCTCGCTCACCGATTAGGCGGCCATCCGTCAGCGCACGCTCCACCATCACCATGGCGGTGGCCGAGCCCTCGCACCGGAGGGCCGCGACGTTGGCGAGCACCGCCGCCAGCGCGTGAGCCGCCCAGCTCTCGCTCTTCGACAGCTCTGAGAAGCGCTCGCGCTCGCGCTCGAAATCATGCACGAGCCGCGGATCGTTGGCCATCCCTACCGCACGGACGCTCTCGAGCTCGGCGAGAAGCTCCGGGGCGCGACCGCCGACGGCTCGCTTGGCCGTGGCGATGACGTCGAGGGCCGCGTCCCACTGCCCGGCGGCCGCAAGAAGCTCCGACAGGGTGGCCCCGATGCGACCGCGCAGCTCGGGATCCTCGGCCAGCTCCAACGCTTCCTGGAGATGCGCGATCGCAGTCGGGTCCCGCATGGCCATCTCGGCTTTTCCCAGCTCGAAGAGGAGAGCCACCCGAGGGGGCTCGGACGCCTGCTCGGCAAGCGCCCGGCGCAGCAATCTGACGGCGGCATCCGGTGCCGCCCGCGAGAGGGCTCGACGCGCCGACTCGGTGAGCACCGTGGCCACGGCATCGGACCCAGCGGGCGCCAGCGCGCTCACGTGGGCGGCGATCGCCTCCGGCCTGGCTCCCGCGTCGCGCAGCAGGCCGGCGGCGCGGGCGTGGGCTGCTTCCCGCTCGGCCACCGTGAGCCGGTCGTAGACCGAGCGGCGCAGCACCGGGTGAGCGAACGCGAACGGGTCGTCGCTCGACAGCACCTCGATCTCGGTCAGCTGGTGCGCGATCCCCGCTGCGAGGCTGTCGTCGATGCTGGCCAACGCAGCGGCCAATCGCAGCGACCCGCCATCGCCCAGTACCGCCATGGCCGTGGCGAGGCCTTCCGCGTCGGGGGCCACTCGCGCGATCCGACGGGACAGGCGCTCCGCCAGGGCGGGGACCGACGCCCGCCTGATCGTGTCCGGCGCGTTCGGCTCGGCGGCGAAGTCTTCAGCCGCGGAGAGCAAGAGCTCCCGGAGGTAGAGAGGGTTGCCGGCGCTTGCCTCGTGGAACGCGGCACAGAGCTCCTCGCCGGCTTCGGGTATCCGCGCGCGCACCATCCTGGACACCGACACTGGCCCCAGCGGAGAAGGCACGATCCGCCCCGCGTCCGGCAGGGTGCGAAGCTCGTCGAGCAGCCCGAGCGGGGACCCGGGCTCTGACGGCCGCAAGGTCACGAGCAACGCGATGGGCAGGTCCGAGATCCGCCGGGCAAGGTAGTTGAGTGAGCGAAGCGAGGATTCGTCGACCCAATGGAGGTCGTCGACCGCGATGAGCAGCGGCGCCGGCGCCGCCAGGTTGGCCGCCAGCCAGTAGATGGCGTGGAGCACGGCGAACCCCGCCTCGGAGCGGGTGCGGGTGGTGTCGAGATCGCCGGCCGGGTCGATCACCCAACCGGCCGGCGCCGCCGCACCCGCGAGCAGGCGTTTTCGGTCCCGGGCCGACCCACCGGTGAGAACCGGCTCGAAGAGCTGGCGAACGGCGCCGAAGGCGTGCTCGCGCTCGAGCTCCGACCCGCTGGCGCGCAGAACGCGGACCTCACGACCGGCCACGCTCGATCCGGCGGCCGTCATGAGCGCGCTCTTGCCGGCGCCGGCGGGCCCCTCTATGAGGATCGTCTGGCCAGCCCCGTTGACCGCGCGCTCAACAGCCGCGCCGAGCGCTCTCAACTCGGTGTCGCGTTCGAGCAGTTGTGGCTGTGCTTCCCCTGCCGTCCCGGCCTCCCTGCGCTATAGAAAAGTTCAGGGTCGATCCCTGAGGCAAGCCGTGAGAGGCTAACGCGGATGCGGCGAATGCGCCAACCGGTCATACCCGGGAGTGAGCGTGAGCGACGCCGTTCATCCGCGGGGATGAGTCGAGTCCGCCCCTCCCAAAGGATGCTCGGCCAATGAAGCGCCTGTACTCCCTGTTGCTGGCTCTCGTCGTGCTGCTGGGGATCTGCGCCTCGGTCGCGATGGCGGGCCACAACGGCTCGTCGCTCGTGGCGCGTTACCCGTTCGACACCCTCGTGGACAATGGCGAAGAGCGCGACCGTACGCCCGACGTCTCGGGCCACGGGCTGGACCTCTTCGGCGAGGGCTTCCTCTTCCCGGGGCGCTTCGGCCAGGCCATGTTCTTCAGCGGGTCCCAAACCGGCTCCGGCCTCGAGGCTGGGCGGAACGCTCTGTTCGAGCCCCCCGACAGCGCCGGCCTGTCGGTCCACGGCTGGGTCTACTTCCGCCCCGACAACGAGGGCGGCGCCCAGACCCCCGGCCCCAACAAGGCCATCGTCGCCAAGGGCGGCCGCAACTGCCGCCAGCCCTCGTACGGGTTGAGCACCGGCGAGAACGAGGGTCTCGAGTTCGCGGTCGACATGCAAAGGTCGGACTCAATTGGCAACGTGGTCGTGCGCACTCCGCCGATACCGCCGGGCCAGATCTGGGACGGCGACTTCCACCCGGTCACCGGCGTCTACGGCGCGACCACGGAGGATGGCACCCGCAGCGTCAAGCTGTGGGTGGACGGCAAGCTGGTCGGCGCACAGGAGATCCCCGAGGACGCGACGCGCATCGATCACTTCAACAACCACGTGGTCGACCAGCAGTTGACCGTGGGGCGGATCATCCAGGACAGTTGCACCGAGAACCGCACCTTCCCGGGCGGAGTCGACGACCTGCGGATCTACGGCGAGGCCCTGAGCCGCCGCCAGATCCGCTACCTGCACGAAAAGGACCGCACGGAGCCGCCCGACCTCGACATCCCGCCACCTCCCGGTTTCGCCGACTGGACCTCGGTGGAGCCAGGGAAGGTCAGCGGAACGCTCCTGGGCTCGTCCATCTCTCTATCGGGGACCGGCGTCGACCCCAACAGCTACCTCGACGGCTTCGACGACCGGTTCAACCGTCCAGCCTTCACCCCGGGGCTCACCAGGAGCGACGCGCCGGGCTTCTTCGGCTCCACCGGCAACACCTACACGCTGCGGTTCGGAGCACCGGTCAGGGACCCGGTGATCCACCTGGGCTCGCTGTCCTCGACGCTTCAGTTCCCGCCGGGCACCTCGATCACCAAGGTCAGCGGCGAGGATGACTTCACCGTCTCCGGCAGCTCGGTGAGCGGAGTGGGCGAGGGCGGCTTCGAGTCGTACTCGAGCGGGACCGTGCGACTCAACGGGCAGTTCAGCGAGATCCCCTTCAGCACCACCTACCCGGGCGCAGAGCCAGACCCGATCTTCTTCCAGGTGGGACGGCCGCGGTTGTCCGCCCCGGTCAACGTCATCCGCCCCCAGGTGTCGGGCACCCCGAGCCCCGGAAGCACCCTGTCGTGCACCCAGGGCGAGTGGAACGGCAGCTCGGCGGGCCTTCTGTACACCTACACGTGGGAGCGGGCGCCGCGGGCCACCCGCTTCGAGGACGATCAGGCCTGGGGCCCCATCGACGGCGCCTCGGGCTCCAACAAGACCCAGTACACGGTCCAGGACGTCGACCTCGGCTCGCGCGTGCGCTGCCGCGTGACCCGCTCGGACGAGGGCGGCGTGGACGACGCTGCCAGCCGCTCCCTGCGGGTGGACACCGGCGCGCCGGTGAACGTGACCCCGCCCTCGCTGACGGGGTCCGCGCAGACCTTGTTCGGGCGCCTCACCTGTGAGCCGGGGGAGTGGCAGAACGGCCCCGACTTCGCGTACCAGTGGATCCGAGATGGCGCCACAGCCATCCCTGGCGCCACCAAGAAGACCTACACCCCCTCCCACCGGCGGGATCCGAACAACCCGAACGCGGTGTCCAACCCGAACGGGGACGGCAACCACCGGATCTCGTGCCGCGTCACCGCCAGCAACGACATCGGCTTGGCGGCGCCGCTCACGAGCGCCAGTGTGCTCGCCTACGACAACGTTCCGCTCAACAGCAGGCCACCGCGCGCCACGCTGGCCACCATCCCTCGGGGCGAGAACGCCGTCGGGCGCAAGGCCTCGTGCTCCACCGGCGACTGGATCGATGGCTACGGGCAGTACCGCTACCAGTGGTTCCGCGGCTTCCAGAGCGGCGAAGACGAGACATCGGGGTTCGAGCCCGGCAGCGAGAACTCGGCGAAGATCTCCGGCGCCACGGGGCCGGAGTACGAGATCACCGTGGCCGACCTGGGTCGCTTCCTGTTCTGCAAGGTCAGTGACAGCAACCCCCTGGGAGAGGGCCGTCCGAAGGGCTCGAGCAACCTGGTACAGGTGCCACTGCCAACCGGCACGGTCGACAGCGAGATCTACAAGGCAGGCGGGCGCAACGCGGCCGACCCCACGAACCTCCTCGCCATCAGCAACGAGTACGCGCGGGAGGTCGACAAGCTGGTGGTCGAGCGGCTAAATGACGCCATCGACGCGGAGGTCCGGGACTGCCGGAAGCTCGGGATTCCCGGGAGCGCCCCCCCTCCCGAATCCGTCAAGAGCTCTACTCCGATCACCAACGAGCTGCGTTGCCGAATGGTGCTCTACGCGAGGGAGCGCGTGAAGGTCCTCCCGCAGGGGGCCCGCTACGACAACGGCAAGTGCGCTGTGGACCACAGGTTCTCGAGCGACTACGCCCTCGGCCTCAAGGCGTGCCCGGACCTGCGCTTCCAGGTGCCGGCGATAGACCCCAAGCGGCCGCCGAAGACCGATACGGGCCTGCTCGAGCGCCTCAAGCCGCTCACCCCGGAGGTGATCCTGTGGGACCTCGATCGCAACGGCGTCACCGATGCCGCGTGCCCGGGCAGCGCACCGGTGCTGCGCACGATCCTGCCCAACGGTGGGTGGAGGCCCCGGGCGGTGATCGTGAAGGCCGACAGCGCAGCGACGGGGCAGTTCAGCATCGGGGAAACCGGCTTCCGCTCCCCTGTTACCGACACCACCACCAAGACCGCGGGCTACCCGCGCCCCGGGCAGGTCAAGGTGTGCGCAACGGCGTTCGATCCTCCGCCGGACCCCGAGCAGAAGCCGTGCGTGACCCACGGGGAGATAGGCCGGGTGATGGTGGACGGCAACCTGTGTCCGATCGATCTGCGCCAGATCGAGGGGAACGACTTCGAGAACCTGGACGGCGACCTCAAGAGGTTGCTGGTCGCCCAGTCAGAGGAGCGGCTGAAGAAAGAGGGCGTCCAGACCTCCTCGAAGAAGGACGAGATGGAGAGCACGGAGCCGGTCTGGCTGCCTACAGACGAGCCACGCGACTCGGGTGTGTTCGCCCGCATCAGCCAGAATCAGAACACCCTCGCCAACGGCATCTCGGCCACCTACACGAACACGGCGGCCTCGCTCACCAGCTTCGGGACCGGCGGGCAGCCCAAGGCGATCTCCGCCAAGCTAAAGAAGAAGCTCAAGAAGATCGAGTCGATAAATCTTCCGAAGGCCGGCTTTGCGCTCGACCAGATCTACCTCTCGCGAGCCGAGACGATGAGGATGAACGGGGTGGTGATCGACCCCCTGGGCACCACAGGGGCGTTGCTCGTGCCGAGCGACGTGAAGGGCGCGCTCACGAACGTGAAGGACATGACGGTGAACGCGCGCAACGCCGCCACGTACCTCGGAAGCAAGGCCAGCGGCATCCCGCTCGCCACGGAGGGAACGCTGAAGGCCGAGCTGAACGACAGGGTGGCGGGTGCGGGCAAGTCGCTGATCCGCGAGACCAACCTGGACCAGTTGGTCGAAAAGCTCCAGGGCGCGGCCGACAAGCTGAAGCTCGGACCGTTCAAGCTCAGGGGCACGGCGCAGGTGAAGCTCGCCGACGACGGCACGGCCACGCTCGAGGCCAAGGCGATCCTTCCGGGGCTCGACCTCGGACCCGGAGGCGCGGGCGAGATCCGCGCGGACGTGAAGCTGAAAGGTGATCTGCAGGGCCGGGTCAAGCTCCAGGGGATCAGGGTGCGCACGCCCTACGCCTACCTCGGCCCGGTGAAGCTCCAGGACCTCGATCTCACCTACGACAACGGAATCGACCTCAAGGGCAAGATCCTGTTCCCGCCGCCCGTGGCCCAGGGGATCGGGATCAACCGCTTCAAGCTCGGTCCCGAGGGCCAGTTCCAGATCCTCGACGTGGACTACCTCGCCGGGGCGGGCAGCGGCATCCCGGTGGGGCCGGGGGTGTTCATCACCAGGTTGGGCGGCGGACTGAACCTCCTCAACAGCACCGTGAAGGGGCGCACCACGGTGTCGGTCGGGCCGGCGGCCGCGGAGGGCGGCTGCCCGACCGTGGGGATCGCGGCGGAGTTCGAGGTGCACTTCGCGGAGCTGTTCTACCTCGACGCCAAGGGCACGGTCCAGCTCGTCTGTATCGATCTGGTGGACATCAAGTTCCACGCCGACGCGTCGGGGCTGGTCACGCTGGACGCGATCATCGACAAGAGCCTCGGCCCGCTGTTCTTCAAGGTGCAGCTCGGCGCGGCCCTGCGGCTTCCGAACTGGCAGGTGACGGCCTCCGGTGCAGGTGGAGTGCGGGGCATTCCGCTGATCGGGACCATCGAGGCCCAGATCAAGATCGCGCTCTCGAACATCGGTCTCGCGGGCTGCGGCCGGGTCAAGATTCCGGTCCTTCCCGATATAGCTGCGGGCGCCGCGGTCCGCTTCTCCGGTGGTCGCCCACCGTTCACCATCGGCGAGCTGATCGCCAACCTGCGGTTTTTCACCGGCTGTGACATCTCGGCGTACTACTCGGTGGTGCAGCGCGCGGTGGCGCGCGGCGCGCAGGCCGGGTCGAACACCTTCAGCATCCCCAAGGGCGCCGGGCCCACGCTGCTCTCGATCGAGGGTGCCGGCGGTGCTCCGCGCGTGCGCCTGCGCGCGCCGAGCGGCCAGGTGCTCGACTACACCGACGCGACCGGGGACGACGGCAAGACGGTCGGGCCGGGGCTCGGAACGGTGATCGAGGAGGAGGACCGCACGGTGGTGCTGCTCGGCCGCGCCGAGGCCGGCACCTGGACGGCCGAGGTGGCCGAGGGCTCACCGGCGGTCACGCGCGTGCGCCTCGCCGACATCTTGCCGAAGGCCAAGGTCACGGGCAAGGTCACGGGCAAGGGCTCGAAGCGCACGCTCGCTTACGACGTCAAGCCACTGAAGGGTCAGTCGGTGCGACTGGTAGAGGTCGCCAAGGGCGGCCAGAAGATCCTGCGCACCGTCAAGGGCGGTGGCCGCGGGCGTATCGGCTTCACGGTCACCGAGGCCCAGGGCACCAAGCGCAGCATCGTGGCCGAGGTGATCCAGGACGACCTCCCGCGCACGAACCTCACGATCGCCCGCTTTACCGCCGCGAGCCCGCGGGTGGGCCGCCCGCGCAACCTGCGCATGCGCCGCCGTGGTAGCCGCGCCACAGTCACCTGGAGCCCGGCGTCGTTCGGCAGCAGCTTCTACGAGGTCTCGGTGCGCTACGGCGTAGGACGTACCGTCCTGCTCACGCCGAAGCGCGGCACACGCCGCGTGGTGGTGCCGCGGGTGCTCAAGAAGGAGGGCCTGACCGTGAGCGTCGTGGGCTTCAGCCCGGCGGGCCATCGCGGGCCCGCCGCCACCGGCAAGCTCAAGGGCTCGATGCAGGTGGGCGCCGTCCCGAAGGCGAAGGCGCGCGGCAAGCCGAGGTCTCGCCCGAAGCGATGACCTCGGCCAAGCGGATGTCGTGCCCAGTTCTCAGGGGTGCCCGGGGGCGGGGGCCAGACGGTTTCCTGTGATACGGACCGCAACGGCGACCGCTGCTTCGCCCGCGCCTCAGCGTCTGTCCTCGGGGCCAACAATCGCCCTCTGGCCGATTGCTCGGGGGGCTTCGGGTTCTACCAGGCCAAGCCCACCGGTCCGGACGGCATCCGCCGGGTGGCATGCGAGATAACCCTGACGATCGAGCCCGCCGAGACGCTTCGGCCTCTGATCGTGGATGATTTGGCCTGGCTCTACGCGCCGGACGCCGGCACGCTCACAGTGGCCGACGGCACCGTCTTCGCGATCCCCGGCCGCGCGAGCGCGGCAGCCCTCCGAGTGCCGGCGATCTAGTCGGCGTGCAAGACCGTCAAGCGCGCTGGCCCGGTCACCTTCAAGCTCAAGCTGAGCAAGGCCGCCAAGAAGACCCTGGCCCGGAGGAAGAAGCTCGCTCTCCGCCTACGCGTGACGTTCACGCCGAAGGGCGGCAGGGCGATCACCAGGACTCAGAAGATCACCCTCCGCAAGGTCGTCAAACCCAAGGTCCGACGCCCGAGCCGTAGGAACTAGGGGGCCTGCTCGCCGCCACCGGCGAGTCGAGAGCTGAGCCGGGCGGCCCGCAGCGCCAGGTAGCGCTGCTCCGGAACGCTCGCGGTCATCCTGGCCGCCCGCCGGTAGGACTCGCGGGCGGCGCCCACCTCACCCACGAGCTCGAGCAGGTGCCCACGCACCTATGTGATGCGCGAGCCCGAGCTCGGGCCTGGATACGCGGCGCAGTTTCGCCGACTCCGCGTGCTCGTCGGCGACGTCCTGCAGGACACCGCAAGCGAGTATGGTCTCGAGCTGCCGCTTTCCCCTACAGACCTCGCGGCCGCTGTGCAGGCGCTGAATCGAGGCTTGCTCATCGAGACCCTGGCCGACCCCGACTCCGTCCGCGATGACCTCTTTGGATCGCTCCTGGCGGCGGTCGCCGAGATGCGCCCCAGCTAGTGATCGGTGGGCAGGGTACCTCCGGGCGCACGATGGTGGCGCCGTGAAGGCGCGCTCCTCGTCGGATCTTTCCATTCGCCGGGAGCTTGCCTGGACGCTCTTGAACCGCACGGCGGTTCAGCTCTACCTCAGTCGCGGCTTTTTCAGCTACGGCGAAGTCGATGCGCTGCCATCCCGCCGCGAACAGGGCTATGAGGCACACCTCAGGCTCAAGCTCTTTGGATGGCTTCCGCTCTGGGTGCACCATCAACGCTTTACAAAGGTGGATCCCGAGGAGCACGAGATCCTCGTCGAGGAACGGGGTGGACCGTACGGTCAGTGGGACCACGTCATGCGAGTCGTGGCGGCGCCGAACGAGCGCAGCACCTACGTCGATGAAATCGAGGTGGGAGCCGGATGGTGGACCCCGCTCGTCGGGCTCTTTGCCTGGCTGCTCGCTCGCAAGCGCGCGACGCGTTTCGCGGAGCTAGCCAAACTCCTCGTCGATTGACTCCGGCGGGCCGCTGCCTCACTAGAGCACCGGAGGAGCCGGCCTCCGACAGCTTGCGCGAACGCCTTCGCATGTCGGAGCTGCGACACTTACGGGGAGGGTCTTCGCCCCGATGGTCGACTCCGAACACACCTTTCTCTTCGCCGATCTCGCGGGCTTCACGGCGCTGACGGAAGCCCACGGCGACGCCCGCGCTGCTGATCTCGCCGACGAGTTCTGCGGCTCGGTCAAGGCGCTGCTGCCCGATGAGGGCGCCGAGGCAGTCAAGACAATCGGCGATGCCGTCATGGTCCGTCTCTCAGACGCCGGCGACGCGGTCAGGCTTGCGGTGCGGGTGAGGGACGAGATCGGCGCCCAGCACGGCGTTCCCAGCGTGCGTGTGGGAATGCATACCGGCCCCGCCGTCGAGCGGGCGGGCGACTGGTTCGGCGCAACGGTCAACACGGCGGCACGCGTCTCGGCCCTTGCGCGCGGCGGCGAGGTCCTGGTCACCGAGGCGACCTTTCGCGCCGTCGGCGATCTCGACGACATCGAGCTTCGCGAGCACGGGCGCCACGAACTCAAGAACGTCGCCGAGCCCGTTTCCGTCTACCGCGTTCAAGCGGTCGGTTCGGCGCATCGGGACGATCTGCGAATCGATCCCGTCTGTCGGATGGCCGTCGATCCATCCCACAGCGCGGGGAGCCTCACTCACGAGGGCGTCGAGTACCAGTTCTGCTCAATGGACTGTGCGGGGGCGTTCACGGCAGCCCCGCATCTCCACGCCTCTGGCCGTGATGACGCTGGCGCCGTCTCGGCCGGACCCGTGCCGTTGGTCCCCGGGGGCGTCGCCGCTGTCCGTCGCGCCCTCGCCCTCACCCAGGGAACCTCATACCTGTACTTCGGGCTGTGGTCGCTGCTGCGACGTAAGCACTACCGCTCCGTCCACGAGCTCAAGGGCGACGATTGGGTGCTCAATGCCCATGGCGGCTGGCTCTCTGTCGTCGGCGTAACGCTCGTGGCCGGGAGCCTCCGCCGCGGCCAGTCCTCGTCCGAGTTGACGACGCTCGGGCTCGGCTCAGCCCTGGCCCTGGCCGCCAACGATGCTGTGCGCATGCGCGAGATCGCCGGCATCTACCGCCTCGACCTCGCCTACGAGACCACGATCGCCGCGCTGTGGGCGCTCACCGCCCGGCCCAGCGGCGGCCCCTGACGGGAGCCTCTTCCTCTAACGAGGCTCTACAGCTCATGCTCGCTCAGGACGAGAAGCGATAGCGGCGGCACCGGCCGCACGGATGATCGCTCCCGGCGGTGGCTGTTGCGAAAACCCCCGGATTCGTCCGGGTCGCTCGGGAAAATTCGGCCATGGCTCAGAACTTCATTGACTGTGACCGGGACCAGGTGTTGTTGATGCCGCCGAGCCTTCGCGAATGGCTGC
>JAABUR0100004055.1_pt1 | contig 19949 bp, 35 predicted proteins | sample 5560091 | NCBI WGS metagenome assembly JAABUR01 (sample SAMN10711879, study PRJNA513375) | rock metagenome | isolation source: Antarctica rocks | place: Antarctica: Victoria Land, University Valley sud
GCCAGGCCAGGCCACAACTCCGTCTTTGGTCCACCGTCTTGTGGGCCTGGGAGTGCCCCGACGCGGGCCGAAGCCCGGGCGGGAGGGGCACGAGTTCTTGGTAGGCGCACTCCGGCAGGGCTAGGATTGCGACCACCAGACGGCGCAACAAAGCCGACCGAGCGCTTGGTCAGGTTCCGCAGGTGACGGTGTCGTCTGATCCTAGTAGCGGCCCAGCATGTTTGCGGCCGGCAGGGCGCGCGTGCAGCGTGGGAGACGCGACTGTTGTTGTGGTCCACTGAGCTCCTGCGGTTCGGCTCTTCTTATGCGATGGGCGGGCATGTCGACCGGTGCCCTGATCCAATATATAGATGTGGCTGGGCCACCTCGCCATGTGCCTTGGCTAGCAGCCTATTGGGAGATTTGGCATTGCACACGAGGCACGTTCAACAGTGCTGCCTGCGGGCCTGTGTAGCGCGCACAGAGACCTGGCGCTAATTGAAGAGCGAGAGCCGCACGGGCCCTGTGAGTGTTGGGTCCTCATATGATCGTGCCTGTCAGGCAGTGCTTGGCGTGGTGTCCCTGTCTTTGCTGAGATTTTTTCGGCGCTTTGCCGCTGTATACTTGCCGCTTTCACTTTGCATTTGTAGTCTTTTGAGCACTTGCGCCCTCTTGGGTCCGTACTTGTTTGCTTCCGGAGTTACTTTGTAGTCAAGCAAACCCGGGGACGTCTTGGGTTGGGGCAGGAACGTTACATGCGGTGTATCGGCGTCATGTGTGGGAGCTTAGAGTCTGCTTCAGATTTGTTGGCAAGTCACGTCTTTGCTGCAGCAGCAGGCACTGCTCGCCCCCACTCTTTACTTGTCTGCTTCTGTCGCACTCACCTCGAACACCAAGTTGCCATGTTTCAGGCGCTGCAGCCCATGCTCAAGGCGCGGCAGAACCACCATGTCACGTATATTTACACACCCGTTCAACAAGCTTTGTTTGAGGCTGCTGCTAGCATACATGGATAAGAGCTCAGCCTCAAGTCGCCTGCTACCATGCGCCACCACCTGCACCCAAGTACACACAGGCACGCGTCTGGACTTCAGGACTTCGTGCTGTCGGCGCATACCAGCAGACCTGCAACGCTCTGTCGCTTGGACGAGCGTCCGCCACACTAGAGCTGACTACCTACCAGCTACTACTCCCCGTCCCTGCCATGCATTATTCAGAGCAAGCGTTGGTGTGCTCACGCACAGCACAGCAGTCGTGATGCTCTGTGGCGCTACCAACAGGCCACCTGCTAGCCTGTCCCGCGACCCTCTAACAACCTGAAGCAGCACGCGAGCTTCAGCGGCTGGCCGCCGGCCCGTGCTGAGCGACAAAGTCGGAAATGCGCCGCATGTCTGCCTCGTCCGCGGGCAGCAGCGGCGCCCTGCACCGCACAGAATCGCACTCAGCGCACACACCCTGGCCGCACACACCTTGGCCGCACGCGCAGAGCAGCATGCAAAGCCAACCACCAGCCCCGCTGGCCGGCGGCCACAAGGCGCAGCTGGCGCGCAGCGGAACGACAGGGCGTGTGCGCTGCGTACCTGACCGCCGGGCTGAAGCCCGGCAGCATTTCTGACAGCGCGGCCTTGGCGGCTGCGATCGGCTCGCACCGTACGGCGAGCGTGCACGCGAGCCTGCGCGCATCATCAGGGTGTTGCTGCTCCCTCGGCGCGCACAGAGCTGCGCCATACCTCGGGCATCATACACAGGCTTGCTCACATGCATACATGTACCAACAGGCGTCCTGCGCGATGCCCCCTCCGGCAGGCTCTTGTTGTAAGCGTCAGCTCACTTGCGCTGGCGTCATGGCAGGACGCGAGGCGTTCACAGAAGTGACACCTCTGAGCTCTCTCAGAGCCTGAGCAGCAGCAGAGCGCAGCGATGCAGCGGTCGGCCGCACCAGGGGTCGATGCGCCCCTTCTGCAGCTCGCGTGCCTCGGCGAGGTTGCCCGCCGCGTGAGCGCGCAGCAGCTTCGCCGCGGCGCTCGCGAGCACGCTTCCCGCCCCACCTGCGCAGCAGGCTCGCGCAACCCTCGGTGCGTCTCATCACAGCCCCCATGCTGCAGGACCACAGCGTCTGCACATAACTGCCAAAGTGGCGTAGCATGCACTGTGCAATCCTTCCAGCATGCGGTCCACCTCACCCTCCCTGCCAAGTCCATGACAGACCACACGAAACGCGGCCACTGGTCATCAGACGCACAGGCAGCCTAGAGAGCACAGGCAGAGGTATCCTCGCATTGACAGCCGGGCAGACACTCACCAAGCAGCTGAAGGTGCACAGGCGAGCGCACCCGTGACAAAGCCCGCAAAGCCGTGCTCCAGCGCCTCGCACATGGCCTCTGTGCCGATGAGGACCGGCAGGCCGCCCTTGCCAAACGCGCGGCACTCGTCCAGCGGCATCTCTGAGTTCTTTATGCCCTGCCGCGCGCACCGGGCCGTCTGCAGGCCTCCCGTGCGGCTCACAGGACGCCGGGCTGTGCTCTGCCAAACACTCCCGCAAGCGCGCGACGAGCCTGACAAGCGCGTGCGTCAATGCTGCCTCAACCATCTCCGCCCCAGCCAAGTGGAATGTGGCCTGGCAGGGCGGGCCGGTGATGCATGCGCCCACAAGCGACGAGCCACAGGCGCTGGCAACAGCTGCCATGCGCCGTGCACGCAGCCTGTTTTTGGGGGTGCTTTTGCGCCTTCACAACAGCTGAAGTCGCCAATCTGTCTTCCTCATAACTGCTTGCCAGACCAAGGCTTGGCCATGAAGACTGAGCCCCACATGTAGGGAGCTGGCTGCGGCGCCCACCGCAACGAGGCTAGAGTGCCGCTGGAGCTCCTGGAAAGCCTCCGCGGTGACAGGATTCCCTGTGTGCTTCGGGTAGTTGTACAGGATGACCTGTCGCCGGGCGCCACGACGCCGCTTGTGACCCCCTTGTCACAATGGGTGCAGAGCACGCCGGCTCTTCAGCAGTCGCACTGCTCAGCAACAGCCTGCAGGCTTTGGGCGCCCAGCGCGCGCACCGGCACCCGCGCATGGTCGAGCGCCGCCTTCAAGAACGCAGAGACGCCCGCAGTGCCTGCATTCTGGTAGTAGAACGACGGCAGCAGCAGCGCGTGGTCTGCCAGCTGCCGCCCGTCCTGCAGCCCAAGCAGGCGTCAGCGGCGCCGGCAGCAGGGCCTTGCCCCACTTTATAATGTGTGCGGCGGAGCTCAAGGGTGCCAGCGCAACGTCCCATGCGTCTGGGCTATGGGCGCGCCTCCAGGCGCGAGCTGCAGTGGTCGAGCAGAGCGCGCACGTCCTGCAGGGCGCATGCGCTGACGTTGACGGTCAGCCGGCCCGGCCAGCACTGCCGCGCAAGCTCAGCCACGCGCCGCCGCTCGTCCAGCGTCAGCGCCCAAAACTCGCCGGTCGTGCTGCACCAAGCCGCGAAGTGTGTCAGGCCCGCTGCGTCGCAGGCTGTCCACTGACACGAACAGCAGGCGCCGCTTGCAACCTCAGCAGCGGCAGGCGCTCACCCGTTGACAACTATGTCACGGATGCCGCTCGTGTGCAGGTACTGCGCATTCTCGCTTACGGTCAACAGCTAATATTCACCGCGTGCGCAAGGGCATTTTGCTGCCCGTTCGCACCCACCTGCAGGTAACCTCGCAGCGCTGCTTCGTCGATGCCGCCATCTTGCCTCATAGGCGTGACAACAGCCACCACCGCCCCACCGACAGCGGACGCGTTCGCGTGAGCGCTGTGGCCGTTGCTGGACACCATGCTGGCCACTGCGGGGCGACCTGCGACTGACGCGGTATGCCAAGACCTGCCTCTTACAGAGCGCACTGCAGTAGAACCGCAAAGCACGGCACACGGTGCTTTCTTGTGCGCTCCTCTCCAATGCAGCGGGCGTTGATAGTGTGTGCACTGTGCCCGGGAGGCCTGGAGGAGCGCCCTCTCAGACATTGTGCACGCTGAGGCAGCAGCTGAGAAACCTGAAGTGGCTGGGGTTTTTCAAAGCAGGAGGAGCGCAGATGGCGATTTCAGATGGAAAGGAGCGCTGTGGATGTTGCAGGCAGGTTGGCTACAGTTGCAAGAGCAAAGTGCAAGAATCAGTGCGTGACAGCCTTGATGGTAATGTGAGCTAGATTGACAAGCATGCAAGACCCGTAGCGCAGCCGCGCGAGTGCAGCAAGCCATCATGCTCGACTTGGCAGACGTGCTGGGGTCGCAGCAGAGCGTGGGGGGTGAGTCTGATGATGACAACTTCCTCAGCGCTTCGCAGCGACTGAACGCTCCTGTGGACACAATGGTGGCGGCGCCAGTTGCAAAAGCAGACACTGGCCTGACGAGGCGGCACGGCAAGGTATGTGCTGCGCCAGTGTGAGCTTCTGTGGTTCCATGGATGCAGCAAGCAGCAACTTTGCCCTGCTCTTGGCTGCGGTGGTTCATGCTTATGGCGTTGAGGACTTCCCAGGCTTGCCACAAGTGGGAGGTGGCAGGAGCGGCCGCCTGTCAAAGCAGCGCAGTGCACGAACGCTCCCCGCTGCTGTGCTGCACCAAAGCTGCGCACTGCAGTCGCGGCTGAACAAGCACGTGTCGGTGTGCGCAGTACTTCAACGACCCTGTGCACAAACACCTTTATCTGCCTCCGCTGGCCGCCAAGTTCTACGACACGCGGCAGTTCCAGCGGCTGTCCGATCTGAAGCAGCTTGGGCTGACGTACCAGGTCTTCCGTGGCGCGAGCCACAACAGGTGCCCTCCTGCGCTCCGTCGCGACGTCACGATGGACTGTCTGCCTGCTGCGCGCCCCGTGCGCCTCAGTAGGCTTGAGTCACCACAGGTCACGCTTTAAACGGAAGGTTGGCTCCGGCGCAGGCTGGAGCACTCCATGGGTGTGGCGCACCTGGCCTGGACGCTGGCCACGCGTATAAAGCAGTTTCAGGGAGCGGAGCTGGGCTGGTCACAGCGGGAGTATGAGTCAGACAGCAAGGTCATCCAGCTTGCAGGTGGGAGCCCTTGTCTGGTTGATGCTGCATGGCAAGGTCCACACGCATTGTGCTCCCCACATGTTACAGCCATGCTCATGCACTGCATGTAAGAAATTGAATGTGTCGTACCAGCTGCACGCTTGCCTGCTGATGCAACAGCGAGCGCTTTGGTCCGCAGGCCTCTGCCACGACCTGGGGCATGGTCCCTTCTCACACGTCTTCGAGCACGAGTTCCTGCGAAGGAAAGGCATCATCGGCTGGTGCGCGGTGTCACTCGACTTGGCTGCTCACTTGCGGGCATGCAGCTCTGCAGTGGTGAAACCAATCCGTGCCCTGCAGTGCATCTGTGTCTGCCCTTTTCACTGCTGCCACGAAAGACATGCCAGGCATCGGCTCTGAAAATAGCAGCGTTCTTTGCTTGAGGGTACGCCTCTGCAGTGATTCATGAGTGTAATGGAAACGTAATGGAGTCTGGCTTGCAGGAGCCACGAGGACATGTCCGTGCAGCTGTTTGACAGCATCCGAAGCGACAACGTCCACAACATCCTTGACAGCGAGCTCAGCGAGGATGAGGGGGCGCGCGTGCGCGACATCATCCGCGCCGGTGACGTCCGCAAGAACATCTATGCGCCCGAGGGCAAGCGCTGGCAGTATGAGGCACGCACCCTCGAGTGGGGTGATAGGGCTTCTGTGTGGTGGGCGAGCAAGCTGGTTGATGTAGGGGCCAGTGCCCCTTTGCTTTGGTCAAGTTGTGCTGGCATCAAGCCAGGTGCTGGTTGCCTGAATGTGCAGCAGGGCAGCCAGAAGATCGTGAGGCGTGACGCACTCAGCAGCCCAGGCGGCGCCGCGCAGATCGTGGCCAACGGGCGGAACGGGCTGGACGTCGACAAGTTTGACTACTTGCAGCGGGACAGCATGTATTGCAACGTGCGCATCAGCGCCGACTTTGACCGCATCCAGAAGTACAGCAAGGTACTGCACCCCTCCGCTTGCGCTGATAAGGTCTCAGTGCTATGCAGTGGCCCTTCAGGGCACATCCACACCCTGTGCTGCTGTAATGCAGGTGATCGATGATGAGATCTGCTACCGCTGGAGCGAGTACGAGAACATGCGCGTGCCCCTCGACCTCTCTACCTTCTTGCTCTTGCATTCGACCATTTCATCTGTCCCATGCGCAGGCATGCACGGTCTGAGCTAACGCATATGGTGCGAACTCCTGAGGAAATCAGGCGATGCGCGCAGACTGGACGTCTACCAGGCCAGGGCCAGCATGCACCGCCGCGTGTACTGCCACAGGTGCAGCCGCTGTGCTGGCTCACCAGCTGATCCACCAGTCCCTCACCTGAAGTCAGCACCAGCACCACGATGATGATCATGTACATGCGCATGCACACGATAAAAGGTAGTATGGTGTGAGCGAAGCTGACATTGGCAAGAGTGGTCGTGCGGTGCTCCGGCGCGTCCCGCCTCAGCCTCGCCGCAGATGCGCTCGCATGCGCCGCGCCTGGTGTGGCACACGGGGCCCTGCCGCGCGCGCGCGCCCAGGAAGGCCAAGGCCATCGAGCTGATGGTGGTGGACGCGATGCTGGAGGCCGACGCGGAGCTGCGCATCAGCGAGCGCATCGACGACCCGGAGCTCTTCGTCACGCTGGACGACACGCTGCTGCGCCAGATCGAGACGCACGGCCTGCTGCCCGACCTGGCGCGCCCAGTCGCCTGCCGCCCGCGCCCCCATCTGCGCAGACATGGAAGGGCCCGCTGCCGGCATGCACGTGCTGCAGCAGGCTTCAACCCTACCCTAACCGCATTCGGGCGGCGCAGGTGGTGGAGCGCGAGGGGCCGCTGCGCAAGGCCAAGGCGCTGCTGGAGCGGCTGCGGCGGCGCGACCTGTACAAGTACGTCGACCATGTGCAGGTCCCGCTGGAGGCGCTGCAGGCGGGCATGTGCGCCGCCCCCGCCGGCGCAGGCCGCATCCCCGGCTGCCAGGGCCGTAGAGCCTGCATGTGTCTGGCGCGGGCCTGCAGGCGCCTGGTCCTGCGGCCGCCTAGCTGACAGCGGCGCCTTCAGACAGGCACAGCAGCCCTGCAGCCGCACCGTCGCGAACAAGGTCGCCACAGAAAGATATAGCTGAAGGACGGCACCCCGGGGCTGCAGGTGGCGGCTGCCAGACGCGGCGGATGTGACTGGCCACAACAGCAGCAGCGAGGTCGACCTGCGCCCGGAGGACGTCATCCTCATCGACGTGCGGATCGACCTGACAAGCGGCGCGAGCAACCCGCTGGACAAGGCGCGGCCGCCTCCCCGCCGCCCGTCCCATGCTTGCTTACCTGACAACCTGGTTGCCCAAGCAGCCCTAGCTGGCTGAAACAGGCTGGCTGATACCTAATGCGCTTGGGTGCGCCGAAGGGCGCGCGCACTCAGAGCCTGTCCATTTTATGCCCTCAGATAGGTTATAGGGTGACATTCAGCAAGGCGCACGCTTGAGCGCGGCCGCGGCGCAGGTGTCCTTCTTCGACCACGCGGAGTCGCTCGTGAAGTTCCCCATGCGCGCGCGCGCCGTCAGCGCCATGTTCTCGCAAGTGCACCAGGCGCGCGCGGAAAGGGCGCCGCCGCGCTCGCAAACGCGCCCGCGCCTGCTCCCCCCTTCTGTTTCAACGTGCGTCTGTCGCGCGAGCACGCAGCGCCGCGCCTGCCAGCAAGGGAACATCCTGTGGGTCACCTCAGCCCTGCCGAACATCAAGGATGCGTGAAGGGCCTGCTGCATGCCGCGTGGGGCCATACATGTGCCCTCAGCGGACAGCGCCCCGCGGCAGGAGCGCCAGTGCCGCGTGTACTCCAGGAGCAGCGACCCGCGCATGTGCGCGGCCGTCAAGCAGGCCTTCCGCGCCTGGGTGGCCAAGCGCTTTGGCGACGCGGCGGTCTGCGCGACGCCCTGCCCGGCGCCGCGCCCCTGCGAACGCGCCGCGGCCGCACTGACGGTGCCCAGCCGCAAGCGCAACCTGGACACCGTGTACGAGCGCGGCGACGCGCCACCGGGCGCGCTGTGAGCGCAGCAACAGAAATGGCTGGTCAGGGCTCGGGGCTGTCTGCCTGCGCGCGTGGTGAGCGCCCTGCTGCGCGCAAGCGCGATGACGGGCTCGCCACTGGATCGGCGTGGTCTGGTGAGCATTCCCCATGCACACCGTCGGTGTCTAGCTGCGTGCGCAGCCGGTGCGGCGTAGGAGAGCAGCGCGTCATGCAATGAGGGCGGGTGTGGTGCTGGTGCGACATTTCGCGCAGAGGGGGCTCGCACAGGGGTGGTGATGCAGGACCTGCCTCGGGCCTGCTCGCTCGTGTGCATGGCGTTGCCACAGGATTTTACTGGCTATGGTGATTATTAGTGCTTCGTCCCTCACACCAAATACACCCTAAAACTTCAGAAGTGCTGCAGTCTTGAGTTGCATTGTCTTGGCGGCCTGCCTCCTGGTGTGCACGGATGCTGTGAAGCAGCACATGGTTCTCAAAGGAGGTGTGTGTTCCCCATTGTCAGAACTGCAGTGTGTGCGTGATTAAAGGATGCCTTGCCGGATACATGCGGGCGCGCGTGTCTAGCTTGGCACCCCGCATCGAGTGTTCAGCTTAGCTCAGTGTGTCTCATAATCCTGCCTGTGCAATGCCTGTGCCCAGCAAGTTTGATGCTGAGTGAGTGCATAGACGAGCCCCTATCATGCGTGTTGTCAGAAGTGGAGATGTGGTGCCAACTTACCTACCCCTCTGGTGGTCGGTAAGCCGGGGTATTTGCCAGTGCAACCAGGGTGCAAACCCAGCAATGTCATGTTTTGTCACCCTGATCCTGACACAGCATGTGCATGCAAGCAGCATCCTCCTTGAACTTTAGATACGCCGAGTGCAAACTTGTAACCTGTTGCAGGCCATGCAGAGCGTTTGGCACGGTACGCCTTGCAAGCACCAATGATGTCCAGTCAATGAGACAAGTGCATCCTCCATCCTCCGATATAAGCTTACACTCTTAGCAGCAGCCACACGTGCTCATTGCACTGGCAACATGACCATGCGCCGCTCCCTCGCACTGCAAGCAGCACTGCGGCACCCAAATCGCATGTACACCAAAAGATACAAAGAAGAAGAAAGGAGAGTTGGTGTGCATGGATGGCAACCCATGTGGCCCAGCAGACTGAGCACAGCGCACCCTTGCCCACGTCAGCAAGGCACAAAATGCCAGAAGTCCGCTCGTGCCAGCAAGCAGCTCAGCAGCTCAGCAGCGCTCATTGGCACTTTAAGAGCGGAGCCGGGCAACCCTGCAAATACTGCCTCTGTAGCTCTACACACACAGAGAGCCAGTCTGCAGCCAGTCTGCAGCCCAGCACACGCACACAAAACCCCTTGCTAGGTTGCGGTCAGCCCAAGCAAAGGGTGCTCACCCTGGACGCAGATGGCTGGCGTAAACCACCCCGCCTTCCATGCATGAGCTATGGGCAGCATGCATCACAGGCACGCCACTGCTGCCAGTCATTGGCATCTCTGCGGGGGCCCTCAGTCCTTTCGAAAAGCGATCTATGTTCATATCCGGTCACAGTCCCCTCTTCGCACGCACAAAAGAGGTGAAGAGGTCACTGGGGGGCTGGGACAAGGCTCTGCCGCAAAACTGCCACGGGGATGGCACCATCTCCCAGTGCGTCATCATACTGTTGCCGCTACAAAACCACCCAAAAGATGTACCAAAAATGGCAGCCTTGCAAGACTGCATCCATCACAGCCCTCCCAGGTGCAGGTAGCACTGCGGGCCTACAGGATGTCCTCGCGGCCCAACTCCACGTCCTGGGGCGTGGAAGCCACGCTGTACTTCACCTTGCCGAGCGGCATGATGTCCTGCGCGCCATGCCTTGTCAGGCTGCAGCCCTGTCACGATGCGGCTATGCAGGTAAACAGACTCATTGCAAAGCAGCACAGAGCCTACTGCATGGTGCTCCTGGGAACAAAGTAGCAACGGCCACCGAGCAGCACAGGGGGCAGCGTGCCTTGCGGTAGACCTCGTTCGTAAGCTCCGCGAATGCAATGTAGTATGCAATTGCTGCAACTATGACGCCGAGCCACCCGCCGACCTGGACACAGCACTGTCAGCGTGGTAACCGAGTAGTGTCAACCTTGTAATAATAATATTCCTAAACATCCTAGCTGCGAGTCTGTTTGACACCTCGCGCATGTCGCTGCCATTCACCAGACGACGCACGCAGAAGAGACCAGGCCATGCACGAACGGCACGCTGGACACGGCAGCAAGCTGCTGGATTTCAATATGGGAGACACCTTGTGCACGATGGGGTGCGTCTCGCCAGCGGACAGCAGGAAGAACGTCACAGACAGCAGGAAGAACAGCGCCTGCGCGCCGGCTCTGTTGCAGTCACGCAGCAGCACACAAAGCACACATTTTGTGCAGGCAAGCAGGCAGCTCTGCACAAAGTTGGTGTCACAAGACCATACCATAGGGGCAGTGCGCCGTCTTGCTCATGGACTATCACAAGCGCACTCGTCATTGTGCCGCACACAGCCTGTCCACGCAGCCGCTCCTGATGCTGACCGTGGACGCGCACCCTTGGCCACTGATTTTCCGCGGTTTTGCGCCAACAATGGGTTACAGCACCCCAGGCGGGCGCACCTGGAGGCAGAAGTTCATGACGAGTGTCTGGATGAACAGCATGAAGGTGAAGATGCCCCACAATGCCAGCATCATCTGCATGCCCTCCGGGGGGAAGGCCCGCAGCGAGCCAGCCTGCCGCCGGAGCGCCCACACGTGTGGGTGCCGCCATGCATAGCGCACCAGCTGCGTCTTACTCGCTCATCAAAGTCTCGTGCCTCATCTGCATGCAAACAAATGTCTGCACGTTGACTGCCCAGAGCTGCTGCAGGCACCAGGCAAGAGACAGCTTGGCCTCGACCGCGCCACAAAAAAACAACTTGAGCGCCACCACGAGCCCTCACCCTACTGATTACATACAGGAGAACGGAGGGCCTGCCTGCGCCAGCGTGCCGTAGATGCCGAGCCCCAGCCAGAATGCACCGTAGGAGCTGAATGCGACGCCGGCAAACATGTTGTTCCGCCAGATCTCCCACTGCAGCGTCGCACGAGCACACTTGACATGTGCACAGCCAAGCCGCCGGCACGCACTGTGCTCAACAGCGCTCAACTGGTGGAAACTTTGAGCAGCATAAGCAATGCACTAAATTGGGGAGTGCGCTAGTACTTACGGCGTCTGTGCTGCACAATCAGCATGACACGGAGCTCAGCAGCGCGCGGCTGATTCGACCGTCAAGCAGAACATAAAAAAGGGGTGAAGGGAGGATGACGCCACCTGCCCAGCCAGGAGCTGCGTCAAACCGCCGAAGAAGAGCGCAAAGCCCCAGGTGATGTCGTTGGTCGCCGGCTCCGTCCAGCCCGTGGCAGCCCCCTGTTGCGCAATGAGCTCGGCGTCACATCCACATAGCATGCACGATGTGTCTGCAGGGACATGACACCCAGCCCGGACCCTTGCTTTCCATGCTTCTTCTGGAAATGTTTAACTTGTCATGAACAACCACGGCAAGGAAGCTATCAGCATCACAACGAGCTCTACTACAAGCCACACCACACTAGCCAGCACACTGCAAACGAGGCAGTCTGCACATGTGTTGCGCAAAGCGCGTGGCAACCTGCAAGAGCGCGGTCGTCAGCCCGAACGCGAAGAGTCCCAGAGGCGCTGGGTTGGCGGTCCTGCAGCGACCCCAAGCACAGTCAGAACAAGCGCCTGCTGCAGCCGCAGACGCGATCACTTCAGCATCATCGCACGAGCTCGCGTGACTTCCTGGCAACCGTTGCAACATGGCTGCACTTGTCTGATGCCACTTGCGCCGCGTGACACACGCGCACATCAAGCTGGAGAAGGGTGCATCTTGCAAGTCATCATGAGTCGGGCGATATCATCAGTACGCTTATGTGGCAGGCCGCCGTCGAACTCGCACAACAGAGCAGCTCTGATAGGGCGGCACAGCATGCACAGACAGGCCAAGCGTATAGCACGCACGCAGCAAGTTTACACAGCAAGATGGGCGGCCGAGGTGCACACATGTTGGCGTGGTGCTTGGGCAGGTAGGTCTGAACAGGCATAGACATCCTGGGGCTCGGCGGAGGGATGCCCTTTGGCGTGCCGGTCTGGTCCACCTCCCTGTTGCTGCGCTCAGCCCAGCGGTTCTGCAATCGCGCAGGCGCATATGTCAAGACCAGCATCCAGCTCCACGTGAGCGCTGCAACCACCACCATTCTTCGCACAAGACAAGCAGGGGCCGCACCTCGAGCTGTTCAATGCGCCTGCGCAGGTGCGCAGTCTCATCCTGCGGCATGCCCTTCGGCTGCAGGGTAGTGGTCACAGGCATGGACGCCATTTTGCAGTGAGGTGGTGACAGCAGTGAGTTGGTAAGGCAAATTCTCACGCGTTTAAGCCACATGCATGCGCCTTGCAATCAATCCCGGCGCCGACGGAGGGACCCTACCCTTTCAATATGAAGTTTTTCAAAAAGTTTTTTTCTTGCATCACAGAGCTTGCGTCCTGGGTAAGCGCGATCGCTGGTGTAACACAGTGCTCAGTTGCTTGCGAGGCTGTCAGATAGTGCCGCGCTTTGAGAAGAGTCCTCGGTGCGCCGAAATGCCCGCAGGTGCGGCCGCGGAGGCGACAGCGATAGCCACGACCAGCCTGCAAGAGGAGGAGGCGATAGACGAGAACCGCAGGCGGCTGAGGAGGCGCATCCTGGGCGCCAGCGTACTGGACCTGGTGCGAGCTAGCTCCGTACCCTGGGCTAGGTGGCAAGATGCGGCCCTGCCGCAGGCAGGCGGCGCTGCCTGCCGGCCGAGCAGCCTGCCTGGCCGCTTAGTCTGCGCAGCAGGCACGGCGTGTCCCAGGCTGGGCTTGGAACCGGGCATGTGGCGCAAAGATGTGCAAGGTTGCCCGTGCCCGTGAATGGGGCACCCCGCAGCACGCTACTGCTGGCACACGGCTCCCCCCGCGCTGCCCGAGCCTGTGGCGCGCGGGGCAGGCATGCGTAGCGGCGGTGCTGACGACCAACGCGGTGCATAGCGGCGTGCACACCTGGAACTCGCCGGTGTGGCCGCTGCTGCCGCTGCTGCTGAACCGCCTCACGGAGCTGCTGGCGCTCAGCTTTGGCCACACATATCTCGCGGTGACCTCCCCGCCTTCGGCCTGCTTCTCAGCCGGCTACGCTGGCGCCCCCCCTTCCCCACTTGCGTGTGCTCCAAAGAAGCACCGAGCTGCAAGCCTTCGGGCGTCTGCCTACGAGCACCCGGGGTGAGGCTGGCGCTGTCCTCCAGAGCGTCCGTGCTGGTGCCTTGCAGAGTGCAGAGTGCAGAGTGCAGAGTGCAGATGCAGACAAACACGGGGCCGCTTGTGTTGGCACCCTGCTGCCGAGCTGGCACGCTGATGATGCACTATAGCTGTGACTGCCTTGCCTATCTACGCGGACCTCGTCCGAGTTCACGTGCAACACCCCCGTGCTGCCAGAGCGTGTGGCAGCTCGCGACTGCCTCCCTGCGCTGGCCCACTGCAGGCGCGGCGCCAGAGACCGCGTGCCTAGTGCCCAGCAGACACGTCATACCCTCGCTCGTGTGCCTCTGACGCCTTGCAGACCCGGTGCTCAACTGACACGGACTGCGCGCTGCAGATACCGGCCGTACAACTGTTCCTGGCGGTCGTGAACGTCGTGCTGGTGCTGCAGCGCCTGCCCTGCATGAGCTCGCAGCTGGCGTGCACGCCCGTCATCCTGGCCTTTTGCCTACTGGCGCTCGAGGTGCGGGCGGGGGCCGGCATGCAGCCCTGGCGTCCACGCGGCTGGCCCTGGTCGCGGCAGCATGCCCGCTCAGCAGCGTGACCCCAACTGTCAAGCTGGGCAGGATGTGCCAGCTTTCTGTTGCTCTTACATCGCTGGTGCAGATGGACTCTGCGTGAGCATGCTCGGCGTGCGTTTGCATGCCATGGCATCTATGTCGGCAAGACCCAGCAAAGCCTCCACCGCATGACAGTCGCCACAAGTTCTGCACTTCCAGGTGGTCCTGGCGGTGCTCGCGCTGGTGTGGGTCAATCTGGCGGCCTGCCGCTCGTGGGCAGCCGCATTTGCGCCCGAGCTGCGCGGCAGCGCGAGCGTCACGCCTGTGGACGAAGAGCGACCATTCAGGTGATCCACAGCGCGCCGTCTGTGCTTATGCGGTATGTGACCAGATACATGCAGGGTAAGCATGTCGTGCTGCCGAGTCATGCCTGGCCGGCGGGGCTCGCACCCAGGTGATACAGCGCTTGCCTCGGCTGCCAACCATAGAGCTGCAAGTCTGCTCTGCGCTAGCAGGGTCCTCCCGCCCCTACATGCACGCACATGGTGGCAAGCGTTGTCCATGGCTCTGCCTGCTCAGGATCACCTGCCACTGGCTCTGTATCACGACACCGCTGCTACGACCGGTGCTCACTCCTCCCCCTGCTTGTGCGCAGGGTACCCGCGCAGCCCAGCGCCGCGCAGCCGCAGCGGGATCCATGGGCCGCGGACGCCAGCCCACCCAAGGTGAGCGCCCAGCAGCTGCGTATGCAGGGCCAGCTCCTTGCTACTCTGCCGAGCACGGCACAAGCACTGCAGCGCCTGTGCGCAGTGCTGACGTGGGCGGGCGCGGCACGTGCAGGAGCCGGCGCGGCAGTACGTCACCGTGATGCAACCCAGCGAGGGCAGCTTTGCGGTCGCCATCGTGGTGGACGCGACGGGCGCGGGGCCTTTCGTTCCGCCGCCGCGGTAGCTGCGCCGCTGCATGCGCCGGCGCTCTGCTGTGGAGCCGCGAGCCAGCACGCGAGCCGCTTGGGTGTGCCGCGGCTGATGCCCGGCAGGGAGCGGGGCTGGGCTCTTGCCGAAGTATGTACAGAAGTATGGCGCTCGTTTGCGCATCGTCGCGGCACTGCACCTGTGTGCTAGCAGAGCTTGCTGGCACGCGCCTGCTACACAGGGGCGCATTGCCACTGCATGCTTGCAGCACCTGGAAACAACCACGTCTCTGGCGCCAGGCATCAAACCCAGGCAAAAAGCCTTTCACACACACATTTACATACACCCAGACGGACACGGACGGAGCAGCCCAGGCCCAGATGAACACGGCCGAATCAGCCAAGGCCCTGGCCGGCGCGCGTCGCTCGGCGTCACAGCTTGGCAAAGCGCGGCTGCTCGCGCCGGGCGACCGCCCGGAACACCGCCTGCAGGTCAGCGGAGGGCAGCTGCGCGCTGTTGAGCGCCGCCACAAACTCCAGGCCGTCCGCCACGGAGCGGTCCCTGCGGGCGCGGCCGGGCGCCGCCTGCTGAGCCTGTGCAGGGCTGCAGGGCAGGGCTGTGCCATGCAGGGCTGTGTTCATACGCCGCAAGGCCATGAGGTACCCCACCTTGGCAGGCCAGCATGGCCAGCTGCTGGCCGGACATATAACAGGACCGCAGAGAGCACCAGGCACAGCGGAAGCAGCATACGGGCTGCGCAGCAGCCGCATGCGCTCGGTGCGGCCGCGGTCACTGGTGACTGCAGCCGCGTGCGGCGCGCACCGGCTGTGCAGCAGCACGCGCTTGGTGCCGGCCACGGCCAGCGGCGAGCGCGCGGCGATGGCCGCGGCGGCAGCGCCCGCGGCCGCCCGTAGCGCGGCCGCGTCCGGGTGCACGCCGCTGACCAGGCGCAGCGCGTGCGCCTCCGCCGCGCCCAGCCGCCGCGCGGTCAGCGCCAGCTCAGCCGCCGCGCCTGCGCCGCAGCGCGCAGGTGGTGACGGGCACCTGGTGGCACAGCGCCGGCGGCTGGCACGCCAGCGCAGTGAGCAGCGCCGGCGGCTGGCACGCCGTGCCGCATCATGACCTTGAGGGAGGCAACTGCCGCAAAGCTGCGTTGTCACCTAGCAAGGAAAGCTTGGCATGTTGCACGCATGCGCATGCACGCCGTCACAGTCATTGATGGGATATATAGCGTGGGCATCGCACCGGCGCCGACGATGCGGGGCAGGCGCTGCAGCGTGCCCATGTCGGCGGTGATGGCCAGGTCGACCTCCTTCACACAGAAGAACGCATCTGCGGAGCAGTACCTGCGCGGCAGAGCGGCGCTGCGATCAGGCTTGCGTCTGGGCCTTGTCGCCCCGTGCGCTGCAGTGCTGCATGCTGGCCGGATGTAGCGCGCGCGCACGGTCCTCAGCGAGCTTTCAGGTTCCTTCGTGTGCACCTTGCTACTTGAGCAGACGCGATGTGCATACATGACAATGTACAGTACTACAAAGGACTCCTAGAGGATGCACGTGGGTGCTAGAAAATGGGTAGAGCCTATGCAGGATGTGCCATGAGGCCAGGCTGGTCAGGGCGGGCCGACTGGGAGCAACCTGATATCGCAGGCGGTAATCATGTCGACCCCCGCTCCCACGCATGCGCCTGCTCACCCCCGCGCGGTGCTCAGGAGCATGCAGTGGCTCCTGGTGGCATGCGAGGTCTGCAGCCTTTGGAACTTCTGCGTCACTGTAAAGCAGAGTCCAGCATGAAGAGCTGGGATCTGTCTGTACTCGACTAGGCCCCATCAAACATACATGACGTTGCGGTCAGACGCATAAAGTCAGATGCATGCCCCGACATGACAGCCACGGCCAGTCAGACACACGCAGCGATTGCAGGACAGGCACGGGTGGACACCGTGCACGGCAGCGATGACCGGCCAGCGGCAGCGCTCAAACGCTGTCAGAGAGGCCTGCGGCCCTGCACGCCTCAGGCCCACTGCTGTCACTGGCATGCCAGAGCACGACTCAAAGCGCTTGCAGAGCTTGATCCGGCTACCTTGCTGAGCATACGTGTTGTGGGTGCATCTGCCTGGGCGAGGGCCAGCCTTCTGCAGGACACACTGTGTGAAGGCATCCCGAAGTTCACCAGCAGCAGCACTCGAGAGCATGTCCACTACAGAGCGCATGGACTTGGGGCCTGCACCTGCCAGCGAAGAATGTCACGAAAGAGCTGCTCGCGCGCCCGACCAGGGCACTTTGCGTCCACCACCCGCGCGACGCCCTCCAGCGCAGCAAAGTCGATGCCGGCGCAGAAGTGCTTGCCTTTGCCGCACAGCACCACCTGCAGGCGAGGCACACCGGTCCAGCAGGCTGCTTCTGAAACGCACCTGAACCAGGGAGTGGGCATGCAAGGCGCACAGCTCGGACGTCTGGATGCGCGTCGAGCGCCTCCAAAGCCTGCGTGCGCCAGACGCGTCTATGTACTTGAAACTCAAGGCAGAGGCAAGCAGTGGCAAAGTGCAACAGCGCTACTCCAGTCGGTAGGCAGGTTGCTGCATGCCTGCGGCAGCTCGTCCCACATCTCAGTGCTGACTGCGTTGCTCTTAGCTGGCCGCGAGAGCTCCAGCACAGCATAGCCTTCTGGTCGCACTTCCAGAGACAGCGTAGTGAACTGTGGCAGCGCCATGGAGCGTTGGCTCTGCCGTCAACGCTCTAGGGCAGAGCAGAGCACAGCGGAGCAGATCTGCTGAGTCCAAGGCCTGCGTTTTGTGGCATCAATAATGGGAGGACTCCCGTTACACAGGGTTGGATGGGCTGGTTCCCAGGTGCATGCGCACCAAAATTGCAGAGTGCATATCACGACGCTGTTATATATGGCACCAGTAGGCCTGTGTTGTCTTTACAACCGTACAAAGACAGGCCTGTGTACAGTGCACACCATTGAATTACGTGTGGTATTCCTGCCACTTCAGTGTGCACTGCTTGGAACGTGAGCTGCTATTACACCCATTCTCGCGCCCTGTTCGTGCATGTGGCTGCACAGGCAGCCTGCCCTGCTTGCATGCCTGCTGCGCAGCCAGCCATGGGCTGCGTCTTACTCCAGGGCGTCGTCAACCAGCGGCAGCCACTATGCCCTCCTCGGCGTTGCAGCGAGCGCCAGTACAGCAGATATCAAGGCCGCCTTTCGAAAGGTGCACTTTCCTTGACTGCCCGCCTCACTGCCCGCCTCGCTTCAGCCTTGAGCGCTGGCCCTGCAATTAGACGCACAGACGCATGCAACAAGTGCATAAGCAGCGCCTGCTTGAGCCTTAGAAGTCCATGGCTGAAGGCTGATTGCACACGCGTTTGCGCAGCGGGCAAAGGCGTCGCACCCGGACGTGCTCCAGGACCCCGCAGCCAGTGCCAGCTTTGCGCAGCTGCTCTCTGCGTACCAGGTGGGGGCCTGCCTTGCGTGAGGTGTCAGTGGCTCTGCCTGGCACAGCAATAGGAACGGCACGCAAGCACATCACACTGATGCAGCCCCAGCTCTGGTTGCTTGCGGGCTGGTTGGCAGTAGGGGGGTGCGTGCTGGGAGCAGGTGCTGGTGGACGAGCGGCAGCGCCAGCTTTACGACCTGAGCCTGAATGAGCGGGCCGGGCGGGCCGTGCGCGCGGCGGCCGCCGCAGCCGCGGCAGACAGCGCGGCTGACGCTGCTCGGCATGCGGAGGAGCGGCACCGGGCCCGGCGCTCGAGGCATGCGCGGCCCAGGTGAGGAGCTGCTGTAGCCTCGGAGCCTGTGGAGGCCCCGGGCTGCCATACACCCTTGCTGCGCATGCTTGGGCCTGGGGGTGCCTGCGCAGCAAAGCATGGGAGCTGAGGGCGGTGGGCTGGGGCGCAGCTGACGCGCGTTGCCGACATGCTCCATGCATCCCATCAAGCCTGCAGCTGTTGCCGCAGTGGCGCACCTCAGATGCGGCTGCGGCAGGCGTGGCAGCTCGAGGGCGAATGGGGGTGGGGCGGTGCGTGGGGGCAGCCTGGGCCATGCAGGTGGTGGCATCCAGGACGAAGTGCTAGCCTGCGTGCCGCAGCACACTCTCGCAAGGCCTGACCGCGGGCTGCGCAGCTCGGACGCGTCCACCGCAGCAGACGCGGGCGACGCGTGGGCGGATGGCGGCCCCGCGGAGGGCACCTGGGCAGCGTGGCTGGTGCACAGCCCGGGCGGCGCCGCGCGCGGGCCTGTGGAGCGCGTGCGGGAGCAGGCGCGGCTGGAGCTGCGCGCGGCGCTGCGACATGCGTACCTGGGCCCCGAGGCGCGCGCCGGCCCGGCGCTGCTTGCGCACCCTGCACAAGCCGCGGCTTGCACGAGCGTGGAGAGGAGCGCCGAACGTGATTGGCCAACAAGAGCTGCCCTGTGCTGTCCGGTGGCCCTGGGCAAGCGAGTCGCGCGTGCCTGCGGCGCGCGCCAGGCGTGCGACTCGAGGCCCCGCTTGTTCTGACACCGCACCCGCTTTGGGGTGCTGCGTCCAGCGGCCGAACCCGCTGCGCGCCGAGGCCGCTGCCGCGCCGCGCGCAGGTCGAGCTGGCGGCCGGGGAGCTGCCGCTGGCTTTCGAGGGCGAGGAGCGCTCCGCCGCAGGCGTAGGCGACGTCATGCAGGTGCGGCTCCTGTGGTCTGCCAGGTCAAGCAGTGCCAAACAGGCTGTGCCGCCTGGCCTGCAGCGGTCAAATCGTGCTTGCTTAGTGACTGGATGCATCACCCACTCTGTGAGCGGCTTCTGGCAGGCAGCGCCCCCTACCCGGCCTTGCGTTTGCCTATGAGGATGGTGGCAGCTCGCTGCTCAGCGGCCCGCTGCTCAGCGGCCCGCCGCGCTGCACCCGCGGCAGGTCGTGTCTGGCCGCCAGCTGCTCGGCGCGGTGCGCGAGCGCCGCGCGGGCGCGCTGCCGCGCGGCTCCAGCCCTGCTCTGGCATGCTCCGCCGGCGCCCGCGCCCTCGACGGCGGCCAGCGCGCGGCGGGCAGCGCCTGCATGCATGGCGCCGATCCGAGCGACTCCGGGTGGGGTGAGGAGCTCGGCTGGGGGCGTGAGGAGCGGAGCGCCCGGAGGCAGCCGCAACCGACGGACGACGCTGGATGTGCCGCCAGCGCCGAAGCGCCCGAAGACGACGGTGCGGCGGCTGCCGGCCGC
>JAABUR0100004058.1_pt1 | contig 19936 bp, 34 predicted proteins | sample 5560091 | NCBI WGS metagenome assembly JAABUR01 (sample SAMN10711879, study PRJNA513375) | rock metagenome | isolation source: Antarctica rocks | place: Antarctica: Victoria Land, University Valley sud
CGCGGCGCGGAGGCCAGCGCCGCTCGCCGGGCGGAGCGCGCGGCCGCCGCGCCGACCCGCTGGCGCCAGGTCTGGCGCAGCGCCGCCGCCTGGCCGCCCGCCGCCCCGCGCAAGCCCCTGCTCTGCCCTGCAGGCGCGGCCGGCGAGCTGGGCGCCGGCGCGCGCGTTCAGCGCGCGCTGGGAGAAGCCGCTGTGGCGGCGCCGTACACCACAGTGGTCGTGGCCGCCGCGCCGGAGGGGTCGCCAGGGACGCAGCGCGTGGGCGTGCTGGTGGCGGTGCCGGGGAGCAGGCCTGTGGATGTCAAGGTGGGCCGCCGCAGCATGCAGGGCTTTGCGCGTGCCGGGTGACGCAGCAAGCTGGCCGGCTGGGCTGCAGACAGGCTGAAAGGGAGGCGGGCGTTCTGCGTCACAGATAGCTGCTCTCTGTGGCACTGGGCGGCCAGACGGCTCCGCTTGACAGCCAGATCGCTCTACACACTGCTCTACAGCTTGCAAGTGCGTGCGAGTGTACAGCCTGTGACGTTCCAGGCGTAGGCTTGCTTAAAGCTGCGAACAACCTGCGCTAGCAGTGGCACGTCCTACGTTTGCTGGCAGCCAGCCATGGGAAAGGGGGTAAACGTATGCCTGTCAGCACAGCTGCAGCGGGCCTTGTCACGCTCTCACACCGCTTGACGCCGAGCACCCTCACACCTCCACACACCCTACACTTCAACGCGCATATGTCGCTCCAGAACACGACTAGACACTTCCTTGCTTGCAATGAGACCGCCCTTCCCCAGGGAGAGTGATGGTCCTCCAATTGAGGCACTGTTTGAGAAGCACCTTGGCACGGGCCGCTTTTAGGGTCTTAAGCGATAAAAGGCTCCTGGCTCCCCTGCAAGGCCCTGCTGCCCGGAGAGCCTGGCCTGCGTGAGCGAGGAACAGCATGGCGCAGGCGTTCCCCATGTCCGCGGGCGGGCGGTGTGCGTTCCGGGGCGACTGCGGCGCATTTAGCGGGAGGCATGCCGCACCTGCGCCGCAGCGATGCGCGCTGCAGGTGCGCGCCCGCCGCCGTTGCGGGCGCTGTCCGCGCGGGAGAGCGCTGCCTCTTGATGCCCCTGGCGCTGCCCGGGGCGGCCTTATCTTTGTGCGCTCTCCCACGGCGCGCGCGCTGCGTGCGCAGTAGGTCTGCGCTGGCGGTGGTATCTGAGCGGCAATGCAGCACTTTTCTTGGGTCAGGTGGGGCCCTGGTGGTGTGGGGAAGGGAGAGTAGGAGTCAAAATGTGCTTTCTGCAGGTCGTGGCCGGGCTGAAGGACACTCGCGACCGCATCAACTCCGTGAAGAACACGCAGAAGATCACGGACGCCATGAAGCTGGTCGCGGCGGCCAAGGTCCGGCGTGCGCAGGATGCCGTGGTGAACGGCCGCCCCTTTGCGGAGAACCTGGTGAAGGTGAGCCTCCGCACCGATCGCTGCTGCCTTTGTTGCTGCTCCCTCGACTCTGTGGTGCTGTCGGACGGCACCCACTCGCTTGTGTGGCCAATGCATGCTCAGGCAGGCCCAACCTTGCTTGCAGGTGCTCTTTGGCGTCAACCAGCGGCTGCGCATCGAGGACGTGGACTCGCCGCTGGTGTCGGTGCGGCCAGTGAAGAACGTGCTGCTGGTCGTCGTCACCGGCGACCGCGGCCTGTGCGGTGGCTACAACAACTTTGTCTTGAAAAAGGTGCGGCAGCGCCGGTAGTACGAGAGCAGGACGTGGGAAACTCAGAGGACGGTGCCACTTCAGGGGGGAGCGTGGGGACTGCGCGACTTGGGAGTGCCTGCGCTGTGAGTCGTGCGCAGGGCAAGTGGTAAAGCAGGCCATTTCTGCCAGGGGCCAACTGAGCGTATGGAGTCCGGTATGGGGAGCGCCTAGGGGCTGGCGCTATGCGACAGGGTCAGTTGCAGCGAGGGGCGGCAGCTCGCAGTCCCACGCTAGCACATCGTTAAATCTGCGGCGTGTCCACTGAGCTGCGCATTGAGGACATAGAGCGGCTTTTTTTTGTGCGCCCGCACGCCGAGGAATGGCTTGAACCTAGGGAGAGGGCCTGCGCGCTGCGGGTGGCAGCTTGTCATGCACTGCAGTCGGTCACACCGCAGCCAATCCACGGCCCGAGCTGCCGAGCAGAGGGCGTGACACAAGCGGCCGGCGGGGCTGCTTGCTATGGCTGTGGAGCATAGGGAGCTGGTTGAGCAGCGCGGTTGCGAAATGCGTGGCGGGTTCTGCAGGTGGAGCTGTCGAGTCGGGAGAGGTTGTACCCTTTCTGCTGCGGCGGGCGGCGGTTCTAAAGGAGCAGGCGTGTTGAATGAGCGCCGCGCGCGTGCGGAGCGCGGAGGGCAGAGCAGGGTTTGGGAGGGCGCGCTGCGCGGAGGGAGGGCGGTCCGTGCGCGGCGGACACAGGGGGGCCAGACCGGTGAGCAGCGTGCTGCGCTGGCGGGGCGGCAGGCGGAAAAGCGCAACGCCGAGCTGCAGAAGCTGGGCGTGGGCGTGACGATCGTGTGCGTGGGCAAGAAGGCCACCGCCTACTTCAAGCGCCGCCTAGACCGCTTCAAGGTCGCCGGTGCGGCCCGGCGCCCCTGGAGCGGACCACGCATGTTTACAAGCGTCGCAGTGGACATTCCCTTGGGCAGTGTGCCAACCTCCTGAGCAGGGCTGGAGAGGGTTTGCTGACATGCCTGGGCGGCAGCGAGGTCAGTGAGGCTACGCGCTGCTGCCCTGGGTCCCAGGCGCTCTCGGTTCTTGCCCACATGCTGCAGTCGCCTGTTTCATGGCGTCTCTCCGGTGGCCTCTCTCGCCGCAGCGGATGCGGGGCGCACACCCTGACGCGGCGCGCGCGCGCGCGCAGCCAACTTTACGCTGACGGCCACGCCGTCGACCAAGGAGGCGCAGGCGATCGCGGACGAGCTGTACGCTGACTTTGTGTCCGAGGTGCGGGCGCTGCGCGCGGCCCGCGCGGCAGCAGCGCCGGGCGCCAGGGGAGGTGACCGTGAGGAGCGTGCTCGGCGTGCGTAGTTAGTAGGCGCACCGGGTGACTGTGGTGTTGCGCGCACCTGTCTGGGCGCAATGCGCGCACGGCAGCGGCGCCGGGCGCCAGGGGAGGCGCCCGTGAGCGGCGCGCTCGGCCTCGCGTGGCCGGGAGGCGTACCTGGGTTACTGTGGTGGCGTATTCAAGCTGTCTGCGCCGGGCGCCATCCTAACTTTACCCTACCCTACCCTGCACAGGAAGTGGACAAGGTGGAGCTGGTGTACACCAAGTTTGTGTCGCTCATCTCCTCCGAGCCGACCATCCAGACGCTGCTGCCGCTCACGCCGCAGGCGCGGACCGCCCCGCGCAAGGGCATGGGGGCCTGCCCAGGCACGCGCCGGCCGGCGCGGTAGGGAGCGCGTGCTGGCCGGCGCGCGGTGGCACGAAGCTTTTTGCCGTGCTGGGGGTGCTCTTGATGGCACGGTGGCTGGCCCGCTCGTGCTGAAGCAGGCCCGCAAAGGGCATAGCGCTGCCTCGTCGCATGCAGCCAGAGCGATGTGCTGGTGCGCATGCGTGCCGCGCGTGCGCGCGTAGCCTGTGCCGCGAGCGGGCGCGGGCCTGACGCGCCGGCGCGCGCGGCGTGCGTCAGGGCGAGATCTGCGACATCGACGGCCGCTGCGTGGACGCCGCGGAGGACGAGGTGTTCAAGCTGACCACCAAGAGCGGCAAGCTGGCCGTAGAGGTGGAGAAGGTGCGTGCGCGCGCGTCCGCCCCCCAACGCGCCCTGACCAGGTCCAACGTTCTATGACCAGGTTATGGAAGAAGGCAAGGCGGCTGTAGAGGCGGGGAAGGCGCGCTCGGCCACCAGGATCAGCGTCGAGGGGAGCGGCCGCACTGGCCGGAGGCCAGGCCGATTCCAGTACTTGGGGCGGACGTTGGCAGAGGCGCTGTCTGCAGTCGTGTGCGTCGGCTTGGCAGAGGCAGCGCATCAGGATAGGGTAGGGTAGGGTTATAGGAGGGCGTCGTGGCCGCGAGCTCGCAGGGGCAGGGCAGGCCGCGCCAGCTGTCCGCTGCGCTTCTGCCTGGGCGCGCCCCAGGGCAGCGGCGCGGCGCTGGCGCTGAGCGCGGGCGCCGCGTGCGCGCAGGTGACCACCGACATGTCCGACTTTGACGCGGGCCTCATCTTTGAGCAGGACCCGGTGCAGATCATCGACGCGCTGCTGCCGCTGTATCTGAACTGCACGCTGCTGCGCTCGCTGCAGGCGCGGTCCCGGGGCGCCTGCGAAGCACGCGGATCGTGGCTGTGGCCGTGGCTCGATACAGCGCCGCCGAGTGGGATGCACAGCAGCTAGAGTGTTCTAGTCCATGGTTGCACAGGACCATGATGACACAGGGCTCAGGCAAATTGTGTCACGGTATAGGGGTTGCCACACTGTGCTATGTTGCCTGCGCGCACACCGGAGTGCAGATGCCCGACCGCATGCACAGCCCCAGGCGCAGAGCGGGTCGCCGCGTCGGGCGCAGGAGGCGCTGGCGTCCGAGCTGGCCGCGCGCATGAACGCGATGAACAACGCGTCCGACAACGCGCGCGACCTGCGCAAGAAGCTGACGCTCGCGTACAACCGCAAGCGCCAGGCCATGATCACCAGCCAGCTGATCGAGATCGTGTCGGGCGCCAACGCGTGACCCGTGCGCGGCGCTCTGCGGCTGTGTGGCAAAGTGTGCGTGGTCAGTGTCGGTGCTCAGTCAGGCGCTTGGCAGAGCGGGTTTCTGCGGTGGGGGGGCTGCTCGCCTGTTACCGCGTGCCCGTGTCCTGCAGCTGTTGCTGGGGCCGGGGCGTCTGTGCTGGGAGGGGCCTGCGTCTGTACGCGAGAGCTGGTTCTGTGGCATTGCACAGGAGGTGAGAAGACAATGCTGTTTATGCACCTGGAGAGGTCAGTGGTTCTGGACGACCTGAGCGCATGCCTATGTAACTACAGTTGCAGTACAGTTGCAGGACTGAGAGCATGCTCAAGACATGGTAACACTAGCAGCACACAAGAGGATGAACACTTCATTTGGCACAGGGCACAGTGTGCCCGGCACACACATACGCTGGCCACAGAATACATACGTTGATCAGCCACTACGAGCAGTGCACATGGCAACCGACTGGCACAGCACGCTAGTTCTTCAACAAGGGCTTCAGCTCCGCGGGCAGCTTGCTGGCCTCAATGAAGTCCAGCGTTGCGGCATTCATGCAATACCTGCAGCCCCAAGCAAAAGGTTAGTGCTGCAGATCCAGAGCGCCGCGTGCACGCGCAGAAAGCCGCAGATGATGGGGACGCACCTCTTGCCAGTCGGCCGTGGCCCGTCGTTGAACACGTGCCCTGCGCAAAAAGAGGGCAGCTCACAGACTGCGGGTGCTGGAGATGAGCTGGCTGACTGGCCCAGGTCATAGGGCGCTCGGGGACGCGTTCCGCCTGAGACAGACCACACCCTCAACCCTGCGAGCGTCATTGACAGCAGATACAAACAACCGTGCATGCTGCTCCACTCTCTGCCAGCAACGCGGGGCGCACCCAGGTGCGCGCCCGACCGCGCATCCACCACCTCCACCCGCGGCATGAACGGGATAGAGTTGTCGTGCACCTGCAGAGGGATGGCGCAGTGTGAAACAGGGACAACAGGCCGTGACACAAGTGAACTTGCACGCCTTGCCAGATGGATGCAGACAGCAGGAAACGCCACCCACAGCTGTGCATACCTATTCACACTGCTCAAGTGACTGCAACGATGTTGCAATATAAAAGTGTCATCACCGAGGGACTGTTGCATGCAAGCTGTGCGCAGAGCGCCTCAGGCCAGTCCCACCCGCGCGCCGCAAACTTCATTGCCACGCCGCCCCCATTTTGCGCACTGCAGAGCAAGCTTCATCCCAGCGCTGTTGGGATGCCAGCCGGCACACCTCTATGACATGCTCAGGGTCCACCGGTGCATAGAAGCTGGGCCACCCGGTTCCTGCGCATCCACGCACACCCGTCAGCTCACGCCCGCTCGGCGCGACTGCCTGATGCGCAGCTCCGGGTGCGCTGCCGTCGCAGCTGCCAGACGCTTGCATGCAGCTCTACTCCTCCAACCAGCAGAGCTGCCCAGGGCGTGCAGAGACGCAGAGCGTCGAGCCTCAGAGGAGAAGGCAAAGATCTCTCCTGGACTAGCAGACTTCCACATACTCGTACAAAAATTCTCCATATTTCGCTACGCCCTTTTACAGCCACACCAGTGCAATACATCAGTGCGGTATAGCAACAGCCTATGCATGTAGCACCGCACCGGAGTCGAACTTAGTGTCGGAGCTGAACAGCGGCAGGCCCCCGACCGCGCCGACATACACGCCGCGGGCCTTGTTGTCATGCGGGAAGCCGTTTACAGTCTTGCCCGTGAAAGCCCTTTCGGTCCCCGCTGCAAAGTTGACGCTCCTGCGCCACGCACACAGCACCGCCAGAAAGCTCAGAGCAGAGCCGAGGCACACACACGTACATAGTATATCAAGGAGCGACATTGCCAAGCTGGCAGCTACAGCGCGTCTACGAGGTAGATGTAAAGTTTGTCAGAGCATACTTTGCTCCAGAGCTGACCCATGGGAGCTGCATGGTACAGCACACTCAGGCCTCCTGTGTGATACCTGCACCTGAGCAGGCTCCAGGTTGTTGACCTCTACTCGAGGCCTACTTGAGGCCTACACCAGTGCACGCTCACCTAAAAGCCCATACAGGAAGCATAGGTAGATAGTGCATAAGTGCTTCAAACAAGCCACGCACGCTTCCAGGACAAGAACCAGCGCTTTTGCTGGCCCTTGAGCGCTAGAGCGCACCGCTGGAAGCCTGTAAGGTTTGACGCCGCGGCCTCCCGCTCCTCGGACGTGAGCGGGGTAATGTCAAAGCCCAGCTTGGACGCACGCTGCGGCGCGTCCTTGCCTGCAGCAGCCCTCTATTACCTTGCGTGGATAGGACAACGGGTCTGCTGGCCTAGGAGGAGGCTTGACAGCTGAAGGCATACAGATTTTCAACAACGAGCTGGGTAGACAACAGGAAGTGGACGCGGCGCGAACAACTGGTGAAGTCTGCTTACAGGATGAGGCTGATCCTCGATTTTGGCGACATATTACGTGGGAAAGGCCGCAAACGGGCCTGCGCACTTGGCGAGGGCGACCACGCCTCACCATGCGCACCAGCTCTACTGCTCGCCATTCCCATATCCTGCAGGCACATACAGACATCAACAGATAGCAATACTCGTATGCGAATGCGCATACAAGGAGGAGGTATGAGCACTGCGCGCAAGCACACGCACTCTCTTGCGCACAGCGTAGTACACTAGGTAGGCAGCTCCAGCAAGCAGCAGAACGGAACAAACTCGCATTTCCTACAGCAACCGGCGCCTGAGCTTTGAGATGGCAGAGCGCCGTAAGAGGCGTTCACAGCAGACAACTCCAGCACACACACGCACCTCCTTGCGTGGGCTCCCTGCAAACCAGGACTGCAGGCCGACAACCGTCACCAGCCGACGCGAGTGGGAGCAAGTTACAGCAGTGTGCCTCACAAAAGGCGCTCGGGCGCGGGCGCAAGGGACCAACAGCAGTGCGGGGCGAGGGCTCAGCAGCTTTTGCATCAGGATCACTCGCTACCACTGTCTTCCGTCCAAGAGCTTGCTAACCGGACACGTCAAAAATCTTTTTCTAAGGGAGCATATATTAGCTCAATTAGGGTATGGGCCTTGGCTGTTGATGCAAAAGGTCATGCTCAGGATGCCTGCGCATGTCCTGCCGGGGTGCACCATGCTTGTTGCAGCGCCAGGACACTCGAGCGGTGGTGCACTCTTGCGTGTTGGGTCTGCAAATGAGTCGTCGACTCAGAGTTGATACGCAGTGAGTAGCATGCTGCGCAGCCCTGCATCTATGCAGGGTACAGGGCTGCGCTCCTCTAAACAGCGGCAGTTGACTGATACACGGACGTCACACATTCACTGCATGAAAGCATGTTCCGCACACTGCTTACAGGCATCCCATGATGGGTTGACAACATCAATATGACGGCTGGCTCCCTGGTGCGCAGTGCACAACAGCGTCCTGTGCACCTAGAAGCAAATGAAACGGAAGCATAACACTGCTCGAACTGGCGGGCAACTGCTGGCCCAAAGAATGTTCACCGACCCCAAAAAAAAATGTGCATGTGTGACAAACAACATCTGCACCTGCTCAAGTTTCAAATGCGGCAAGCGTCCCAACGCCGGCAGACAGCACCAGGTTGTGTTGCCCCAGTGAAACAAGTCAAAAGGCAGCTGCCTGCACTGCAAGCTCACAAGGGCCCTTGAGCTAGGGGGCGCAACAAGCATGCTCCAAACGAGTCTTTGCACAGGACACTGCACTCATAACAACATCGCCCAGCGTGTCCCCAAGCACTGTCAGCGATCACAGGCCGTCCTTCACAGTATACACTGCTGCATGCCATGAGCGTACTCTGCAGATGCCAAAACATGCCCGGCAAGCGGTGCATGGGCAGAATGTATGCTGTCACCGGCCCTGCAAAGGGCCTCAAGAAGAAAGCCGCCTTGCCCGATGCACGCCATCACAGGCCCGACAGCAGCCCCGCACGCGCGACGCGCTGCACGCCGGGCAGGTAGGCATGCAGAGCAGCAGGCACGGCCCCCTGACGCGCAGCTCGGCTCGAGCAGGAGACCGTCTGACATATGCCGGGCCCTGGCATGCTAAAATCTTGTGCACACAGCAGCCGGCCTTGCTGGGACTAGACAGGATGTGCATGGCATATGGTACGTACCGACAGCAGCCCCTGTCACGGCGTCGCAGTCCTCCCCCCCCTTCGACCTCCCAAAAGAGTACATTGCGACGCACAGCGGGGACAGTCAGATGGAGGGGTGGAGGGCGCGCAGCCGCACTGATGCCGAGGGGGACCTGTTGGGTACCAGCCCCCAGCTTAATTTTACATTTCGTGAGAGCGAGCCGCACCAGGCCTGCTCGGTAAAAAGCCAGGCCAAGGCTGCGTTGCTGGCACTGCAGCATGCGAAACCAGATGGCCCCTCGTAAGCCATGCTAGCAGACAGGCGCAGCTTGCAGCGCGGCTCCAGAACCATCGTTGTGCATCGCCACCAGCATGTGCCCTTCCTCTGTCGTAAGAACTAGACTTACGCTGCGCCTGCCCGGCAGGGGCCGTGCTCCACGCACCCACAGGCTGCAAACCCTATACCTGCGCCACAGGCTCTGCACGAGGCACGGCTTTGCCCTCCAGGGGGGCGGGTGCAGGGCCATCTGCGAGGGGCAGGGCGCCGTTGCCGGCGCCGGGCTGCGCCAAGCCTGCCTTGCGGCTGCGAACCTGCAAGCCCGTGCGCCAGAAGCTGTTGCCCTCGGTAGGACCCTGCGGTCCCAAGAAGAACAGTTAGCTGCAGCAGGCACTGGTAAACGTCAAAGGCTACCCCTGCAGGTCTTCATGCATGGCACTCTGCAAAATGCGGCCACGCATACAGGGTATGGAGACGTGTGCCTGAAAGCCACCGCTCTTGGGCAGAGTTTACTCGGAGGCACCTTGTCACGCCGCCAGCAAGCGCGCCTTGCACGCCCCGCTGGAAGCAGTGTCTCACTGGCGGCCGCCCTCAGCCGTGCTACCTCTTGGTATCTACCCCTAATACCTGTCCCTCCAGCAGCGTGGCCTTATCCTGTACGTTTGCTGGTCAGCCACTCACAAGTGGCACAAGGATATATAGATACTAGACATGGGCAAACAGTGGCGCGCATGCACAAGCAGCACAAGATGCAAGTTCACCATGAGTGTGATGCACGTCAGGGCCGACGCGACAGACGCCTTACGGCCATGCCCCACCATACGTCAAGAGCCAGGCCGCGGCGCGCCTGCGTGAGCGGCGCGCCGAGCGGGTTCTCGAGCAGCGTGGCGAGCGCGAGGAGCCACGCGACCACCACGCCCACGACGTTGAAGCCGAGCAGGGTGCGGTTGTCGCCGCTGCCGATGGCCAGCCCCGCCGTCGCGATGGTGGCCTTGCAGCACGGCGCGGACGCCAACTGGTAGACCGCGCCCATGCCCACGCCCCTGCCCGCCCATGCGTCTTATCAGCAAAATTGCTCAGATCTGCCGACTCCGCTTCTGCTTCAGTCAGCACCAGCATGTCACCACATTTGGCACCACATGCAGACCTGCAAAGGACATGCAGAGGTACATGTATCCGGACACCAACACCAAGGCGACATCGACACGAAGGAGAAAGGTCACACCAGGGCGGGCAAGCACACGCAAGCTGCCTCACAAGTCCGCACCATGTCCAGGCGTCCACCGTGCGCAGCATGTCTTAATTCCAACGCAGGAAATACAACCGGATGCGGCAGGCGGCGCGCGCACCACCAGAAGGGCAGGTGGAAGGTCAGCGGGCGGTAGCCGTGCGTGAAGAGCAGCAGCACGACCGGCGGCGCAAGGCCCATGACGACCAGGCCCGACACCGTCGTCGCGTCCAGCGCCTTCGTCTCCATGATCAGCGGCAGCAGGCCCACCGCCGCTAGCACCACGATCACCACGCGGCCCCATGCCAGGTGCCTGCGCGCATCGCAAGCTACGGCTTGTGTGGCGTGTGCATTCAGAGTTAAGGGTGCACACCAGCGGCGGCGGCGGTCCCGCCGACGCCAGCGCCACGATCGCCACGCGGCCCCATGCTAAGTGCCTGCGCGGATGATGGGGCCAGGGCATCTGGCATATGTAGGTTCAGGGTCAGGCTTCACACCAGCAGCATTAGCGAGCCACTTGCCGTCCTCCACACGACACGCAGGACAGGCAGGCCGCGCCGCGGCGGCGCGCGCGCACCGGGCGGTCGCGCGCAGTGGCGGCTTGGGCGTGCCGTCCTCCAGCAGGCCGGCAAACTCGGGCCCGAACAGCTTGGCGGCCGACGTGAACGTGGAGTCCAGCGTGGACAGGCTCTCGAAGATGAAGATGAGGTTGGTGATGCTGAACAGGCCGAGCCCGAAGAAGCGCGACACGTCCGACGGCAGCCCGCCCAGCATGCCGGTGAAGAGCGCCGGCGGCACGCTGCGCGGCGCGGCTTGGGTAGGGTCCCTTACACCCCAGCCCTTTACATCGCGCACTGAAAGCGTGTAAGAGAGCCTGGGGGACACGTAAGGCTGGCAGTGATGTACAAGGACGTCTGAGTTCAGGTGATGAGGCACCGAGGCGGCTCAGCTCATGAGAGCGCGGCAGAGGCGCGGTCGGGCTCGCTGCGCAGCGCATCGCCCCGTGCAGCACTTGAACAGATAACAGCCCTCCCCATCGGTGCGCGTGGTGGAGGGGCGGGCGCAGCCGCGCCCGGGCGCGCCTGCCGGGGCGCATGATCGCCTGCGCTGCGCCGAACACGCCCAGCAGCCCAAACAGGATGATGAACGCGCCGGCCACGGCGCCGCCCAGCATGAACGCCCACAGCATCGTGCGCGGCTCGGCGAGGAAGGCGCGGTCGGTCAGCACGCTGCCGCGCGGCGCAGCGCGCGGCGCCCCGTGTCAGGCGCCTCCGTGCCAGCGCGCGTGCTTGGCTGTGGACTGTGCACACGTATCACCTCCTGATCAACGCGCCACCGTGCGGACTTGTGCAGCACCGCTGCGAGCTTTTCAGTAGCCGCCACGCGTCTGATGGAGCTTCTGCCTCGGTAAAACACGGCATAACAATCTCACTAACGTATCGGACATCATCAAGACAGCAGCCACTCCAAGAACAGCACACACCGCCTGTCACTCTACGCTGCGGGGTCCTGCTAGGGCCTGCAGGAGGGGCGCACGGGTCAAAGAATGGATAGCCGCCGCAGCCCTGCAGCAGGCCAACGATGAGCATGTCGACGCCGCCCTCCAACGACCACATGCGCCGGGGGGACCAGGAGCCTACGGCGGCCGCGCACAGCGGCGCCGTCCCCACTTTGCACGCCGCGGCGGCCCACCGCCCACCCACGGACGTGCAGACCTGCTGCGTGCTGATGGCTGCGCGCGCGCGCCCGCCGCGCCGGTCAGCGCGCTCACCGGCGCTGTGCGCGGCCGCAGCATCAGCTGTGCGGGGCTGTGCAGGGCAGAGCCGGAGTGACCTGCAGAGCAAAATCTCCCCGCAAATAAACAGGTGCCCTGACCGAGAGCATGCGGGAGGCATGCCGCGGCCGCAACATTGTCAGGACCAGCAGCCAAGGGGCCAAGCTGGGCAGCTGGGCCCCCTCCAAGACAACAACAGCCCCATGGGCAGCAGAAAGTTGCGCACGGAGGCAGGACACGCGCGCGCCACCACGCGCACGCGCAACGCCCAGTCAGCCCAGCACCCGTTCTGCACCAGGCACGAAGCTGGGTGGCTGTAAACACAGGGTGCGCTGCAGCAGGCGGGTCAGCCTGCACAGGGTCGTCGGCAGAGTGCACGCGGCGTTGCGTGAGCAGGGGCGCAGCCAGCGAGTCTGTACTGATAGGGTAGGGTGCGCACTGGGGTAGCTGCAGGTGGCATTGGTGTACGTGAAGAGCGCGCGGCTGGCATCGGCGACCGCGCCGCCGGCGAGGACGGCGCCGCCCGCGCCGGCGCAGCCGCCATACGTTGCCGCAGAGGCGGCCGCTGCTCCTGTCAGCGCGCACGTGCCTGCACACAACGGCGAGCGAGGAGATGAGCACCTTCGGCATGTGCACTGAAAGCCTGTCCCAGCACGTGAACAGTGCGAAGCCAGTACATGACAGAGGCACCTGATGCTACAGGATCAAGGCACTGGTCAACCCAGCCTTTATACATACGACCGCACCACAACACAGGTAGAACAGCTGCGGGCTCTGGCACCAGTGCGCCAATGGCTGTGCAGACGTGTAGACAGAAATGGCGGCGGGGTGCACGCCCCCGCAGGTACGCCGATGGAGGCAGCATATGTTGATGCAGCTAAATACAACAAAGCACGTGCATATGGCATTATCAATAGCAGGGCGGCATCACGTCATGCAACGCGCATTATTCTAGAGTCTGAGGCACACATCGCTCGGCAGCGCGGTGCGCAACAGCGCGCCGCTCAGCAGTAGTATCTCCCCGCGGCCGCGCGCGAGGTCAAGGAGACGGGGGCGGTGGGGGAGGCGCAGGGCGGGGGGCCACCGGCAGGGTTGAACGTCCCCAGGTCCACGGGCGTGTTGATGCCGATGACGATCATCAGCGCGACCAGGAAGCCAATGGTAATCACGATCTGCCACGGCGCGGTCAGCAAGGGGGTCAGGATAGGGTAGAGTAGAGCGCAGACGCGCCGTCAGAAACCTCTTATTGGCAGCATACTGCGTGAGCAGCTGGCATGACAGTCGCCAGTGGCAATGGACGGCCACCAGGCAGGTGCGCCACCCCATAGTAGGACGAGCCCGGACAGCAGCATGCATTGTGTGGCAGCGCATGCAACAAATTTGGCAGCAGGCAGGCCCAGCAGGTTTGGCAGCAGGCTGGCCCGGCAGGCCGGAGAGTGGGGGTGATGTATGGCAGCAGTCCTGCCTCCGCGCAGAGCAGCCGGGCGGGGCGCCGCGCCTGCGCGGCGTCGGTCATGATGGACGCGCGCATGCCGCCCGTGAAGGCGTAGATGACGGGGATCGCGGTGGACAGCACCGCGCCCAACCACCACTCGCGGCTGTGCGCCGGCCCGTAGAAGCCGCCGACCACCAGCGCATTGCTGCCGCGCCGCCCGCCGAGGCGTCAGCGGCTCGCGGTGGGTTAGGATTGAGCTGCTACTGCTCAGCAGGGTGAGGCTGCAGCCCTCTGATGCCACTGGATACCGCCTCAACGACAATTGCAATTGGCGCGCCGGTCACGGCATGATGCGGTGGAGCAGCACAGCGCTAAGATGATGGCTCAGCGCAGGCACCGACCGCTACATGATCAAGTGCAACTTGGCAGCGCCTTGCAAAGAATTTTCAGCGGGCTTGGCGGGACTCGGCACACGCATGTCAGATGGTGCATCGCCCGACGCTCGCGTGCAGCCGCAGCAGACATGGTGCAAGGGACCTCCCACCCGCACCTCCAGACCTCCTGGAAGAGCCTGAACAGAACGGCCTGGCGAGCACAGCAGCCCCAGTCAGCAGGGTGACCGCGCACCACATGTGCCCTTGTGCACGCGCAAGGGCAGGCACCCCACGAGTGCACCCCGTCAGCGTGACGGGCATGCTTCTGAGGCTTGGAACGACCAACGCCCGAAGTGCAGGCTGGTGCGGGCGTTCGGCGCGCGCGGACCTCAAGGGCGCCTGCCAGGTGACCGCACCAGGCCGAAGCTGAGCGTGGCCAGCGAGCCGTAGCGCTCGTTGATGGCCACGGGCAGGCTGCGGATGCCGCGCCGCGTGCGCAGGAAGTAGATGACGATGGCCACGTTCGGGAAGCTGGTGTACCAGGCCGCTGCGCACGGCCCGCCGCCGCGGGCGTCAGCGGGCGGGCGTCGAGGCCCTGCGCGGCTGGGTTGCCCGGGCACAGCGGCGCGGTGCGGCCGCGCCCGCGCACGGCGCGCGTGCCGGTCGTGGACAACGGGGCCGTTCAGGCAGTGCGACGTGGTGCAGCATGTGCCCAGCAGCGCCCTTGCTTTACTGCTGCGCACTTGCTGGGCTCCAGACTGACCTCGCCCCAAGCTCTCACTGCTGGCCTGCCAGGGAAGCGTTGCCAGTGGCGCACCATATGCAACGCCGCCCACGATGCCATACTGGGCGCCAAGCGTGGACGCGTTGTATATGCTCTGCAGGCAGCACAGCCCGTCACAGACAGCTTACCGCAGCGCTGCTATTCACTCTAAGTAGCAAGGCTTCACTGCCATTTGCAGGGCGTTTGCCTGTGCCAACACCAGCCCGAAAAACATTCTCCTGGCCGCCGGACAACGTGCGGGGCGCGCCTTTGCAAACACCCAGCTGATGCTCGCGCTCGCCGCGAGCAGCAGAAGGCTGCCAATGCCGCTCGACTCGTCGTTGAGGCCGCCCCTGTGCGGTCCACATGCATGGCTGACTGCTGGTACAACGGCATGCTTGTGGACAAGGTGCAAACAAGCAAGCACGGCCGTCAATGCAGCACGTGCACCCCTCCTCTCTCAGGCGGTGCATGGGCAAGCGGGCACGAGCGCCCGCACCTGAAGAAGCGACGTGGGTCGCGCACGAAGGGCGCAAAGGGGATGGTGACCGCTGCATAGAGTATCAGCCAGTACCACTGCGCAGCCGCACATGCCAATTCCACTTAAACGGGCAGCGCTAAGACACGCGTTGAGCGGCTGTTGCTGAGCATGCAATGCTCCATGGCCGGCCGCCGTGCCGCCCGCTCACCTGCATGTCGACCCGGCAGCATAGCAAGACGACGGCTATGGCCAGCAGCACCGCCAGAGACCCGAAAAAGTGGCGCGTGCGCATGTGGTGCGCCAGTTGCCTGCGCCAAGGCACTTTGGTGAGGTCATCAGGCAAGTCTGGCACCCCATGCCTGAGCCAGGAGCCCGCCTCAGGCGCCCCCATCTTGCTGTTTACCGATCTGCTGCTTCTGTGACCACGTAGAAGCCAATGCTCACGCACGTGCAGGAACCTTACGGAAGCACGTGCAGGAGAGGTCTTTGCGTGAGCGGACATGTACGACACATGTTTGAAGTGAGGTTTGAGTCTCTGGCACCACGCGAGACTGTCAGTGTGTCGGCCCCTGACAGGAGGCCTGCGCCCAGTGTGGCAAGGCAGGGTGGCTGGTTGCAGGACCTCGCCCGACTCTGAACCTGGCTCCAGGACCGTGCTGGACGGAGGGCCTTCCGGCAATGCACACACTGAGACTGAGGTGACTGCGGCGGAGCTGCTTCCCAGTCTGTGCGGCACCCCAAGTGCACGTTGGCTGAGGGGGGAGCGTCTGCCCTGACTGCCCATAAAGCCTGGACCGTGCTGGGCTGTTGCAAGCTGCCGAGGAGGAGCTGTGTGCTTGACAGCGCAAGGCGCTTGCACAGCGCAAGACGCTTGCACTCAGTCTGCCTCATTGCAACACCGAGCCAATGCGGGCCGTGTGCATGCGAAGGAGGAGCTGGCCGCCTACAAGCCGCACAGGCTGGAGGGGGCCGCCCAGGAGCAGGACTGGATGACCCGCCTGGAGCTCAACGGCGCGCGCTCCCTGCTGCCGCGCGCGGCCGACGCGCCCCCGCTGAGGGTGCTGGTGCTGTGCGGGTCTCTGCGGAGGCGCTCCTTCTCCCGTCTGCTCGCGTACGAGTTTGCCAGGCGCGCTGCCCGGGTTGCTGCTGCGGCCAGCGCACGCGCAGAATGATTGCACATACTTGTTTTATTGCACATCCTTGCATTGGCATATTATTGCACATACCTGCACTGGCAGCACGGTAACAACCCTGGCGCCAGAACACGCGTGTTTCCGTACGGCCCTGGGCGCAGGATCCTGGACAGCCTGGGGGCAAATGCGCGCGTGTTTTAACCCGGAAGGCCTGCCGCTGGAGGACGAGGCGTCCGAGGGTCATGCCAAGGTCGTGCAGCTGCGCGGCCTGAGCCTGTGGTCGCAGGCGCGCGTCTGGGTCAGCCCCGAGTAGCACGGCGCGCTCACGGCCGTGTTCAAGAACCAGATCGACTGATTCCCGCTCGCGCTGGGCTCCGTGCGGCCCTCGCAGGGCCGCACGCTGGCTGTCGCGCAGGTGAGCTCCTCTACGCTGCTTCTGGAAAAATGTTCGTGATACGGTGCAGCTGCCTGCCCTGCGGTGAGGCTAAGCAGGAGGGCGCCTTTTGAGCTCTGCTCAGGGTCACTAGCACGCTGCCCGTGGTAGGCCGCACCATGGCCCTGCGCACGTGACAATGGATGTGCATGCTGGCCAGGTGAACGGCGGCCTGCAGAGCTTCAATGCGGTCAACAGCCTGCGTATCCTGGGCAGGTGGATGCGCATGATCACAATCCCCAACCAGTCCAGTGTGCCCAAGGTGCGCGCGACCTGGTCGCCGAGCTTGCCCGTCATTCTGACATGCATAGCTATAGGGACAGCCTGAGATATTTCCCTGTATAATCCGAGCCCACCTTTGACGCCGGCAGGCATGGACCAAATTCGACGAAGCAGGGCGCATGGGCGAGCAACTACCGCGACCGCGTCGTAGACGTTGCGGAGGAGCTATTCGCTGCTGCTGCGCAACCACTCGGCCTTCCTGGTAGACCGCTACAGCGAGCGGGAGAAGAGGCGGGCGAAGGGCAGGCTGCTGTCGCAGGCAGAGAAGGAGGCGCAGTTGGCCAGCGCCGTGGCTGGATCCGCACAGGTGTAAAGACTGGTTCTGTTCTCTCCCGCTCACCAGCTAGCCGTTCCGGCTCACACCAGGCAAGTGGCTGCGCGCAAAGACCGCACACGGTGCAGAACGCACTCGACACAGCAGGGCAGCAGGTGAGCCTGTCAGAGCGCTACGCCGAGCGCGGCAGGCCCTCTGCGGCGATGAGGCGCTCGACGCGCTGCTTTAACTCGTCGCGTATGACGCGGACCTTGTCCAGTGGCTGCCCCTTGGGGTTGTCCACTGGCCAGTCTTCGGTGCGCAGTCCGGGCATGTCGGGAGACTGCTCGCCTGCCGACAGCCCACGACATGATCTGAGAAGCGCTTGTTGCACGCGGCGCTGGAACCCCGCCTTCAGATTGGCAAGCTGCAGCGCATCCTCAGGCAGCGGCACGCCCTGGTCTCTTCATGTAAAAGACAGCAGCGGGTGGTGCTTACCGCAGCCCATCGTCACGAGCAGCGTCGCTCCTTGGGCAACCTCAGTGGTCAGCTTGCGCGGGACGGCGTGCGACAGGTCGATGCCTATCTCCTGCATGGCCGCCGCCACTTCTGGGTGCACTGCCGGCGCGGGCTGGGTGCCTGCAGACACTGCCTGTGCGCTGCTGTGCACCACAAAGTGATTGAAGAAGGCGGCAGCCATCTGGCTGCGCCCAGCGTTTGCGACGCAGGCAAACACATATGTTGGCATCGCAGCCTCAGTGGCGCTCGTTGAAGTGCGGACTCGTTCTAGAGTGCAAGCTGAAGCGGTCCCCAGGCATCCACCTTTCCGCATAGATCGGCTGCCTGCATCGGTTGGCTTTAAAACCGAAGATCTGTACAACGGCGAGGCCCGTACGTAGGTAGCAAGCACATACGCTGGTACACCTCGTCAGCCAGGTGGGACCGTTGAGCGCGCCAGCCCCAATGGCTCACAGCCAGGAGCACGGCGGGCGCAGGCCGACCGCGTGCACGGGCGCCCAGGTCACCTCTGACCAAGCTGCTGCAGGCATACTGTGCCGCTTCCCCAATGGCGCGCGCGTGCCGGCCAGTTGGGACAAGGAGAGCCAAGGACTCATCTGCGACACGCCGGAGGTGGGGCCCGTCGCGGCAACCCACCCCCTTCGCCCCCTTTGCGCGCCCGCCGGCGGACATGCATGCATGGTTGCACGGCTGGTTGGGCTGGATGGAGTCCGACTCTTTTGTGGTGCGCTCTCAAGCACTGGACGGGCGCGCTGGAATAAGGACCGTGTACGGGCGCACCTGCAAGCACACCTTTGTAACTTGGGCTGCACTGGTGACGTGGGGCGCAGGAGTATGTCGCCAGCGGCGATGTCAGCCACGAGCTGTACACCAAGGAGGGCAAGCAGCTGGCGGCAGACGGGGCAGGCGCCCGCGCGGGTCCGGCGTGCGCACCCGACTATCCCACTATGCCACCATAGCCGGCGTCCCTGCTGCCCAGCACCCAACCTACCTGTTGGCGGGAGGCGCTGCTTCGGACCAACCGCTGACGTGAGCCGGCGAATGAGCAGGGGGCCTACTGGTGCACCGCCAGCCATGGCCCTGGAGAGCGGCGGCGGGCCCCGGGGGCAGGGCGGCAACAGTGCGCAGGCCGGCTCGGACGGTGAGCCGCCCCGTGCGGCCGGCATGCGGCCATCCATGGTCCGGGGCCGAGTGGCGGGGCCGGGACGGCCTGGTCAGCCGCGGCAGACGCGCCGCGCTGCCTGCTCGCCCTCAGGCTCGGGGCTGCGCAGGCGTCATCAAGGGCCTGTCCTGGACGGACCGCCTGCTGTTCGTCTGGATCCTGGGCGCCATGGTGATCGGCGTCGTGTGCGGCAAGTTTGTGCCGGGCCTCAGCGACCGCTTTGCCGTCGCCGGGCTGCTGGGCACCCCGCTGCCCATCGCCGTGGGCCTCTGGCTCATGATGTGGCCGGTCCTGGCCAAGGTGCGCGCCGCGCCGCAGCCGCGTGCCGGCGTGGCGGTGCCGTGGGCGGCAAGCAGACGTGGCGCGTACGCTTTTAATACGCTGGAGACTGCCTGAGCCCTCTTCGGGTCCAAAAACGCGATGAGCGCCTGGCCAGGAGCCTGAGCCCGGCCCCCGCGCGCCCCGGGCAGGTCCGCTACGGGCTCCTGGGCGAGATGTTCCGCGACCGCGGCCTCTGGCGGCAGCTGTCGCTGTCCGTCGTCCTCAACTGGCTCGTCGGGGCGCTGCTCATGACCGGCCTCGCCTGGGCGTGCCTGCCGGACGCGCCGCTGGCGCGCTACCGCAACGGCGTGATCCTGGTCGGGCTGGCGCGCTGCATCGCCATGGCGCGCGCCCGCCCCGCTGCCCGCATGCAGGGACGCGCAGCAGGCTGGGAAGCCGGCTGTCGCGCCGGCCCGTCTGCGTGTCGCGCATGCAGCCTGTCAGCGAGGGCTCTGGCTCCTCAGGTTGCCGGCATGCAAGGAGCCTGGGAGCATGGGCGCTCATGTGGAAGCCTAACCCTAACCTACCACATCAGGCTCGCTGGCACTGTGCCTCAGCGGGCTGCCGCGCAGGTGCTCATCTGGAACCAGCTGGCGCGCGGCGACGCCGAATTCTGCGCCGTCCTGGTCGCTATCAACAGCGTGCTGCAGATATGCGCCGCTGGCGGTGTTCTACCTCGGGGTGCGCCGCGCGGCCCGCCAGCGCTGCAGGGCTCATTGGCAGGAGCTTTTTCGGGGGGA
>JAABUR0100004059.1_pt1 | contig 19936 bp, 16 predicted proteins | sample 5560091 | NCBI WGS metagenome assembly JAABUR01 (sample SAMN10711879, study PRJNA513375) | rock metagenome | isolation source: Antarctica rocks | place: Antarctica: Victoria Land, University Valley sud
CGTTCGCCCCCCGTCACTACAGCCCACTGGTCGTGGACGAGCACAGGTCGCCCGGCGACGGCGTGCGCATGGATGTCACGCCGGAGACACTGCGCATTGAGGTAACAGGGCCGCCGACATCCTAGACCAGGGGCGGCCACTACCTCACGGTCCTTGTGCTGGCTGCTTTGGTCATCCCACTCCTTCCAGGGCGCAGATCACGCGGCGCGACGAGACGCGTGGTGCAGGCCACCCAGGATCGGCAGGATCTCTACACGCCCCTCGCACGCTGGCTCGGCTGGAGAGGGCTGCCCTGGCGCAGGGATGTGCTGGGCGCTGCCCTGGTGTGGGCGCTGCTCGTTGAAGCAGGAGACACATGTGTGCAAGGCTCGCCGCGGGTGGGCCTGACTCAGGATGAGTAGGTGGTCGAGGCACTCCCGGCGGATGCTGCCCAAGAACCGCGTAAGCGCGAAAAAGCCTCGTGATAGTGGGGCATCCCCGCAGGGCTCTGGAAGGCCGGAACGGCGAAGTCTGAGCATGGTGACGCTCATGGGCAGGCTCGCTGCTATACTATACTTATCCGACGCGCGGCACGCCGCTCCTGCCTCCCAGCCGTTGAGCACGAGGCTTTTTCGCGCTTACACGGAGTACGATAACAAGAGGGGATAGCAATGGGGACGCGGGCACTGAGTGTCGTCTTGGTCGTGCTGAGCGCCATGATCACGGGCATTGGCTGGCCGGGAGCAAGAGCAGCTATGCACGCGCCGGTAGCACAGGATGGCACTCTCCTCACACTGCGCCTCCAGGAGATGTCTCACGCCCCTGCCGATCTACCACCGGGTGTGCTTACGCTCCGTGTGCCGGTGTATCCTCACGCTCGCGTGTGGCGACATCCCTACGCCATGCCGATGTTTAGTTCGCTATCTCCCTATATCAAGGTGTCTCCTCAGGTGACGTATGAACTGCCAACCGGCCCTGGCAGAGCCAAAGCGTGGTATCTAGACGCCTTCTCACGCCGTGGGTACACCGTGCAGGTTAGGATCGGAGGGAGTTTCTCGGGAGTGGGCGGCAATTGGACACTACTGGACGTTCGTCCCCGAACCATCCCGATGCTAGACCTTTTCGTGGCGCTCCAGGAGAAACCTGGCGGCACCATCGTGGCCTACCGGGCAAGCGCTGTGATTGTGCCGCGCCGCGCGCCAGGATCTTACCTCTCCGAGGGCATCAGTCGGGTGACCGTGACGTACCAGTTCCTGACTGGGCCATCCCACACGCACACCATTGCGCGAACGCTGGCAAAGCGTAGCGCTATCGTTACCCTGGTTAGGGCTATCAATGCGCTCCCGCGCAGCACTGGAGGGTTTCTCAGTTGTCCTCAGATAGATCGGCAGGCCACGCTGGTATTTGTCTCTTCAGGTGGGCGGTCAGTTACTGCCAGGACAGATCCCGGATGCACGGGTGTTGTCATAGCGGGGTACCCACCCCTCGCCGGTAGCATCTGGCCCCTTCTGTCTTCCCTTGTGCCTCCAGGCCATTCTTGAGAGTCTTGTTCTCTGCAAGGCCATTTTTGGCCCACGCACCAAAAAGGGTACCACCCCATTTGGGCGTGAAGGAGGAGTGCTGACAGAACGCGGGTCGCTGAGGCATGCTCTAGAGAGCCGTGGCCGTTATCCGCGGTCAGGAGAGCAGACGCCATGGACCCGCAGAGCCAATTCTGCCCCAATGAGCACTGCACCGCCAGGGGGCTGCGCGGGCAGGGGACCATCCGCATCCATAGCCAGAAGGAGGGGCGTTATCGCTGTACGACGTGCCGAGGCACCTTCAGCCCCACGACAGGGACCGCATTCTTTGGGCTGCGGACGCCGGCCACGGTGGTGACGACGGTGGTGACGCTGCTGGCGCATGGGTGTCCACGACAAGCCATTGTGGCGGCGTTCGGACTGGACGAGCGCACGGTGGCCGCCTGGCAGGAGCGGGCGGGCGCGCAGTGCCAGCGGGTCCACACGCATCTGGTGCAGGCAGGGCAGGTCGACCTCCAGCACGTGCAGGCCGATGAGATCTACGTCAAAGTCCGCACCCCTGTGCTGGCTGGTTATCTCATCCGCTGGCTCACAGGCACGCCTACCACCCTCAAGAGGCAGCGTGATCATAGCGCGCAGAGACCCTGTGTCCCGGGGTTTGTCCAAGGCTCTTCCCACAGCGTGTGAGCGCGGATGAGGGAACCAGCCAGCACAGCCCACATCGCCTGGTCATGTCAGCCGATCTGTCCTGGACACGCCTACCTCTTCTTCATCAGTTTGGATCCACTGGAGGGCCGGACCACCAGCCATGTGTCCACCGGAGAAGCCAGCCGGCACATGCGTGGGGTCTGTGCGTGGGTTGCTCATGGTCCTCCCGCAGCCTGTGGCGTAGAGTCGAGGAGGACAGCCCGAGCTCCCAGCGCTTGTGGCACACCTCAGGCACTCATTAGAGAAGGAGATCAGCCATGGAGCACCGCTACCCGCGCCGCGCCATCGCCAGCGCGCTGCTCATCCTGGGCGGGCTGAGCAGCCTGCCCGCCCTCTCCATTACCCACCCCGTGGGGGCGCGCGGGGCTTCACTGCCGCCGCTCACAACAGGACCACGGACCCCATGCCTGCCGTCTGCTCCCAAGGTTCCGCCCACGGCCACGGCGGTTCCCCCCACCCCCGCCGGCCCGACCCCCACTGTTGTGCCGCCCCGCCAGCCGCCGCCCACCTATGCCCCGCCCCCCAGCACGGCCACGCCGTTGGGCACCTGGGGGCCAGGCGCCTCCACGCCCTCGGCCCCCGCGACGGTGCGCGTCCTCTGCGTGAGCCCGATCAACGGCTATCCCTACACACATCCGCAAGCTGGCGCCCGCGCTGTGGACGTTCGTCACGGTGGAGGGTGTCGAGCCGACCAACAATGCCGCCGAGCGGGCGCTGCGCCGCGCAGTGGTCTGGCGCCGGCGGAGCTTCGGCACGCAGAGCGCGGACGGCAGCCGCTTTGCCGAGCGCCTGCTCACGGTGGTCACCACGTTACGCCAGCAAGAGCGCGATGTGCTCGACTACCTCACTGCGGCCTGCACTGCGGCGCTGTGGAGGCAGCCCGCCCCCCGGGCGGCCGCCCCCGCAGCGTCAACCTGCGCGAGGTGGTCAATGCCATCTTCTCCCTGAACCGCCAAGGCTGCGTGTGGCGCGCGTTGCCTCATGACCTGCCGCCGTGGGGCGCCGTCAGCTACTACTACCGGCGCTGGCGGCGCGATGGCACCTGGCAGGCGATCCACGACACCCTGCGCACGCAAACGCGGCGGGCGGCGGGACGGGAGGAGAGCCCCAGCGCCGCGATTATGGACAGCCAGAGCGTCAAGACCACCGAGGCGGGCGGCCCGCGCGGCTTTGACGGGGGCAAGTTGGTCAAGGGGCGCAAGCGCCACCTGCTGGTGGACACCCTGGGTCTCGTGCTCTTGGTCGTCGTCCTGGCCGCCAACGTGCAGGACCGCGACGGCGCCAAGGTGCTCGTGGAGCGTGTCCAGGGCTGCTTTCCGCGGCTGCAGCGGATCTGGGCCGATGGCAGCTACACCGGCCCGTTGATCGCGTGGATCAAGGAGCGCGCGGGGTGGCTGCTCGAGATCGTCCAGCGCTCGGACAGCCAGAAAGGCTTCGTCGTGCTCCCCAAGCGCTGGATTGTGGAGCGCACCTTCGGCTGGTTCGGCCGCTACCGGCGGCTGAGCAAGGACTATGAGGCCACTACTCAGAGCAGCGAAGCCATGATCCACCTGGCCATGATCCAGATCATGCTCCGGCGGCGCAAGCCTGCCTGAGGGCTTCTCACACAGGTTCTAAGCTAGCACTTTCGTTTACCCCAACCCTGAAATCATTCCTCGCCGTACCCACTTGACAACTCCGGCGAAATCATGCATGATATGTCATGCTTGAGGCATTATCGTACGACCAGCGTCATTTGTCAAGCGGGACGATGAGAACGGGGGCGCGTCATTTTCTTGCGGAGTAGGGGGGAGGTGAAGCAGAATAGGGAAAACAGGCAGGGTTTCGCGCCACATGCTCTTTCTGCACATCTGAAACGGGACGGGCGGTTCGTTCATGGGTCGTCTCAGCCGTCGTCCATCTAGCCAACCCCGTTCTATCTGTGCATCTGCAGGAGTGGGCTGAAACCCTGATGGGCAATGACTGAAAAGGGAGGCGGATCATGAAGGACGCGATAACAAGCCCGGAAACGCGGTCCATGACAATTAACCGAAGTACATTTCTCAAAGGTACTGTGGCTACTGCTGCCACCGTTGCCGCATCTGGCGTTGTGACCGACGCCGCTCTGGCCAAGGGAAAGATGGCAGCGCCGTGGGTCAAGCGAAGCCCTTCTGGGGAAGCGCTCATTTGGGCAGCCCTCCCGTTTTCGACGGAGCAGGTAGCGGCCTTCAACAAAGTCTACCCCGATGTAAAGATCACCCAGAAGGTAATGACCGGAGGTGCTCCGAGCCTGCAAACCCACCTTATCACCGGCATCGGCGTGCCGGATGGCATTCACTTCATCGATGATGGCGCGTTAGGCCAGTACGCCCCCGTCCTCTATGATGTCAGCAGGTACCTCGAACCTTACCTACACAAGATCGCGCCGTACAAGCTCGCCGTGTCCAGGCAAGCTGGTCGCTTCGTGGCCATCCCATGGGACGTCGACCCCGCTTTCCTCATCTATCGTACCGATCTCGTGGCCCGGGCCGGGGTCGACGTGGGCGCGATACACACCTATGACGACCTTATCGTTGCAGCGCGGCAGGTTCAGGCCAAAATCCCGTCCTGCCAAAAGCCACTCGCGTTCATCGACGGTCCATCCTTTTTTACGTGGGGTACGGAAGCCATGGCGTGGCAGCAACATACAGGCATTGTCGACGCAAAGGGCAACATCCAGCTCAAGTCGCAGGCATACACCAATATCTTCAATTACTACGAAAAGGCCTATAAGGCTGGGGTGACCAACCTGCTCTTGTGGCAAACGCCGTCGCTCTATGACGCGTGGAACAATGGTAAGACCTGCTTCCTGCATTATGCCGACTGGTTCACCCACTGGAATCAACCGGGCCTCCAGGCATCATGGGGCAAGTACGGATTAGCGAAGCTACCGGTCTTTAACAAGTCGGACAGCCCGTGGGCGAACGCGGGCGGTTCCGGCTATGTCGTACCTCTCAAGGCCAAACGTCCCGATCTGGGCGCGCTGTTCGGCATTTTCCAGCTCTTTGACCGGCGCGCCTTGAGCCAGGCGGCTTCAGGCCGCGTATACGAGGCGGTTCTGCCCGCTGCATCCGATTTGTGGCCCTACGTGAACTATAAGCGACCCATAATCAATCCATCGATCAACGAGCATGCCTTGCTCGTCGAGGCGGCCCGGAATATACCGACCACGTACCGGTATCCGTCTTACTTCGATCGTACGTTCCCCTATTACGGGGCGAAAATTCACCAGGTGCTGACTGGTAAGATGAGCGCACGGGAGGCCCAGGACTCAACGTATAACGACGTTATGAACAACGTCGTGAAGCGGGCTTATTAGTAGCCATGATTCCGTAGCACCACATGAGCGCGCAGTACCACGCGCTCAGCACTACCCGCTGGTGACGGCATATCGGCTTGGCATGCCGCCACCAGTTCAGGAGGATCGGATCCGCCGTATGACCCAACTTTATCAGCAGGACGCGGTCGGCGCTATCCGCGAGCTATCAACACGCAGGGGACGGCGCGTACCTGTCGCGCCGTATCTCTACGTCGCGCCCTTCTTTGTCGTTTTTTCTGCCTTCTTCGCGTATCCAGTGGCTTATTCTGTGTATGTGAGCCTGCATAGTTGGTCGGGTGTTGGGCCCATGAAGTGGGTCGGCTGGGGCAACTATACGTTCGCGCTCCGAGACGCCTACTTCTGGGGCGCCTTCAAGACGACGGCGATCCTGTGGCTGGAGGTCATCCCTCTCGGCATAGTTCTCGCGTTGCTGATCGCCGTTGTCTTGAACCGCCGCCGATTCCGGGGTCGTAGCGTGGCGCTTGTGCTCTATCTGTTGCCCGCAGTCATTTCAATTGTGGCGTCATCTCTAGTGTTCAAGATCCTCTATGACCCAATCGCGGGGCCCATTGACGTGACGCTCGGCGGCCTTGGATTACCGAGGATCCCCTGGCTGAGCGATGAGGCATGGGCCAGGATCGCAATCGGTTTGGTGCGTCTATGGGAGAGTATCGGCCTGAGCACCCTCTTCTTTTTGGCGTCGCTTCAACACATTTCGCACGAAATCTACGACGCGGCATCGGTAGACGGCGGCGGGCCGATCCGCACATTCTGGAGCATTACCGTACCTCTCCTGGTTCGCACGATCCTGTTCTTAACGGTCGTGAATACCCTCGCTGTGCTCGGCCTGTTCGCCGAGCCACAATTGGTCACCAGCGGCGGTCCCAATAATGCGACCACTACTCTCGGGCTGTATCTCTACAACATGATCAACGGCTTAGATCTAGGCACGGCGTCCGCTGTCTCGTTCATCATGAGCGCGTTCATGATGATTGTATCGATCGCATTGTTTGTCACTGCACGGCACTGGGCCACAGATTAAGTATAGGTTGTTAGGGAGCGCATCAATGAGGAACCCGGCGGCTGTTAGAGCGTGGCGACCTGGGCGGAGCCGGATACCGACCGCGCGCCTGGGGCGCGCATTCCCGGTCACCATGGTGTGGATAGGAGCCCTTGCCTGTGCCTTCCCGCTCATCTGGACCTTGATTGCCTCCTTTCGCCCCGATTCGAGTTTCCTCGCGTCTCCATTCGTGTTCAGTCCGCGGGAGTTGACCCTGCACAACTATCGGGCTGCGTTTGACCAGGGAAACTTCCCGACGGGCTTCATGAACAGTGTCATCCAAGTAAGCATCGTCCTCATCACCACCTTATTCTTCTGTCCCCTCGCTGGGTATGGCTTCGCCAAGTTTGAGTTCCCTGGCAAGCGTTTCCTGTTTGGCGTGATGATGCTTACCCTCTTCTTCGTGCCTACCACCCAGTACGTGCCTTTGCTCGTTGAAATGAATCTGATAGGTTGGGTGGACACCTATCAAGGTCTGGTGATTCCCCTTGTCATTAGCTCCTTTGGCATCTTCTGGATGTCGGGGGTCATCGCCGCCATTCCCAATGAGTTACTCCAGGCAGCGCGCGTGGATGGCTGCGGTAGCTTCAGTGCCTGGTGGCGCATCATCATGCCCGTGATCAGTCCCGCGTTGGTCAGCCTGGGCGTTGTCACGTTCCTGGCCGCCTACAACGACTATTTCTGGCCGTTGCTCATTTTGCCTGCGGCGAACATGCAAACGATTCAGATCGTCCTCTCTACACTCACCACCTTCCTTTTCTCGAACGTGATTACGTCTACGGACAGCTGGGGGGCAGTTCTGGCGGCGAGTACCGTCGTGTTTCTTCCAACCATTATTGTCTTCCTCCTCATGCAACGGTTCTTCCTGCGCGGCGTATTGCAGGGAAGCATCAAAGAATAGCATCAGCACCGCCGGAAAACACCAAGTATGCGTCAAGGCGATCGTGGCGAAGTGTCTCAAGTCCCCATGCTATGGAAAGGATAAGGGAAAAGGATGAACGCGAAGGAAGCACAGCATCAGCACCCAGATGAAGCGCAGGGGACAGCCAGCCGGGATATTATCCGCCTACCTCTCGCGCCCGAAGCAGACGCCAGGGACGGCACCGTCGACCTCGCGTCCGCGGCAGAGACGCGCGCCGCCTTGGTTCGCGTGCGGGACGGCTCCTGGGGACTGGTTATCCAGCAACCCGGTCTGCTCTCTGTCTCACAGGCGCGGCCAGTCCGTATTGAGATGTACGACCTGAATGGAGACGTTCGGGAGTACGCCAGCGGCTACGAGTCGGTAGTGGCCCTTGAAGATGGCGCGCTGGCGAAAGCGGTTGTGCATATTGAGCCGAACGTCGTCTTCACGGTGGAGGATCGGTGGACGTATAAATCGGCTGATAGCGCGCTGCGCTTAGATCGCACGGTAACGGTCAGGGGGACGACCACGGGCGGCTTTCTATCCGCCTTTACGCTGCTCTCCGCCCATTTCCTTTCCTGGGCTGATGTCGATCCGTTTGCACCGGGCATGCTCTATGGCCACTCCCCGTTTTTGACCGGCACGGCGATTGGGGGTGTCGCCAATTATGTTGGAGGCGTGCGCCAGGTCCGCATCCGCGAAGACAGGTTGCCGGCGCCCGTGTTTGGGCTCTGTGCAGGTGATGGGACGTCGCTGACTTTGCTCGATCCGGCGCCCACAGGCGACACGTCAACTGCCGACGCGCACGATGTCGAAGGCACCACTCTCATCGACGATCGCTTCCAGTTCGCCGCGCTTGGCAGTGAGGAGCGCGATGGCCGCCTCGCCCTCGGAATGTGGTTCCCGGGGGCTGAAGGCGCAGTCACCTATAAGGGCAATACGTATCCTTACGGCCAGTTGCGGCGGTGGCGCGGTCGCTATCATCCCATTCGGGACGGCCTGACGCAACGGTATAGCCTTGGCATTCGCTGGGGGCGCGATGAGCGCTTGCCGGAGTACCGCAAGGCTGTCTGGCGCTGGGCCTGGGAAACGCTCAAGCCGGCGGTTGTCGCGCATGACATCGAAGCGGTGCGGCGCGCGGTGGTCGCCACGCTGGCCGAGAGGGTGATGACGGTGGGTGATAGGGCAGGGGTACCGTTAGTCTGCGACACCCGTACCCTACAGGTCGAACAGGGACCGGGTTTCCGTGCCCTTATGGGCTTTGTGGGCGCTAACGTCGAAGCGGCGTATTTCCTGTTGCGCGAAGCTAGCCGTCGGAACGGCCAGGAGAGCGAACGGTACCGTGAGTTGGGCACCGCTATCCTAGACTCTTTCGCCCGCCTCCCTGTGTCGCCGCCCCAAGCGGAAGGCTTCTCCCTTAGCGATGGCAGGCCCGCTGTCCTGCTGAGCGATCTCAATCTGGTGCATCTGCGTGCCCTCTGTGAGGGTGGGACATACATGCTCAAGGCATGGCAGCACGACGCAACGCAGGGCCGTTCGCGGCCTCAATGGCTCACCTGGGGCCGCGCTTTGGCCGATTGGCTGTTGACGCAAGAGCACCCCAGCGGAGGCTTCCCGCGGGCCTTTAGGATTGATGGCGCAGATGCGTCGAGCAATGCGGAGGACCCGCGCGTCAGGTTTAGCTGGTTGCCTACGGCGAGCTATAGCGCGATCCCCTTCTTGGTGCTTGTCACCAGGGTAACGAGCGACAGGGCATACCTTGATGCTGCAATCCGGACCGGCAACTTTTTGTGGGCTGATGGGCAGCGCAACGGTGTCTTCGTCGGTGGAACGCTGGACAACCCCAACGTCATCGACAAGGAGGCCGGCACTATTTCGCTGGAGGCGTACCTGTCGCTCTACGAGGCGACGCATGACGAGATGTGGTTACGTCGGGCGTCGGTGGCCGGGGACTACGCGGAAACATGGATCTATCTTTGGAACGTGCCAATGGCTGCCGACGATGACGACGCCACCCTCCACTGGAAGAAGGGCGTGCCGACGATCGGCCTGCAGCTGATCGCGAGCGGCCATTCGCTCGTCGATGCCTGGATGGCTTGGGACGTTGATTCGTACGCGAGGCTGTATCGGTACACAGGTGATGCTCATTACCTCGAAGTTGCCCGACTGCTTTTGCATAACACGAAGGCGATGCTCGCCCTGCCCGGACGGACATACGATTTGGCTGGGCCAGGTTGGCAACAAGAGCACTGGAGCCTCGCCCCATGTCGAGGGTACGGCCTTCACCGCAAGTGGCTCCCGTGGGTTTCCTGTAGTCACCTCGCCGGGATTGTGGATATGGAGGATTTTGATCCAGCTCTGTTCGCCCAAATCGCTGGCAATGTGGCGTCCGCGTAAAGCGCGCCGAGCAAGACTCGGGTCAATTCGCAGTACTGTCACGGGTATCGTTGGGTCGTGGTGGGGCCGGGACGCAAGCGCCGATCTGAGGGCGTCGTTTGCTTGTGTCAGTGCGCCGGATCGAGTGACCGCAGGTTCATCAGGGCTCGTGAATTATGGAGACACTGTTGGCGAAGGACAGCAGCAGAATCAAGTGATTTGACGCCGAGAGTGGTTCTGTGAGCACAGGTGACGCGCGGGCGATGGGAGCGGACAGCGTGCCCCGTGGGGGAGCTATGATAGGGTAGAGCAGAGGCCCGTTGCGGCCAGGACAGCACCCTTTGCCCGAGAAGGAGAGCCCCCCATGTCCCTCAACATCCACACGATTGCTCCTGTGCCCGAAGAAACGGCACGCGTCGCCCGGGCCGCCTTCCCGCGGGGGACACTGGCGCTGGACCTGCGTGATCAGGTGGGGGTGCTCTATGAGGATGCGCAGTTTGCCGCCTTGTTCCCGGCCACGGGGCAGCCGGCGGAAGCGCCGTGGCGGCTCGCGCTGGTCAGCGTGCTGCAGTTTGTCGAGGGGCTACCCGACCGGCAGGCCGCCGATGCGGTGCGTAGCCGGATTGATTGGAAGTATCTGCTGGGCTTGGAGTTGAGTGACGCCGGCTTTGATCATACGGTGCTGCACGGCTTCCGCGCCCGCCTGCTGGCGGGTGGGGCAGAACAGCAGCTGTTAGAGACGGTCCTGGCGCACCTCAAGGAACGGGGGCTGGTCAAGGCGCGGGGGCGCCAACGCACCGACTCCACGCACGTGGTGGCCGCCGTGCGGGCGATGAACCGGCTGGAGTGTGTGGGCGAGACGCTGCGCGCGGCGCTCAACGTGCTGGCCGCCGTGGCCCCGCAGTGGCTGGTGGCACAGATCACGCCGGAGTGGTTCGAGCGCTACAGTGAGCGGTGTGAGGACTACCGGCTACCCAAGACACAAAGCGAGCGCGACGCTCTGGTGGAGATGATCGGCCGAGACGGGTTCCACCTGCTGAACGCGCTCTATGACCCGGCCACACCCGTGTGGCTGCAGGAGATCCCCGCCGTGCAGAGCCTACGCCAGGTGTGGGTCCAACAGTACTATGGGCCCGAGCTGGCGGGCTGACACCGATGTGCCTCCCGCCGCAGTGATGCTGCATTCGCCCTATGATGTGGACGCGCGCTACAGCACCAAGCGCAGCGTCTCGTGGACCGGCTACAAGGTCCATCTAACCGAGACGTGTGATCGGGATCTGCCCCACGTGATCACCGAGGTGCAGACGACTCTGGCCACGACCACCGATTACCCGGCGACGGAAAGTGTCCACGCCGCCTTGGCCGCCAAAGACCTCTTACCCGCCGAGCATCTGGTCGATGGCGGCTATGTCGATGCGGAGAACCTGGTCACTAGCCGGGACACCTACGGGGTCGATCTGGTGGGACCGGCGCGGCCCGACACCAGTTGGCAGGCGCAGGCGGCTCAGGGCTACGCTCTGCCGCAGTTCGCCATCGACTGGGACGCCCAGCGGGTGACCTGTCCCCAGGGCAAGACGAACCGCACCTGGGCGCCCAGCCTCAGCCCCCAGGGCACCCCCGTCACCGTCGTCCGCTTTCACACGGCCGAGTGCCGCGCCTGCCCCGTGCGAGCGCTATGTACGCAGGCCAAGACCGGCGCCCGCGAGTTGACGCTGCGGCCGCACGAGCAGCACGAGGCCCTCTTTGCCGCTCGTCTGCGCCAGACGACCAGACCCTTCAAGAGGCTCTATGGGCTGCGTGCGGGGGTGGCGGCCCTGATCTCCCAGAGCGCACGTGCCTTCGAACTCCGCCAGACCCGCTACCGGGGCCTGGCCAAGACACATCTGCAACACATCCTCATCGCCGTCGCCCTGACCGTAGTCCGTCTGGTGGTCTGGCTGCGTGGCACCCCCTGCGCGCCCACCCGCCGCTCCTGGTTTGCCGCACTCGCTCCCCGTGTCCAGCATCCCGCGTCTACCACTTGATGGATGTACTTTCCTTCGCCAACAGTGTCATTATGTGAGGACGAGGGGGGAGGGGAGCAGGAGAGCGACGGCGTGGAGGGGATGAGCGGCCAAGTGGCGGCGCGCTGCAGCGATGCGGGTGCAGCCCGCACGATGCAGAAGAGTGAGGGCCAGATTACGGAATGCCGCCATAATCTGAGGCGCCTCGCCCGTGCGCAGGCGGGAGCGATCTTCACCGAAAGTCACATCGCGCACGTAGTGGCGGCTGTTCTCGATACGCCAGTAACTGCGGACCAGGGTGAGCAGACGCTGGACGTCCGCCTTGGCCGGCGTGAGGCTGGTGAGCACATAGACGATCTCGACGCGCGTTTTGGTCGCCGTCCGCACCAGGCGGACCAGGCGGCCCACCTGCGCGACACCGGCCCAGTCGTCGGCCAGGTATGCGTTCATCGCGGTGGTCAGGGTGAGGTGGCGGTATGCATCGCGTCCCCGGCGGCGATCGCGGGTGGCATCCTGGGGATCGGGCTGGGTGGGCGCGGCGAAGTACTCCGCCAGAGCGTCGTGCAGGCCGGGTTGGTTCCGCTTGACGATGAAGACATAGTCCCCCTCCAGGCGCTGCACCGTCGCCGCCAGCGCCCGCTGCGTGTGCAAGGCATCGGCCAAAATGACCCGACCGGCCACAGGGAGGAAGGGCAACATGGCCTGGGCGACCGGAATCTCGTTCGTTTTCACGTCAATACGCACCTGCAAGACCGTTTCTTGGGTGTCAGCCGTGGAAAAGGAGAGTAACTGCGGCGCGGGTGTGGTGGCTGTGGCGGCGCCACGCACCACCTTGCCATCGTGGATCAGCGGCTCGTCGGGCGGTGCCTGGAGCGTGGCCTGCACCCACGCGGAGAGCGCCCACTCCACGTGCTCCGCGGACAGCCGCGGCAGCAGGCGCCGGAACAAGGAGCCCGTCGGCGTCAGATGCCGCCGTGGCCCAAAGAATCGTGCTAGGAGATCAGGGTGATCACGGCACCATTGGCCCACCGCGTCGAGCGAGTTGCAGTTGCACAACAGGGCCGTGGTCAGACACAGGAGGAGGAAGGGCAACTCGTAGCGGCGTCCGTGGCACGAGCGCGGATCGGGTACGGCCGTAAACGCGCCGTACAACGTGTGCAGACTCGCATCGCACAGCAACGCGGCACGCGCGGCATCGGTCATCGGTGGCACGACGGACAGGACTGCGCTAGACTTCATGGCGACAGACTCCTTTGCTGGCAGGGGTGAGTACGTTGTTGATGTTGAGTTATTGACAGCGTACTGCCTGAGGATTATGATGCTCAATGCGCATGCACGATGCACAACGCGCCCGGATATCAACGCAGGCACATGCCCATAAAAATACGGACAACAAGCGAGGGTGATGATGGTAGAGCGCGCGGTTGATACCGCGATTGTCTGGCCGGGCGGCCGGGCCGATGTGCTGTTCGAGCGCTTCAAGCAGTGCATCATCGATCGGCGCTGGTTGCCCGGTCAGCCGCTCAACATCGACCGCCTGGCGGGCGAGTACAACGTCAGCATCACGCCGGTACGCGAGGCGCTGGCGCGTCTCTCCGCAGATAAGCTGGTCGTCGCCACCCCGCATCGTGGCTACTCCGTGGCCCCGCCGCCATCTACCACACGGGTGGCCGAACTCTTCGCGGTGCGGCTATTGCTCGAGCCAGCCGCCGCCCGGGGTGCCGCCGAGCGAGTCTCGCCGCGCGATCTGGTCGCCTTGCAGAAGATACACGAAGCGATTGCGATGCTCGGCGCGGCGACCGACTACGCCGTGATGCAGACCTGCGCCGAGCGCAACCGCGCGTTCCATGAGCAGATTTTCCACGTCAACGGGAATAGGGTGCTCACGGAAGTCTACGACCAGTTACACTACCACACCCTGATCGGGCATGTTTACCATTCGAGCGGCGTCACGGACGCGCCACAGGTCGTGGAAGAGCATGGCGCGATCCTGGAGGCCCTGATTGTCGGCGACCCGGACGCCGCAGAGCGGGCCATGCGCGCGCATATCGAGCGCGGCAGCCGGCGCATGCTGGAGATCTACCATGCGCCCCCGACCGTTCCTATGGAACAGGAGGGGCGCGACGGGCGACAGCGGGGCGGGACGCTAGGCGCGCAGAAGCGCTGGGGTGACGTGAGCGAGAGAGCCATGCTTCACGCGTAATGCGGTATGGTGCGTGCGGCTATCATGGGAGCCTAAGCCTGTGGTGCGCCTGCAAGGAGAACCCTCATGAGTCACCTGCGTGTGCTAATCTGTCGTGTTGAGGATGAGACTGAGGAGATGACGGAACTCGCCAGCGTCGATCTGGCCACCGTGCCCGCCCGGTGGGCGGACGCCCCGCTGGACACCCTGGAGGCGCGCGTGGCCACGGCGGGCCAGCACCTGCTGGGGTGCCTGTGCGAGTTGGCGTGGGACGAGGTCGATGCCGAAGCGGTGGCACGCTACTGCGCTGCGGCCGCCCCCGGCAGCGTGTGGGGCGATGGCTACGAGACGCTGACGGTGGCCAGCCGCTTCGGCACCCTGCACCTGCGCCGGCAGGTGGTGGCCCACCGCGATGACCAGCCGCACGTGATGCCCGGCAACGACGTTCTGCCCACGCACCACGGTCTCCTGATCACGCGGGGCCTGCAGGAGACAGGCGAGGCTGGGCTGCTCAGTGCCTCGACGCTGCGCACGCTGGTGCGCGACCATGGCGGCCGCATTCGGCGGCTGGAGCAGACGGAGGCCGTCGTCCTCTTGCACCAGCACACGAGCGGCCCCCGCGCACCCCTGGCATCCCTGCGGCACCTGGGTCCAGAGGTGGCACCGGGACAGATGCTGCTTGTCCTTGACGAGGTGCTCACGCCCGCGGCGGGTCAGGACACCCGCCACGAACTGCGCACGGCCTGCTTGCTCACCGCACAGACCCGCCGCTACCTCAGCGGCCGGGGCCTCCCCTTCCTGCGTCAGGTCCACGCCGCCGTGGCCACCTGTGCTGACCAGTCGCTGCTGGTCGTGGCTGACGGCGCGGCATGGATCCGCACCTTCTATCGGGACTGTCTGGCCCCGCTCCCTGTCCCCACGGAGCTCCTGCTGGATTGGCATCATCTCGCGCAGAAGTGCCGCGACCACGCCCGCCGGATATGTCCGGACCAGGCACACCGTGCGCTGCTGCTCCGCCGGTTGTTGCGCTGGCTGTGGGTGGGCAACGTGCCCCGGGCGGTGCGGGTGCTGGCGCGTGTGCGGCCTCAGGCGGCCGATCCTCAGGCGGTGGACGACCTGAGCGCCTACGTCAAAGATGACTATGACACGCTTACACGCGTTCCGCGTGGTGGCTCCCCGCCGAGCGATACGCGGCGTCGAGCAACTCCACCGAGCGGGCCGCCGCCTCGCCCGGCGAGTCGTTGCGCTCCTCGATACCCAGGATCAGGTCGATGAAGCGATGTGGCGGCCCATCACAGGCGTAGGCGCCCTCGCCGGGGCCGACCGGCACCTGGATCAGCGTGCCGTCGTGCCGGCGCACCTCGACCCGCTCGCGCTCGACATCGAGCAACAGCATCCCTTCCTCGCCGAAGAGGCGCAGGTCGAGCTGGAATCGACCGCCGTCGGGGATGGTGCCGGCCCCCGAGACGGCGCCGATTGCCCCGTTCACGAAACGCACCGAGATCGCGTCGTACAGATCGACGCGCGCCCCAGGCGCGGTCATCTGGGCATAGACCTCCTCGGCGCGCAGGTCGGTGAGCCAGAAGAGCAGTCCGGTCGCATGGCTGAGTTGGGCGTGGCCATAGCCGCCGCCGGCGATCGCCGGATCGGCCCAGGTGCTCGCCGTGGGGCCGAAGAGGATCTCTTCCTGGTCAGCCGCGCCCGAGGCGCCCTGATCGACCGAGCCGCTGCCGGACAGCAGATCGCGCGCAGGCGAGGCCATGTGAACGGAGACGTGCTGGATGCGGCCGGTGACGCCGCGCTCTATCAGGCGCCTGGCCTCCTGGATGTAGGGTTTGTAGTGCCAGCCGTACGGCACCATCAGATGCACGCCCCGTTCACGGGCGAGGCGCACCAACTCCCACGCCTCGGCGCCACTGGTGGTCATCGGCTTCTCCACCAGCACATGCAGCCCACGCTCCAGCGCGGCGCGGGCGTGCTCGTAGTGGAGCGTATGCGGCGAGGCGACGATCACCGCGTCGAGCGGCCGGGCCAACAACGCGCGATAGTCCTCGGTGGCGAAAGGGAATCTGTAGCGATCGGCGACGCGCCGCAGCTCTTCGGCCCCGAGCCGGCAGACCGCCGCCAGCTCGACATCCGATCGCGCCGCGAGCAGTGGTAAGTGATTCGACGTCGCCCACCAGCCGGCGCCGATTAGCCCGAGCCGCACTCTCTTCTCCGCCTCCGGCATCGTCGTCCCCCTCCCGTGAAAAACAGCGACAGAGTTATTCATGGGGACGCCAGGGAGTTGCCGGCGAATAGTGCGGTCAACTGCGCGCCCCCCTATTGTGCGAACAGACGTGAATAGTGACGACGTTGTCCAATGACAAGCCCGGGTCCGGATGGAGCGCCCGTCCCGCCCTCGGCGTTATCCTGTTCTATCGGGTCCAGTCTCGCGGACGCTTGAGGGTGAGGGTTCGGTCACGAGCCTCCGTCCTTGTCCCTGTCGCGCGGCCAGCCCCCGATCGGCCCCTCGCCCTCGGCGATCCAGTAGCCCGGCCCGCCGCCGCCCTTACAGCGCGTCGTGCGCTCCAGGTGCGCGGTGGCGTGCCGTTCCCAGGCGTTGTGCTCGGGCAGCGACGCCACGCGCTCGGCCTGCCAGAACGCGTGATCACAGCGTATGCAGCGCACCAGATAGCGCACCGGCTACAGGGTGACCACCACGTGCTCGCCCTCGACGCGCACCGGGAACTGCCGCAGCCTCACCGCGGGATAGGCGACGCAGCGGCCGGTGGTGATGTCGAACTCCAGGGAATGCCAGGGGCAGACCAGGATCTCACCTTCCTGCACCCAGGCGCGGCGCCACTCCGTGTCCTCCCTGGCCACCAGCGTCCCGGTCACCTTGCCCTCGCAGAGGGGGCCGAACTGGTGGACGCAGACGTTGGGCACGGCGTAGTACCGATCGCCCACGCGGAAGACGCCCACCTCCAACCGGCCGCGCCGGACGATACGGCGGCCACCTTCCTCGAACTCGTCGACGTGAGCCACGACCACATCCGCCATCTACGCCTCCGCTGTGCGAGCGGCGGCCTTCGCGGGCACCGGGATGCCGAACAGGCGCAGGGCGTTCCCGCCCATGATCTTGCGCTTGGCCTCGGGCGAGAGCGGCAGGTCGAACACCTGGCGCGGGTGGTCGAAGTCGTGGTGCGGCCAATCCGAGGAGAAGAGCACCTGCTCCTCGCCGTCGAACATCTGCATCATGGCCACCAACTCCGCGCCGTTCGCGGGCTCCTCGATCGGCTGCGTCGCGAAGTACATCTTCTTGATGTAGGTGCTCGGCCTGTCCTCCAGGAAGGGCACCTCGCGCCGGCTCTCGTTGTATTCTTTGTCCAGCCGCCACATCATGAAGGGCACCCACGACACGCCCGCCTCGGTGAAGGCGATCTTGAGGTTGGGGAAGCGCACCGGCACGCCCGTGGTGACCATGTCGACCATGTTGGCCATCATGGCGAAGCAGTGCGAGATCGTGTGACGCGCCAGACCGGTGTCAAACTGCTCGGTATTGAAGGGGAAGACGGAGGCGACGGCGGTGACGCTGTGCAGCATCACCGGCAGGCCGGCCTCCTGGGCGGCGGCGAAGATGGGGTCGTATTTGCGGTGGCCCCACAGCGGGTAGACGCCCGAGGTGGGCAGGTAGACCGCGACGACCTTGGGGTTGCCCGCGTGCTTCGCGATCTCGCGCGCGGCATCGGCCGGATCCTGCGACGCGGCGATGAGCGCGCCGTAGAGGGACGGCTCGTGCAGCCACTCCTCGACCAGCCAGCGGTTGTAGGCCCGGGCCAGCGCCGCGGCGTAGTCCTCGTTGGGCAGGAGGGCCATGGTGAGCAAGTTGTCGGGGAACAGGATGCCGATATCGACGGAGATGGCGGCCAGCTCGTCGCGCATCTGCGCCGCCGAAGTGACCGTGCGCAGGTTGAAGCCGCCAGGGAACGGCGGGTCGAGCTTGAGGGTGGGCGCGAAGCCGGGGATATCCAGATAGCGCCCCGGGACACTGGCGAGATGTTCGAGTGCTCGCCGCCAGGGCGCGTCGCAGTAGGGCGCGAGCGCGCCCGGCGTTTCATGCGCGTGGACGTCCGCATCCACCACGATCACGTCATCAAGGCGCAGGCGCTGGGGTTGTGTCGGTGTCTCAGTCGTCATGGAATCCTCCAGTCGAGCGTGCATCGCCGTGCGGTGCTGACACGCGTGTAATCGTCGTGCGCGCGCACGACGCGGCGCGAACGCGGCGATAACCTATTTGACACGCGGGCAGGTACCCAAATACTATAACAGAAGATGCATGATGCATGCTAGCTCGCTATGCGCCGGTGCGCCGGAGAGAGGCGCGGGAGTAACCGCCGGTGGGAGCGACCCTATCGGCGCAAGATGCCGGCGCGGCCCGAAGTGGCGGGCCAGGAATGGCCGGCAGCCGCGCGACGGCTGTCGAGAGAGTCGCACCCGCAGGACAAGGCGGTGACCAGCCAGGTCGGTAGGGAGGGCAAGTCGTAGCGCTGCCCATAGCGCGGACGCGGGCTCGGGGACGGCGGCCAGGGCGCCCAAGGCAGACTCGGGCGACGGAGCCTCCCGCGTAGCTGCGCGATGGGCATTGAGGAAGGTGAGCGCAACAGTAGTAGATTGTGTATAGTGTGGGATGCGCTCCTCCAGCGGCAGGATGGACGAGTGGCCCATTACTCGTATCGGCGCGCAGGCTCCGCCCCTTCAACCCCGATAATTCACGAGACCCGGCGAAGGAGAGGGTTAGATCAGGATGGTAGAAGCAGACAGCGATCATGGCCCCGTTATTGTCTGGCCGGGTGGGCGCGCCGATGTGCTCTATGAACGCTTCAAGAAGTGCATCATCGACCGAGAGTGGCCGCCGGGCCAGCCGCTCAATATCAACCGGCTGGCGGCGGAGTATGGCGTTAGCATCACCCCAGTGCGCGAGGCGCTGGCGCGCCTCTCCTCCGACAAGCTCGTCGTCGCCTCGCCGAACCGCGGCTATACCGTGGCGCCGCCGCCCACCGCCGCCCGCATGACCGAACTCTTCACTTTGCGGCTCCTCCTCGAGCCGCACGTCGCGCGCGGCGCCGCGGTGCGCCTGACGCCCCAGGACCTGGACGGCTTGCGCGCGTTGAACGAGAGGCTTGCCGAGCATACGACGGGCGAGGATTACGAGCGCACGCAGAACTATGCGGAGGTCAACCGCGTCTTTCATCGACAACTCTTCAGGATCAACGGCAACGAGGTGCTGTCCGAAGTCTACGACGCGCTCAACTATCACGTGCTGATCGGGCATATCTTGAATTCGTATGGCGTGACCGATCTCCCCGAGGTGGTGGCGGAGCATGCCGCCATCCTCGATGCCTTGGCCGCGCACGACCCCGACGCCGCGGAGGCCGCCATGTATACGCATATCGAGGGCGGCAGCATCCGACTGCGGGCGACATACCGCGCTCTCGCGCCCAGGTGACACGGGAGTGCGTCTGTTCACAAGAGTGGGAGTAGATGTGCTGGTGCTGCTGGGGCCTGCTGGCTCCAGGCGGTCCGGCAAATCGTCTGGAGCCAGCAGGCCCGGGGGCGCTGGCAGAGAGTGACTCGTGCCTGTCACAGAACAGAGGAGACCGAGAATGAACGAACGAATCGAGCGGGCCGCCGCCGCCCTGCGGGCGCGCGGCCTGGACGCCGCGCTTCTCTCCAGCCCCCACAACGTCTGCTACATGGGGGTTTTCGTGCAACCTGTAGTGGGCAAGAACATGTTGCACAAGTCTGGTGGCGTGGGGAAGCTACAGCAGCCAGATCCGCTGGGCGAATTCGGTCGGGGACAAGCCAGGGATGGCCAGACCTTGATGAGG
>JAABUR0100004061.1_pt1 | contig 19932 bp, 22 predicted proteins | sample 5560091 | NCBI WGS metagenome assembly JAABUR01 (sample SAMN10711879, study PRJNA513375) | rock metagenome | isolation source: Antarctica rocks | place: Antarctica: Victoria Land, University Valley sud
AGTGTATCAATTCAGATTTCAAGTCATTAAATTGCACTGCGTTGTTCTTAGCTCATGTGAAAGCGATTTTTGCTGCGTTTTTCAGCATTTTCACATTCTTGTCAATATTTCTTCCCTCAATGTATAGCATCACGTCGTCAATATAGCTGAGTGACTGTAAATTTTCAAACTTTGCGCGAATCTTTGAAAACAAGTATCGAAAATAAATTAGAAATAAAATGAGTGAGATAGATGAGTCTTGTGATATTTCTGTGCTTATTTTCTTTAGTTTCTGATGTTTATCATCAAATGCTAAGTCTATAATTCGATTTTGTAAGAAACATCTTACTCAATTGATTAAATTGATCAATATTTTCAATTTAATCAATATTTTGATCAGCTGTTTCAACGTAACATGGTCAAAGACTTCTTTGACATCTAGAAGTAGACAGATAAGCGTGTTTTCTCGACTTTTCATTATTTGCGCATCATGTACTAGATTTAGTACTGCGTCTATAGCTGATCTTTGTTTTCTGCCTCTCATTTGATCACAATTCAGCAACTTATCATTAATTTCAGCTGTGTACAACAGTTGCACTGCTATTATTTTTTCTGCTACTTTGCCTAAACAGTTTAGCAGCGTAATAATTCTGTATATCTTTGAAATTGAATAATTCAACTTGTCTGATTTTTTTAGAATAATTCTCATGTCTTCGCGTCATATCTTTGAATGATAGTCGTTTTTAATCAAATCTGAATACACTAAATTGAAGATTTTTAATATAGTTTTGTATGCTCGCTGTATGATTGCAAATGACATCTCGTCTGATTTGAGTGCTTTTCTAAGTGCTGAGAAGTTAATAGCATACTTGATTTTCTCTTTGATAACTCTTGATCACTGTATACTTTCGTTCGATAGTAATTTCTATCGAAAATATGTTGTATATGTTGCATGCAACATACATAGAGCACGATTTCTATGCTGATTTAAATTCACAGTTCAAGACGAACGAGATTTCTCACTGCTCAAATTTTAACAGTTTACTTCTTAAGCATGAGTTGCAGACGTTTCGTCTGCGATACACATGCATATCACAGTCGATTTCTTCTTTAATCACATTGACATATGCTACTGTTCTCTTGAGCTATACAGATGATGTTTTCAACTAGAGATTGATTTTATCATCAAGACATTTGAGAGTCAAAGCTCAGTGAAGAAGTAAGATTCTTGAGATCGACAGTCATCATCATTGTATATCACGTCTTGCAGATGCTCACTTCGCTTGTAAGATGTGCAACTAATCTGTTTTGCATTATCTGTAGAAATCTTTCTCATGCAGATTAATCATGTCTTGCAGAGATGTTCATATGCTACACTTCTAATCAGACAGCATAGTTCGATCATTCTTTACTAACTCGCTTGTGTCTCTTTTCTCTTAACAAAGTCTTCTCATCAGCATATCACTCATGTATAGAATGTTTGTGTCTGAACGTCTGCTAAACGATATTAATGAGACTCTTGAATTTGCTCATGTTGAACTTAATGAGTCTTGTGAGTTGCTTATGTCGTAGTAACAGACACGCAGTCTTAACAAGATTTATACATAGTTAGCATGTAAATTTAAAGAATGTTCATGATTCAAGTTCTTTCTGCTAATCATTCTCAACAGATCAAACGCAAGAATGTTCTGTCTCAGTTCTCGTCATTGCAACGACAAGATACTGAATCAAATGATTTTCATAAGCGATTTTTCTCGTAGTTCTGCGTTTTATTTGACTTTCTCATCTACATACAGATTGCTTGTAACATGCACATTGAGATTATTAAAGTCTGCATGATCGCGAAAACTTTGCATGTGATCAATGCACAGCGCTTCATCATCATGCAACGTCTCAATGTCATTCAAACTTTTGATAATTTTTAAACTTTACTGTAGCTAAACAGTAAATTCGTAGTCAGCATTGCATACAAATGAGTTTCATCATTGATCACATCTTTGAATCAATATAACTGCTTTTCTTTGATTTATGTAATACTATTGTTTGAGTCTTTTTGAACTGCTTCAAATGATACTTGTGTATTACATATGCAAAAAACAATCACAACGCACGCATCACAAATTTTGAAAAAGAGCACTACAAACAAGACAGAGTGAATCTAGAAAATGATTGAACGACGATGAATTGCATGAATTGCAGCAGTGCTGATTCAAAGATAATTGCGAGCGACGTTGATTCATTGCAAGAAAACAGAGATGTAAGGTCGAAACGCTCACGTGACGATGAAGAGAACGTTGCTAACATTATTGATTTACTAATAAAGATATCAACGTTAGAGAAAGAGAAGAGCAAAGATCATTCGTGAAAAGAGATAGCATTGAAGCTGATTCAACGTTTTCAACTCGACTCAGAAGAAAAACATCATGCGAATCAGAACGCGTTTATCGCGAAGAATGTACAGAAACTGAAGACATCAGTTCAACTGCTTAACAAGCAGTTGCATACACAGAGAAACATACGTCTTTCAACGAAAATTACGTCATGAGCGAACGTGACAAGAGAAGAAATAGCGACGAGAGAGCAACATTTCAGAGATGACTCGTCGTCGCTTTGCAAGAAACGAGAAATCATGATTAAGATAATGAACAGAAGAGAAATAAAAGAGATACAGAAGAAGTCGATTGAACAGATTCTACAAAAAATCGCAGACGTGTCAACAGATCAAAGAAATCTAATCGTGTCACTTCGCAAGCTGAGCAGCGATAACATTTTTCTTCACGCAGTTAGCTCAGATGCTCGAGCAAATCTGAAAAAGACTCAGACGTGAGCAAAAGAAATCGCGAGTTTGACATGCGTAGCACGTCAAATCTTCGCAATGCTGACACATGAAGTACGCACTACAATAGACATGAGCAATCAAGAAAAGATCATTGAAAGACTGATAAAAAATAACGCGAGACTTCATGAAGATCTGAAAGTTCTAAGAATAGTCTGACTCAAGAAGATAGCAGATAGCGAAAAGACTCATTCGTCACTCATTGTAGAGATCACGATCGAAGCGATGACAAATCAACTAATGAACGTGAGCATGCTGAACTCATATCAAGAATGTGCATGCAAGCTATTTGAAAAGAACTGTCACATCACACAGTGCTTCAGATGTCACGAATTTAGTCACATGACTAAGATCTGCAGAAAGAATCAGCGCTGCGAAAAATGCGCAGACAAGCATCACATAGAGAAGTGTGTGATGTCTTCGAATAAAAGACGTTGCATCAACTGCAACGAAAATCACGAACTCTGAAGATGCATCTGTCTCAAGTGACGACAGCAGATGAAACAAGCGTTCGAAATCTATAGAAATAAATCGTTCAGATACTCTGAAACATCTAAATACAATTGCACATTCTTCTCGCTATCTCTGAACTCTTTAGATTCAATGAACTCTTCAGATTCAATGAATTCTTTCGATTCAATGAACTTCTTGAGCTCAGCAACAGTCATGCTGAAAACACGCAGTTGAATCGCTGATGAATTAGCTTGACAGATAGTAGAGATCAAGAAGAGACAAGTCAATCTTTTCTCTTGCGTGAGTAGTGACTCAGATGAGACAACATCTGAGCAGATTCAGAAACGTTCAATCAGAAAGTGAGAAAGATCATCGATGATCAAAAGCATACAAAGAGTCTTCTCATTGCAGAGTCAACAACAGCTATGAATAACTTTATGATAAAACAGTCTTTTCTACGAATTCTACAGTACAACATCAGAAAATCATTAAGAATTCAAGAATCGTTTTTAATTAACAGAGAAGTTCGCGAATTTGACATAGTAGCTATACAGAAGCAAGATTGCAACAACAATGACTTGCAGTCATTTAACTCAGCACACAACTTCTTTCATCTAGTGAAAAACTCGTCATCTCAATCAAGAACATGCATATACGTTAACAAATGTCTAAGACTTGATCAATGAATAGTAGAAACAGTTGAGTCAGACATTTGCTCAATCAGAATATTAACTCGCAACACAGATGATGAAACGCAGATGCTAAGACTTCTAAACGTCTACAACTCATGCTTACTGTTTACTACATTCACAGAGAAATCTTTAATCATTTCTCATTTGAACGAACTACTCAAGAATGACTGCAAACAACTGATCATAGAAGATTTCAATCTACATAATTCTTACTGAGAGAGACGAAGATGCTTCACTTGTCATACGACGACTGATACTCTACTAAACATCATTACAAACGCAAGGCTGAAATTATTACTGAAATCAAGCACTATTACTCACGAAGCTCACAATCAATTTACGACGATTGATTTAGTCTTTAGCAGCGAGAAAATACAGTTCATGACATGCAAGTGCAAGGTACGAATCAATTTGCATCAGAAATCGAATCATCTTTTGATCATCACAGAGCTATGTTTACAAACAATCTCAGTGCAACTCTCGACTTGATGACTTTAAAAGAAAATGAATACAGAAGCATTAAGTGCTTATCTGCAAATACATCTATCTTTGAAACGCTCTCTAGACGACAAGACTATGATGAATGACAAAGTGTGCAAGATTATCAGAGTGCTATAGAAGATCATCAAGAAATCTATTCTCTTGACAAAGTCATCAAATTAAGTAAGAGACTTTTGAAATCAAAGCTGCTTCGAAGTAGTAATGAAATCAAGACGACTGCAAATCATATGAAAAACGCAAGATACATTAGAAGCGTGAAATGAATATCTGAAGCATAACGATCATAAAAACAAGATCATTCAACAAACGAAATGCGCACACTTCAGAACACAAATGCATGAGCTGAGCAAAGCACTCAAATCAATATGACGCTTTGCAAAATGAGCTAGAATCGAAAGTCAACTATTTAAAAAGCTTTCTCAGTTTTCGTCACTGAAGCGAAGCGACATCAATCATATGACAACGACGTTCGAGAAAAAAATCAAGATACTGCGAGAAAAGTTCTTTCTCTCATCTTCTCAAGCGAATGTCAGCGACATTGCAGAATCATTCATATCTTTGACAGTCTTATTCAATTCACGCATCACAAAAGATGAAGTGAAGCAGACAATCAAATGAGTAAAAGCAGACAAAGCGTCGAGCGCTTCAAATATTTCAAACAGAGCGCTTCAAGTGAGTCTTGCAGAACTGATCTCAGTACTGACGAGTTTATTCAACGCATGCATAACACACAAGTATCATTCAAAGCAGTTCAAAAAGACTCAGACAATAGTACTATGCAAATTGAAGAAAAGCGACTATATCGATTCAAAGACGTATTGACTCATTGCTTTGCTCAATATCATGAGCAAAGCGCTGAAGTTGATCATGATCAAAAGACTGAGTGACATAGTCGAGACTCATTGCATGCTATCAAATGCTTAAATAGAAGCGAGACGCAAGCAATTTGTGATCTCGACGTTAAATCTACTAGTAGATCAAGTTCACACAGTGTGAGACTGTGAAATTAAATATGTGATCTTCATGCTAAGCTTAGACATCGTCGAAGCGTTTGATCAAGTCTCACATGTCAGACTTCTGCACACGCTGAAAATGAAAAGAACGTCAAGCTATATAATCGAATGAACACGCAGCTTTCTAAAGAATCGAGAGACGTTGCTAATATTTGATGAACAAACGAGTGACATGCGCGAGATAAACGCAGGCATATTGCAGAGATTTTTCATTTCATCGATTCTCTTTCTATTCTTCAACGCAAGTTTAATTGAAAAATGCGAAGCACTGAAAATTAAAATCAAAGTGCTTGACTTCATAAACGATATTAACATTCTAGTCTACGACAGATTCACTAAAGAAATCTGCAGAACACTGAGCAAAGCACACGACGTCTGCGCGAAATGAGCTTGCACTCATGATGCAACGTTCGCATCAGAAAAGTACGAGCTCACGCATTTCACTAGAAAATCGAAGAGATTCAACATGATGACTAGCATACAAATAGAAAGCTCAGTTATCAAATTGAAATCAGATGTACGAGTTCTAAAGATGCAACTGAACACGAAACTGCGATGAAACGCGCATCTTTGACAAATAGAGACGAATCACGTCACAAGAATGCTGACACTTAGTCGTCTTGAAGTCTTCACATAAAGAGTTATCTTCACAAAAGCGAGACAAGTATACTCAGCAGTAGTGAGATCAGAAATCGCATTTGAAGCATCAGTCTGACATCAGCGCAACAAGAAAGATGAACTGTCGAGCAAAGAATGCAGACTAGAAACACTTCAGAATCAGACTCTGCGTCACGTAGTAGAAGCATTCAAAAGAGTAAACATCAAAACTCTAGAGACAGAAACATACACGAGTTTGCTACATGTTCATCTGAATATGCTACAGAACAAGATCACGCTACACAGTTGAGTCAACGATCGAACGCAAGAGATCAGACAAGTATGCGAACTAATACGCGTTCGTTTGACGAAAGTTAATCGCGTCATTTCTCGCTCACTCGTCATCAAGAAAATAGTACTTCTGAATGTCTTCATTCAAGAAGATGCAAAGATACAGTCAAGATGCAGACGACACATTTTCTTCTTCACAATGATTTCAACAAGCGATAGCATCGCAATAATGCAGTATCACAAAGATCAATGAAATCAACGATGAGAAAAGTACAGAGAACGCGTTGCAGATGTCAACGCAATCTCAGCACAAAGATTGCATCTGAGCAATAAGATGATAAAGATGCGTGATGATCTTCAGAAAGCAGAAAGCATTCTTGCAATGCACATCAGAATTGAATGCATAAATCTGAATGCTTATTTGCACTCTAGAAACGTTTCAGGCACAAATAGCTCGCGATGCGACTGCGAATGAAGTCATCAGATGACGAAGCATGTACTCATGCACTGCTCGAACTGATCGCATCTGCGATCAAGAATGCTACAAGATGCTGACTTCTCAAACTATTGAATAATTGTCGTCATCACGAAGAGTCTCAAAGCAGTAGCGAAGATGATAATGAAAACGAAGCTCTTGAAGCAATTTAAAGTGACTAGAACACTCGTTCTCTAACGTGCAATCAACGCGAACAAATTTGATACATAGTCTCAAAACTCACTGTTTCGACTGCGTAAAGCAGTCGTGTAGACTGCGAGTGATTTTCTATCTCAGAGAGTTTTGTTCACTCAATACAAATAGCATAAAGTTTCTCATGAGTTGATCTAATCGATGTCACAAGAGTGTATGAATTTATTATTATTATTATTATTATTATTATTACATATGCATTGAATAAACTCATCAGTACTGAAATCAGTTCTGTGAGACTCACTTAAAGCACTTTATTTGAAATATCTGAAATGCTTAATGCTTTGTCTGCTTTTACTCATTTGATTATCTGCTTCACTTTATTTTTTGTGATGTGTAAATTGAATGAGACTGTCAGATATATGAATGACTTTGCGATGTCATTGACATTCGCTTGAGAAGATGAGAAAAAGAACTTTTTTTACAGTATCTCGATTTTTTTCTTGAACGTCGTTATTATATGATTGATGTTGCTTTGCTTCAGTGATAAAAATCAAGAAAGCTTTTTAGATAACTGACTTTTGATTCTAACTCATTTTGCAAAGCATCATATCAATTTGAGTGCTTTGCTTAACTCATACATTTGTGATCTGAAGTGTACACATTTCATTTGTTGAATAATCTTGTTTTTATGATCATTGTGCTTCAAATATTCATTTCATGCTTTTAATGTATTTTGTGTTTTTTATATAATTTACAGTTATCTTGATTTCATTACTACTTTGAAGCAGCTTTGATTTCAAAAGTCTTTTACTCAATTTGATGACTTTGTTAAAAAGATAAATTTATTGATAAATTTCTGTAATACTCTGATAATCTTACACACTTTATCATTCATCATAATCTTGTCATTTAAAGAATGTTTCAAAGATAAATATAGTTGCAGATAAGTATTCAATGCTTCTGTATTCATTTTCTTTCAAAGTTATCAAGTCAAAAGTTGCACTGAGATTGTTTGTAAACATAGCTTTGTAATGATCAAAAGATGATTCAATTTTTGATGCAGATTGATTTGTATTTTGCACTTGCATGTCATAAACTGTATTTTCTCGCTGTTAAAGACTAAATCAATCATCGTAAATTAATTGTGAGTTTTGCAAGTAATAATGTCTGATTTCAGCAATAATTTCAGTCTTATGTTTGTAATGATGTTTAATAGAGTATTAATCATTATATAATAAGTGAAGCATCTTTACTCTTCTCAGTAAGAATAATGTAGATTGAAATCTTTTATGATCATTTTTTTTTTCATTAAGTGCATGCAGTCTATGACTATGACACTGTCTAAATGCTGTGCATATGTTAAATTACATGTATCTTGATCAAAGTCGCTGCTTTATATCTTTTCATTGATCAATCACATCGATAGTTTGCGTAAACAAGCACTTTCAATCAAACAACTTCTTTCTCTTGTGCTTTTGTTTTCTCATCTCTTCGTGCTTTTCTTACTTTATTCTTTCATTCTCAATAATCATTTTCTTGTCGTAATTTGAGTACTTTTCAAGTACTTCAGCATTGCAATTCTTTCAATCTTGATGATAAACAATATTAATATAGTGTTCATGTTTTTGAACTGTGCTTTTGCTTTAAGCTGTAACTGTTCTGCTCTATAATGTTTGCAGTTCAATAGTAAGTGCTTTGACGTTTGTCTCATCTTGTATATTTCATAGCATTTGTTCAAATTATTCTCTGATAATCGATGCAAATAGCTTTTGAAATAGTCATGTCTCATTTTTAGCTGTATAAACGTTGAAAATGTCAATCTGTTTATTTTTCAAAGCTTTTTTAATGATCTGTAACTCAGATTCACTCTCGCTGTGTGCTTCTGATACTGATTTTCTTTTTTGATGCTGTTGTTTCATGCAATTAGTCATTGCTCTTTTATCTCTTTGTTTATTTGCTTTTTGATGAAGCTCATGATTGTTCTTTTTCTGATGTTGATTATTGATCTTTTTCATGTTACGTCTTTGATCAATTGATTCACTGCTTCGTTTTCAATGATGTCTTTGCAACTCAATACTCACTGTATGCAAATATGACATTGATTTTGTTGCAGATTGATCAGATTTTGTTGTATGTTATTGAATAACTTCAAGTTGACATTGCTTTTTGCTTTTAATCTTTGCAGCGTCATTTGACTGTCTGTGTATACTTAAATTTCGCTGTCTTCAGATGCTTCTTCACTGCATATTGCAATTGCATCGTTGATAGCTTGCAATTTCACTTTCGTTATGATTATTTCATTGATCACGCTTGTCACTTTGCTGCATTTAACAGACTTGTGCGTGAATATCATCATGATTTCGATTTCTGTTTTGAGTTCTGCTATCTTTTTTCAAGTTTGCAATGCATCAATGTACACTACTATGTTTTTCGTCTTTTTGACTATCGTTTTCAGTTCTTTATAGTATGTATTTATCGTTTTGCACATTTCATCTCTTGCGAATTCAATTTGCATCTTTGTCAGATATTTGATTTTCTGATCTCATGATTTCTTGAAGTGAGATATTTCAATCTTCTGTATTGAACTAAGCATTATATACACTTTGTTCAATATTTGATATATTTATGTAAGCTTCTCTTTGCAATTCTTGACTTTTTAAGACAACTTCATCGTTGACTTATTTTAATTCAGATAATTTGTTGCATTCAGATTCAGATTCAATTCAATGATGTATTAAGATGAGTATGATATGAGTGTTCACTTTCTTGTTGAATGCTTTTTCAATAGTTCAACTATTTTAATTGCATAGTTCTTGCATTTTTGATCTAGTTGTACTTTCACTGACGAAATTTCAGTCTCTATTTGCATGAATTTTATAAGTGATTTTTTTCTTCTTCATTAAGTGCATGCAATCTATGACTATGACATTGTCTAGACGCTGTGCATATGTTAGATTACATGTATCTTGATCAAAGTCGCTGCTTTATATCTTCTCATTAATCAATCACATCGATAGTTTGCGCAAACAAGCGTGTGAACTGTTTATATGATCAAGCAATCATTTAAACAACTCAAAATTGTGAAAGTTGATCACTTTAATGTAAGCTTTCAACTTGTCTGTATGATCATTAAGTCAAGCGAGCTAGATAAGCTTTGATTTATGTAGATGAAAGCTGATCACTTCGACGTGAGTTTTCAAGTTCGCTGTATGATCACTCAGCTGAATGAACTAAATGAGCTTTGATTTATGTATTTGCGACGCATGTAAATCAATCAGAAAATCGAGAAATTGATCGATTTACTGCATCACATGATCGTGTAGATGCGCAAAAGCTGAGTTGTGTCTTCGCAATGTGTATGTGTATGATGTATATGAGTTGCAACACATGCGCAAAGACGTTGCTGTTGTTCTGTGTATATGAGCAAAGACTGTATCATGTCTTTGCAGTGTATATATTTGCGACGTATGTAAATCGATCAGAAAATCGAAAAAATCGACCGATTTACTGCGTTGCATTGATGTGTATATGCGCAAAAGCTGAGTCGTGCCTTCGCAGTGACTGTGTGAATGTCGTATATTAGTTGCAGCACATGCGCAAAGACGTTGCTGTTGTTCTGTGTATGTGAGCAAAGACTGTGTCATGTCTTTGCAATGTATATGCTTGCAATGCATGTAAATTGATCTGATAATGCGAAAAATCGATCGATTTACTGCAATCACATGAGCATGTAGATGTGCAAAAGCTGAGTCGTGCCTTTGCAATATGTGTATGTGTGATGTATCTGAGTTGCAACGTGTGCGCAAAGACATTGCTGTCATTCTGTGTATATGAGCAAAGACTGTGTTATGTCTTTGCAGTCTATGTGATTGCAATGCATGTAAATCGATCTGATAAAGCGAAAAATCGATTGATTTACTGCATCACGCAAGCGTGTAAATATGCAAAAGCTGAGTCGTGTCTTTGCAATGATTATGTGAGTGTTGTATATAAGTTGCAGCACGTATGCAAAGACGTTACTGTCATTCTGTGTATATGAGCAAAGACTGTGTTATATCTTCGCAGTGTATGTGATTGCAATGCATGTAAATCAATCTGATAAAGCGAAAAATCAATCAATTTACTGCATCATGCAGACGTGTAGATGCGCAAAAGCTTGATCATGTCTTTGCAATGTATGTATGTATAATGTATATGAGTTGCAACGCATGTGCAAAGACGTTGCTGTCATTCTGTGTATATGAGCAAAGACTGTATCATGTCTTTGCAGTGTATATATTTGCGACGCATGTAAATCGATCTGAAAACGCGAAAAATCGATCGATTTACTGCATCACATCTCTCTGTATATGTGCAAAAGTTGAGTCGTGTCTTTGCAATGTATGTGTGTATATTTTATATGAGTTTAACGTGTGAATAAAGTGCTGTTACTGCTTTGTATGTGATTGCGCTGCGTGTAAATCGATCTGAAAATGCGAAAAATCAATCGATTTACTGCATCATGTCTGTCTGTATATGTGCAAAAGCTGAGTCGTGCCTTCACAATATATATGTATATGTTGTATATGAGTCGTAGCATGTATGCAAAGACGTTGCTGTTTTTCTATTTATATGCAAGCTTCAACACGTCAATGATTGCATTGTTATTGTCTCACTTTTCAACTGTGTATGAGCTCAACATGTAAGTAAAGCACTGTTACTGCTTTGTCAATGTTGATGAGATTGTTTAACTCTTCTGACAAGCATAGCTTGCAGAAGATTCATAGTCAGCATCTTGTACAGATAAATCTTGTTGTTGATTGCAATTGACAAGAGTGAGATATGTGTAATCACATTTGATCTCAATGCTTCTTGCAAGAGTTCAACTCTTGCAAATGCAAAACATTCTTTCATTCTTTCTTTTCACTTATATATTTCTTTAACCTTTTATTCAGAGCATTTCACATAAACAGTAACTTTAGTATAAATGTTATGATTTTAGTCTTCATCTATTCTTTTTAGTTCTAATCTGAGTTTCATTCTAATCAAGTTTAGTGAGCATTCAAGCTAGTAGTAATGTCATTGAAACTTTGCATCATATGTGTAAAACGTCAATTCTTTCAAGTTTAGCACAGAGCTGAGAAGAATACATATAAAAACTCAAGTTCTTACCTGTACATACTTTTCTTTCTTAGCATTTATCTATTAGTTATATTACATCTTTATGACTCACTTTAGATCGATTTCTAACAGTAGATAAATGCTAATCAACTACTCTGCTATCAACATGTAAATGATATGAAATAATCTACTTCGTTTATTCAGAAAATTCGCAAGAAATTCTTTGAATTACTTTTATCAAAACACACATTCAAATTTACTCAAATTTATCACTCAATCACTTAATCTTATTACAATCAAATCTATTTATCTATCTTTATCTTTCTCACAATGACGCGCGACTTCAAATCAGTCGAGTCACGAACAGCTTGTCTGCTTAGAAGCATTGCTAGTAAATGAGTTTCTCTTATTTCTTTTGATGCTTCAGTCGATGTCAAGAATGCTGATACTTCATGAAACATCAAGACAGAAGAACAGCTTCGTCAATGAGCTCATGATCAGTTAAACAAGATCATCAAGATGTTGAACAAGCTTAGATCTCAATGAGATATGACTTTGAAACTCAATGAGCAGTGAATCGTTGTTCAAGTTGAACATGACAAGAGATCAAATCAACTAGAGATCAAACAGATGATTATAGACACTCTAAAAGAGATAAACAAATGTTATTGAAAGAAGATGTTGAATCTCAAGAATAAACTTAAAGAAGTATTGCATTCAGTAAATTAATCTCAATCTCGTCAGTCTACTGAATCTCGATCTACTACGAATTCTCTATCTCAACAAGATATCAAGTCACATGCTTCTATTGAGAATCATACTCGACAAAAGACGTCTACTAAGTTCATTTTCTTCGAAAATGAACATTATTGATTCTACAAATTTTCGAATGTCTTTATATTCACTGATGAAGATGAATCAAGTTAAGAAGATTAAAGAAACAAGATGAATGACAAGCTGATTATCAATGTTGATCAATTTGATAATGAGATCATCTGTATTATTTACATGATGTCTAGGCTAGAAGATGACGTTGCAAAGCATATCTTCATTCAACGTTGTTTTGATTCTTCAAATTCATTCACTTTGATCTACAAGCTATTTGATCATTTGAAAGAAATATATGATGAACTGAATAAGAATCAAAAGTCTTGACGCGAATACAACGCTCTGAAATAAGCAGACAAGTCTTTCAATGTCTTCTACTTCAACTTTATGAAGCTATTCAGCTATCTTAGTTATGATGATTGCACTTTGATGAACAATCTTTAGAATAAAATCAACAATCATCTGCAGAATATTCTATCAATCTGTTCAGAGAATTTTACTTCGCTCTCTCATCTCAAGAAATTTCTTCAAGATGTGAATAATAAACAGCGAGTCAACTATCAGCTACGCAGCGAACGTTACACTGTCATCATCAAATTCACTGTCGTATTTGACAAATACATTACTTCATTGTCAGTGATGACTTTGATAATCAATTATGTTAAGTCAACTATCTTTTCTACTTCTGAGTCAGTGAGATTGTCTATTATTTGCTACATCTGCAAGATCTCGAGTCACTTGTTCAAGAATTGTTCTCAGAACAAGATTAACATCTTGACTTCTTGAGCTTTCACTTCTCATCTACATGAGATCATCATTTCAAAGAATAAAGAGAATGAGAAAATGTCTTCTTTCAAGAATAGTGAGGCAAAAAACTAGTGACTTTCATCAAAGACGCAATGAAAAATGTGTTAATTTCTTCAACAATGAGCATGTCAAATGATCTCTTTACTTCTGAATCTTTGACTACTGAATGTGTATTATCTAGCAATGAAATTAGTTACTTATTGAAGTCATTGATAAACATTGAAGCAGCTGACTATTTGTTTATTGATGAAATGATTGCGTAAATTGTTTGTGATCAGTTACAAATTGAATCACTGACTTTGATCAAAGTGAAGTCAATACGAGAATTCAACAATCATTATGCAAAAAAGCTCATTACTCATGTCATCTATTTGAATCTAATCGTTCAAGATCATATGATTGAAACTGCTTTCATGTTAATCACTTGATTAAATCAACATCAAATGATTCTTGAAAAAACATGAATGAATAAAACTGATCTAGTAATAAATATGCAAATTGATTTTCTTTGATTTTCGAATTTCATCTCTAGTCAGAAATCAATTGTTCTACTCTCAAGTCATAAAACAATCACGAAACAAAAGAGCTTAACTTCTACTCATATACTGAGAAAATCATTCACTTTCGTTATCACTTAATTTAATCAGAAATCACTTTCTTTTAATCAGTCAAAAGAAAAGTTTGTTAAATCAATCAAACAGTCAAAATCACTTAAAGCAGTTTCGTTTAACATCAACTCTAAATCAGTCTATTTTAGTCTGAAATCAGCTTTTAGTTCAATCAACATATCAATGATAAAGACAGTTGTTTATAAAATGTTAGTCAAATGATCAGATGTCAAGATCTTTGCTATTATTATCTTGAAAATTGATTGACTCATAACTACAGTTAAGAATAAGCTCGAAGAAGTAAATCTACATGAGCTTTCACACGTCAAGACTCTTAAGCAAGTCAAGATTAAGCTTCTTTCTGAATATCATGACTATTTAAATGTTTTCGATTGAGCAATGATCAATCAGTTATCATCTCATCATATCTATGATCACAAGATTGATTTGATCAACAAGAAAACATCTTCGCGAAGCAAACTATATCAGATGTTCAATCACAAGCTTCAGAAGATAAAGAAGTATCTGATTGAACATCTGAACAAAGAGTTCATTTTCTTCAACTTTGCATCATACGTCTCGCTTATTTTGTTCGCTGAAAAGAAAGATGAAAGTCTGCGTTTCTGCGTTGATTACAGAAAGCTCAATGCTTTGATCAAACGAGATTACTACTCTTTGCTCTTGATAGACGAGACTTTCACTTGTATACAAGAAAGCAAATACTTGACTTGATTAAATATCATTATCGCGTTCAATAAACTACGAATGCACTCAGATAGCAAAGATTTGACTATCTTTATCATCTTCTTCAACTTATACAAATATCATGTAATGTTTTTCAAATTAATCAACGAATTGACGTTTTATCAACACTATATGAACAACATGCTGTTCAAATATCTTTATCAGTTTTGTCAGATTTATCTAAATGACATTATCATTTACTGCAAGATCTTGAAAAAACACAAGCAACATGTATGATTAATCTTGAATAGACTACGAGAAGCTGATCTACAGATAGACATCAATAAATGCAAGTTTCATGTTTAGAAAATCATCTTTTTAGAACTTTTGATGTCAATCAAGAGACTTAAGATGAATTCACGAAAGATACAAGCAGTAGTGAATTGATCTATTCTCAATAATCTCACTCAGATTCAGTCATTCATTGACTTCTGCAACTTTTATTGATGCTTTATCAAGAACTTTTCGAAGATTATTCGTTCAATGATTCAACTCACTCAAAAGAAAATTATATTTGAATGAAACAAAGTCTGTCAAACTGCATTCAATCACATGAAGAGATGTATGACTGAGACTTTTATACTTCGTCACTTTGATCAGACTTGCGATTTCATTCTTGAAATTAACTCATTCAACTACGTCAACGATGAAGTTCTGTCTTAATATAATAATAAGAATGTTCTACATTTGATTATCTTCTATAGCAAGAACATGTTTTCTGCTGAATGCAACTACAAGATATACAATAAGAAACTGCTGATCATAATTTGAGCTTTTGAATATTGATGACTTGAACTGAAGCTGATTAACATTTCTATCAAAATATTTATCAATCATTAAGCGCTCATCTCATTGATGAAAGACAAGAAGCTGAGTCAATGATAAATGCATTGAGTTCAGAAGCTAGCTGACTTCAACTTCAAGATAATGTATTAATCTGACAAACAGAACATTAAGATCAATACATTAACTCATCAAGCTGACTTCATGCCTAAAGATTTCAATGATGAACGCATTTGATATCAAGAAACTACTATTCTGACATCAAATTGAATGAAGATCGTTGATTTAAAGAAGAATAATGATCAATCAATTTATAAATAAGTTCTTGACGTGAATGAAATCAATGAGAATTGTACATTACTTCGCGAAGCAATAGCAAGAAACGAAGCATAATATGAAGATATCAAATTGAAGAATTGTTGAACTCAGAATGAAATCTTGTTTCATGATAGTTAGCTATGAGTTTCGTTCAATAAACTTCTACAAATGAATCTGATTCGTGAAGTACATAATCAGTCGTTGATTGATCATTCTGAAATTCTTAGAACAGTGAAGATCATAAAGCGAAATTACTATTAATCTTCTATGCGAAAAACGATAGATCAATATATTCAAAACTGCTACGTATGTCAATGTTCAAAGACATCAAGAGATAAATCAAATGACTTGCTTTAATCTTTTTTTATATCTGAACAGCAATGATAGAACATAGTCATGAACTTCATTATCAATCTATTTGATTCGTATGACTACAACGCTATTCTGACTATCATCTGCAGATTGTTAAAAGAAAGACATTATATTTCTTGCATCATTGATGATGAAGATATCACAGTCGAAAAGACAGCTGAAATGTTGCTTCAATGAATATATTGAACTCACGATTTATCAAGCTTCATTGTATTCAATCGAGATTCTCAGTTCATCTTCATTCTTTGAAAGTTTCTTTGCAAACGACTGAGCATTTCTCTTTGATTGTTCATCGTCTATCACTTTCAGATCAACGATCAAAGTGAACAAGTCAATCAGAATGTTAAGCGATATCTTCATTTCTTCTGTTCATACATGCAGAATGACTGATTCAAGTGACTATTCATGATTGAGTTTATCAATAATAACATCTTGTCTTCAGTCATCTTCTTGATTCTCTTCTTCATGAACAAGAACTTTCACTCTCGTATAAGCTTTGACCCTGACATCATCAAATATGAAAGCACTCGCGAACATCTGCAGATTGCTCAAGTTGAAGATATATTCAATCACATGAATAAGACATTAATCTTCGCTCGCGAAGCTCTGATCAAAACACAAGAGCAAATGATGAATCAAACTAACAAGCATAGAAAGAAGATCAATTACAAAATTGAATCAAAGATGTTTTTAAACAAACAAAACATCATTACAGCGAGATTTTTCAAAAAATTGAATGACAAGATGCTCAACTTATTTCAGATCATTGACTCTGTTGACTCATTCTATAAGTTAAAACTATCAAAGACTATGCATATACATAATGTATTTCATTCAGAGCTTCTTCGTTCTGTCATCAATGATTCTTTGTCTGATCAAAAGAATGAATTTTCAAAATCAATAGTGATAAATGATGAAGACGAATGAAAAATCAATGATATACTGAACTCTTGATGTTATAGAAGATGACTTCAATATAAAGTTAAATGAAACAACTATGACAACGATCTCAACTAATATAATGCTGACGACGACGAGTTTATGAACGCTCAAGAGATGATTGATGAATTTTATATCAAATATTCAAGAAAAGCGCGCTAGAAAAAACATTCATGCAAATATGAATAGTCAAGAGAGAAAATAATGTTACGATTCTAGCCTTCGTCTATTCTTTCTAGCTTTAATTTGAGTTTCATTCTAATTGAGTTTAGTGAGCATTCAAGCTAGTAGTGATGTCATTGAAACTCTGCATCATATGTGTAAGACGTCAATTCTTTCAAGTTTAACATAAAGCTGAAAAGAACACATATAAGAACTTAAGTTCTTATCTGTACATACTTTTCTTTCTTAGCATTTATTTATTAGTTATATTATATCTTTATGACTCGCTCTAGATCGATCTCTAACAATAAAGATCTTTCAATATATATCTTGAAATCTGCAATAGTTCGCTTTTATACACAGTGTCAATTTTTTCTTGCATGTAGATTGTGAATCATCTTTCTAATTTATATTTAATACTTGTTTTTGATTTGAGCAAAAGTGCTTATATGCGTAAACTATTGATGTAATGCAAGCAAACTGTCTTTGCATGAAAATCATGATCATGCAATTGAAATTACTGCAGAATTATCATATAAATTGTTGTATAATTTGTCAAACACAGAGTTAGCAACTTTGAGACAATATTTAAATGATGTTTTAGTGAAAGAATAAATTAAGCACTTCATCAGCTCAACTGATGCATTTATTTTATTCATTTTCAAAAAGAACAATAGTATTTATTTATGCATAAACTATTGAGATCTGAATAAGATTATTGTAAAAAATCGTCATTTACTGTCTTTAATTAGTGAAACTTTAAATAGATTCAATAAAGTCAAGCAGTTCACTAAGTCAAATTTGAAGAATGTTTATCATCATCTCAGAATTCAGCATGAAAACGAGTGAAAAACGACATTTTGTATTCATTGTAATCACTTTGAATATATGATCATGTTGTTTAATTTGATCAATGCATCTGTTATTTTTCAAACTTATATTAATAAGATCTTAACATAACTTTTAAATAACTTTTATGTTGTTTATCTGAATGACATTCTAATCTTCTTCATAAAGAAGACTGATCACGTAAATCACATGAAGCAAATTCTTAAGAGATTAAGAAAGTTCAAGTTATATGCTAGCTTGAAGAAGTGTGAATTCTTCATCACTAAGTGAACTTTCTAGAATTTATCATATTCATTAAGAGTGTTTCAATGAACTCAAGTAGAATAAACATCATCAAAACATGATTCAGATCAAAGATGTATTGAAACATTTGCAATTTGTAAAGAGTGACAGAGACAGATTTTAGCGCTTTTAGCAATCAATATCTCAAATATTCATTTAATTTCATGTCTCAGATTTGCGTCACTTTTAGCTGATGCATATTCATAAAAGCATCAATATTTTCAACATTTCTAACATTTCTAGCATTTTCATGTGCGCAGTATGCGTCTTTATCATTTAATTCAATAAACATAACTATTTTAACATTTGTAACATTAATATGTGTTACGAAGCGTGTTGACATTGAATAGAGTCTAGTCAATAGACTCTAGAAATTTCGGTATGTGAACAAGAAACAGCGATGTTTCGAATCAAAATATGCTGAAACATTTCATTTATTTGAGCTTTAGCAAATCGGCTACTTCGCTTCTTTGTTCGACCTACTATAGATACAGCTCGAAACTGTCTTCTTTCTTCTGTATTCTTAGTTTTCTAGTTAGAGCTACCTCTATTGATCAAACATTCTATTCAGCTACGCACTATCTCGCTGCAGTGTGATTAGATTCTAGGCACGGTCTCAACATTAAACTAAGAATTTGTTAACCCTACGATATAAGTATCAATATTCATTCAAGACACTCAACGAACAACGAAACAAGTCTAAAGAAATTTGTTTACCTGATGATTGACGACTTCGAAAGACAGAACAACATCAGAGAGTCAATAGAATCAACGACAAGACTGTTGAATTGCTAGAGAACTTACCGCTCATTTAGTAGCATCGATTCACTCGATCAATAGAATCAACGAAAACATATGATCGTTGATTGCTAGAGAATCACAAACTTCTCTCTCTTTCAAAAAGCTTGTGAATCAGTTGAGTTAAAATAATCTGTGTCATCAAATTTGATTCGACTCAATTCAAATTCAGATCAATTTAGTGAGTCTGCTACAAAGACAAGTCAATAGTCAATCTCTTTGATGAGCTAGTCGATTTTCTTCTAGTGAGTCTGCTACAAAGACGCTGTCAATGCGATGATCTATCTACTCACATCGCTCTATCTATCAGTGAATCGACCTACCTCGTGTTTCTGTGTCAACTAGTGAG
>JAABUR0100004064.1_pt1 | contig 19919 bp, 13 predicted proteins | sample 5560091 | NCBI WGS metagenome assembly JAABUR01 (sample SAMN10711879, study PRJNA513375) | rock metagenome | isolation source: Antarctica rocks | place: Antarctica: Victoria Land, University Valley sud
GCACTCGCGCAGGGACTTTCCGTCTCCGGCGAGGATAAAAATTACTTCGCCCGTGGACGCATCGCTTGGCTGGCAAGTTGTCTGCGGCAAAGGCAAACTACGCCTGAAACCGTCATGGACTTTGGTTGCGGCACAGGCTCCGCTGTTCCATTTCTGTTTGAAATGCTTAACGCGAAATCAGTGATTGGAGTTGATGTCTCGACAAAGTCCCTGAAGCGAGCGCGCGAACTCCACGAGGATGCACGCGCGCGATTTTTACCGCTTGACGATTACCAGCCAAATGAAGAAATAGATGTAGTTTTTTGCAACGGGACGTTTCATCACATTCTTCCCGGCGAGCGCAGGGCGGCGGTTAATTATATCTACCGTTCATTGCGGCCGGGCGGGTTATTTGCGCTCTGGGAAAATAACCCTTGGAATCCGGGCACGCGCTACGTGATGAGTCGCTGCCCTTTCGATCAAAGTGCAATTATGCTGACACCCAGCGAAACACGGAACTTGGTACGCGACGAAGGGTTCGAGGTGTTGGGCACACATTTTCTCTTTATTTTCCCCAGAGTTCTGCGTTATTTTAGAGCCATCGAGCCATTCGCCGCACGGCTGCCATTTGGCACGCAGTATCAAGTGCTGTGCCGAAAATTTTAAGAGCTAAAGATTGGCAACGAATCAGCGGGATAGTATTGAACGTCAATAGAAATGGGGCTGGAAAGCATTTTATTGACGCCCTACGTCAATCTTGGTATACTGTTTTTGTCTTCGGGCGCTACTTTTAACGTTCGTATGACCAGCCATTGCACCTCACTTTACTAAACCTATATAATTGAAGGCCAAGCTCACGAGCCAAATTCAGGAGAATCGAAATGAAGTTTGCCGCTGCCATTTTTACCGTCGCACTAATTGCGATTAGCGTCTCGGCTCAAACACAGCCACCGGCTGCGCCGACGCTGACCATCGTGTCGGACGCTCCCAATCTGCCTGCTGATCTCTACTACGGTAACGTTAAGATTAAGCCGTTGCGCCTGCGTCCCGGCACGAATCAAGCAATTACGATTGACGATGCCGACTTTTTCGTCCAACAGCAATACATAGACTTTCTAGGCCGTATGCCGGATTCAAGTGGATTCACTACATGGCTGAACACGGTTAATCAATGTCCAAATGGTGGGTATGGAGAAAGAGATAATCCTTCGTGCGATAGAGTGCATATCAGCGCAGGGTTTTATCAATCAACTGAGTTTCAAGGACGCGGCTACTTTGTTTATCGTTTCTATCAAGTAGGCTTGGGCAGACGCCCGACTTATAGGGAGTTTACTCCTGATTTGCAGCGCATTGGCGGTAGCCAGTCGCCGGATCAAGAAGTTGCAAGTAAGGCCATCTATACGAATGACTTTGCGCAACGTGCGGAGTTCAAGGCGCTCTACGATGGATTGAGCAATCAGGCCTTTGTCGACAAACTTGTGCAAACAGCCGGAGTAACTTTAGCGAACAAAGCGCAACTTGTCAGTGCGCTTGATGGCGGACAGCAGACTCGCGCACAGGTACTCAGGTCTGTGGCAGAGAGTCAGGAAGTGTTCAACAAATACTACAATCAGGCGTTCGTAGCGATGCAGTATTTCGGATATTTGAAGCGTGATCCAGACCAGACAGGATTCGCCACATGGGTGCAGACCTTAGAAACGTCAGGCGATTATCGCCACATGATCTTTGGCTTTCTCTACTCCGCGGAGTACCGCAATAGATTCTAGCAAGCGGCGGTTTTCTTCAAAAAGAAGGGCGGCTTTCAATGAAAGCCGCCCTTCTTTTTGTTAGCACAAAGATTTGCCTTGCCTTCGCAGACAAAGCTCTTATTCCTGAAGCCATCTCGACTCAACATCCATTGATTGACGGATGACAAGATGCTGCACTGGCTTCTACATACTGCTTTAGCTTCTACGGCGTGCCTCGTCGTAAACATCCAGCGTTAAGCGTGCCGTCTTCTCCCACGAAAACGTGGACGCGCGCTGCATTCCTTCGATGGCAAGCCTCTGCCGCGCCTTCTCGCTTCCCAGTAATTCCACAATGCTTTCGGCAAGAGCGTGAACGCTCGTCGGGGTAACGACGCGCGCTGCCGTTCCAACCGTTTCAATAATGCTCTGTATGCGGCTTGTGATAACAGGAGCGCCGCAAGCCATTGCTTCCAAAGGCGGCAGCCCAAAGCCTTCGTATAAGGAAGGATAAATACAGACGCGGCAGGATGAATAAAGCGCACGCAAGTCTTCGTCTGAGATGTAGCCTGTGAAGCGCAGGCGGTCGCCGACACCGCAATCTTTGATACAGGAAAATAGTTCGTCCGTCAGCCAGCCCTGCTTTCCGGCAATCACAAGTTGCGGGTTGAGCGAAGTCGTGCGCAGAATTTCGGCAAAGGCACGCACGAGCGTTGACAGATTTTTACGCGGCTCGATGGTGCCGACGAAAAGCAGGAATTCATCCTCGACGCCGAGCCGTCTTCTCGTTTCGATGGTTGATTCGGCAGGCATAAGACGAAAAACGCGGCGCGGCGCTTCCGGTATCGCTACTATCTTGTCGGGAGCTACGGACAGATGTTCGCACACCTCACGCTTGACGCTCTCGGAAGGAGTGATAATCATTGTCGCCCTGCGTGCCATCAGAGGAAAACGCCAGCGTGCGCGGCGTACCAACTGTTTTTCGTGCGTATCGGCGTGCAGTAGCAATGACAGATCGTGAATCGTCGAGACTGTTCGGCAACCACCCCATAGCGGCACATCGTAATTCGTGCCGTGAAAAAGGCTGATCGAAGATTTTTTAAGATAGAGCGGCAGACCTACCGCCCACCAGTGGCGACGCATACGGCCTGTGATGCGCGTCGCGCGCAGATTAGCGGGCAGTGTTTTGTTCGTCGGGTCAAAGGCGGAATCGCTGAAGGCCGCGTGCGACAGTAACTCGAATTCACGGGCGGGAGCAGCAGCAGCCAGACAGCACGCAAGTTCAAACGTGTAATGCCCGATGCCGGTCTTGGGCGTCGCTAACGGGATGCCGTCAAGTCCTATGTGAAGCATCGAGAGATGACTTTTATTTCAGCGATTAAGCGGCTCGCTCTTTCGTCTAAGCATTCAAGTTACCGGAGCAGGATACGCGGCGCAGTATCAGCCGGACGGCTCGTAAATGTCTGCCCGCCGATTGTGACCGTCACGATGACCGGCACATCGCCAGCGTTCGCCAGCGTTCCGGGCAGTCTCACGTTGATCTGATCCATTCCCGGCGCATCAAGATTAAAGCACGGCAGCGTGGTTGCGCTCGCTGTCGGATTGGCGCTACAGATAAGGCTATCGCCGCTGATGTCTGTGCTGCCGATGGTTACTCTGACTTGGCTTCGCATCACGTTACGAACGCCCGTTAAGAAGATGGCAATGAGCGTATCTCCCGCCGTCGAAACAGTAAACGGCTCGCCTATCATCGTATTCGGCAAAAATGCTCTCGCACGACCGCCGTCGCCATTTGTGCTGGTAAAGATGTCTGGCTGCGCCGGAACGATCTGAAGTGTGCCGCGAATCAGATTGCCGTTGTTATTAATGACAACTGGGTATGTGGCAGTGCCTGTAGTTGCAGCAAGTCCCGCTGGCACGACGAAGTTGAGTTGGTTCGGCCTGATGGAATAAAGACCGGCAGCCGCGCCGTTAACTGCAATGGACACGCCATTCAGTTCGATTGGTAGCGATGGGCTGCGTTGCGATTCGGAAGCCCCGCTCGCGTCTTTGCTCGAAGCCGCAAGAGTGTTGGTGGAGCGGGCGATAGCGAGCATCCCCGGAGCCAAACCTACGACTGCTGGAGCCGCCGCGCCGGTTGTCACGGGACGCTCGCTCGCTCCCGTAAAGAAGCTAATGCCCTGCGTGTTGCTCGTCTCAGCAGGCGGCGTAAGCAGATAAAAAGCCTCCGAGGAACCGTCAGCATTGCCGCCGCCGAGTTCCGTATTGGCGATGTTGAAAGCAATGCGGCGGCGCGTGTCGCTGACAAACGGTTGCAACAACGTAAAAGCATTCATAATCGGAGCCGGAGTATTCGTGATGCGCGTGAAAGTGGTCGGCGCGGCAAGCGGCACGGAGAAAAGCTGCGTCAGGCTGTTCGGATTGAGACTGTCTGCATCGGTGGGATTTGTCGGCGCAGAACCATCTGCGCGAAAACTCAGACGCGAAGCAAAGACGAGCGTGCGCGGTGTGAGCGAAGCTGTGCCATCCGAATTCACATAGTCTGTGAAAACCGGAAAGCGAAACACTTCGGTTCCGGCTAGGGCAGCGCGCGGGCCGTATTGTTGAAAAGAGTTACCGGCAATATCGTAAACGAAAACGGCGGTGGAGACTTGGATTGCGCCATTAGCTTTTGGGTCGCTGGCGGTTGATTCAAAAGCGATAAAGCGCCCGTCCCGGCTCAAACGGCGTCCCGGACTAAGTATGTTGACGGTCAGACCCGGTGTTGCAGCCCTTGTGGAAGTTGCTTGCGTCGGAGCAGTGACGATTCCGTTGCTCGCGTTAAGCCGCGCATAATAAATTTCTGCGTTGCCGTTTCCTCTGCCATCGTCGTTATTGTTGCCGGTGATATTGGCGTTGGAGATAAAGGCCAGAACCGATCCGTCGGCGGACAGCGAAGGATTGTCGTTGAAAACAAAATCGCCCTGCGTGACGGTCACTTGCGTCGCAGCGTTGGCGTTTCGGTTGAAGACGAAAATTTCAGGATTGCCGTCCGTGTTAGTTGCGCCGTTGCTGGTGGCACGCCCCGTCGGATTATTACGTGTCGAAGCGAAAGCGATGATTGAGGCGTCGTCGTTAATCGCAACGTCGCGGTTATCATCAGCAACAGAAGGTGTCGCGGTAGCACTGCCCGCCTGCGGTCTGCGGCTCGCGGGCGTATCGGTCACGCGAATGAACGTGCCTGCCGATAAATCAACGGGCGCATCATCGCCGCTCGCGAGGCTCACGTCGGACACGGGCGGCAATTGATATATCCAGATTTCCTGATTGCCGTCCAGAGCCAAGGCAGCACTATTAGCATCGCCATCAAAGTTCGCCGGAGTAGTTGCATTTGAACTGAACACAATCGAATAAATCAATTGATTATTGCTTGTGACGACGGGCTGCGCGCTGATAACAGGCTTGACGTTGTTTACCTCGACTCTGATGTTGGTCGGGTCGGGTTGATTGCTGGAGTTCAAAAACGGCCTCGTCGCATCATTGCGTGCGCTTCGCGTGTGCGTAATTTGATAGATGCGCCGTTGCGCGTAATCGAAGAGAAAGATTTCGCGGTTGCCGTCGGCATTGTCAGGGTTCTGCGTCGCAATATCGCCGTTGGATTCGATAACCGCGAAACGCCCGTTGCCGCTGATGTCGTTGACGTAAGAATTAACGCCTGCGGGAGCGACAGAGTTGAGCCGTGAGGATGTGATCTGCGCGACGAACGGATCAACCGTCGAACTTTGGCTCTGGGCATGAGCGACGAAGCGCGCGCTCAACGCAAGCGCAACGATAACGACGAAGCACAATAAACGAAAACCTTGCTTCACAAATAAAAGCCTCCGGCAAAGGTAAGAGTATACGGAGAGATCAAAGAAATTCTGGAGAACGGCGGCAACGCAAATATTAAAGCGCTTGCCAACTCTCAAAAGCATTTATTCTAAACGTAAGTTTCGCGCGAAGGCAAGGCCGCACGACAACTTACCCGCGCGATTACCCGAAAATCTAAAGAGCGCCGATCATCGAACAGATCAGGATATATTCGATGATCGGCGCTCCGACTTCAACGCGCTTACCGCCTGTCCCATACTCAATTTTACGGAGTGCCGAACCTACTTCTGTATTCGGCGGAGTAGAGAAAACCGAAGATCATGTGGCGGTAATCTCCCGATGTGTCCAGCGTCTGTACCCAGTTAGCAAATCCTGTCTGGTCTGGATCACGCTTCAAATATCCAAAGTATTGCATCGCGACGAACGCTTGGTTGTAATACTTATTAAACACTTCACTTGATTCAGCTATCGCTCGTAAGACTTGCGCGCGAGTCTGCGTGCCAGCTTGTAAATTACTTATCAACTGAGCTTCGTTGCCAACTGTCACACCCGCCACGCGCTCCAACTCTCGGACATACGCCGACGGATCAGCATACTGCGCCTGATTGTACTTGGCAGTGAACTCCGCTCGCTGCACAAAGTCATTGGTGTAGGCTGTTTTGGATGCCGCTTCCTGCTCCGGTGATTGCGAGCCGCCAACTCTTACCATGTCGGGCACAAACTCCGCATAAGTAGGCCGCCTGCCCAAGCCTATCTGATAAAAACGATAGACAAAATAGCCGCGTCCTTGAAACTCCGTTGATTGATAAAATGCCGCCGAGACATGCACTCTATCGCACGATGGATTATTAAACTCTCCATATCCTCCATTGGGACATGGTTGCAGTGTATTGAGCCAATTCTGATAACCGGTCGTGTCCGGTTCGCGGCTGAAGAAATCTAAATACTGTTGCCGGATAAAGAACGGAATACCATCAATCGGGTTGGATTGTCTGGTAGTGGCGTTTAAAGCGGCGGCGAGGTTGAGCTTGCCGAAGCCGAAGCGTGAATTCCAGCCCGATGGATCAAAGCCATCATGACTCGCGTTACCAGTCAGATAATCTTTGATTTGATTGCTGGTCAACCCCGGATTTGCCTGTAGCATCAAGGCGACTGAACCTGTTGCGACGGGCGTTGCCATGCTGGTTCCAGCAAGTCCGGTGTAGTGCGTTGCGTCCGTCGGAGCATTGCTGCCGGAACCGATAGTGCCGAAATTCGTATCCGCAACATCCGCCGATCTTGAAGAATAGAGATAATAGCCGGGAGCACTGATTTCCGGTTTTTGGCGTCCGTCGGCGGTCGGGCCGGGGCTAGTGAAGGGCGCGTAGCTGCCGATTGTCTGGCTCACCGAACGTGTCACATATGCGCCGACCGTAATCGCGCCACGTGATGTGCCGGGCGAGCCGACGAGATGCGAATTATTATCTATGTAGTTCGAGAAAGTTGAATTGCCGCCATCCGTCCAAGCGTCGAAGGAGCCATTGGAATTGCTGTCAGCATCCTGAAGCGTGATCGTCCAATTGCCGCTTGGCGCATTCGGTTTGAAGACCAGAAAGATGTCTGGCTGATTGTTCTGGGGATCATTAAAATTGTCTATTTCAAGATACTGATCGGATGCTCCGGGGCCGGTTGGATTCGCCACATAAGAAACGGGGCCGAGCGCCGTACCATCTGGACGCGTGACAGTGACGATATACTTATCCAGATTGCGATTGTAGAGATCAATAAACTGCGCCGCGCTATCACTGATGACATTGAAGTTGAACGTCAAGCTGCCGCCCGCCGGAACAGTCGCGCGGGCATGAACATTATCGCTGCCTTCATTGCCAGCAGCGATGCAGACAACGCGTCCGGGGCCGCCGTTGACGAGATTGTCGATAGCTTGCTCGTCGTAGCCGGTACCGTCGTGCGGGCCTAGTTGCCCGCCAAGACTCATGTTGATAACAAAGGGTTCGCGGAGTGCGGCGGCCTGTTGTTGAATAAAAGCGAGCGAGTTGATTTCATCGTTGCTGCTGAAGCCGCCCGTTGCAGTCGTCGAACGCATCGCTTTGACGATGACAAGATCGGCTTCGGGAGCCATGCCCGCGTAAGTACCGGGTGAAGTTCCGCCGAGACCGTTACCGGCAGCGGTGCCCGCGACGTGCGTCCCGTGACCGACCAAATCTTTTTCTAAAACGGCGTTCGGATCGCCTGCGAGCGCCGCGTTGATCTCAGCTTGCGTATAGGCGTGACCACGTTGCACGCTCGTTCCGGGCAGCAAATAATCATCGCGCCGGTCAGAAATATCCCACAAAGCTTTAATGCGTGTTGTGCCGTCTGGATTGCGAAAATCGCCGTGACGAAAATCGATACCTGTATCAATGATGCCGACGACGACCCCGCGTCCCGTTTGCCCGACGACGCGCTGGCCTGAAGAGTTATCAATGCCGACTTCACGACGCGCGCGATCATTAAGCGGGTGGCGGTAAACTGCCGCCGCCATTTTGCGCACGGAGGCGAGCGAAGATAATTCCTGTAAACGGTCGGCGTCGGCTTCGACGGTCACGATATTGCCGATGCGCGCGCCCGTCGCAAATCCTGCCGCGCGCAGTTCCGATTCATCCGCGCCGTCCGCCAAGCGCACGGCAACTCCGACTTTAAGATCGCCGTTCGACTGCGGTTCAATGCCGACGATTTGTGAAAGCTGCTCAAGTTCGGCGGCGGGCTGTTCCAACGCCTGCCCGCGTGTCGTTTGCGGCTTTGATTTATTTCGCGCCGCACTAGAATTCGCCGCGTGAGCGCGGTAAACGCGTTGCAGCAACTTATCGGCTTTGGCGCTAAAGGAAGTCGCCGAATCGCCAGTTTGAGCGGTGGCGCGCAAAGGCAAAGCGGTGGGCAATATAACGAACGCCATAAGGCCGAGCGCAAGTATAAGACGCAAGCGAAAAACTGATTTTGATTGTGCTTTGTGGAGATGCGTTCGCGTTGGGTGCTGGAGAGCGTGCGACATTGTGGGATAGCTCCTGATTAAAAGACTTAGGATAACAGTTGCCGACGGATAATGTCGCACTCGTTTGGCAAAAGCTTGCGAGGCGCGCCGTTAATGTTTGATTGCTGCTTGAAAAAGAACCCTGTTGCGGGGGTTTGTCCGCGAAAAGCCGTGTACCGGCGTTAAATCCGATGCTCACTCTGATGCGAAATTTCGCCAAACGTTTGCACCGTTCTCACAAAACTTGTCAGGAAGTTAAGGAGCGGTCTAAGGCTTCTTTTCGTTGCGTTCAGGCCTAATCAGTTTTACAAAACGATGTGGCTATTTGAGATAGATTAAACGTGAGCCGCGACTTAGAATTATAGCCTTGTTGAACCTTGCGCGCAACAAAAATTTCGCTCCGCTGTTGGCGAGGAGACTAGCGGAAACGTTGACCGAATTGTTCCGTGCCGAACGTGCCGATGCCGTTTAAGCGAAAGCTGAAGACGACGCGATTTTCGTTGCGCAAACCGGCGTTGAAACGATTGTCCTGAATCGTCACCGCGCAGCAATCGAAGGCGTATCCGGCGGTAATATTGGCGGAGCGCACGAGCGGCGAATTGATGCCCGCCGGACGGTTTTGAAAGTCGAAGAAAAAGGAGACGCCACCAAAGAGGCCACGCTCGCGATTGCCGATGAAGACAGACGGACTGTATTGCGAGCCGGGCAGCGTTCCCGGCTCAAGTCCGCGCGCGTCCGCGAAGCGTTGCAGCGAAGGCACGAGGCGCACGGCGCGTTCGTAATAATAGCTCTGGAAAAGCTGTATGAACGGGCGCTTGTGGCTCGTATAGCCGAAGGTGAATGAAGCGTCGCGCACGCCGCTCTGTGTTGTGTCCACGTCGAGGCGCGCATCCGCGAAGAGATCGCGGCTCGGACGATAGCGCGCTTCGATGTTGACGGGCGAGAAATTGCGCGGCACGCCGCCAAACGGAAAGCCGGACAATTCGTTGAGCGGATAAAACTGATTGCGCTGGCCGGGCACAAGCGCGCCGCCGAAGGTCGGATCGAAAAAGTATTTGCCGCGAATCGTAATGCTCAAAGCTTCGTAGGGCTGGCTCGCCAGCGACGCACCTCTTCCACCCTTCGCAGTCGTAGCCGCGCGTGTTGCCGCATCGGAGACGTTCTCTGTTGAGCGGCGCGTAAAGAAACGGTTTGTAATGCCGTACTCAATCTCGTTTGTGTCAGCGATGGCGTCTTCAGCGTCAAAGCGTATGATGCGCTCGAAATTGGAGATGCCGCTGATCTTACGATAAATAAGATACGGCTCAATAACGTGGCGAAAGCGAAACGAACCGTCGGCGCGGCGAAAGTTGCGCGCGAGCGCGGGCGGCCGTGCGTCCAATTCGAATTCCCCGTAGCCGCGTGTGACATCGCGTCCGAGCACAAGGCGCGTCGCAGGATCAATCGAGTTTGAATAAAACGTGCCGCGCAAACCGCCCGTCGCCGTCAGAGACCAACCCGCGTACTCGAACGGAATCGAAAACTTCGGATGCACATCGAGGCGCTGCACAATTGACGGGCTGACCAAAGGCTCTCCGCGCGCTTCTTGCCGGAAAAGCGCTGGGTCGTCCGCCGTTTCCTTGCGGCTCACGCCTTCCAATCCGCCCTCGAAAGAAAAATAAACGGGCAGTCGATTAAAACGCGCGAGTGCCGATGGGCGTTTGTCGAGCGTGACGCTCGGCAACTCGCGCGTGCGTATGCGCGTGTTTGTGCTGGAAGTGAGTTGCGATGAAAGCGTCGTGACCTGCGAACGCGCGAGAAAGTTAAAACTATAATCGCCAAAGTTTTTGTTAACGAAAACCTGCGAGGTTTCGAGCGGTGAAATAACCTGCTGAATCAAATCGGAGAACACTTGCCGGAACGCGAGGTTTGAAGTGATGTTAACGTCCGCGACCGCCGTAAATCCGTTCGGAAAATAATTGACGCCTTCCGCCGTAAAACTCGATCCGCCTTGATCCGGGTTTTGCGCACTTGCACGCGCGCCGAAGATGCGATCCTTAACCGTAAAGAAACCTACGTTGAGAAACGAGCGCGAGCTAAAGCGCGTTCGCAAATCTGCGCCGAAGCCGAGGCCACGCGCCGTGTAAAGATCATTGCGAAACGTAATGTCTGCGGAACGTCCAAGCGTCTGGTAGTAAGCGTTCGAGATGCGGAAACCTTTTTTGCCTGAACCGCTGAAGGTCGGCGACAAAAAGCCGCTCGCGCGATCCTGTTTCTTGATTGAGACGGAAGCATACGGCAGGTAAACGACCGGCAAGCCTTTCACGCGAAAGCTCGGACGCGCAACGCGCACGCGATCATTCAATGTGATCTTCGCACGCTTCGAGCGAAAGCTCCACTTCGGCACGTTGTCTTCGCACGCGGTGATTTCCGCATTCGACGCGATGATTGTATCGACGCTCACTTTGTCAACACGGTCAGCCGTGAAATAGATCACCGTGCCGTCCTGCGTTTGATTCGTAAAGCCTGTGCTGTTGAGGAAGTAGCCCGTCTTCGTCGCGTAGTTAACGTCTGCGCGCGAACCTGTGATGCGCTGTCCCGGTTCCTGATCGAACACGACGTTGCCTTCGGCGAGAATACGATTATTGGCTTCGGTGACGGTGACTTTGTCTGCCTGCAAACGAAACGCGCCGAAGCGCACATCAACGTTGCCTTCATAGACGGCGACGCGCGCCTCCTTCGGCCCCGAAATCGTTTGACGATCAGCGCCAATATTCACTAAATCCGGCGGCGGTAATTGTCCGGTGGCGCTGCCTGTCGTTCCGGCTTTGACGGGCAGGCGCGGGCGCACGGGTTGATCCTGCGTCAAAGGATTAACGCTCGGCGTGTCCGTCAGCGGATTCGTCACTTCGCGGTCAACCGGGTTCGTGCTTTGCGCACAAGCGCGCGGCGGCGCAAACAGTGTGACGATCACACATAAAATTACCGACGCGAAGTATATCGGCGCGAAATGAAAACGTTTTTTGTTCACGGGAAATGTGAGAGGCAAAGCAACGAAATGCAAGACCATCACAGGCTCTTCATAAGACTCGCAGCGCGCGGATTGTAGTTTAACCAAATTTCAAAAACGCGCTTCACAAATGATTCACTAAAACGGCATCGATGCTAACATGCGCTTACAATAGGCGACAAGCAGCCGTGCTGTAGATACTGCACTCATCCTTTTATCTTCAACGCACGACCTACTGTTATGATGCTTTATTGATGCTCGAATCAAAGCGCGAAAGCTACAAACTGATGATCGTCGCCGGAGAAGCTTCCGGCGACACGCTTGCCGCCGAACTCGTACATGCTTTACGCGAACAGGATGCGAACACGCATTTTGAATTCTTCGGCGCGACCGGGCAAAAAATGCGCGCGGCTGGCGTCGAAGATATTGTTAGCGCGGATCATCTCGCAATCACAGGACTCGTCGGAGTCGGACGCGCTCTGCCCGTTTTCTGGCGTGCGTTTCAAACACTCAAACGCGCCGCATTCGCACGCCGCCCGGACGCAGTGATTCTTGTAGATTGGCCGGATTTTAATTTGCGTCTCGCACGCGCACTGCATCGTCGCGGCCTTAAAGTTATCTACTACGTCAGCCCGCAACTCTGGGCATGGCGCGCTCATCGCATACGCAACATACGCCGCGACGTAGATTTGCTGCTCACGATACTGCCTTTTGAGTCCGCATGGTACAACGCACGCGGTTTGACGCATTTAGAATTTGTCGGCCACCCGCTCGTCGGCACAGTTCGTCCGCAAACATCTCGCGCAAATTTTTGCGAACGCTACAACTTAATACCGGAGCAACCGATCATCGCGCTTCTTCCGGGTAGCCGTCGCAAAGAACTAACGCGCAATCTTCCACCCATGCTCGACGCAGCGCAAATCATTTTACGCACACACGCGGCCGCGCAATTCGTCCTCGCGCTCGCGCCAAATAGATCGCGCGAAGAAGCCGCCACACTCATCGCCGCTAAGTTTTCAACATCGAACAGCAACTCGCCGCAACTCTCCGAACGCTTGCGCATCATCGAACAAGGGACTTACGATGCGCTCGCGGCGGCAGACGCGGCAGCCGTCACGAGCGGCACAGCCACGCTCGAAGCTGCGCTCCTCAATACGCCACTCGTCGTCGTCTACAAAGAATCCGCTCTGAACTGGCACACGCTCGGACGCCTCATCAACACAGAACACTTCGGCCTCGTCAATCTCATTGCAGGAAAGCGCATCGCCACCGAACTGATGCAAAACGATTTCACAGGCGAAGCGTTAGCCCGCGAACTAATCAAACTGCTCGATGTCTCGCGCAACCAAGAGATGCGCGCACAATTGCGCGAAGCAACGGCCCAACTCAGCACGGGCGGAGCATCAACGCGCGCCGCCGACGCCGTGTTGCAGGCAATACGAAAAATGTAAGGCAGAAATATAAAGGCTACAGACGACTCACACGCGTCGCTTTAATCTATTCATGCCTGCGCCTATTCACGTTCGTCTGCAATTACTTTATTCTGTGTTCTACGATCAAAAATTTTACGGCTTTCCATCAAGCCGCGCCGCGAGTTCCTTTACCTGCTGCCGCAAAGCTTCTAATTCTTCGTGCATCTGCGGCAAGCGTCCGAAATGCGCGTTGAGGCGTTTGTATTCAGCGAGCGGGCGGACAGGTATGCCCCACACAATTGAGCCTGCGCGCACGATCTTGCCCGGCAAAATCCCTGCTTTCGAGCCGACGATTGCGCCACGCTGCACGCGCACGTGATCGCCCATCCCGACCTGTCCGCCGATTACTGCGTCGTCTTCAATCACGCTGCTCCCGGAAATCCCCGTCTGTGCCGCGATGACGACGCACTCGCCGATTAAAACGTTATGCGCAATCTGCACAAGGTTGTCGATCTTTGTGCCGCGCCCGATCCGCGTTTCACCGAGCGCGCCGCGATCAACGCAACTATTCGCACCGATCTCTACATCATCTTCAATTACAACCGTGCCTTGTTGCGGAAACTTGTGATAACCATCTGCCCCGCGCACGTAACCGAACCCGTCCGCGCCGACGACGACGCCCGCATGAAGAATCACACGATCTCCGAGCACAGCGCCTTCGTACAAAACTACGTTAGGGTGAATGACGCAATCGCGCCCGACGCGCACGCCCGCGCCAATCACAGTTCCGTCTTGAAGGTTTGTTCCCGCGCCAATCTTCGCTTCTTCGCCGACGCGCACATACGCACCGACGAACGCGTTTGTGTCCACCTCTGCGTTCGCCGCGATGATGGCCGTTGGATGAACGAAAGGCTCTGGCCTCGCACGCGGCTGAAGAAGTTCCGCGATCAACGCGAAGGCGAGTTTTGGATGCGTCGCTTCGATGACGCACGGCGCTTCGACGCGCATTCCTTCTGGCACAATCAAACACGACGCCCGACTCGCACGCGCTGATTCCACAAACTTCGCATCTTCGACAAATGCAATCTCACTCGCCGCCGCCGCTTCAAGACTCGCCACTCTCTTAATCAACACGCTGTTATCGCCAACCACGCGCCCGCCGACATGCGCGGCGAGTTCGGAAGCGGTGCGGCCTACTATTTTTTCATTCATAGTTCATTCATGAATAGTTGTTTCACTTTTCCGCGTGCTCGTTGGACGCGCGCTCGTAAAACCACGTTTCGAGCGGCGCACAAATTCGACGAGATGATTGATGTTCGCATCGTCCAAGCTTGCCAATTCGCGTAGCGCGTCTTCGCGCGGCAGGTTAGAGCGGAAAAGAAGTTGGTAAGCGTGGCGCAGGGCGCGGCGTTCGTCAACGCTGAATCCAGCGCGGCGCAAACCGACTGTGTTTAGACCGCGAACACAAGGCGGATTGCCGTCCGTAATGAAGAAAGGCAACACGTCCTGCACTATTTTGGATTTGCCGCCGACCATCGCGTAGCGCCCGAAGCGCACGAACTGATGTGCGCCGACGTTGGATGAAAGAAAGACGTGATCTTCGACTTCACAGTGTCCGGCGAGCGCCACGCCGTTGGCGAAAATATTATCGTCGCCGATCAAACAATTGTGCGCGACGTGCGTGCCGATCATTATAAAGTTGCGATTGCCGACGCGTGTTGTTTCGCCTTCGCCGCTCGCGCGATGCAGCGTCGCAAACTCGCGTATTAAATTATCATCGCCGATCACAAGACGGCTCGCTTCGCCTTTGAACTTCACGTCCTGCGGTTCACCACCCAAAACGGCGTGTTCGTAAATGCGATTGCGGCGACCGAGCGTTGTGCCGCGCTTGACGACGACGTGTGCCGCAATTTCGGAATCAACGCCGATCACAACATCCTGTTCGATCACGGCGAACGCGCCAACCAAGACATTAGCGGCTAGCTCTGCCTGCTTGTGGACAACGGCTGTCGCATGAATGTTCATAAAAGATTTAGGAAGCGCAAGTGATGTTACAAGCTGTCGCGGGATCGTGGCAAACGTGAGGCGCAAGCTAAACGGCACATAGCAGTAGCGAGATGAAATGCACACCCGCGAGATGAAACACAACGGCGTGATGAAACGTTTCGGTTCTGCGCTACCGGAAATTGTTCAGCAAGACGACATCGCTTGATTCCGCGCCGCGTGCGACGGCGAGGCGTTTGCCGTCGTGTGAAAAAGCAAAATCAAAAATCTGATCGTTGCGAAAGTCCGTTAATTGATGCGGCGCGCTGCCGTCGAGTGGTTGAATCCAGATGTTCGAGACGCCGCCGCGCCGGTCAATATAAGCGAGCGACGCGCCGTCGGGCATCCACCTGACGCGAAAAAAGAACGCGCCGAAGAAACCGCGCGCAGTCGTGCTCGGCGCGAGCGGAAAGACTTTAATCGGCTGCCCGCCCTCTGAAGGAATCACACAAAGTTTCCAGGACGCATCTTGCTGCGCATCAACTTCCCAGTAAGCGACGTATTTGCCGTCGGGCGAAACAGCCGGGCGAATCGCCATCTTTGTATTCGTTAATTGAACGGGCGCGCTGCTGTTATCCAATGGCGCACGCCAGATACCGTATTCGCCATTGCGCAAAGCAGTGTAGAAAAGCCAGCGTCCGTCAGTTGATAATTCCGGGTTGGTTTCTCCGCCCGCGTTTGTGACTTGCTGCGGATTGTTGCCGTCGAGCGTCGCGCGCCAGACATGCGGCGCGCCTGCACGATCAGACAAAAAATAAACATGTGCGTTGTCGTGCGCGACGGCTGGTTGCCAATTGACGCGGCTGCTGGCAGTCAATTGTTTGGCGCGGCTGCCATTCGCTTCAACGCTCCAGATGTCATCGTCGCCGCTCGTGTTCGATGAATAAACGAGATTGCCGTCCGGCGACCACGCGAGACCGTTGCCGCCTTCAAAATTGTCTGTTCCCGTTGTGACTTGGCGCGCCTCGCCCGCGCCTGTGCGGTTGAGGTCTGCGACCCAGATATGCGCGAGTTGCGCGAAGCGCACAGTCAAGAGCGTGCGCGCGTCTGCGTCCAAACTAATACCGCTATAATTGTTCAAATCGTTCGTGACACGTTGCGCTTCGCCCGTCGCGTATGAGAGATGCCAGAGCTGATAAAAAAAGCGCGCGCGCGGTGTCGCCAGCATCACGAGTTCGTCTTCGGAAATTCGTTCGATGCGCTCGATACGAAACCAACGTTGCGTGGTGAGCGGTTTGACGTTGCCGTCCGCCAAGCGCGCTTCGAGCAAGGTCATGTCGTTTGTGCTTGAGTTGCCTGCCGCGAAAGCGATGCGCTCGCCGTCGTGCGACCACGCCGCGCCGCCTGAACTCAAGTAGTCAGGACTCTTTCGCACGACGAGCGCTTTTTCCGCGCCGCCATCGGCATCGGCGATTATCAAAGCATCTTCGCCGCGCGCAGCGTCCGAGCGCGCGAAAGCAATCTGTTTTCCGTTTGGTGAAAAAGCGATGTAGCTATCAACACGGTCAACGATCTTTTTCGTCGCGCCGCCAAAGACGGGCATTTGATAAAGCGCCGAAGCAGTGTTCTCCGCGCCGCGAACAAAGTATATGAAATCTCCGTTCGGTGAAAACGCGACGCTTTTATAGCGTGCGTCTTCGGGCTGAACGATCTGCACGTTGCTCGCGGTCGGCACATGACGCAGCCACAAACTTTGTCGCCCGTCGTCTTCGAGCGCATAAACAACGTGTTTGCCGTCCGGCGAAATCGCCGCGCTGCGGACTTTGCCAAGCGTTGTCAGCCGCGCTAATTGCATCCTTTGAAAAGCCGACGCGGAAATATTTTGCGCGCGTCGTCCGCCGTTCAAACCGTACCATAACAATATGCCGCCGAACGCGATGAGAAGCAGCGCGACGATCAGGCTTAAATGCTCGCGCGCGAAAATTCCGAAAGGCGCAACGCGCTTGTGTGCAACGGCGGAAGTAGCGCGAGGTGCTTTGTGCTCTTGCTCCGGGACTTCTAACTTAAGACCTTCTAAATTTTCGCTGTCTTCTACACTTTCTTCTAAATAAGAAAAGTCGCCGCTTGTTTCCGACTTGTTCTGCTCTTCCGCCGCACAGACTTTCGTTAACGGTGTGACATTCGTTAACGGCGTGTGAGCGGCCACATCCTGCGCGTTGATTGTCGCCGCTTCGCCTGCCGCCTCATATACGGTTGCGACGACGTGCGTAGCTGGCGGCGCGGCGTGGTGTTCCTGCGTCAGAAGTCGCACTTCCGGCGTGAAGCGATAGCCGCGTCTGGGCACTGTCTCGATGAACTGTCTTCCGTTCGAGCTTTCACCGAGCGTTTTTCTGAGAACGGAAATATTAAAAGTCAGATTCTGTTCTTCGACGTGCGTATCGCGCCAGACTTTCTCCAGCAACTCTGCGCGCTCGACGACGCTTCCGTTTCTCTCCACCAAAACCAGCAGCGTCTCAAAAGCTTTCGGCGTGAGCGGGACAGGACGGCCTTCGCACAGCAAGATGCGCTCTGCCGCGTCCAAACGATATGCGCCGAACTCGTAAAAGAGTGTTGTTTGCAAAGGAAAACGGCCTCTCAAGCGACTCTAATAACTTTCTAATGCTTTTCTAAGGTATTTCAAAGGACTTTTGTGGCGCTGTGCCTGTACTGTCTGCGGCGAACAGAACAACCGCCGCACCTTCTAGGGTCAGCTTTATCGGCGAGGGGCGTTCATTTTAGCGAATGCCGCTGCCGGTGACAAGAAACGGACAGGCAAAAAAGTTTTCGCTCGAAACAGGAGATCAACATGTTACGCAAAACCTTGTTTACACTTTCAACGCTCACGATCATTTATTTCTGCTCGATGCCGCCCGTGCAGGCCGCACCCGTCGTGCTTTACACTTCACGCACGACTTTCAACGCCGCAAGTCCCGGCACGACGACGCTCACTTTTGAAGGCATCGCCGCCAATGGCACGCTCGCAGGCTATAACACTTCCGCCGGTCTGACTTTGAACGGCGTCAATTTCGTCGGCAGTTATTCCGGCACTTCTTCTAACTACTATTTTCTTTACGTCGCCGGGCAAGGCTATGTCGAAACGGGCAACGCCGTGCTCGAAGGGCCGCCGAGCCGCGCCCCATCCATCAACGGCAACGGCTACCTTCGCGCCACCTTGCCGGGCGGCACAACTTCCGTCGGCACGGATTACCGCAACGTCTTCAGCCAAGATACTTCGCTTTACACGGACGGCATGAACGTGATCGTCACGACTTCCGACAATCAAACTCAAACCTTCAACTTGAATGCGACGAACGTGCGCCAATTCGCGGGCTTTTCCGTGCTTACGCCCGGCGTCACCATCACTTCTCTGCAATTCAGTTCGGCCTACAATTCGCAAACCGGACAACGCAACTATCCCGTGCTCGACAACTTTACTTTCGGGCGAGCGCTTGTGCCCGTGCCGGAACCGGCGACGATGTTTCTGTTCGGCACAGGGCTGTTCGGCGTCTGTGCAGCCACGCGCAGGCGTCGCAAAGTGAGTCGCAAGGTGAAAGTCTCGCCTTGCGTTTAATTGCGGCTGGCGTAGGCGATTCCGGTTTTATCTTTACCGTTGCGGTTTCTCAAAACTTTCCGCCGTTCCACGTTGTTCTTGATCGGCGCTTTACCAGAAGAAAGGAAAAACAATGTCCATCTTACCTAAAATCTTCCGCGCGTCTCTAATGTGTCTCGCTCTCGTTATCGGCGTCGCGCAAATCTGCCCGGCCAATCCAATTGTCGCCGTGACGACAAGCAACGGCGGCAACGCCACTAATAATCAGGCGCAGACTATCGGCTGGGCTTTCACCACGACGAGCAACATCAACGTCACAGCGCTCGGACTCTTCGACGCCGGAGCCAACGGGCTAGCCGACCCGCATGAAATCGGTTTGTGGACGAATTCAGGAACGCTGCTGTCGATGCTCACAATTCCCGAAGGAACGGGCACAACGCTGGTCAACGGTTTCCGGTTCGTCAACATCACGCCCATCGCATTACAAGCCAATCAAACCTACGTCGTCGGAGCCTTTTATCGCGGGCAGCCCGGTTTCGGCGGCGGCGCGATTGACCCCGATCCAGATCAAGACAGTTTCGTTTTGTCAACGGATAGCAGTTCCTTTTCGTATGCGTCTGGAATCAACTTCGCAGGTGATCGAACAAGCGGCCAGCCGATTTCAAACATCATGTTTCCGGGCAGCAGTACCGGCGTTTTTCAGGCCTTTCTCGGGCCGGATTTTCTCTTTGAGCCTCAGCTTGCAGCGCCCGTGCCGGAACCGGCAACGCTCGCTTTGCTTGGTACGGGTCTCATTGGTCTCGCCGGAACGATACGCCGTAAGGGAAAGGCGAACAAGCTCATGATTAAGGAGAAACACACAATGTCCCGAGTTCATAAATTTCTTGCTGTGACGATTACTATCGCGGCGTTGGCCTTCGTCGCCCCGTTTGCTAAAGCCGACACGCTCGTCATCGGCGGCAACAATAGTAATAATGGCTATCCGTTTGGACGTAGCAATCTTGCCAATGCTTATCAGGCAGGCAGCGAGTACCAACAGATTTATGCTGCGTCGCAATTCCCCGGCACTGTGACGATCACGCAGATCGCCTTTTCGTCTGTTGACCCCGGAGCCAATAATTATAACTTCAGAGTGGGGCTTGGCACGACCAGCTCATCTACGGCATCGCCTAATCCGAGTTTTGCCGCCAACGGGTCAACCACAACCGTCTTTACCGGCCCTTTAGCAGCGACGCTATCCGGTAATAACAGTTTTGATTTAGTAACTGATGTTACGCAGCGAGAGGCTGTGGATTTAGCTTGACAAGTTCCGAGTACGCAGCCTTCAACGCTGACTGATAGATCTTTGACTTCAACGCAAAATGGTTCAGCTTGGTCTGCCAGCGCA
>JAABUR0100004067.1_pt1 | contig 19901 bp, 14 predicted proteins | sample 5560091 | NCBI WGS metagenome assembly JAABUR01 (sample SAMN10711879, study PRJNA513375) | rock metagenome | isolation source: Antarctica rocks | place: Antarctica: Victoria Land, University Valley sud
GCGGCGCGGTGGATCAGTTCACCTACTTCCAGGACGGGCGGCGCTACAAAAGCACCCACAACTGGAGCGACGCCACCGGTGCCCACAGCTCGACGCAGCTCTTCGTGTGGGACGGGCAGAACCTGCTGCTGGAGCAGAACGAGACCTTGGCCGCCCGCCTGCGCTTCCTGGGGCGGCCCGAGGAAGCGGGGCAAGTACTTGGGGAGTATCAGGTGGGCAGCGGCACCGAGCCCATGCGTCTCTTCTTCTACGGGCACGACCTCTCGGGCAACACGCGGCAGGTCATCGGGACGGGCGGCAGCTTCGTGCACGGCTACCTCTACAACGCCTTCGGCGAGGTGCTGGCCGAGTCGCAGGGCGGCCAGACCGTGGGCGTGGGCGGGCAGGTCACGGGCAGCGGCTTCGTGAACGAACGCAACCCCATCCGCTTCGGAGGAGAAGTCGGCTACTACGCCGACAACTCCGACCGACTCTACGTCCGCGCCCGCTACTACAGGCCCTCCCTCGGAAGGTGGATGAGCCAAGATCCTATCGGGTTCGCGGGCGGCGACGGGAACCTCTACGGGTATGTGGGAAATGACCCAGCAAATGCTTTCGACGCACTGGGTCTACAAGCATATTCATCTCCAGCGGAGGAGCAATTCTATAGAAGGCAACGTGCGGCGATGCAGGACAACTACCCAGGGAGTGACCACTCGGCCACGCGTAGGGAACTGGAGAGGGAACGCGCAGAGGCAGGTAGGCACTCATCCAAAGTAACACCACGAGCACCTGGCTTCGCTGAAAGTCTTATTCCTGTCTGGGGGTCAGCAAAACAGGCGGCATACGAATATGATACCGGCCATCCCGTATGGGCGACCGTTTATGTTATCTTTGCGGTAACGGATTTGATACCTATCAGGGCAGCAGCTGGCGCTATTGTAAAAGGTGGAGCCAAGCTTGGTGCTAAGGCGCTGGGTAAGGTAGCAGCAGAGGAGGCAGGAGCAGCCGTCGTACATGTCACGAACCCGGTAGCTATAGTTGGAATTCGACAGAGTGGTAAGCTTGGAGGTCGTGCTGGGATTTTCGCGTTCAAGGAGAAGCAACTACCTGCCTCCGCTGTGGGTCGATTCCTAAAGACTTGGCAAAAAGGGAATTTGTCCCAAGAAGTCCGCATTACAGGGCCTGCAGTGAAACTGTTCAAAGCCCCGCCACCTACAGGGTTCTACTCGGCGGGGCGCCGGTTGGCGGGAGTAGTGAGTGCACCTCTAGGTTCCATCAACCTGCAGACAGGCGAATTCGTAGCCAACGAAATTCTGCCAAAGAGTGGGGTATTTCGGCGAGCTACACAAAAAGAGATCAGTGCATACGTGAGGCACCAATTCTTCTTGGATTATGGATTTGATGCTGGCTTATATGCGATCCGCGCGGCTACCAAGAATGAGCGTAATTTGCAGAAAGGAAGAAGATGAACAAGAAGAGAGATCCTCTACTGCCTATTCCTGGTGAAACATACTTCGGCTTTCTTGCTCAAGCCTATGTGTTGGAGTATCTATGTAGGGACAGCCCAATTTATATACGGATGATATATCCAGTAATTTGGATACTCTATGTGTTTCAATTCATAATATTGTATTTCAGCGATGAAAGAGGAATTTGTGTAGCCTTGAAGCAATGTTTCTTTGCTTTGTCGATGATAATCCCCTTGGTTCTAATGGCGCGGTTTTTGTGATGCACCTGCGGAACGGGCAACCGCCTGGTGAGCGGTGGGAGGACACGCTCTCGGGCTATTCGCTGGGCATGAGCAGTATGGACTTCTACGACCCAAACCGCAGCATGGGCGAGCGCATCATCCTGCGACTGCCGGGCCAGCAGCAGCGGACTGAGCGGGGATACTCGTTCGTGCTGGGCACGACCTGTAGGGCGACACGCAGCTGGTCACGGGCGGGTGGATGCTGATGCACAAGTACTTGTACCACGCCTTCGGGCAGGAGGTGGAGCCAAGAGTGAGCCATGGCGACGAGACGGCCCAGAACAGCACTCTGCCGACATCGGCTACGGCGGGCAGGTCAGCGAGTTGGCGTATGACCGCAACGGGAACCAGGTGAGCGAGTCCAGCAACGGGGCGCTGACCACCTACCTCTGGGACGAGGAGAACCGCCTCACGCGCGCCCAGTATCCCGATGGCGTGGAAGACCTCTGCGTCTACTTCCAGGACGGGCGGCGCTACCGCCTGACCCACAACTGGACGGATGCGGTGGGGCCGCACTCGTGGACGCACCTCTTGGTGTGGCACGGGCAGAACCTGCTCTTGGAGCAGAACGAGACCTTGTCCGCCCGCCTGCACTTCCTGGGGCGGCCCGAGGCGGCGGGGCAAGTACTTGGGGAGTATCAGGTGGGAGGCGGCACCGAGCCCACGCGGCTCTTCTTCTACGGGCACGACCTCTCGGGCAACACGCGGCAGGTCATCGGGATGGGCGGCGCCTTCGTGCACGGCTACCTCTACAACGCCTTCGGTGAGGTGCTGGCCCAGAGCGGAGGTGCCACCAGCGTCGGCGTGGGCGGACAGGTCACCAGCAACGGCTTCCAAAACGAGCGCAACCCCATCCGCTTCGGCGGAGAAGTCGGCTACTACACCGACAACTCAGACAGGCTCTACGTCCGCGCCCGAAACTACAAGCCCAGCGTCGGCAGGTGGATGAGCACTGATCCGATCGAGTTCGAAGGGGGTAATTGGAACCTGTATGGATACGTGTGGAACAGCGTGCCCAACTGGACGGATGCATCGGGCCTTGGTGAAGCTGCTCCTACACCTGCCGAACGATGGGATTTTCGTGAGGAGGCGTTGAGGAGTGCCAGGGCCAAACGCCCTGAGGATCGCAACGCCACGGAAGCCCGCATGATCCAGAGGGATGATGCACTAGCTAACAGTGGAGTAGACAAGTACGACCAGAGGATGCGCGCGAACGGTGGGCCGCCTACTAGGACTTGGCCCAGCCGTTCACGCTCGACTCCAGATGACATCCCACCAGATACCAGCTTCCGGTACCAATTTGGCAAAAACGTGGATGACTATCTGCTAATGGGGTCTGCTGAAGAGCTTGGCAGAACTTTTGGCGGGTACGAATCTGGCCGGGCTAGCGGATGGGAACTTACTGGAGCGGTGGTGAAAACCGGGGCCAATGTTACTTTGCTTATCTTTGATGGGGTCGCTCTAGCTAAGGGAGCACAACGCTTCGGAACAATAGCCCGTGAAAACGCAGCTATAGCACGTCGGCGCGTGACCATTCCTGCAAAGAGAACCGCAGGTGCAGTATTGAGGAGGACTACTCGGCGCCGGGTAGTCAATCTAGGTGGTGAAGGCGAGATGTTGGGCGTAATCAACCAGCAGGGGCCATGGGCAGATCCAAGGTTGAATCGCCGCTACCCAAGGAATCCAATCCAACCGGAGTGGAGGGGCCGTGGGAACAAAACCATGGCACAACTACGAGAAGAAGGCCATTTGTTCGTCATCTCGACCAACACAAAGTTGCCATTCGCGTCCAATTCAGTCAGGCGTGTGAACACCAATGCTGTGCCGGTAGATATGTCGACTCACTTAGGTCCTGGTATCCAGTCCTCGGAAATCATGCGTATCTTGCAACCCGGAGGCAAGTGGATACACGATGGGAAGTTGCGGGCGGTGAAGAAATGACAGTGAAAATTAGTGCCTCGGCAATGGCGGCGGCGCTTCTAAGGCGTTTGAAGGGTGAGGAAGTTACAAGGAAGTTTAGTGCTTTACTGCAATATGATTGTCGACTTCCTCTTGATGTTCAGCAACAGGAGGCTTCAGAAGTATTCCCTCAAATTGTTGAATTGAGCAACTTAGTCTTGTTCGCCCCCGAAAATGTGTGTGTGCATAGCAGTCGCATAGTCATAGGAGTGGCGACGTATTCCATATACGATATGAGTTTGCTAGATAGAATCGATGTATGTGCCGACACCTGTTTTAGTGGTGTAAGCGTCGAAGTTTTTGATATTGTTGATACGTACGATAAATTTGGAGGTTTTGACCATATCTTCCCCGGAATTGAGGGTGTATATCAGACTCCAGTTGTGGGCGTATGGAACGACGGGGTGCTTATAGAACGTGCTTCCGGCGAAAATGCAAGGGACTTGATCAGCAAAGTACTTGGCATCTCTGCCCTATGATCGGCCAATGAGAGCCATTCGCCATGGGTGTTGTACGCCAATGGATGTTGGACGGGCAGGATCTGCTGCTGGAAAGCGACGAGAACCTGGCAGCGCGGCTGCGCCTGACGCACGATGGGCTGGGCATGAGCGAGAGCCTGGCCCTGCGTCTACCCTCGGGCACGGGCGGGCTGGACGGGGGATACTTCTGGGTGCGGGGCACGACCTCTGGGGCAACACCTGGCTGGTGACTTCTGCGGGCGGGATGCTGATGCACAAGTACTTGTACCACGCGTTCGAGGAAGAGCAGTTGCAGGGGCCGGACGGCAACACGGGTTATACCTGGGACACCGGGAGCCGGCTGTCCTCGATCACCGACCCGTCGGGTCAGGTGGCTGGGTTCTCGAACGACTTCCTGGATCGGGCCTACCAGGAGTGGACGGTGGGCGGCTTGGCCACTTACCGCACCTTCGACGCGGCGGGCCGCGAGATCACGCGGGAGCAGTTCCCCACGCCCGCAGTTCCCACGGATCGCACCGGCGTGCGCTTGGCCTTCTACACGGCGAGCTACGACCCGCGCGGGCTGCTCCAGGCCGTGCAGGAAGTGGACGGGCACCGCGTGGTCTATTCCTACGACGGGAGCAGTCAGTTGGTGAGCGAGGCGCGCACGGGCAGCTTGAGCTACGCGGTGACCTACACCTACGACGGGCTGGGCAACCGGCTGAGCGAGGTGGAGAACGGGGCGCGCACCAGCTACACCTACGGGAGCGGCAACCGGCTGCTGCGGGTGGACGCTCCGGCCAGCGGCTACTCGCCGGGCGGGGTGACGCTCTTCGGCTACGACCGCAACGGCAACCTGGCCAGCGAGTCGAGCAACGGGGCGCTGACCACTTACACCTGGGACGAGGAGAACCGGCTGAGCCGCGCCCAGTATCCCGGTGGCGTGGAAGACGTCTGCGTCTACTTCCAGGACGGGCGGCGCTACCGCTTTACCCACAACTGGACCGATGCGCTGGGGCCGCACGCGGTGACGCACCTCTTGGTGTGGGACGGGCAGAACGTGCTGCTGGAGCAGGACGAGGCGCTCACGCCCCGCCTGCACTACCTGAGCCGGCCCGAAGCCGGGGGGCAAGTGCTGGGGCAGCGCCAGGTGGGCAGCGGCACCGACCCCACGCGCCCCTTCTTCTACGGGCACGACCTCTCGGGCAACGCGCGCCAGGTCATCGGGCCGGGCGGCAGCTTCGTGCACGGCTACCTCTACAACGCCTTCGGGGAGGTGCTGGCCGAGTCGCAGGGCGGCCCGACCGTGGGCGTGGGCGGCCAGGTCACCAGCAGCGGCTTCCAGAACGAGCGCAACCCCGTCCGCTTCGGCGGCGAAGCCGGCTACTACGCCGACAGCGCCGACCGACTCTACGTGCGCGCCCGCTACTACCGGCCCTCCCTCGGGAGGTGGATCTCCCAGGATCCCATCGGATTCAACGGCGGCGACTGGAACCTCTATGGGTATGTCACCAACGATCCGGCTGGCTTGGTCGATCCTGAAGGACAGGGGCCCACGCCCAATACGAACCCCTGGAACGCCTCCCCTGAATATGAGCGGGCAAAGAGGCAAATGGCTCAGGACGCCGCGAAAAGTGCAGATAATGCTCTCGATCGTTCTTTTGCTGTAGATGTCCCAGCCTGGATCGACAAGAACTTAATGTTCAGTTCAGTGGAGAATTTTGGTGATCTCTATGGGCAGTACGATAGTAGTCGTGTTAGTGGATGGAAAGTAACCGGTGCAGGTGTCTTTGCTGGGGTCAATGTCATATTGATAGCCTTTGATGTAATGGCTGTTGGCTCTGCGGTGACACTTACTGTCAAAGCAACTCCAGAAGTTCTCGCAAGGCTAGGCATTCGCAAGGCTGCTCAACGTCAAGGTGCCAAGCAAGCTGCGCGCGCGCTCTCACCCGTTGTGCACCTTACAAATGCCGCAGGTAAAGCTGGTATATTGAGTAGCAAGAAGATCGGCACAGAAATAGGCATTTTTGCTCTTAAAGCCCGCCAGGTTCCTAAGAGTCGTATTGGCCGGGTTCTGAAGACTTGGCAGGGACGTTCGGTATCTGAGGAAATTCAGATTACTGGTGATGCACTTAAAGATTTCAGATCTCCAATGCCAATAGGAGCGCCTTCTTACGTAAGAAGAACAACTGGTGTAGTGTCTTCGCGTTTAGGAACAGTTGACCTGGCGAGTAACACGTTCATCAGGAATCAAATCCGCGTCAAATCAACAGGCCTTTTTCGCCAAGCTACTCAGAAAGAGGTACGAGCCTATTGGCGTCATGAGGCTATGCTGTATAGCCCTGATGTGGTGATACATACAGGCAGAGCGACTTATTCTGCTGTGACAACTTACAATAGGAATAGTGAGGCAGAATCAGCAGGAGGTGATGATTAGACATGACCTTCCTCGCGCTTGCATTAGTGGTAACTGTCACCGTAATCTGTCTCTCCGTGCAGGAAGAGACTTATAACTTCTATGTAGCAGCCTCCTTCGAGGTGTACTTCAAGAACCTTATTGTGTGCTACTTCGTGTACTTCGCAATACTAGGCTCTTCACCTTATATTGCCTCTCTCTTTCCTCTTGCTTGGCTTCTATGTGTCCTCATGTCGATAAAACGTAACGTTGGCAACAACGACAGAATAGAGTGGGTTGAATCACTGAAGCGTATTGGCGCACAGATGAGCTTTGCTCTATTAATGTTGGTTCCTGTGTTAGTTAGTTGGCCTCTCTAGGCCTACTGCTGGAAAGCGACATTGCGCCTGCCCGGCAGCAACGGCGGCCTGAGCGGAGGCTACTCATTCGTGCCGGGTTACTACCTCTCAGACAACACCCAGCTGGTGACTTCGGCGGGCGGGATGCTGATGCACAAGTACTTGTACCATGCGTTCGGGCAGGAAGTGGAGCCAGGAGCGGGCTCCGGCGGGACGATACCCCCGCCGACATTGGCTTCGGCGGGCAGATCAGCGAGTTGGCGTACGACGGCAACGGGAACCTGGCCAGCGAGTCGAGCAACGGGGCGCTGACGACCTACACCTGGGACGAGGAGAACCGCCTGAGCCGCGCCCAGTATCCCGGTGGCGTGGAAGACGTCTGCGTCTACGAAGTAGCCCAGAGTGCCCCGCTGCTTGCGGCGGGGATGAATGGGCTGGAGGAGGGAACAGACTCGATGTCTGTTTCCTCCTCGGAAGTTCTGGAAGTGGGAGGTGGCTCAATGCCACCGAGCACTTCTTGTCGTGGTCGTTAATGCCCCACCGCTTGCGGTGGGGTTCTTTACTTCCAGGACGGGCGGCGCTACCGCCTGACCCACAACTGGCAGGGCAAAATATGTTGCTGGAGCAGTACCAATCGCTCGATACAAGGGCTGGAATCGTTGCTCTACAGGTACTTCTGGCAAACAGCCTGAAACTGCTCCCACCCTTGCACATCTGGGGCAATGAAGTGGATGTGGAAGAAATCCCCACCACCGAAGAGCGAGAACTTGTCCACGGCGGGCCAGCAGCACAGCACTTCGCTCTCCGAAGTGGGAATCCCAACCATCCTCGATGCCACGGCCAGGCCATGATCCCCAAAGCCGCTCTCCAGCTTGGCAATCTCCTGGAAGAAGCGGCGGCAGTTGGGCTCGGCAAAGATGCGGCGCATCGCTCCTTGAGAGAGGAAGGAGCACTCCATCTCGTGCGCAAACGAGCTGGACGGCAGGTTGCCGGTCTTCCCCTTCATCAGTGGGCGAAAAATGTGGTCATACCCGAGACGGATAGCGGCCTCGCGGTATTGGGTCACGATGTCCCATAGGGAAGCCGCCATCAAGTAGATGCAATCCTCATGGCGAAAGTTGGCACCGGCCCAACGGCTGAGACCACCCACGTCAGTACATGAATCATCATCGACGCGCATGAACCAGCTGGCATTGTCCAAGGTCTCTTCGGCTATGGTGCTGTAGTAGTCGTAAATTTTGGAGGCGACATGGTCGTAACGGCTGGGCACGATGGTGATCGGATAGTCCCAACCCCGCTCGAACCGCTCCGGCTCCTCGGTGCCCGTCAACAGGGTGACGTGGATTTTGTGGCCTCGGTGGTTTAGAAGACCAGTCCGCTGGAAGGCTTTGAACCTGTCCCAGTACTTGCCCTTGGCTGAGACAGGAAGCAGGATCTCGATGTCCAGATCAGGCTGGTTCATAGTGAGTTCGCCTTCGCACAATCGCCCAACTCCATCGCGTTCCACAGTGTTGCACTTGAGTGTGCCGCAGCCCAAGCCCTGCCTGCACAGCACTCCGCAGAGCCCGTGCTCCTGCTTTGTGATCCCCACGTCGGTGGCCGCCTCAAGGACTTGCAGACGAAAAACCTATCCCAGACGTACGTTCACTCCGAGCCTGCTGTACACTTGCGCGACTTCTGCGCGACTTCATTTCGTCAGTGATTTGCCCGAAGACCCTCAGCGTGGGAAAGAGCCACATCGTATGAGCTTGACGCGGCAATGGGAAGATCTGTATGGCCAGGTGCCCCTGCTCGACGTGCCGCGCCACTTCGCTGGCATCCAGCGCGCGCCGTTTCTGCTGGAGTACCTCAAGACCGTGCTGAGACTGTGCCCGCGCGGTGGGCGCACTTGCGAGATCGGCGTCGGCTCAGGCTACGGCGCGGTCTGGCTGTCACTGCGCGGCATCCAGGCGCAAGGCATCGACAATGCCCCTGGCATCGTCGAGCGGGCGCGCCAGGTAAACAGCATTTTGGAGGGGCAGGCACAGTTCCGCTGGGGCGATATGTTCGCCTTCTACAGCGAGGAGGCGCCCCGCTACCAAGTCATCCACCACCAGGGCGTGCTGGAGCACCTTGCCGTGCCCTGGATCCGCGCGGCCTTGGCCCAGCAGGTCGCCCTCGCCGGGTGGGTAGTGTTCAGCGTGCCCTCGGTCTACTACCCGTTCGACCCCGAGTTCGGCAACGAGCGCCTGCTCGACCTGGATGAATGGACGCGCATCCTGGCGCCCTTCGACGTGGCCGAGCTCAAGTACTACGGCGATCCCCAACTCGGCGGGCGCGAGCATATTCTGGCCGTTCTGCGCGGCCAGCCGCTCGATGAGGCTCTCAAGAGCCTGATGACGGTAGCGGGGGAGCCGTATCCTCAGGGCATCTCGGCCATCGTCCACACTCGCAACGAGGCGGGCCACATCGCCGACTGCCTCCGCTCGCTGCAGGGGTGGACGGACGAGATCATCGTCTGCGACATGGAGAGCGAGGACAGCACGGTTGAGATCGCCCGTGGCTTCACCGACCAGATCCTCTTGCACCCGCTCATCCCCAACTTCGATCGGGCGCGCAACGCCTCGGCCATGCGCGCCAGCCGCCGCTGGGTCTTCTACCTGGACGCCGACGAGCGGGTGCCGCCCGCCCTGGGCGAGGCGCTGCGCCAATTGACGCAAGCACCCGAACCCCCTTTCGAGGGGCTGCTGATCCCGTTCCGGCACCATTTCGTCGGGCACTGGATGCGCAGCCTGTACCCCGGCTACACCGCGCCGCGCCTGTTCAAGAACGGGAGGTTCCACTTCAACCCGCGCCTGCACGCGGGCGCCCAGGTCGAGGGGCGCACCCTCTGCTTCCCAGCGAATGACCCTAACCTGGCTTTGGTGCATTTTTCGTATGACAGCCTGAGCCATTACTTGGGCAAGCTGAACCGCTACACCGACGGCGAGGCGGCCAATATGCACCGCGACGGGCGGCCCTTCCACTGGCAGGGCGCGGTGCGGGACTTCGTGCGCGCGTTCCACTCCTACTACGACCGCAGGCAGGGCGCCCAGGATGGCGTGCATGGGTTTCTCTACGCTTTCCACTCGGCCTTCTACGGCTTTGAGCAGCACGCCAAGCTCTTCGAGGCGCGCTATCGGCACGGCCAGCTGCAGCCGGAGGAGACAGCCGTTCCATCCACCGTCGAGCAGGTGCTGGAGTACGCGCTGCGTGTGTTGCGCGAGCCGAGCCTGCCGCCAGCGCCCGAAATCATAGTAATGGCAGAGCCAACCGAGGCGGGGGAGGGGCCTGCGGGCGACGCCGAGCCGCAACCGCGCCATACGCCTGCGCCTTCCACCCTGAACGCCACGCAACCGGATGAAGAGGGGAGGAGCGCCGCCAGCGATGACACCTTGGGCGAGGCCGATACTTCGCCCGCGCTCAGCAAGCGGGCGCGCGCCCTCCAAGCAGCGCCGCCTAAAGTCACGTCTGTAGTGTGGAGCGGGCCGCTGTATGACCCCAGCGGCTACGGCGAGGAGAGCCGCCACTTCGCCTTCGGGCTGGAGGAAGCGGGCGCGGCTCCCGCCATCCAGCCCCTGCCGTGGAGCCACAGCGAGGTGGATCTGGGCCAGGAGGAGCGGGCGCTCCTGCAGGAGATGGCCCAGCGCCCAGCAGCGCCGGGCTTCGCGCACGTCACGCAGAACTTTCCGCCCGCCTTCGCGCCCCATCCGCAGGCCGGCGTGCGCATCGGGCGCACCATGTTCGAGACGGATCGCCTGCCCCCGGAGTGGGTGCGCTCCTGCAACCGGATGGACTTCATCTGGGTGCCCAGCGAGTTCAACCGGCGCACCTTCGCCCAGGCCGGCGTGGATAAGCGCAAGCTGGTCGTCATCCCCGGCTGCCTCGACCCAACGGACTTCGCGGCGCCCCAAGCTGGGGAGACGCTTCCCACCCACGTGGCTGCTCTGCTCGACCCATCGCGGTTCACCTTCCTCGCCGTCTTTGACTGGACGCTCCACAAGGGGTGGGATGTCCTGCTGCGCGCCTTCGTGGAGGAGTTCGCTGGCCGCGACGACGTGGCCCTGATCTTCAAGGTGTGGTCGACCATGGGCTACGCCCCGGAGCAGATCCGGGAGCAGGCCGCCGAGTTCGCGCGTCGCGAGTTGGGGCACGATCTCTTAGCGGACAGGCGCATCCGCTTCGTCACCGAGCACCTGGCGCGCCCTCAGCTCCTGGCACTGTATCGGTCGTGCGATGCGTTCGTGCTGCCCAGCCGAGGTGAGGGCTGGGGCCGCCCCTACATGGAGGCGATGGCCTGCGGCAAGCCCACCATCGGCACCCGCTGGAGCGGCAACACGGCCTTCATGAACGATGCGAACAGTTACCTGACCGACTGCCGCGTGGTACCCGTGCCCGAAGTCGGCTGGCGCGAGATCCCCACTTACAAGGGGCACTGCTGGGCCGAGCCGGACGCCGCCCACCTGCGCCACCTCCTGCGCCGGGTGGTTGAGGAAAGGGGCGAGGCGCAGGCCATCGCTCAGGCCGGGCGCGCGCACGTGCTCGCCCACTACGACCGGAAAGTGGTGGGGCGCCTAATCCAGCAGGAGCTGGAACGCATCCGGCCTCAGCAGGAGCCGCCTGGCACGTCCACGCAAGGATTGGGGGCAGCTTCGCCCACTCCCCAAGGACTTGGTGACGGCTATGCGGGCCAAGGAAATTCTTCAGGAGCATCTCTTGCGAGTCCGCAGGCCACGGGCGCTGACTCGAAGCCGGTGGAGCCACCGGTACGGGTGCGGTGGGAGGGCGCCTTCTTCGAGTGGCACAGCCTGGCGCACGTGAACCGGGAGCTTTGCCTGGAGCTGAGCCGAGAGGGTGTTGAAGTGTCGCTGGTGCCGGTGGCGCCGCCCCATTTCGATCCCCTGGCCGAGCCGCGCTTTGGGGAGCTGGCAGCCCGCGCCTTCGCCCCGCTGAGCGGCCGGGTGCAGGTGCACGTGCGCCACTTCTTTCCGCCGCGCTTCAACCGCCCGCCTGAGGGCCGCTTCGTCCTGATCCAGCCCTGGGAATACGGCTTTTTGCCCCTGGACTGGATCGAGCCGATCCGCCAGGGCGTGGACGAGGTCTGGTGTTACAGCGAGTACGTGCGCCAGGTCTATCGCGACAGCGGCATCTCCGAGGAGAAACTGCACGTGGTGCCGCTGGGGGTAGACGCCACTGTGTTCCATCCCCAGGCCCTGCCCTACGTCTTTACTGACGAGCCCGGCGCTGCGCTCTTCCTGTCCAGAGGCGACTGGACGCCCAGCCGCGAGGAGGACGACAAGACGCAAGAGGCTCAGGGGAGCCCACGCCGCCCCTTCGTGTTCCTGTTCGGGGGCGGGACGCTGCACCGCAAGGGGATCGACATCCTGCTGGACGCCTACCTCAAGGCGTTCTCGGCCTACGACGATGTCTGCCTGGTGATCAAGGACACCGGCACCCAGACCGTCTACCGCGGGCAGAACCAGCGCGAGCGGATCCTGGGTCTGGCTGCGGATGAGACGAGGCCCTCGATTATCTACCTCGAAGACGACCTGTCCGCGCACCATCTGGCCGGCCTCTACGCGATCGCCCACTGCCTGGTGCAACCCTACCGGGGCGAGGGGTTCTGCCTCCCGGCTCTGGAGGCGCTGGCCTGCGCTTGCCCCGTAATCGTGCCAGAGGGAGGCCCCACTGACGACTTCGTGGACGAGACGGTGGGGTGGCGACTACCGGCCTCCCGCCAGCCCTTCGGCGTGACCTCGAACGGCAAGGGGCGCATCGGTGATTGGGAGTGCGTGGGGCCGACGTGGATGTTCGAGGTCGAGGTCGAGGATCTGGCGCGCCTACTGCGCCGCGTCTTCCAGGCTCCGGAAGAAGCCAGAGCGCGTGGCGAGGCGGGCGCGGCCCGCGTGCGTGAGAGGTGGACGTGGCGGCACGCGGCTGCGGCGGCCCAAGAGCGGCTGCAAGAGTTGGGGCGACAAACTCCGGGCCAAGACACGGCTCAGGGCGCCTCAGCAGCACCTGTTCCTGTGGACGCGGATGGCTCGCAACCCGAACTTCTGGACGAGGAGAGCGGGCTGGCTGAGGGGGCGGAGGGGCTGGGTGCCCAGGGGCAGCCGAAAATCTCGCTGTGCATGATCGTGCGCGACGAGGAGCGGGTGCTGGGCGAGTGCCTGAGCAGCATCACGCCGTGGGTGGACGAGGTCATCGTGGTGGACACCGGCTCCACCGACCGTACCATCGCCATCGCCCAGGAGCACGGGGCCAAGGTCTTCCGCTTCCCATGGCGCGACGACTTCTCCGCCGCCCGCAACGAGTCGCTGCGTCACGCGACCGGCAATTGGATCCTGTGGATGGACGCCGACGACACCATCCCGCCTGAATGCGGGCAGGGGCTACGCGACCTGGCCGCGCTGGCCGAGGAGAGGACCACGGGGTTCATGATGCAGGTGCACATCCCACCCGCTCCCGGCGAGCACGGATTCACCCTGGTGGATCACGTCAAGCTCTTCCGCAATCGGCCCGAGTTGCGCTTCGAGGGGCGCATCCACGAGCAGATCCTGGAGCCCATCCACCGCGTCGGCGGGCGCGTCGAGCGCAGCGACCTGTTCGTGGTGCACTCGGGCTACGACTACAGCCCGCAGGGGCAGCAGAAGAAGCGAGAGAGGGATCTCACGCTGCTGCAAAAAGACCTCGAAGAACGCCCGGATCATCCCTTTGTGCTCTTCAACATCGGCATGACCGCCTACCACCTCAAGAACTACGCGCGGGCCGAGTCGGCCTTGGAGCAGTGTCTACGCCTTTGCAAGCCGCGCGAGTCGATCGTGCGCAAGGTCTACGCCATGCTGGCGGGCTGCTACTTGGAGCAAGGACAGGTGGAGGCGGCCCAGGATACCGTGACGCGCGGCCTGGAAATGTTTCCCCACGATCCGGAACTGCTGTTTCGGGGAGGGATCATCTACCGCCAGGGGGGTGACCTGGAGCAGGCGCAGCAGTGCTACGTGAAGCTGCTCACCCAGAGGGAGAGGGGGCACATCGACAGCTTGGACGTGACCATAACGGGCTTCAAGGCGCACCACAACCTGGCGCTCATCTATCAGGATCTGAGGCGCTTCCAGGAGGCGGAGCGCCACTTCCAGGAAGCCCTCGCTTGCCAGCCAGACTTCGTTCCCTCCTGGCTGGGTCTGGCGGAAGTGCTGTTGCTTGAAGGCAACATGCGGGAGTTCGAGGCCGTGCTCGCCCGGCTTCGGCCTTTGGCTCCGCTCGAAGCCCAGCGCTTGGAGCAGAGGTTGCACAGGCCTGCTTGACAAGATAAGTAGTCAGACACAATTAGATTGAATCATGTGCTTTGGCCTATCGCCTCGCAGCACACTTGAAATCAGGCCTCAAAACTCAGTTCAACGGATGACGCCTGGTTGAACCTAATTGTGTCCGACTACTTATGACAGCGACCTTGAAGCGTGGTGAGAGCGGCCCTGTTCCGGTTGCTCAAGCCAGCGCGTTGTAATGGGGCAATGCGGGTTGATGGGAGCAGCGGTGGAAAGTGATGTCAACAGTGGAGCAGAGCCGGAGTCTGAACGTGGTCATTTCGTCCGTCCTGCAGCAGGCGTGGGACGCGCGCTGGGCCAACACCTGGGCCGTGACGTGCGACTGGCCGCGCGGCTTTTCGGATCCCTCTCCCTTCAACGTCGCCACCAGCGAGGCGCCCGTCGGCTGGAGCGTCAGCGCGAACTTCGAGGCGGCGCCGCCTCAAGTTGTCGTCACCTACCCCGCTGAGGCCGATGCCGGAGTTCAGTACACGGTGTTTGTCACCGGCGGACAACCGGGGCAGGTCGGCAACGGCCCGTTTTCCTTGCCGGCCTCTCATCGTCTGACAGGCCACGGACTGGGGGGCGCTGCAACCCCGGCTCGAACGCCTGGCACAGAGGCTCTTACCGCTGTCGGCGCACGGGGAAGGTCGACATCTGCGGGTCAAAACCTTCCAGCTCTCGACCCTCTGGCGCGGCTGTATCAGGAGCTGGCACAGCATTCCTCCGGCTCCCGCGCTTTGGCCGCCCGCGTCCTGCCACGCGCAGCGGTGCGGGAGGTTTTCCAGCAGGCGCTGCGGGAGTTCACGGATTCCGAGCGCCTGGACTGCTTGAGCCGCACGCTGGTGAACTCGCCTCCCGCTCCCATCCGGGCGCGTCGCTGCATCATCTCCATCGTGTCCCCCGGCTACGAGCATCTGCTCGACACCATGCTGAAGACGCTGAACCGCTTTGGGGACTGCGAGGATGTGCCCAGGGTGGTGCTGTGCGTGGATGGGGACGACAAGTGCTGCTCGGTGATTCAGCAAAACAACGCTGTGCCTATCGAATGCACCTCGTTGGGCGCGGGCGGCGCCGCGATGAGGGGCGCGCTGTACTCGGTGGCGCGCTGGGTGGACGCCGAGGAGTTCCTGCTGCTGGACGCCGATATGCTCATCGTGGGCTCGCTGCAGCCGCTCTTCGACGCCCTGCAAGTCCTTGCGCCGCTCGCGGTCGGCATGGTGCGGGCGCGGCGCGGATCGTGGTCGCCCGAACTGGCAGATCCCGCCGACCTCCAGCTCGTGATGCGGGAGGACTTCGGCGGCTCCCTTGAGGACGTCGCCTTCATCACAGGCCAATCCAACATCCCGCGCTTCTACTGGTTCAACGGCGGCCTGATGCTGGCCCGGCGCGAGGCGCTGCTCAACCTGGACGCCGCCCTGAGGGGCCTGGAGCCCTTCGGCTCGCTGTGGCTGGACGAGCGGCGCGACCTGTACTGGCGTGAGGAGGGGTTGATGGACATGGCCCTGGCGCTGGACGGCCAAGGGGCGCTGCTGGACGACGCCTGGAACCTGCTCACCTTCCGCCAGGGCGTCGAGGTCAAGTGGCAGGACGACCAGCTCAACCTCTCTCACAACGGGCGCCCCATCCGGGTGCTGCACTTCGCGGGGCGGGGCAAGCCGCTGTATGGGGAGATGTGCCGCCTGCTCGATGTTTGAGTTCGACACCCTGATCGTGGGCGCGGGCTTCGCGGGCTCCGTGCTGGCGGAGCGCCTGGCCGCGGGCGCGGGCCAGAAGGTGCTGGTCATCGACAGGCGGCCCCACATCGGCGGCAACGCCTTCGACCGCTACGACGAGGCCGGGATCCTGATCCACCGCTACGGCCCGCACATCTTCCACACCAACTCGCGGGAGGTCTTCGAGTACCTGTCGCGCTTCACTCACTGGCGCCCCTACCAACATCGCGTGCTGGCCTCGGTGGACGGGCTGCTGCTCCCGATCCCCATCAACCTGGACACCATCAACGGGCTGTACGGGCTGAGCCTCTCTTCCTCCGAGCTCGAAGGGTGGTTCGCCGGGCGCGCCGAGAAGGTGGAGCGTATCCGCACTGGCGAAGACGCCGTGGTCTCCAGAGTGGGGCGTGAGCTGTACGAGAAGTTCTTCCGCGGCTACACCCACAAGCAGTGGGGGCTGGATCCCTCCGAGCTGGACGCCAGCGTGACGGGCCGCATCCCGGTGCGCACCAACCACGACGGGCGTTACTTCACCGACACTTACCAGGCCATGCCGCGCGATGGCTACACGCGCCTCTTCGAGAACCTGCTCGACCACAAAAACATCCAGCTCGCCCTAGGCTGTGAGTGGCAGGAGGCCCAGGCCTGGGTGCCGCACCGCAGGCTGATCTTCACCGGCCCCATCGACGAGTTCTACGGCTACCGCTTCGGGCCCTTGCCCTACCGCTCGCTGCGCTTCGAGTTCGAGACGCACGACCAGGAGTTCGTGCAGCCCTGCGGCCAGGTCAACTACCCCAACGACTACAGCTACACCCGTCGCACCGAGTTCAAGCACCTGACCGGGCAGCGGCACGCCCGCTCCAGCGTGGTCACCGAGTACCCGCAGGACGAGGGCGACCCCTACTACCCGATCCCCAGGCCCCAGAGCGCCGCGCTGTACCGGCAGTACCAGGAGCTGGCGCGGCAGGAGGAGAACGTCACCTTCGCGGGGCGGCTGGGCACCTACCGCTACTACAACATGGATCAGGTCGTGGCCCAGGCGCTCACCACCTACCGCAGGCTGTTGCCCGATGCCGTCCAATCCCCTTAGCTGGCGCCAACCCACTGCCGGCACTCCGCCATCGAGCGATGAGGAGGGGCGGCGAGACCAGAAGACCCACAGAAACCCAACGTCCTGCTTCCTAAAGTGCCTTGTTCCAAATTTACCCATTTTGCGTCGAATATTTCCCACCACTCAGGGGCTTTAACGGGTATAGTGACGGTGTCTCCAGACGGGGCATCCTCAGGCTCAGTGAGAGCTGAGCCCACCTGCTGTGACGGTGCAGGTTGTAACGGTGAGGGGCACGCGCCTGGCGACCATGACGCGCCTGGCGACCAGGACGCGCCTGGCAACCAGGAGCGAAGACCACACAAAGATGGCGGGAGGCTTGGCATGAAGATGACGTTTGAGGGCAAGATGTCCACCTTTGGCGGCCCGGAGGACACCGGAGTGGCGTCGAGTAAAGAACCCCACCGCAAGCGGTGGGGCATTAACGACCACGACAAGAAGTGCTCGGTGGCATTGAGCCACCTCCCACTTCCAGAACTTCCGAGGAGGAAACAGACATCGAGTCTGTTCCCTCCTCCAGCCCATTCATCCCCGCCGCAAGCAGCGGGGCACTCTGGGCTACTTCGTAGAGAATGATGTTACTCTCTGGAGTCGTCTTCACTTGGTAGGGGATATCACCGTTCTGGGTTCTTGGGATATACGCGAGCTCACTAACCAAGGCGGTGGTGACAAGTGGGTTGAAGACGTAGTCAACGGCACAGGTCAAACACCTTTGCTTAACGATGAACCCGACATGAGGTTTGTTGTAGTAGATGGTGAGACTTTCCATACTTACAGCGTCAATTACGTGTGGTATGGCGCTATTTGCAGGAGGGCTGGCGTCAGTCGCACGCTTATGGAGCGGGAAGTATGGGGTTCAAAGGCCCGCTTTGGGTTCAAAGACGCACCTGCAGCAGTAGCATGGGCAGATGCGGGATACGATGGCTGGCCGGACAACGCTGACACACCTACAAGCACTGTGGTGTCCAAGGATCCACCTATTGCTGATACTCAGTGGAATTCGTTAAGCCCAAATTCCAGCAGCTCGGGCTTTACAGTCTTCTGGCTCGGCGTTACTGGGGGGTTTCGTATCGGTAGAGGCAGTATGAGACGCTTTGGCCACCTCTTAGCGATGATTGCCTGCTGCCTAGTGGCAGCAGGCTTCATCGTGTTTTCTTTTTTATCCGACCAAAGTGCCACTGCAGCCACCAAGAGACGCACTTATGCAAAGTCAGTCGCTAAACTCTTGCCCAGATCCCCTACTTTCAATCCAAATCTGACAACTACTTACGACCCTCAAATGCGAGAGCGGACGTTGTTTTTCTACAATCCTAGGTACGTCAAAACGCTTGCTCTGGCTCACTATAGGTTGTTGTTTGTGCAGAACCATAACGGTTTACATTCTCTAGAAGCCTTGGGATTCGAGCAGGTGATCTTCACCAATGGAGATGAATCTTGGATTTTTCACTATGATGCACAGCAGCGTGAGCTAAAGCTCAACAACCAGAAAACAGCATCTACATCATCACCAAGCGAGGGCAGGTACAGGTTATTCCTTTGCTAAGGTTTGGGAGGAGGACGCCATGGGCTGGCAGTCAACTCATGTATCCTCTGCTGCTTCTGTTTCGGCTGTGGCTTGTGCTGCTGGTTGCAGTTGCAAGTACTTGTAATCAAGCCCGCTCCTTGCCTAAGCAGACGCACTACGACAACTCGGGCCGGGTGGACTACTCGGTGGACGCCGCGGGGCACCTGAAGCGCATGGGCTACGACACCCTGGGCCGCTTGAGCCAGGTCATCCTGGCCACGCAGGGGCAGCCCACCGTGGATGGCAGCGGGGCCAGCGACCTGGTGACCTCCTTTGGCTACGACGAGCTGGGGCACAAGATCTGGCAGCAGGACGCCAACCACCACCTGACGCGCTTCGGCTACGACGCCAGAGGGCGGCAGGTGTGGCGCTCGCTGCCCGGCGGCCAGGTCGAAAGCATGAGCTACAACGACGGCGGCCAGCTGACCAGCAGCACCGACTTCCGCGGCTACGTCACCAGCTACGGCTACGACACGCGGGGCCGCATGACGCTCAAGCAGCCCGACTCCCGGCTGCGCACGGCGGGCGAGGCGACGCTGACCTGGGGCTACCCGGACGAGAACACCCGCATCGCCACGCGCGGCGGGCTGATGACCACCTCCCGCTCTGACCCTCAGCGCGGCTGGCTCAACAGCGTGCAGGGGCCAAATGGCACCGTCTCCTACGCCTACGACGACGGCGGCCAGAAGAGGAGCGTGGCCACCAGCCAGGGCACCAGCCTCTACGACTACGACGCCCAGGGGCGGCTGTGGCACGTGAGCGACCAAGCCGCGGGAGCCACCTCCCCGAGCCTGCTGGCCACCTACTCGTATGACGCGGTTGGCAACCTGGGGCTCATCGAGCGCGGCAACACGGTGCGCACTCGCTACGCCTTCGACGAGCTGAACCGCCTGACCGATCTGGTGCACGAGCGGCCCGGCGTGGGCGGCAGCGTGAGCGCGGGAACTACCACCGAGCTATCGCGCTTCCACTACACGGTCCGCGAAGACGGCAAGAGGACCGGCCTCAACGAGAACCTGCTCAGCGCTCCCGATGCTGTGACTGGGCAGCCACGCACCAGCACCCGCGGCGTGAGCTACGCCTACGACAACGCGGGCCACTTGACCGGGGAGATCGGCCAGGACGGGCGCGGCGTGAGCTACCAGAACGCCTGGGGCCTGGACGCCGTGGGCAACCGTGAGGTAGCCCCGTTTAGTGTGCCAGTTAGAGGGAGAGAATTCCGAGTTGTTTGGCCCACACTTCGGGCGGTAAATAACCGAGGCTGGAGTGGGGACGCACGGTATTGTAGCCCA
>JAABUR0100004070.1_pt1 | contig 19890 bp, 11 predicted proteins | sample 5560091 | NCBI WGS metagenome assembly JAABUR01 (sample SAMN10711879, study PRJNA513375) | rock metagenome | isolation source: Antarctica rocks | place: Antarctica: Victoria Land, University Valley sud
GACCTCCGATTTCTCGACATCCGTCCATTCAAGCGCGAGTACAAGGTCAGCGAGGGCGGAGCCGGGAGCGACGACGGCGGTCAATCGACGTCGCTCGACGAATTGATCGCCCGCCAACGATTCAACCTCGGCCGCGCCTCGCGACTCGCTCGTCGACGTCCGAACGACCGAACTCCATCCGAGGACCCGATCAGGATCGCGACGTTCGAGGAATTGCTCGTGGGTCTCGTGCGCGACTTCGCGGAGGGGATCGAGGGCGTGCTCGGCGAGCGGATCGAGCCGCTGCACCAGGCCGAGGAAGCGATGCTGGCGTCGGTCGAGACGCTCGACAGGGGCCGCAACCAGGAGTCCTCGGACCGGATGACCGAGGCCCTCCGCCACCTCATCAAAGTCCGGCAAACCTTCCGGCTCGTGGTCGGCAACGGCGGCGCACGGGGACGTGCCGCGAGGGCCTTCGATCGGAGGATGACCCAGAAGCTCCGCGTGCCGAAGGGCAAGAATGAAGAGGCCGAGGCGGTCGCCGCCGAACTCGAACAGCTTGCCCTGGACGAAGACTCCGTCTACGCGACGTTGAAGGGCCTGCAGATCGAGGGCGAGGGAAAAGAGGCGTCCGGCCCAGAGCCGACAGACCGTCGCGATGCACTGGAGCGCCAGGAGACGATCGCGGACGGGGCGAGAGCCCTCGAGGAGCGCCTCAAGCGTCTTGAGGAGGTTTCCGACCTGGCCAAGGAACGGATGACGAACGCCGCCGAGGTCACCGAGAAGGCCGCCGGGGCCCTGAACCGGGGGAACACCAAGGAAGGGACGGCCGCCGCTCGCGCCGGGTCCCTTTTGCTTCACGAGGTCGCCCGTCAGGTCAAGGGCGAGATCAGCACCGAGGTCGCGGACGAACTGGCCCAGGCCCGCGACCTCGCCGATGAACTCGCGCGCCAGGAGGAAGAATTCGCCGAGGCCGTCACTCGTCGCTTATCGAGCTCCACCACAGTCGACCGGGGGACACAGGATGGCGAATCCGGGAACGAGAAGGAGCCCGAGGCCAAAGCGAAGCCCGGGATGGCCGCGGGATCGGACGCGCGGCAGGATTGGAAGAACCTGACGGATGCCGAGAAGCTCGAACAGATGAAGGAGGCGGCCAGGACCCTGGAGCAGTGGCTCAAGGGCGCCGTCCAGAACGCGGAAGGAGACTCCGCCGCGCGGGTCCGCGAGCTCCTCCAACAGGGAGAGGCCGCCGCGATCGTCGAGAAGGCCGACCGCGTGGGCGTCTTGTACGACGGCGATCGAAAGGAGGAAGCCACGCGCGAAGCGCGAGACCTGGCGCGCACGCTCGAAGGGCTCGCCCGACGAATCGACGGGATTCACCGAGGGATGATCGCACCCGAACTCGCCAGGCTCACCGAGTTCGACCAGCGAGTCGGCCGGCTCTCGTCTCGCCTCGGCAAGCTGGAAACCGAGGCCCAGCGCGACGACTGGATTCGACAATCCGAGGATCTCGTTCGCGATCTCGAAAAGGCGGGGTTGACCGCCGCCGCCGAGACACTCGAACGTGTCCTCAAGGAAGGACGGTCGGGGGCCAACCGCTGGAGCGCGGGGCCGGACGGGTATCTCGTCCCCCCGGCCGGTTACGCAGAGGCCCTGTCGAAGACCTCGGCGCGGCTCCGCGACCGGGTCCTGGAGCTGATCCTGAGGGATCTCGCCGCCTCTCGAGACGAGTCGACTCCTCCCGAATATCGCGAATTGGTCGAGCGCTATTACGAGGTCCTCTCGACCGAAGGGGCGCAGGCGAACCCCTGATCGTCGGCCGTCGCTGCCTTCGTCCTCCCACGATTCGAAGCCTTCCTCCGAGCCGAGGCCCGATGAGCGTGAAATCGACCCTACAATGGGCACCTCCCTTTTCGATCGCCCTCGTCACCGCGGCGGCCGTGGGATCCGTGGCGGTGTTCCTGCTCCTGCGCCAGACCGCCGGTCGCCCCATCGCGCCCGCGAGGCGGCGGTCGCTCCTGGTCTTCCGGGTGCTCATCCTGGCGGTGCTCGGCTTGATCCTCGCCAATCCGATCCAGGTTGACGAGACGGCCGGGCCGATCGAGCGGCCGAAGGTAATTTATCTCCTGGACTCGTCCCAGAGCATGGCCCTGGGCAAAGGAGCGACGCGATTCGAACAGGTCGTTGGCGTCATCCGAGAGCGAGGCTTGTCGGATGACCCGAAAGCCGGTGCGCAAGTGAGCGTCTTTCGGTTCGGCGACCGCCTCGCCGCCGTCGATCCGGCGTCGCTGCATCCCGAGACCGCGGCCGACGCCTCGACGCCTCGCCCCGACTCCGGAGGGGCCCTCGCCGCCAAGTCCGGCCCTTCGCCGGCTCCGCCGGGGCCGACCGACCCCGACACGCAACTCGCCACCTCGCTCGAAGTGGTCGCGGGGCGCTTCGGCCGGACCCCTCCGCAGGCCCTCGTCGTCTTCTCGGACGGCCGCGCTCGCGATCCGGAACGGGCCGACGCGATGGCTCGCGCCTATCGCAAGATGAACGTCCCCATTCATGTCTTCCCCGTCGGCGAGGAAGACGTCGGCGGCGACGTGGCGATCGTCAGCATGGTCGCACCGTCCCAGGCGCGCAAGTTTTCGGAGATCGCCAGCCAGGTCTTCGTGCGGAGCTTCGGTTACGCGGGGCGCGGGGCCGAGTTGAAGATCGTCGCACTCGATCCGTCCGGTCGTCCCGGCGCGGTACTCGCCCGAACGCCGATCGTGCTTCGAGACGGCCTCTCACCTTATACGCTCCTGTTCTCCTCGGGCGATGAGGACCGGAAGATCGCCGCCCGGATCGAACCGCAGCCGGGTGAGGTTTCGGCCGAGAACAACCAGTTCACGGCCGACCTGTCGATCGATCGCACGAAGATTCGCGTCCTCTACCTGGAAGGGTCGACCGAGAGCTACGTCGAGAATCGGGCGTCGAGTCCCCGCCCCGGGAATCCGCAGGGCGTGGGCGAGATCAAGGGGGCCTACTCGTCGCTCCTGGAGGCGCTGATGGAAGACCCGGACATCGAATGCGCGGCCGTGATGCCGGCCGGGGTCTCCGGAGGCTTCGCGATGCTCAACCGAGCCGACGAACGGCTCCGAGGGATGCCGGTGACCCCTTCGGAGCTATTCGCCTACGATGCGATTATCCTCAGCAATGTCCCTCGCGAGGCGCTCGGCGATGAGCAACTCGCCTGGTTCGAAGACTGGATCGGCCATCGCGGGGGAGGGCTCTGCATGACGGGGGGGCCGAATTCCTTCGGATCGGGCCTGTGGAACGGAACCTCGGTGGCGAAGATGCTCCCCGTCGAGTTGCTCCCCGCCGGTCGTGACTGGCTCGACGACCCGACGACCCTGCGACCGTCCGACGCCGGGAGACTGCATCCGATCTGGCAGATCACCACCGATGAAGTGAAGAACCGCGCCCTGCTCAAGACGCTGCCGGCGTTCCAGGGCCACAATCGTCTCGGGCGGCTCAAGCCGGGGGCCGAGGTCGTGGCGACCGACGGCGAGGCCTCGGCCTCCCCATTAATCGCCGCCCAGCCGTTCGGCCGAGGACGCACGATGGCCGTCTCGCCGTGCATCACCCGGCGGTATGCGAAAGACTTCAGCGTTCGCTGGGGCGAGGGGGACGCGCGTTACTACAAGAAGTTCTGGCGCAACGTGATCTACTGGCTGACCGAGAATTCGTCGATCGGTCGACGACGACTGCTCGCCGAGACCGACAAACGGCTCTACCGTCCCGGCGAGCCGATCGTGGTGCGAGCCCAAGCGTTCGACGAGAACGCCGCGGCCACGCTCGGATATCGGGTCGCCGTCTCAATCGAGCCCCGAAGCGCATCCGACGCTGCCTCCGAGCTCTCCCCCTTGCGACGGCCTTCGGGCCTGCCGGGCGAATCGAACGAAGCGACCGCCGCCGGAGGGCCGCTCATCCCCTGGGGCGATGAGTTCGAGCTGACGCGATCGGCCGCCGACACGGCGTACGGCACCTCGCTCAATATCGCGGACGCGGGATCGCTGCCTGCCGGGGTGGACTTGACTCAGGGCCTGCGGATCGAACTCACCGCCTACGAGGACAACACGCAGGTCGACAGCACGGCGATCGAGGTGCAGGTGCTCGACGATCCGACCGAGCAGCAGAATCCGTTGCCCGATCACGCCTTGTTGCGTCGGGTGGCCGAGCAGTCGGGAGGGACCGTGCTCCACAGCGCCGACGACCTCTCCTCGATGCTCGCCGGATTGCCGCGAATTGTGGGCCCTTCCGAGATCAAGACGGCTCCCGCGTGGAGCAGGTGGTGGCTGCTGCTCTCGCTCCTGAGCCTGCTGACGGCCGAATGGATCTGGCGGCGGCGGATCGGGCTCGCCTGATCCGCGAAGCCCGTGCCGCGATCTCGCCTCATCCTTTCGGCTTCGCGGCGGCCTCGTCGGGGTTCAGCAGGCCGTCGCGATCCAGGTCGAGCCGGTCGAACTCGGCCCGAGGGCCGAGGAACTCGCGCCGAGAGACATCGCCGTCGCGATTGCCGTCCATCCTGCGGAACCACGCCGGGCCGACGGCGGCCGTCGTCGCGACGGGAGGGGGGGCGTGGTGACCGATCGCCGGATTCACGTACGGGGAGTTGACCTGACCTCGGCCGATGGTCATCTGGAAGTGATGGGGGATCTCGTCAGAGCCCACCTTGCCGTCGCCGTTCCGGTCCCAGGACGACACCCGGGCGATGGCGCCACGGACCTCCCGCTCGCCCAGCTTGCGGTCTCGGTTCGAATCCAGGATCGCGAAGATGGCTCGCCCCTGGTCGGCCGCCGCGAGGACGAGCTGGCTGCGCGCGGTGCGCGACTGACGCTCGGAAAAGGCGTCGACTTCCCGGAGGTGAACCTTGCCGTCGCCGTCGCGGTCCAGGAGATCGAACAGAGAGGACAGGGGCGCCTGGTCTTTCACCTCCGACTTTTCCAGATACATGTTCTTGTCCACGTCGGCGGCGCGGAACAGGTTCTGGTAATAAGACCTCGCGGTCTCGTCGGCGCGGGCCCCGGAGTCGGCGTGGAATTCGAGATTCACCTCGCCGACGGCCACCTCGATGTCGGAGCGCGAGAGCCTCTGGACCCGGACCCCCGGCGGGAGGGCCCTGGAGCCCGAGCGGCCGACCTCGATCGAGGCGGGCGTCGAGCCTTCCTGGGGAAGCTTGACGGTCAGTTCGACATCGGGGGCGGCCTTGGCCAGATACCGACGCAGTTCCTCGGTGTCGAGGGCCGAGTCGGCGTCGGCGTCGGCGGCCTCGAAGTCGCGGGGGTCGATGCCGAACTCGCCGTGCGAGAGCCGATTATCGCCGCCGAGCGCGCCCTCGCCGTCGCCGGTGTCGTAGCGTCGCAAGAGCATCCGGACGGGACGGACCGAGGGGTCGTCGGCGGACAGCTCGACCACGGGAGCGACGGCCGTGAACCGGCCGCGTCGGGTGTTGTCTTCCTCGAATTGCGCGGCCATCGGGTTGCTAAACGGATCGAGCTCGTCGGGCCCGATCTGCTCGTCGTCGTCGAGGTCGAACCGGCGGAGCGAGGCGACCGCCGACCGGAGCTCGGCCTGCGAGAGGCTGCCGTCCTTGTCGCGGTCGAGGTGATTGAAGAGGGCGTCGGTCTTCTCGGCCGCGAGGCGGTCGACCTGGACCCGGAACGGTCCCAGCGCGGGACGAAGCACGGCGGCGAGCTCCTCGATCGAGACCTTGCCGTCGCGCGGGTTGGCGTCGAGGTCGGCGGTCGGCAGCGCGGCGTTGTTGCCGGTCGCGGCCCGGACCATGGTGGGCAGGCCGCCGCGGTCGGCCTCCCGGCGGGTCAACGTCCCGTCGCCGTCGCGGTCGAGATAGCCGTGCAGCTCCTTCACGGCGTCGCGCCATGCGGAGCGGAATCCTCGGCCGCCGGTGTCGAGCTTCATCCGGATGAATACCGGGCGGCCGTCGCCGAGGAAGACGAGGTCCTGAGTCCCCTCGTGATCGCTCGCGGTCGCAGTCGCCGGATCGGGACGGTCGTCGGCCTCCGAACGCGTCGCGATCGAGCCGAGGATCAGGGCCAGGAGTGCCGGAGCCGTTGCCGAGAGTGGCCGGAACGCGCCGGGGCGGATCATCCGAGCACCTCTGCGATCGGCATTGCCTTCGGGTCGACGAGTCGGATCGGCCGGTCTGCCTCGGACATGTTCTGCGCCATCGGGTCGACGCCGAGCGCCTTGCAGATCGTGGCCAGGAAGTCGGGCACGGCCACGGGCCTGTCCGTGATCTTCATGCCGTCGACGCCCGTATCGCCGACGACCTGGCCTCCCTTGACCCCGCCACCTCCGAGGACCGCGGTCCAGGCGTCGGGGAAGTGGTCCCGGCCGGCGTTGGAGTTGATCTTCGGCGTCCGGCCGAATTCGCCCATCCAGACGACCAGGGTGGAGTCGAGCAACCCGCGCGTGCGGAGGTCATCGAGCAGGGTCGACCAGGCCGGATCGAGGACGCCGCTCAACTGCCTCACGGCGTCGAAGTTCGCGGAGTGGGTGTCCCATCCGAGCCCTCCCGATGATCCGGCCGACGACAGGGTCACCTCCACGAACGGGACCCCGCGCTCGACGAGCCGACGGGCGAGCAGGCACCCCTGACCGAAAGGAGTTCGCCCGTAGGCGTCGCGGAGCTTGGCCGGTTCCTCGTCGAGATCGAACGCCCTCGCCGCCGCCGACTTCATCAGCCGGACGGCGCGCCGATAGGCGTCGTCGTGGCTCTCCGGAGAGACCCCCGGGTGACGTCCGCCGAAGTCGCGACGCATCGAATCGAGCAGGGCCAGCCGGGAATCGGAGCGATGCGGGTCGATCCCGGCGGGGAGGGCCAGGTCCTCCACCTCGAACGACAGGTTTCGCGCGTCGCGGCCTCCTCCCGGAGTCGTCACCGCGCGCTCGCCGACGACCAGCGGCGCGAACCGAGGGCCCAGAAAGCCCGAGCTGAACGCCGCCGGATTCAGGGCGCGCACCGGCGCGACGCTCACGAAGTTGGGCAGTTCCGCCGAGTCGTCGCCGAGTTCCTTCGAGAGCAGCGAGCCGATCGTCGGGTAGCGGATGGGACCGGCGGGGAGGTAGCCGGTCCGCATCGTGAACGTGGCACGGCCGTGGTCCCCCTCCCTCGTGCTCATCGAGCGGATGAGGGCCAGGTCATCCATTCGCTTCGCCAGCCCCGGCAGGTGCTCGCTGATCTTGACGCCCGGCGCGGCGGTGTCGATCGCCTTGAACTCGCCGCCGTTGGCATGGCCCGGCTTCGGGTCGAAGGTGTCGGTCTGGCTCGGTCCGCCCGACATCCAGAGGAGGATGCACGACTTCCGGCGCTTCGGGTCCGCGGCGGCCTTCGCCGCCAGGGCCTCGATCCAGCCCGAGGCCGAGGAACCGACGACGCCCGCGGCGGCGAGCCGGAGCATGGCGCGTCGGGTGACTTCTCCGGCGTTACGCGTCGATCGAAGGGAGGTCATGGCGTCTCGTCTCCTCGTCTCCGGCGTGACGCCGGTTCACGACCATATCGGCACGAAACCCGGCTGACTCTCGAGGCCGGGCGAACAAACGGAGTGAGCAGGCTCGCAGCTCGACGATCCCCGTCACTCGCCTCCGTCCGGTCATCGAAAATCGTCAGGGAAGGGCGCGGCCGGACGACCTTTTAGTGATTGAACCGAAACTCCGGGCTGTTCAGCAGCACCCAGAAGACGTCGCCGAGGGCCTTCGCGCGGTCGACTTCGGTCTTTCCCTTCTGCACGAAGGCGGTCATCGTCGCCGACTCCTCGGCTCGTGGACGACGACTGAGAGCCGCGAGGTAGAGCGATTCCACTTTTCCTGGCGTGTCGAGGAACGGCGCGTCGACGACGGCGGCCAGCGTGTTCCCGGTCTCGGGGCTCGTCGCCGAGGCGATCAATGGGCCGTTCATCAACGAGAGCGCCTGAAGTATGGAGACCTGGCCCTCCGTCGATTTTTCGTCGCGGTTGGCGAACAGTTCGGCGAATCGAGCCCCGGTGTCTCCACCGATCATGCCCGGGGCTGTCGTCGCGAGGCCCGTGGACAGGGCGAGCGAATCAAAAAGCTGGCCGGGAGAGAGGCTCCGCAACGGCATCACGGCGAACATCTGGGGGGGCGCCAGCTCGGAACGGCCGACCGCGCTGGTCAGGCCGTACGGCTTACTCGCGGTGATTGCGCGGATGAGGTACTTCAGGTCGTAGCCGTGATCGCGAAACTCACGAGCCAGGCGATCGTGAAGCGCGGGATGGGACGAGGGATTCTCGTCTCCCATGTCGTCGACCGGTTCGACGAGCCCGACGCCGAAGAATCGGGCCCAGACGCGATTGACGGCCGCGCGGGCGAAATACGGATTATCGGGAGCCGTGATCCAGTCGGCCAGGACGTCGCGCCCCGAGGCGCCCCGCCGCCACCTCGTCTCCGACTCGCCGGGCAGGGCCGCTCGGACGACCTTCGTCGTGCCGGGGATCACCATCTCGCGCGGCGACTCGTTCTCGCGGATCTGGCCGACGACCTGATTCCCTCCTTGCCGGGTCACGCCGCCGAAGAAGACCGCGAGGCCCCAGAATTCCTCCCGCTTCCAGCGCGCGAACGGGTGGTTATGGCACTGGGCACACTCCATCCTCACGCCGAGAAACAGGCGCGAGGTGCTGGCCGCCAGGTTCTCGGGTTTGGCGTCCTTGGCGACGTAGAAAGCCAGCGGGGAGGGCGAGGCTCTCGGATCGAGCGCATTGCCCGCCCGCCGGCCGCGACCTCCGAGGCTGACAGTCAGGACCTCGCGGACGATCTTGTCGTAGCCGGCATCCTCGACGATCTTCTTCCGCAACCAGGCCTCGAACGTCGGCAGAACGCCGCGGACCCGGGCGTCGGTCTCGGCCTCGGGAAGCAGCATCGCGCGGTAGGTCTCCGTCGCCCGAGAGAGATACGCCGGGCTCTCCAGCAGCATCTCCACGAGCTTCGCCCGCTTCTCGGCGCCCGGCGCCGGATCGTCGAGGAAGGCGAGGGTCTCCGAGACCCTGGGGATCTTGCCGACGAGGTCGAGGTAGATACGGCGGACGAACTCGGAGTCGTCGGCCGCCGGGGCAGGGCGGACGTTCGCCCTGGTCCAGGCATCCTCGAAGGTCTTGTCGATCAGGGCGGTCAATTCGCCCGGCAGTCCGGCCTTCGTCTCGACCGGCGCCGGCCTCGTCGGGACGGCCGCCGGGGCCTCGTGATGCAGGGCGCTGTATGCTGCGGCGAGGCCCAACCACGCTGCAGTTATCGCGAATCTCGGCCCGTGCCGCATAGTGCCTCCCGGAGTGGCTTGCCTCCACCCCAAGACCGGTCAATTCCTCGGTCTTGGTGCATCCCAGAGCTTCACGGATCGGTCGGAGCCCACGGTCGCGAGGGTCGAGCCGTCGGGCGAGAACGCGAGGTCGCGGACCGTCGCGGAGTGGCCGACCAGGCGGGCGATCTCGGCGCCCGTCGAAGCCTCGTGAACGGCGACGAGGCCATCGTCCCGTCCCGACCAGCCGAACGATCGGCCGTCGGGCGAGAACGCGATCGAGAGGACTCGACCGGGTAATCCCGACAGGGACAACCGCGATCGGCCGTCGCCGACCCCCCAGAGGCGCAGGGTTTCATCGAGGCCGCCCGTGGCGAGCGTGGCCCCGTCCGGCGCGAACTCGACCGCGACGACCGGGCGGGTGTGGCCGGTGAAGCCGTCGAGGGCCTTCCCATCGGCGATCGTCCAGACTTTGACCTCTCCCCGGGCGTTCGGGCCCGTCTCGCCGACGCCGCCGCCGGCGGCGACGAGCCGACCGTCGGGCGAGAAGGAGACCGACTGGACCCTCCCTCGAAAACCGTCGAGCCGGACGGACTCCTCCCCCGATTCGGTCGCCCAGAGCGTGACCGATCCGGACTCGCCGGCGGTGGCGAGCCGCGACCCATCGGGCGAGAACGCGAGGTCGGTCACGACGCCTTCCAGGCCGTCGATCACATAGCGAATCACCCCCGTCTCGGCGTCCCAGAGCCGGACGGTCTGGTCGAACGATCCCGTGGCGACGGTGGCGCCGTCGGGCGAGAGCGCCACGGCAACGATGCCTCGCGAGTGGCCTGCCAGCTTCAGCCGGGGGCGACCCGCGTCGATGTCCCAGATCGTGGCGACGCCGGGGGCGTCGGCTCGCCCTTCGGCCACCGCCAACGTGGAGCCGTCGGCCGAGTAGACGACCGCCCACGGGCAGGCGGGCTCGGGCTTGAGCGACCCCCTCGCCGTGAGTCGTCGCGCGGAGAGGTTCCAGAGCTTCACGCTGCCGTCAACCCCGGCCGAGGCGATCGTCCGGCCGTCGGGGGCGAACGCCACCTCGGCGACCTCTCCTTGATGACCGCGGAGCACGCCGACCTCTCGGCCAGAGTGGACGTCCCTCAAGGCAATCTCGCCGTTGCGGCCGGCCAAGGCGAGTGTCCGGCCGTCGGGAGAGTACACCGGGGTCGCACGGGCACCGTCCCCGTAAGAACGGCGGCCGTTCTGAGGATCAAGCATCGCCTTGGGGGCCGTCGACGGGGTCCGCGCCAGGCCGGTGACCGCGTCCCAAAGCTCGAGCCCGCCGGCTCCCAGGGTGAACAGCGTCCGGCCGTCGGCGTAGAAGCCGAGTCCGCGAGTCGGAGCGGCGACATTCCAGCAGGCGGCCGGTGAGAAGGCCGGCGGAGACGGTTCCCAGAATCGAATCGCGCCGTCGAATCCGGCGGTCGCCAGTTGCTGGGCCCCTCGGGCGAATGCCAGGGCCGAGACGCCGTCGTGATGCCCCCGGAGCGTGGCCCGCTCGCGACCGTCGGTCGGATTCCAGAGCTTGACGGTCGCGTCGAGTCCCCCGGTCGCCAGCATGGAGCCGCCGGGCGAGTACGCGAGGCAGACGACCATGTCGGGATGACCCGCCAGTGTCGCGATCGGTCCCTGATGTCCCGCCTCGGCCTCCCAAAGACGGACCTCGCCGTCTTCGCCGGCCGAGGCGAGCCGCGAGCCCGACCCGGGACCGCGAGGCGCGAAGGCGAGGGCGCGAATCGTCCCACGATGGCCCTCCAGGCGACCGCGAGGGATCCCCGTCGCGACGTCCCAGAGCGTCACGACCCGGTCGGCACCTCCCGAGGCGATCGTCCGGCCGTCGGCGGAAAACGCGACGGCGCGAACCGATCCGGAATGCCCCCGGAGCACCGAGCGTTCGCGGCCGTCGGCCACATTCCAGAGCCGAACCGACTTGTCGTGCCCCGCCGACGCGACCGTCTTCCCGTCCGGCGAGAAGGCCAGACCGAAGACCCAGTTGACATGCCCCTTCAGGACCGCTAGCGAGCGGCCGTCGGCGACGTTCCAGAGGCGGACCGTCGCGTCGTAGCTCCCCGAGGCGAGGGTCTCGCCGTCGTCGGAAAACGCGAGGCACGAGACGGCGTCGGCGTGACCGCCGAGCCGGTTAACGACCCGGCCCGATCGGACGTCGCGAAGCACGATCCGCGAACCCTCGCCGGCGGTGGCCAGCGTGGAACCGTCGGCCGAGTACGCCATCGCAAGCACCGACGTCCGGGCGATGGGCGACGATGTGTCGTCGGCCGTAGTCGCCACGCGATGCCAGATCTCGCCGGGGCGGTACGCCGCGGGCTCCTGCTCGACCGTCGCGCCCGGGCTCATTGACGCCAGGTCGAGCGGGCCCCTCGGCCGCGCCGAGGCTTCCGGAGTCCGCCCGAAGGCGACGACCGCCGCGGCGGCCGCGAGGAGGCCGACCGTCGCCCGGATCGAGAGCCGCGCGTGGACCACTCGATCGGGATCGAGGATGCGCACCAGCCTCCGACGGATCACCATCCTCGATTCGAACAGCCCGAGCACCGACGCAGACGCCGGGTCGGGCTCGACCGATCGGCCGGCGACCGTCAGGAACCCTTCGCCGCAGTCGCGCCTCGAGGCCTGGCTCGCGGCTAGGGCCGCATCGTCGCAGGCGTACTCGCGAAGCTGGTCGATCACCCAGTTGGCGACGTGAACCGCCGGGTGGAAGAAGTAGACCGATTGCACCAGGCGCTGGGCCATGACCACCCAGAGGTCGCCCCGACGGACGTGCGCGAGTTCGTGGAGCAAGACCCAGCGTAACTGTTGCGGGGTCAAGCCGTCCTCGAGATCGGGCGGGAGCACGACCGTCGGCCGGAACAAGCCGCCGACCGCCGGCGTGCGGAGACGGGGACTGACCGCCCATCGGACCGCGGTACGAACTCCCACCGCCTTCTCGAGCGCACCGACGTCCACCGGCAGCCATTCGGAGTCGACCGGCAGCGCGTTGCGGATCAGCGCCCGGGTCGCCAGCACCGACCTGCCGACGCGAACGAGCAGGATCAGCGAGACCGCCCCCCATGCGACCATCAACCAGGCGCGTGGCGAGAGGTTCGACGACCCCGCTCGGGCCGCCGTCGAGGAGTTTCGCGCGGGGACCGTGACGGCAGTTGTCGGCGCCTCGGTCGGGCTCGCGACCAGGTCGCCCGTCGTCGGCAGCTCGAGGGGCGCCGGGGCGACCGGCGGAGGGACTTGCGTCGTGGCCTCGGGAGCGTCGACGGCCCCCTCGCTCGCGTGCCACGCCCAGGCCGCGGTCCGCTCGACCACGCGACGGACCGAAGGCGTCGGCAGCCACGATGGCCGAGGGAACGCTTGGGGGACCGCCAGGCGGAGCAAGACCAGGCAGAACATCCCATGGGCGAACTGCGCCGAGATCCGGCGACGCAGGGGCAGCCAGACCACCAGCACGACCACCAGCAGCCCCGAGGAATCGAGGATCGCCCGGCTCATCGTCCCGGCCCAGGACTCGCCCCAGGCGTTCAGGATCTCGACGGAAATCATGGCGCGTCCTCGGGATGGGCCTCCGGAGGCCCCGTCGATTCCACCGGCGACGCGCCGTCGCCCCCGGCGGGATAATGTTCGAGCAACGATCGGAGCTGCGCCAGGTCGTCGGACGTCAGCCGACTCCGCTGCACCATGTAGGCCAGGAGCTTGCCGTCGAGCCCTTCGAGGGTCTTGTCGAGCAGGCTGTCGGCCGCCCCGGCGAGCGACTTCCACGCCGGGCGAACCGGGCGATACAGGAAGCTCGTGCCGACCGCCGTCGCCGTCAGGTAGCCCTTATCGATCAACCGTCGCAAGAGGGTCTTCGTCGTGCTCGGGGCCCAGTCGTGCTCCACCCCGGCCTCTTCGTAGACGTCTCTCGCGGCGCAGCTCTTTCGACGCCAGACGATCTTCATCACCTTCCACTCGGCCGCCGTCAGCGGCTCGAGGGCTTCATGAGACATGCCGGATTTCCCCCGGGGAGTTACGATTCCCGTCGTCCGACTACAAATATCGTCGGCACGTCCCCCGTGTCAACAAAGAAACCGCCGGATTCGGAGAAAGCGCACTCCCCTCGACCAGTGACCCGTGAAGGGAGCTATCTGCCGCGAGTGATCGCTGTCGACATCGGTGGGCGGTGATCGTTCATGGCTGCTCGGATGCGGGCCGTACTTCGCGCGATCTCATGCATACTGTCCGGTGACAAGGCAGGTCGGCGGGCCCATATCCAGACCAGCAAACCGGCGTCCGTGCGTCGGAAGGCGTTTTCCTGGGACGTCGGATCGGATTCCCGCCGGCAGACCCCGGTCATGAGCCACCGGATCGGCCTTCGAACGGCCCGGCTCGTGTCACTTCGGCTGGACGGGCGGATGAAAGCGGTTCATGTAGGCGGGCCCCGCGTGGGGCGGATCGGCCTCCTCCACCCTCCAGACCTCGCGGCCACCCATGTCCGCCGCCAAGGCGCCGCCCGTGACCCGGGCGAGTCCGTAATGCCAACCGAGGTCGGGGCGGCCCGCGGACTGAGCCTCGACGACCAGCAATGCCTCCGGGTTCGTTCCGGACGCGAAAACGAAGACGGCACCGTCTCGCTGTCCCGACCCCGCGTCCGAGTAGCGGTGGATCGGGTTGGGGAGGAGCCGGAGTTGGATTTTGCCCCTGATGGGACCTGTGGCTTCGCGCAGGAGGAACTTCCGGGCGATCGCTTTCATCTGGCGAAGCCTCTCGGGATTTGACTCGGCCGGGACGGCGGCGTCGGGGACCGGCCTCATCGTCAGCCCGGGGGCGGTCGACTGCCATCGCTGGCCGTCCTCCCATGTCGCGACGATCCGTCCGTGCGACAAGGACGTCACGCCATCGACCCAGCGGACGAGGCCCGGCCTCGGCCCCATCTTCGACAGTTCGAGGACCGCCAGAGGGCGGCCCGGGCCACCCCATGCCCAGAGCGACCCGCCGAGTGTCCTGCCCGCGGGATCGTTGAAGTTCAGCAGCGAGTCGGGGAGCAACTCGACCCCGCGACTCTGGCCGCCCGCGACGGATTCGAGCCGAACGAACTTCGAATGCTGCCGCATCTCCCCGTCCGACGGGTTCGGCTCCCCGTCTTGCCCGAGCGACTGGGCTGCCGTCACCGAAAGGATCACGACCAGTGCGATCCGAGCAGGGACCAGGCACGCGCGAGGCGAACTCCTCTCTTCCAAGCCCACGGCCAGGCGAACCTGATCTCGTGTCATCATCTCGACCTCCGGGAGGGGGCCGAAAGCCGTGGGCCGACGGACTCCGGGGCTTCGGCCACTCGCCACATTCTTACATGACCCCGGTTCGGTTAGAAGTGCCGACTTCGGAAAGCTTCGGAGGCGGCCCGCAACGGGAACGTCGCACTCAACCGTGAACGAAGGGCGGAGGCCTGAAGGAGACTCATTCCCGCACGGACCAGACATGACCTGGCCATCCAGCGGCCATTGGATATCCTTGCTCTCCGATGGGGCTCAAACGGGGAGACGGAGGCCGCGACTCGGTACAGAGGTTGTAGACGCTACCCACTCTGGATACATCCCCACCTCCAGCGTCTTCACCTTGTGCGCCAACCCCCGACCCCGCCGCACCAAGCCCGCTTCGCTACGATGAGGATGGAGTGGGAGTATATCGCGGCCCAACCTTGGCGACCCGGCACACACGACCCTCCCTCGCCCTGATTCACTCGGGTCAAGAATGGCGACGCTTGACAAGGTCGGCTTCGCCGAAGGACCCTAACACCTCCTGCCGGTTGATTCCACTCGACGACGGGGGGCGGACGCGCTCTTCATCCTAGAGACGAAGAGATGGACCCATGACGCGATCCGCGGCTGTGCTACTGTGTGGCTGTCTGCTGGGCACGGCGCCCGACGGGCCGGCGGACGATGGCCCGACTTACGTGAACCTTCAACCCCGATCGAACGAGAGCCTCGATGCCAACCTGGGCCGTGGCGCGGCGGGGAACAACCTTTCCGAACTGCCCCGAGGCGAGCGAGCCTTCAACGGGGTGAAGTTCAAGATCGAGGACCGCTTCATCCAACTCGGCAGTCCGCTGCTGAGGAAGAAGCGGCCGGACAAGGTGGAGGGGATCGAGGTGAGCGGGGCGTTCGCCAGGCTCCGCATCCTCCAGGGGACGTTCTACGGGAAGGGTGAAAAGGGGGGGCCACTCCACGTCCCGGATGGTACGCTGATCGGGCGCTACGTCGTCCATTACGAGGGAGGGAGCACCGAGGAGATCCCGGTCGTCTATGGGGACGACGTGCGCGACTGGTGGATCACCAGGGGTGCGGGCGGGGTGAGTCGCGGGGAGGTGGCGTGGGAGGGGGATAACGCGTGTGCCAAGGCGAACGGTCACCGGCTCCGACTCTACCTCGGCACCTGGGACAACCCGAAGCCGTCGCAGAGGGTGACCCGGATCGACTTCGAGAAAGGGTCCGACACCCCGGCCGCCCCGTTCTGTATCGCGCTGACCCTGGAGCCCGAGTGAAGCGGCGCACGGGGTCCCAGGGTCGGGGCCCCGCGGAGGGGCCCCCGACCCGGTCGCGGCCGAACCCCTTGCCCCAACGATGGACGGTGCGGAGACCGGCGCCCCCGGTGGGCGAAAGCTTCGGGAAAGGTTTTTTACGCTCGGGGCCACCGGCCTCGGTCACCAGAGACCCGCGGGGTGGAGCGAGGACACGATGGCACGTCGGAAGTCGCCGGTCTGGCTCGCATGCGCCTGGCTCGCATCCCTGAGCTTCAGCGGTCCGGTCGCAAGGTCACAGCGCCAGGACCCGCCCCCCCCGCGCCGTCCGGAGGCCAAGAAAGCCGCCTGGCTGCACGAGGTCTATCTGCGGGACGCGTCGGAGTACGAATTCTCTCTCGAACTCGCGGGGCGGCCGAGGCTGGAGCTCCGGCGCGAGCCGGCGATGCGTTGGACGAGCGCGGGGGACTACAACGGCGAGGTCTACGTCTGGACCCACCGGGGGGCGGCGGCGGTCGTCGGGTGCATCTTCTCGGGGCCAGACGGCGACGGCGGCCGCCGCGTCCTGCACGAGTTCCATTCCCTCGCGCCGCAGCCACTCGTCTCGGGGGGGCGGGGAGGCTCCGGGTGGCAGCCGGCGGAGGCCGGCGTCGCGCCGGAGCCTATCCCGGACGCATCGGAGCCGTCCGAGGGCAAGGTCCTCCGGCTCGCCCAGATGCGCGACCTGGCCCGGCGCTTCAGCGCCCAGGTCGATCGGCAGGGGGGGATGAGTGAAATGCGCCTGCTGCCCCAGCCCCTGTACCGCTACGAGGTCACGGACGGGGGCCCGATCGTCGACGGGGCGGTGTTCGCCTTCGTCTGGACGGCTGGGACCGACCCGGAGGTGCTCCTGGTCGTCGAGGCCCGCCGCACCGACGGCGGAGCGCGGTGGCATTTCGCCCCCGCGCGGTTCACGAACCGGGAGGCTCGGGTCAGATATCGGGGGAAGGAGGTCTGGCGGGCGGATGCCGCCACACCCGGCCTCTTCGACGGGGTGACCACCAAGCGCTACGGCGCCTTCTCGGTCAAGACGGTCACCGACCCGAGCGACACGCCCTAACGGCGGGGGTCGCGATCGCCGCCCTCGTCACCGTCATCCCCCGGTTCGCGCGGGCGGACACCGGGGAGAAGCCTCGGACGGGCGATCAGCCCAGTGAGGCTGTAACGGATCGCTTATTATCGAATGGCACTTGACTCAGGTAACGGACCCCGGCGACCGGCCGGCCGCGCCTTACGACCCGGGCACGAACCGATTCGTGTACGTCGGCTGATCCGCGGGGACCAGGCAGTAGGGGACGCTCCAGACCTCCTTCCCGTCCAGGCTCGCCGACGCCTCGGCTCCGCCGAGCCTCGCCAGCCGGTACGACCACGAGGCCCCGCCCGAATCCCCCCGGCGTGCCTCCACGATCAGCAGGACTTCCGGGTTGGTCCCGTACGCCAGGACGAATACCGCGCCGTCGATCAGCCCGTGTCCGGCGCCGGCGAAGCGGTGGATGGGCGTCGCCAGCAGGCGGAGCTGGAGCCGTCCCCGCTTCGGCCCGTCCACCTCGTACGCCTCGAACCGGCGCGCCAGGGCCTTCATCTGCGCCAGCCGCGCCGACGCCGTCGCTGCCGGCGCCGGCGCGGCGGGGATCGCGCGACGATCCGCGCCCGAGGCGCGTGCCTCCCACTTCAAGCCGTCGGGCCAGGAGGCCGAGACCATCCCATCGCCCAGCGTCACGAGCCCTTCGACCCACCGCGCCCGGGGCGGTTGGCTCGGGTATCGCTCCACCTTCATCGCCGCCACCGGGCGGCCGTCCGCCTCCCAGACCCACAGCGTGGCGTCCTGGATCCCGCGCGGCGGGTCGTCGTAGCGAAAGATCGGCTCGGCCCGCAGACGCGGCGACAACCGGCCCTCGCCGACCTCGACCGCGCCGGCCAGCTTCGCCATCGCCCGCAGCCGCCCGGACTTCTCGTCCCCATCCGGCGACTCCTGAGCGAGGATCGGGACGGAGGTCATGAGGACCACGATCATGGTTCCGGTACGCAGCATGGCGGGAGCCCCCAGGGTGGATCGGCCTCGCGAGGCAGGAGTCGGGCATCTTCTCAGAAGGGATACGTTCACGACAGTCGCCACTCGCGTCGGGTAACGGCTCCCTCCGCTCGCGGACCAGGCAGGATGGCACCCCGCATCTCCACCCGGTCGGTCCACTAGTCCTCAACCAAGCGTAATCCGAGGCTGATCGAGGCCGGGAAGCTCGAAAACCCCCTGGTTTTGGCGAACAATCGAGGTACTTCACACCCTCGCTTGTCCACCTCCGGGAGGTTTTCGAGTGAATGCCAGTCTCCACCGCCAGTTGAATCGACGCAAGCGAAGGATCCTCCGTCGCATCGAGAATCAGCCCGGCGTCGAGAGCCACCGGCCGATGATGACCGCCTCCAACATCCGCTACGAGATCGCCGAGAAGGTCCGGGCGATCGCACCCGGCGGCATCGGGGCGATCCACCTCCTGGCCCGCAAGCTCGGGCTCGTCCACGACATCGACGAGGGCCTCCACCTCCTGAAGCGGCACTTACCGTATCACGAGAGCGATCACGTCCTGAACATCGCCTACAACCTCCTGGCCGGGGGGCAGCGCCTGGAGCACCTGGAAGTCCGCCGCAACGACGAGGTCTACCTGGATGCCCTCGGGGCCGAGCGCATCCCCGACCCCACCACGGCGGGGGATTTCTGCCGCCGCTTCGCCGAGGGCGATGTCGAGCGGCTCATGGACGCCTTCAACGAGACCCGCCTACGAGTCTGGAAGCAGCAGCCCGACGACTTCTTCGAGCACGCCTTCATCGACGCCGACGGGACGATGGCCCCGTCAGACGGCTGGTGCAAGCAGGGCGTGGACATCTCCTACAAGGGGGTGTGGGGCTATCACCCGCTGGTGGTCTCGCTGGCCAACACCGCCGAGCCGCTCTACCTGGTCAACCGCAGCGGCAGCCGGCCCTCGCACGAGCACGCCGATATCTACCTGGACAGGGCGATCGCCCTCTGCCTCCGGGGCGGCTTCCGCAAGATCACGGTCCGGGGCGACACCGACTTCACCCAGACGAAGCACCTCGACCGCTGGGACCGGGGCTCCATCCGGTTCATCTTCGGGATCGACGCCATGGCCAACCTCAAGGGGCTGGCCGAGCGGCTGCCCGACCTGGAGTACAGCGAACTGGAGCGTCCGCCCCGCTACACGATCAAGACGGCCCCCCGCCAGGCCAGGGAGCGTCACAAGGACCGGATCGTCTCCGAGCGGCGATTCGACACCCTGCGGCTGATCGGCGAGGAGGTGGCCGAGTTTAAGTACCGGCCGGTCGCCTGTAAGAAGGCCTACCGGGTGGTCGTGCTCCGCAAGAAGCTGGTCGTGGAGAAGGGGCAGTTGTGGCTCTTCCAGCCGGACCGGTTCTTCTTCTACATCACCAACGACTTCACGACGGCGGCGTCGGAGATCGTCTTCCTGGCCAACGACCGCTGTGACCAGGAGAACCTCATCGCCCAGTTGAAGGGGGGCGTGAAGGCGCTGGCGATGCCGGTCGGCGACCTGGTGAGCAATTGGGCGTACATGGTGATGGCCTCGCTGGCGTGGAGCCTGAAGGCGTGGAGCGCCCTGGTGCTGCCCGAGCAGGGCCGGTGGGCGGAGAAGTATCGTGCCGAGAAGCGGTCGCTGCTGCGGATGGAGTTCGCCACGTTCTGCGTGGCGATGATCGGGGTGCCGTGCCAGGTGGTGAGGACAGCCGGTCGGACCCTCTACCGGCTGCTGTCATGGAACCCGTGGCAGGGGGTGTTCCTGAGGCTTGTGGAGCGGTTACATGGTCGCCGGTTGTGTTGAACCGGCGGTGAACCGAAGCCGGAGTCCGGATGCTCCGGTCCCTACGGGCGACGAGCCGACGAGAGGCGGTGTGTTGATGGCTGAGCGAAGCCGGGGCAGTGGGAACCGGATGGCGATGGCCCGGCTCGGAGGGAGTGCGTAGTCAGCCAGGGCGGGCTCAGTCCGAGGTGTGCAGATCACATTACGCTTGT
>JAABUR0100004071.1_pt1 | contig 19885 bp, 17 predicted proteins | sample 5560091 | NCBI WGS metagenome assembly JAABUR01 (sample SAMN10711879, study PRJNA513375) | rock metagenome | isolation source: Antarctica rocks | place: Antarctica: Victoria Land, University Valley sud
CAACGGCAGGCTCGAACACCTCCGCGGATCAGCCCTCGGATTCCGCAACCTGACGAACTACATCGCCAGATGCCTTCTCGAGACCGGCGGGTTCAGGCCCCGACTACACCCCGGATTGTGAAGAGCCCGCAAACCACTTCGGAAGCGCCGGGCCTGTTTCCGGCTGTTGGGGTGCAGCACTTGCAGATCAGGGGGCTGCCCCATTCCCTAGTTCTCTATCCGGTGTCCTGGCCGTTTTCCCCTGCCGCGACCGATCCTGCTGCGACGGACGTGAACATCATGGTCATTTGGATGCCTGCTCCGGTTGAGCCCGAGCAGGAGCCGCTATTCAGCGCAGCTAAAGCGTTCACGACTGGTGACTACCGCGGCGCAATCGTGCCCGCGCAGATCGCTGTGGAGTTGAAGCTCGGGCAGGTACTCACCAACCACTTCAGCCAGTTCGCTGGGAAAGACGTAGTCCGGCAATTTCTGAGCGACGGAGCGAGCTACGGGCACCAACTTCGGTTCTTGACGCCTTCGCTGTTTGGTGCAGTCGGGGCGCCCCCTCTTCCCGATGCGGTAATGATTGCTCTACAGAGCCTTCGCAAGAAGAGAAACAAGGTCGGGCACGAACATCACCCGACCGAGAGATGCGAAGCCGCGCCGATGCTACTCGCCGGCTTGTTCGGTTACCGGTATCTCGCGGCCTACGGTGCACTCCTCGCTCCACCGTCCAACTGACCCATCGCCCTGCGGCCGAATCCAACGCGTCATTTCCCGCGAGCCACCAGACAGACGTCGACATCGCGCGGATCTGCTCATGACAGAATTGGCTTGGTGGACCCAATACATGCGCTGGCTTCCCAAGGCCCCAGTAGCGGCCAGAGGCAGGCCGTCAGCAACGTTGGATGGGAGTGAGAGCAGTGGCTGATTCCGTAGAATTGATGCTGGCCGACCTCACCTCTCGCTGCGCCGAAATTCCTGCCTCGGAGACCTTCACACGGCTGTACACCGGCGATGCGCTCCTTGGTCATGTCTTCGCCTCCTTCCACGAGCGCCTAAACCAGCACTTCGAATCGATCAACGGCAGGGCGAAGAGCACGAAGCATTACTGGGCTGACTCGAGCCGAGAAATGCTGGCACTGATCGATGAACTACAGGACGCGCTCGACTCCCTGAAAGTGGCGGGCTACGAGGTGGCCTTCGCCGCCGAGTACCGCGGTGTCCTCGACCGCTGTGAGCCGTGGCTCTCCACGAGCGGCGGTAGCACTGTGCCTGAGGACTTTGAGCGGATCCGTCTCATCAAGTTTGAGCCCGTCTTCACGAGGCCGGAGGTGAGTATCAGGCTCAAGAAGCTGAAGTCGGCTGTCCCGTTGCACATGGTTGGTGAGGGTTCGTATGCGACCGTCTTCTCCTTTACCGACCCTGACTACGGCGTCAAGTTCGCGGTAAAGCGCGCCAAGAAGGGTCTGAGCGAACGAGACCTTCACCGGTTCAGGCAAGAGTTCGACGTCCTGAAGCGACTGAGTTTTCCGTACATCGTTGAGGTCTATCAGTACGCCGAGGCTCGCGATGAATACACCATGGAGTATTGCGATGAGACGCTCCGCGACTACGTCGCGAAGCGCAATGACAGACTCTCCTTGGCCTCACGCAAGCGGATCGCGCTCCAGTTCCTCTATGGCATCAACTACATCCACCGTGAGGGACTGCTCCATCGAGACGTCAGCCTCCAGAATGTCCTGCTCAAGGTGTTCGGAAGAGGCGCGGTGCTGGTGAAGCTCTGCGACTTCGGTCTCGTGAAGGACCGTGCCTCCAATTTCACGCGAACGAAGACGGAGATGCGTGGCACGATCCGAGACCCGTTGCTCGGCAACTTCAAGGACTACACCGTCCTCAACGAGATCTACTCTCTTGGCTGGGTGCTCTCCTACATCTTCACCGGCAGAGAAGTGTTGAGTGCCGGCGCCGATGAGGTGAGCCGAATCATCCAGAATTGCACAGCCAATGACACGGCTCAGCGATACCAGCGGGTCATCGACCTCATCGCTGACGTCGAGCGTCTGGAAGCGACGCCGACTGACGCTCCAGCCTGATCTAACGAGGCAAACAGGTCATTGAGCTGGGCTCACCCGCCTGACGCCTTGTGGCAAGCTCACTCGTACAGCGATCCGCGGACCATCATGTTTGTGTGTCATTCCGCCGCCTCTCGGCGTCCGCGGGACCGCACTCATGCCGATGGACGTGACACCCACCAGCCGCCTCGCAAGCGGACGGCGAGATAACGCGAAGTCGCCTCCCGTGAGTGTCGAACACTTTTGGCGCCTTGGACAGGCCCGGCGGGCCCTAGCTAGTCTACGGAGGTGGCGGACCCCGAACCCTCGACTGCTGCGGACGTGGAGCAGCTCGGGCCCGAAGATGACCCACGACGCCCGCAGCCGATGGGGTGGATTCATTACACGGACGCGGTTCTATCCGAATGGCATGCGCTCCTCGGACAGGATCCTGAGGAACCTGCAGTACAGTCGTTTCTCGAGCATCACCCATCCATGATTCCCGGCGGTAGCGGTGATGTGGGGCCCGGAGGTCATCACGGGTCCGACTTCTCAGCCGTCTTTGGTCGTCCAATGCTCAAGGGCGCGGGCCGCGACTTTTCACCCGACTTCATGTGGGTCACCCGCTCGTCAGGCCTAATCACTCCGATCCTCATAGAGATCGAGAAGCCATTCAAGCGATGGTTTCAAAAGAATGGCCGACCGACGGCCGAATTCCGGGATGCGCATGACCAGCTGAACGACTGGCGCGCGTGGTTCGGTATCGACGAGAACAGAGCCATCTTCCGAGGTGAGTTCCTCCTGGCGGGAGACAAGTACGAGAACCGACCGTTGGAGCCATACTTCGTCCTCATCTACGGCCGAGAAGCCGAGTTCGAGCACGGAGGCGGGCACACCAACCCAGACCACTTGCGGGGCAAGCGCGACACTCAACGCGCTCAGAATGAAGTCTTCAGAACCTTCGACTCACTTCGACCACGGTACGACCACTCGAACTCCCTGACCGTCGCCCAAACGGCTCAAGGCCCCCGTGCTATCGCGCTCTCACCCGTTTATGGAACCTCAACCTCATCTGGCGAGACCGCTCTTCGGATAGCGAATCTTCCTGACGCATTGCAGAGTTCCGTGATGATGACGCAAGAGCGCCGCGACTACCTGACTGCGAGGTTCGAGCACTGGAGGCAGGTCGAGCTGGCTGCAAGAAAGGATGGGCGCATGCGCATCCGACAGTTGGGTCGCGAGTAGTTGCATCGTGCCTGGGAAGACATCCGCACTTGCCGCGCATAGCGAAACACTGCGCCGCCATGCGCTGATGCCGCTGCTGCCACCCTTCTGGAGCCGCGTCATTGCACCGCGATTGACCCGCTTGCTATCCGGTGTCAGGCCCGCGAGCAGCGCAGCCATACTGGCGAACCTTCGCAGTCGCGGAGGTCCGATCGGTTGTCGCGACGGCAGCTCGGGCGCCGGTCGTTCCGACCCGCCGTCGACTTGATCGAGATCAGCTTTCAGGACGCGGCTGGTCCTACGTCTGCCGCACCGGCGGACCGTCCAGGCAGGCCTGAGGTGCATAGCGTGGGCGGCTCCGCGCAAGGCTTACACGGAGGTGCGTTTGTTGGTCAGGTTCGCGAAGATGTAGGAGGGTCCGCGGACGAGTCGAGTGATCTCGCCAGGACCTGTGAGGGGCATCCGGCTGTGTGCCTTCTCAAAGTCGCTGCGCGTGAGCGGGAACTCCGTTCGCGTGTCGTGAGTGTCGACCCTTCCACCCGATAGCTGAACGGAAGTCGCTGAACGGTGTGGAACTCCTCGCCGGCATGAGCGCGGATACGAGCCCAGGTGTCTTGAAGTCGGTCATTCGACAAGAGTCGAGCAATCCCGGCCGGTGGCGCCAGCACAACCCGGGACTTGATTTTGGGCCTATTCCTCGGCCTACGCGACGGTGACGTCCGGTGCCGCGTGGGATCGCACCATGTCCAGGATCACGATGATCCCGTCGACGTCTTCGTTAGGGAACATCATGTCGGGGCCGTGCGGCGCATGGTCGGTGAACGGCGATTCGTAGAGCCGCCGGGCCTCCACCACGCCGTTGTCCGTGAGGTGCTGGACGATGAGGTTCACGAAGTGGATCTGGGCAGCGGAGTACGTCGAGCCGTCCAGGAACCGGGAGAACGCGTCGGTAGCAGCTTCGCGGTTGAGGCCGACCAGGGAGCGCACGAAGAGGCCGAGGCCTTGCGACTCCTCCTTGGCTCGGGCGACGTCGGCTGCCTGACCGGCGCCGGAATCGAGCAGCATCTGCTCAAGCGCGCTGAGGTCGTCGTTGGTGAGTTGCTTGTTGCGTCGCAGCCGCTGCAGGGCGACGTGATCCTCGTGTTCGCGGAGGTAGGCCTGCGCCTTGGCACGGAAGCGCTCCCAGTTCGTGCCGACGCTCACTCCGGGGAGATCGATGATGCTCGCCTCGCCGAGCTCGTCCTCGATGTCAAGATAGACCGCGGCGCGTTTCGTCTTCTCCACGAACCTGACCAGGCTGCGGATCCGTCGGCGGGCGAGCTCGAGCATGGGGAGGGTCACGTCCACCCACCACTCGTCACCGGCCAGCTCGTCGAGCAACTGCTGTTGTGCGGCGACCGACGGGATGGTCGTCTGGTTGAGGAGTGAGCTGGCGATGGACTGGACTGTCTCTCGCACCCGCTCGACAGCTTGGGCGTCACCCTCCAGCCGGGCGAGTTGGCCACGCAGGAGCAGCAGGTCGAAGCGCTTGGCGTCCTCGTCGTCGTCGCGTTCGGCCGAGGGAAGTCCGCCCAGGCGCTCGGCGATCTCGCCGGCCATCTCGGAAGTGAGGTGTCGCCAGGCGGCCGGGTCGGAGTATTTCTCGACCCATCGTCGGGCCGGCCGGACCAGGAAGTTGTCGATGTTCATGCCGAGCACGATCTTGTGCAGCCCGCGGGTGGTGTCCTTGCGCAGTCCGCCTTCGCTCTCGGTTCCGTCACCGTCGCCCGGCACGCCGTCGGGCGAGGCCGCATCGAGGGCAGAGACCAGGGCGAGGCGCATCTCGAACAGCCGCTGGACAAGGGACTTCTGCAACGAGCCCTCAGAACCCGGAAGGTCCTGGCTGAAGAACTCGAGATTGCCGCAGAAGTCGAAGACGTAGAAGTTCTTCTTGTCCTGGCCCGGTCCGTAGAGGTCGGGCCGCAGTCGAGTGCCGCGGCCGATCATCTGCCAGAACTTGCTCTTGGACCGCACCAGCTTGAAGAAGACCAGATTGGCCACCTCGGGGATGTCGATACCGGTGTCGAGCATGTCAACCGAGATCGCAATGTGCGGGACCTTGTCGGGGGTGGAAAAGTCGTAGATCAGCGACTGAGCGTAGGTGACCGCGTGGGTGATCACGCGGGCGTAGTGGCCGGCGTATTCGGGGTAGGCCAGGTCGAACCGTTCGCGGATGAAGTCGGCGTGCTGCTGGTTCTTGGCGAAGATGATGGTCTTGCCGATGCGGTCACCGCCGGCCACCTTGTGACCTTCGCTCATCAACGTGGCCAACGCCTTGTCCACGGTGTCGGCGTTGAACAGGAACTTGTTCAGCTCCTCCGCCGAGACCGACTCAGGCACCTCACCGTCCTCGGACCACTCGCTCGCGTCCCACTCGTCCTTCTCCTCCTCGGAGAGGTCGGTGTACCGGATCCCCTCGCGGGTGAACTTCGTCGCCACAGACACGGCCAGGGGCGGAACGAGGTAGCCCTCGGCGACTGCCTCGTCGAGGCTGTAGGCATCGGTCGGCACCCCGTCTTCGAGGTGGAAGAGGCTGTAGGTGTTGCGGTCCACCTCTTCCTTCGGTGTGGCGGTCAGCCCTACGAGTAGCGAGTCGAACCAACCGAAGATCGCGCCGTACTTCTGGTACACGGACCGGTGCGCCTCGTCGATCACGACGAGATCGAAGTAGCCGGGACCGAAGGTGCGCATCCCACTACCGGTGGTTGAGCCTGCCGACACCTCGTCGATCAGCCCCATCATCGTGGGGTACGTCGAAACGAACACCCGGCCATCGGTGACCTTCTCGGTCACCAGATTGACCGTGGTGACCGTCGGCAGATGCGTCTTGAAGGCGTTGGCCGCCTGGTTGACCAAGGCTGTCCGGTCGGCAAGGAACAGGACTCGCTTGACCCAGCCCGCCTTCATCAGCTGATCCACCAGAGCGATCACCGTGCGGGTCTTGCCGGAGCCGGTCGCCATCACGAGCAAGGCATCGCGCTGCTTCTTCGTGAACGCCTCGTCGACCGCCCTGATCGCCCGCTGCTGGTAGTGCCGCTCGACGATGGCGTTGTCGATCGTCGTGCCGGCCAGTGGGAGCCGCGTCGTACGCCGCTGGACCAGCAGCTCGAGCTCTTCCTTGGTGTAGAAACCTTGAAGCTCCCGGGGCGGGTAGCCGCCAGCGTCGTCCCACAGCCAATGCTCGTAGCCGTTGGTGAAGCAGATGACCGGACGCCGGCCAGTCATCTGCTCCAGACAGTCGGCGTACAGCTTGGCCTGCTGTTGCCCGACCGCCGGATCCTTCGAGGTCCGCTTGGCCTCCACCACCGCGAGCGGCAGCCCGTCGTCGCCCCACAGGACATAGTCGACGAAGCCCTTCCCCTCGGCGTTCGGCATGCCGACGACCTCGTACTCGCGGTCCCTGCCCTCGGTGAGTGGCCAACCTGCCTCGGCGAGCAGTACGTCGATGAACCGGTCGCGGGTCTCAGCCTCGGCGTAGTCATGCTCGTCGCTGCGCGCGTTGGCGGCCTGCGCTGCCGCGATCTGCTGCCGCAGCTCCGCGATCTCGACGTCCTTGGCGGCGGCCAGGTTGTCCTTGTCGGCAAGCACCCGCTGGTGCGCCTCGTCCTGCTTGCGGAACCTCTCCGCAAGGGCCACGACCTCCTCGCGGGACAGCGGCGCAGACCGCCCGGCGAGGGCGGAGTCGAACTGGGCGCCAGTGGGCACACCCTGCGGCCTGGTGGAGTACCGGAAGGCTGTCCACACGATGACGTGGTGCAGCTCGCGCAACACGTCCAGGGCCGCTCGAGGCGGGATCGGCCGGGTCTCGTGCACGGCGAGGTTGCCGAGCTTGCGGATCAGGTTGAGCTTGTTGGCGATGCCCACCCCGACGAGGTTCTTGAAGGCCGGGTCGCCGATCCGCGCCGACAGGTCGTCGCGGTAGGGGAGGGCAAGACCGCCGACGTCGTACAGATGCTCCACCACGCGCTCCACTGCCCGGCGGCCGTAGAAGCACGCGGAGCGGGGGTCGGAGGCAAGGTAGTCCTCGGCGCGCACGCAGTCGCCGTGAGTGTCAGGCCACTCGGCCCTGATGAAGTCGAAGTTGCTGGTCATTGCCCGCCACGCTTGGTTCTACGGCCTTTGTTGCGGGCGTACTGCTGTACCGCCTTCCGACTGCTGCGCCAGATGCCGTCGGCTCCCTGAATGGCGTCGAGGCGGCCGCGCTGTGCGGCTTGGCGGAGCGCGACGATGGAGAACGAGTTGTCGGCGAGCGCTACCAGTGGCACCAGCCGGGCTGGCCCCGCAACACTCGGCAGGATGAAACGGTTGAGGTTGTCTAGCATCGCTCGGGCCAGAATCTCCCCGAGCGGACCGAGGTCACCCTGATCTGCCTTTTGCATCGCCGTGAGGTATACCGGCCGTTGGGTTTTCAAGACGATGACGGGTGGATAGCCGAGCCGCACCAGCACCAGGTTGAGCACGAGTCGCCCGGTGCGCCCATTGCCATCGATGAACGGGTGCACTTGCTCGAAGTCGTTGTGCAGGGCGGCGAGCCGCTCCGGCAAGGGCTGCGCGCCCTGGTCACCGCCCAGCGCTGCCATCTGGGAGTTGACCATGTCGAGCCAGTCACGCATCTTCGCGGGCACCAACGGCCAGGTTGGCGGTGTCATGCCGCCGTCGAACGGCCTGATGTCGTGCTCTCGAAACATCCCGGGGGCCTCTCGCTCGGTCGCATCGGGGTGTGGTGACACCTGCCAGACCGGCGTCATCGCCTGGGCGTGGATCTGGACGACCTCGGTCAGCGAGATCAGGCCACCGGCGCGCCAATCGCCCGGCTCCAGGGCTTGCGCATAGACCCACTTGGCGGCTGCTGCGTAGCCCTGCACCTCCATGTATTCCTTGAGGGGCTTTGCCCCGACTGCGCGGCCGCGCTCCAACAGGGCCTCGACCTCGCGCAGCACCAGAGTATTGCCCTCAAGCGCGGTGGAGTGGTGCGCCTCCAGATGCCAGATGTCGGTCCAGACGTACTCCGACTCCTTCGGGGACGGAAGTCCGCCCAAGCGATCGTGCAACTCGTCGAGGGCTGCCTCAAGCCTCGCGTAGACCGTGGCCCGTGTAGGCCTCCCTCGTGACACGGTCGCGCTCCCTGCTGCTTGATAAGCCAATTGGATAGCGAATGAATCGTATCAACAACAGTAGTTGATCGATGCCTGGAAGATCCAAGTGATCGAATCAACAACGCTTGCTCCCACTGCCGCTTCCCGCCCGGAGCGTCGCCCACGGCACGGACTCTGAGGACGCGGATGTCTCCATGTCCTGATCATTGAGACACCGACCAGATGTCGTCATGGCAACACGTGCCCGGGCGCGGACCGAGCAGGTCGTCGAGGGCGTCTATCGTGCTCTTGATCAGATTGTTGTCGAGGTCGGGCTGGTTGCCCGCGCTGGATCGGGCCCAGCCGGAAGTCGAGCTCGACCTGCACCCGGACCTCGGCGGCAAGCCGCGCGTCGATGAACGCGGCGCGCACCGCGGCCTTCCACCACTTCTCATTCTCCCGCCTGCATAGCCGGTAGGTCGGCCGGTGGCGTCACGAACGATCGAGGGCTGGTCGTTGGTACCGCCCGCACCTCCTCGGACGATCGTGCCGGCTGTGCGGAAGGAGTACCGGAGGTGTTCCTCGCGGGCCTCGCGCACGGCAGGGTCCGGATGCTGCAATGCCTGACGGCTGGGGTGGTAGGTCTCGATGACCGTGATGCCGCGTTCCTCGACAAAGCCGGTGTGCGCCTTCGTGAAATAGCCCCACGTCTGCCGAGCCGTGCCGCCGCTCAGCAAGAGAATCACCCGAAGCTCAGGGAGTAGTTCGATCACTCGTCGGAGTGGCTCAGTACCGGCGTGGAGCTGCGCTGCGTTCGGCTCGCTGTTGATGTACCAGGGGTACGCGTTCCACGGCACCACCTCAGCTGGATCGAGCTCGGCTCCGTCCCCATAAACCGGAGCTGTCGCTCGGCCGTCGGGTCATCGTTTTCCACCGAGAGGAAGCCCGACCCCATTCACGCCACCCGCCTTCGGGCCCGGATCGCGAAGCACAGCCAGGACCCGGGCATGGATTCCGCGGTTCATCGGTGCGATGTACGGCGGATGTCCGGCCTCGTCGTGAGTGCCGAGCTCGTCGACCAGGTCGTTCAGCGGCTTGACGTCTGGCTCGTAGCGACGGGCCCACTGGTCGACTCGATATGCGGGATCCGCCATCCGGCGGGTCATCAGAGCTGCCCGGAGAACGCGTGGGTCTGTGTGGTCGTGAACAGTTCCTCGAAGGTATGCGCCGACGCTTCCCAGTAACGGCGAAGGCGCCCCGCTCTTGCGAGTGTTTGATTGAATTCGGCAACCCGGGAAGCGTCAGATATTGGCACAAGCAAGGACCCCAACTGCCCGAGGCTCAGATTTGAGATGGTGCCCGTAACGGACGACGCCTTGATCTGGTCCGCGGCATCACTTGTCGAGAGCCAGGCCATGAGCCATGCGCCCAACGATGGATCATTCAATCGGACAATCGCGACCGCTTGGTTGCAGTTCATGTCAGCGGCATCCGGAGGGACAATCGCACAGCGACCAATTGTCCCAGCAATGGAGACCAACAGATCACCTCGACGGATGTGTGATCTCCGCAGAGCCGTGTGAGCAGCTTGGTCGATGAAGAGGTCGCCTTCGCTGAAGCGGATTGTCCCTCCGGCCAGGTTCTGGACGCGGAGGAAGGGTATGCCTGACCCTGAGAAGGCCAACCCCACGCTCGTCGGGGTTGTGCCCTTGGTTATCAGCGTCGTATACGACCTGAGCGGAACTGTTGGGCGCGTCGTAGTGTCGCCGAACATGTCGAGGAAGATTGACTGGGTGAGGTCGTCGAGGTGGGCGAGGCCCTGGCGGCGCTTGACGCGTACGGCGTCGGCGTCATCCAGGATCGCCGCGATCCGGCGCTGCTCGTCGAGGGGTGGCAAGGGCAGTTCGACGCGCGACACCGTCGCCTTGGACAGCTCCTTGAAGGTGGCGCCGTTTCCGAGTGATTGGAGATAGTTCACGTTGGCGATGAGCCAGTGGTAGAGGTACTTGGGGTCGACCCGATCAGCCCGTGGCACCAAGGCCTTGAAGCCTTGATTGGTCGCCATGGGGCGAGTGTTGATGGCAACGTGTCCGATTGGCGCCCTCGAACTCAGGAGCACGGCTCCGGCCGGAAGGAGTGTCGCAGCGCAGCTACTAAGACCAGCCTGCGTGATCTTGCGCGGCGTTTCATCGATGTAGGGCCCATCGAGTTTGCTCAAATCGGCTGGGGTGACCCAATCGACGTCGCCGTCCCAGTACCCCGCTACGCCAGTCTTGGGGGTCGCCCCCGATACGATGTGGCAACAATCGGCCAGGGCCACCAACTTCACGACAGCATCGCCCGCAGCTCAGCCAATCCGGACTGAATCTCGCCTTCAAGCTTCTCAAGGTCGGCAACGATCTCTAGCGGCGGGCGGTGCTCGGCTTCGTCGTGGACGATCTCCTTGTAGCGGTTCAGGGACAGGTCGTAGCCCTGGGCGACGAGGTCTGCCTGCGGCACGCAGAAGCTCTGCTCGGTGCGTTCGCGCGAAAGCTCGCTCCCGGCGCGTTCGCTCCATCTGGCGAGGACGTCCGGTAGGTCGTTGGCCTGAATCGGGTTGCGCTTGTCGTCGAGGCTGAACCCGTCGGCCCGGACGTCGTAAAACCACACGCTGTCCGTGCCACCGGAGTCGGTGCGGGTGAAGAACAGGATCGCCGTGGAGACTCCGGCGTACGGCCTGAAGACGCCGCTGGGCAGCTTCACCACGGCGTCGAGCTTCTGCTCCTCCACCAGCATCTTCCGCAGCGTCTTGTGCGCGTTCGAAGACCCGAAGAGGACACCGTCGGGGACGATCACCGCCGCCCGGCCGCCGGGTTTGAGAAGCCGTAGGAAGAGCACCAAGAACAGCAGCTCGGTCTTCTTGGTCTTGACCACCCGTTGCAGGTCTTTGGCCGTCGACTCGTAGTCGAGGCTGCCGGCGAACGGCGGGTTCGCCAGGATCAGCGTGTAGTCGCCGGCCTCCGCCGCGGCGCCCTCGGACAGCGAGTCTCTGTAACGGATGTCGGGGCGCTCGATGCCGTGCAGCAGCATGTTCATGCTGCCGATGCGCAGCATCGTAAAGTCGAAGTCGTAGCCGTGGAACATGCTCTGATGGAAGTGCTCGCGCTGCTTCGCGTCGGTCAGCACGGTGGGGTGCTCTCGACGTATGAACTCCGATGCGGCGACCAGGAAGCCGGCGGTGCCGCAGGCCGGGTCGCAGATCTCGTCGTTGGGCTTCGGTGCGGTCATCGCCACCATCAGCGCGATGATGTGCCGCGGCGTGCGGAACTGTCCGTTGGTGCCCGCCGACGCGATCTTGGAGAGCATGTACTCGTAGAGGTCGCCGTTGGTGTCGCGCTCGTTCATCGGTACGTCGTCGAGCATGTCGACGACCCGGGAGAGCAGCTGGGGAGTCGGGACGGTGAAGCGAGCACCCTTCATGTGCCCGGAGTACGTCGACCCGTCGCCGCCGAGCTCACGCAGGAACGGGAACACCTGCTCGCCGACCACCTTGAACATGACCGCCGGCTCCATGCTCTTGAACCGCGACCAGCGCAGTTCGTCCTGGCCGGGCTTGAACAGCGGATTCTCGATCGGCTTCTTGAGCCTGTTGGCGCGGTTCTCCTTGGCGATCTGGAGGTCGTCGAGGCGCCGGATGAAGAGCAGGTAGGTGATCTGCTCGATCACCTCGAGCGGGTTGGAGATGCCGCCCGACCAGAACGCGTCCCAGATGCGGCCGATCTTGCCCTTGAGCTCCCCGGTGATCACAGGGGCACCCTAGTCGCGGCAACGACCATCGGAGACAGAGGCGCGTGCCTCCTTCGACGCAACAGCCCCATCGCACCCTCTATCTCGCCAACTGCTCGAACAGGCGAAGACGTTCCACTCCCAAGACGCGACAGAACCGAAGCGCCGCCTCACCACTACGAGAAACCATCCACGACACACCTAGTGCAAGACCTTGAGCGGGGGTGTCCATGGGAGGCGCCTGGCTACGCCTATAGAGGGTGTGATGGGTCTCCACAAGCTATCGGCCGGCGACGGGTACACGTACCTGACCCGGCAGGTGGCCGCGATGGACGCCACCGGGCGTGGGCCTGGGACACTGGAGTCGTACTACTCAGAGCACGGCGAGGCGCCTGGTCAGTGGCTCGGCTCCGGCCTGAGCGGACTGGGAATGCGGCCCGGGGAGCCGGTGTCCGAGGCCCAGATGCTCTCCCTGTTCGGCCAGGGCTGGCGCCCGGACGGGACCGCTCCGCTGGGCCGGGCGTTCAAGGTCTTCGAGCAACCCGCGCCGTTCCGCCACGCGGTCACGGAGGCCTACCAGACGTACAACACCGACCGTGGACTGCCGGCCGGCGCGCCGGTCCCGGCCGAGGCGCGGGCTCGGATCCGCACCGACGTGGCGCAGCGACTGTTCGCCGAACAGCACGCTCGGGCGCCGTTGGACGGTCGTGAGCTGTCCGGGTTCATCGCTCAGGCTTCGCGGCCAGCACAAGCGGCGGTGGCCGGGTTCGACCTGACCTTCTCCCCGGTCAAATCGGTCTCGGTGCTGTGGGCCCTCGCCCCGCTCGAGGTCGCGCGGCAGGTCGAAAGCGCGCAACGGGCCGCGGTCGAGGACACCATCGCCTGGTTGGAGCGCGAGGTTGCTTTCACCCGCTCCGGGATAGGTGGCGTCCGGCAGGTGCCGGTGCGAGGGCTGGTCGCAGCGGCGTTCACCCACCGCGACTCCCGCGCCGGAGACCCCGACCTGCACACCCACGTCGCGGTGTCGAACAAGGTCCAGACCCTGCCCGAGGAGGGCGCCCGCTGGCTGGCCCTCGACGGGCGAGTCCTCTACAAGGCCAAGGTCGCAGCTTCCGAGCGGTACAACACCCGACTCGAGGCCGAGCTCGTCGCCCGGATCGGGGTCTGCTTCACCGAACGGCCCACCCCCGACGGTATGCGCGCCATCCGCGAGATCGACGGCATCGACCCCTACTTGGCTAAGCACTGGTCCTCGCGTCGGCGTGAGATCGACTGGCGCCGCGCCGAGCTCGCTAGGAACTTCCAGGCCGATCATGGCCGGCCGCCGACCACGGTGGAGGCCTTGGCGCTTGCGCAGCAGGCAACGCTGGAGACTCGCGCCGCCAAGCACGAGCCACGCGCCGAGGCCGACCAGCGCGCCGCCTGGCGCGCCGAGGCCGTTGACTGTTTCGGTGACACGGAGCACATCGAGAGGATGCTCAACGCCTCGCTCGGCCACGCCACCACGGCACGACAGGTCAGCAGCTCCTGGGTGGCCACCACCGCCGAACACGTTGTGGCCACCATGGAGGAGTCCCGGGCAACCTGGCAGATCTGGCATGTCCGCGCAGAGACCGAGCGTCAGGCTCGCGCTTCGGGGATCGGCATCGACCAGTTGGACACTGCAGTCGACCGTGTCGTCGGCCACGCGTTGGAGGTGTGCTCGGTCCGGCTCGGGGCTCCCGATCCGCTCACCGAGCCGCCAGCTCAGCAGAGACCAGACGGAGCCAGCGTGTACGACGTACACGGATCGGTCTCCTACACTTCCGAGCGGATCCTCGCTGCCGAGCGCAGCCTCCTGGCCACCGCCCACCTCGAAGACGGCCGCCGCGTCAACCCGGCCCGTGTCGACATCGCGCTGGTCGAGGCCGCTGCCAACGGCACCGTCCTCGACGACGCCCAGGCCGCCCTGGTGCGAGAGCTTGCCTCCTCGGGACGGCACCTGCAGCTCGCCCTCGCCCCGGCGGGCACGGGAAAGACGACCGCAATGAAGGTACTAGCCGCCGCCTGGCACGACGCGGACGGTGACGTGGTCGGCCTCGCACCCTCAGCGAGCGCGGCCCATGAGCTCGCCGACGCCACCCGGCTTCGCACCGACACCCTCGCCAAGCTCACCCATGCCCTGCGGAGCGAACCCGCCGAACACTGGCCGCCCTGGATGACCCGCATCGGGCCACGGACCCTGGTTATCGTGGACGAGGCCGGCCAGGCCGGCACCGCCGACCTCGCTCGAGCGGTCGAGTTCATCGTCGGCCGCGGCGGCAGCGTCCGGTTGATCGGTGACGACCAGCAGCTCGCCGCCGTCGCCGCCGGAGGCGTCCTGCGCGACCTGGACCACACGGTCGGAGCCGCTCGCCTGTCTCTGCTGCATCGCTTCACCGACGCGGGAGAAGCGGCCGCCACCCTGGCGTTGCGCGACGGCGACCCCACCGCACTCGGGTTCTACGCAGACCACCACCGGATCCACGTCGGCGACACCACCACCGCCGCAGACCAGGCCTACGCCGCTTGGGCCGCGGACCGGGCCGTCGGCTGCGACGCCGTACTTCTGGCGCCCACCCGCGACCTGGTCCGCCTCCTCAACGAACGCGCCCGCGTCGACCGCCCCGCCGACCTCGGCCCCCACCGCTCCCCCGTCGGGGAGGTCGACCTCGGGGACGGCACCCGCGCCTCCGCCGGCGACGTGATCATCACCCGTCGCAACGACCGCCGGCTGCGCGTCACCAGCACCGACTGGGTCAAGAACGGAGACCGGTGGACCGTCCTGGACAGCCTGCGGGAAGGCTCACTGGTCGTCCGACACCGGCGCCACGGTCACACCGTCACCCTCCCCCCGGCGTACGTCGCCGAACACGTGCAGCTCGGCTACGCCACCACTGTCCACGGCGCGCAAGGGATGACCGCCGACACCTGCCACACCGTGCTCTCCGGACAGGAGAGCCGCCAGCTGCTCTACGTCGGGCTGACCCGCGGTCGACTGAATAACCACGTCTACCTCGCCGCCGCCCCCGACGGCGACCCGAAGTCGGCTCTGTTACCCGAGGCGCTCACACCACCGACGGCCATCGGCGTCCTCACCGGGATCCTCGCCACCGACGGCGCCCAGCACTCCGCGACCACCCGCCTGCGGGAGCTCGAGGAGCCTGGCGGGCAGCTGCACCAGGCCGTGCTGCGCTACCAAGACGCCCTTGCCACGGCCGCGGAGACCACTCTGGGTCCCCAGTGGCGCAACGATTTCGACCAGTACGCCGAGTACCTGATCCCCGGCCTCACCCAGGCACCCGCCTACCCCACCCTCCTGAGCAGACTGGCGCTACGCACGCTCGACGGCGGCAACGCCTACCTTCTGCTGGGCCAAGCCTGCCGCCATCGGGACCTCGACACCGCGCACGACCCCGCCGCAGTCCTCGACCACCGCCTCGGACCCACTACCACCGGACCCCTGCCCTGGCTGCCGACCGTACCCGCCGCCCTGGCCACCAGCGGATGGGGTGAGTACCTCGACCAACGCGCCCAGTTGGTCACCGACCTCGCCACCGAAGTTCGTACCCGCGCGGACCACGCCGCGCCGTGGACGCAACGGCTCGGCGGTCCCGAACACGCTCAGCTGCGCGGCGACATAGCCGTCTGGCGCGCCAGCTACGCCATCGCCGAGGCCGAGTCCCGTCCCACCGGCGCCCCGGTTCTCGGATCGGGGCAGACGCACCAACATGACCTTGAACACCGCCTCCATGCAGCAACGCGGGACGCGCCCGGGGAGTTGAACTGGTCCACCTGCCTTCCGCCCGAGGTGCTCGTGGACCCGCACCGAGGCGCACTCGACTGTCGGCTGGACCAGCTCAAGCGTGCCGGTGCCGACGTACCCGGCCTCGTCCTACGGGCCGTTCAGGCCGGCCCGCTGCCCACCGAGGTGCCCGCGGATGCCCTGTGGTGGCGCATCACCCGCCTCCACCAGCAACACGTCGCAACAAGACCCAAGCCACCGCGCCGACCGCCGGCGACACCGGTGCATCAGAGCCCAACGGCGAGTCACCCGACGCCTTACAGACCGGCTTACGAGCAGGAGCGCGGACGAGGTCTCGGACCGGCGCGGTGACTCAGAGCCCTCGCGCGCCTTCGACGATGGACCAGCATAACGCGACGCGTTATGCTGGTCGCCGTGATCAGGTCGTTTCGGGATGACACGACCGAGCGGCTCTGGTCTCGACAGCGGACGAAGGGAATTGATCCTCGGATAGAACGGGTCGCTCTCCGAAAGCTGGTCATGTTGGACGCTGCTGACCTGCTCGACGACCTCCGTATTCCTCCAGGCAACCGGTTGGAGGCGCTGAAGGGAGACCGGGCAGGACAACACAGCATCAGAATCAATCAACAGTGGCAAATCTGCTTCGTCCGGACCACGGCCGGCCCAGAGGACGTAGACATTGTGGACTATCACTAGGAGGCTGTCGCATGGCAACGATCGCACCGATTCACCCGGGCGAGGTGCTCCTCGAGGAGTTCCTTGCGCCGATGGACGTGTCCCAGCATCGTCTGGCGGTAGCCGTCGGCGTGCCTCCACGCCGCATCAACGAGATCGTGCACGGCAAGCGACGCATCACCGCCGACACGGCACTGCGCCTCGCGCGGTACTTCGGGACGACCGACCACTTCTGGCTCAACCTCCAGACCCGCTTTGACCTCGAAGTCGAAAAGGACCACCTAGGTTCAAGTCTCGAGGCCATCCGGCCCCTCCGGTCAGCCTGACCGTCCTCGCTTGCGACATCCAGGGGTCGGCCGTGACCACGGTCGTGCGCGGACGCACGTGGACCATCACTCGGCCGCCTGCCACGTCGCACGCGGCCCGGACAGGGGCTCGCCCTTTTGCGGCGGAATGGGGCAGGTTACTCGGACCCCTCTCACCCCTCGATGCGACGCGAGAGGGACGGGGCAATTTACGCGTCGCGACGTCGAGGGAGATGCCACCTGGTGTTTGGCGCCGAACCGTGCGAACATCGGCGCGTTTCGAACTGAATGGAGGCCAAACGATGGCAAGCCAAATCCACAAGCACGTCTTCACCGACCCGGAGGGCCATGAGATCTTCGTCGCGTTGCTCGACAACGGCGCCGTACGCGTCCGCTTCAAGGGTGATCGCAGGACCGCCGTCACATGGCACGCGACGGGTAACGGTTCGAACAGCGTCACGATCATCACGCCGCAGAAATAACCGCTCCTAGTCCCACCCGGACCCTTGCGGATGAACGCACTGCATGGCCGCACTCGATGCGAACTGCCGGGCCTTCATGTGCCGTAAACCAACCCCATGGAGGAGATCGCGATCGAGTCGACGGATCAGTCGTAGGCGCCCGAGCCCTACCCTCCTAACATGGAATGGTTGACGACCGGCGGAACAGCTGGTTTGGCACTAGCGGCTGGCCTCGTGGGAGCCCTGGTCCAGCACATTCTCAACGGGCGGACCCAGCGAGACCGCGACGTTGCTGAGCGCGAACGTCTTGATCGTCAGTTGGCGGCTCAAGCGGAGGAACATCGGTCCAGTCGTCAGCATGCAGAACTCTTGAGTTGGCGCGACCGCCGATTCGACGCGTGCCGCGACCTCGCAACGCGCGCAGCCGACGTAGAGAGCCTGGCGGAGGAACTATCCCGCCGCGCCATCAGGACCAGCGACGAGAGCAGACATTTCCTCGCACAAGAGGAGGCGATGAAGAGCCTCAGAAGTGCGCATCAAGCGGTCGTGATGCTGAGCGATGCGCCTACGAGACGCGCCGCAGCTCGCTTGCTAAAGAGCGCCGACGAGTTAATCCGAGCTGGTGTTGGCTTCTCACACGCAACTACCGAGATGCTGGCGTCGGATGATCCGGATTTCATGGCGACAGTGCCTGTCCACGTTCAGCGACAGGCTGAGCGAACCTCCAAAGAGGACCTCAAGCGCTTCCACGAGTTGGCGTTCGAGATGTACGAGACAAGTCGTCGTGAGTTTTCTTTAGCCATGGACGAGTGGCAGACGGCAAGCCGCCTGGCCCTAGCGGTCCCGGACTGACCATTCGTAGTGCAAGCTTTAGAGAGCTTCGTGAGCCGCGTTCGCTTGGCCATCGGCCATCGCTCTCAAGCTTGCGTCGGGTGAGTCCGTGTACTACCGGTGCGCCGGCCAGGGCAACCCGGGCGTGTTGCTCGAAGCAGGCACCGACTCCGAAGGCACCGATGCCTACCCCGCCGCATTCATTCATCCCCTTATCGCTCCGACGACCGTATGTGTGCCGACGACTGTATGTGTGCCTACGACCGCCCCGGCACCGGGAGGAGTGACCCGCCACCTCGACAACGCCGCAGATGCGCGTCCTGCGCGCGGTCCAGGATCAGGAGCCAGCGGAGCTGCCCCTGCCATCGCCGTACTGGCTAGTCTGCCAGTCGTCGGGAGCAACCTCGCTATCGGGTGCGCCGCCCGGCACCCCGATCGTGTGGCCGGTGTGGTGGCCATCGAGAGCTATCACGATGACCCCGAGATCCTGAAGGCCGAAGGGTTCGCCTGGGATGGCAACCCAAAGTTCGTGGATTACGTTGACGCTCCAAGAGTTTCGACACCCTGGCCATGCCGATCTCCCCAACTCCCGGCAGGGTTCCCCTGGCTGCAAGCAGTGCATCGACGAGGTGTGACCACTCACCGCTCCGTGCCGCTCTGACACACGGAGCCTCACTGTCGTGGTGTACGCGGCGGAATACCGCAGCAAGCCCGTTGGGACCATATGTGTCATTGGATGTGTCACACGGCTTCGTCTCAACAAGCGAGGATTGACGAGTGATCACATTCAACGACGTGCTGCGTGAGGGCGGTGTCGACCCGGCCAAGGTCAAGATGCTGCGCCACACCGTGAAGGGTAAGCAGATCCTCGAGGTCTGGCGCGCTGAACGGGCGCTGGCCGAGGCGTACCAGTGCCGGCAGAAGCCGACCTTCTTCGACGGCGTCACTCACGCAGCGTGCTTCTTGGTCAGCCGCGCCGGAGAGACCGTTTTCGGAGGTCTGTACCGAGTCGAGGGTTGGGCCATGGCTCCCTCCAGTGACCCTCGCCCGCTCACCGGCGACGCGAACGACGGTCAGGTTGCGATACACCAACTCACGGCCGAGCCGGCCTTCGCACAGTACGAGGACCGGCTTGTTGTGCAGTGGTTCCTGGCTGGAAAGCACCCCGGCTGGTGGCAGTGGGCACATAAGAACCCGAAGCCCGTCGCGGAGATCGCGACTCAGCAGGAACGACCATTCCCGAACTGGCTGGAGTTTCGGTGCCCGGTTGACGACCTGGACGGCTTACCGAGGACCTGGCGGGAAGTGCTCCGTTCGACGTCCGGGATCTACCTGCTCACCGATGCACCCGGCAAGCACTACGTCGGGTCAGCCAAGGGCGGCGACGGGTTCCTCGGACGATGGGCGGCCTACCGGAAGGGGAGGTCGGGCGGGAACGTCGGCTTGAAAGGCGCGATCGGGCCGTTCTCCGTCTCGGTGCTTCAGACCTTTGATCCAGGCACCTCGGAACAGACCATCGAGCGGGTCGAGTCGTTGTGGAAGGACAAGCTCGGTGCACGCCTCGTGGGGAGGATGTCCCGAGTTCCGTGGAACTTCGGTGGCGGGCCCGGTGAGCATCAGGCTGCGCTCACGTCTTGAGTGTTGCAGTCGGCTCCGACAGTCTCGGCTGCGACATGCCGCTCCAGTGCTGCGC
>JAABUR0100004073.1_pt1 | contig 19869 bp, 22 predicted proteins | sample 5560091 | NCBI WGS metagenome assembly JAABUR01 (sample SAMN10711879, study PRJNA513375) | rock metagenome | isolation source: Antarctica rocks | place: Antarctica: Victoria Land, University Valley sud
AGCAGCTCCTGCCGACCGCCGACGGCGCCAGCCGGACGGTCGCCAGCGAGGTGCTGGTCCCCAACGCGGCGGTGCGCAACCTCATCCGCGAGGGCAAGACCCACCAGATCTACTCCGTCCTGCAGACCAGCTCGAGCACGGGCATGCAAACGATGGACTCATCGCTGGCCCAGCTCGTCCGCGCGGGAAAGATCACCCGCTCGCTCGCCGACCAGCGCTCCAGCACGCCCGATGAGCTCCGCCGTCTGCTCGGCGGCGGCATGTCGGGCACCGGGATGATGGCGGCGTAGGGGGAGACGATGGCGACCTACGTCTTCAGGGCAGTCGACCTGGCGGGCAGCCAGGCCAAGGGTGAGGTCGAGGCCGAGTCCAAGCAGGCGGTCACCGACCAGCTCAAGTCCCGCGGACTCATCCCCCTCGACATCGCCGACAAGGGCGGCTCGGCGGAGATCAACCTCGACCGCTTCAAGCGCGTCAAGGCCCACGACCTGACGGTGATGACCCGCCAGCTCTCGACCATGGTCACCTCGGGCATGAGCATCCTGCGCTGCCTCTTCATCCTGGAGGGGCAGACGGAGTCCCCCATCTTGCGTAAGGCGCTCGTCGGCATCCGCAAGGACGTCGAGGCCGGGCTGGCCCTCTCCGACGCGCTCGAGCGCCAGCCCAAGGCCTTCAACGAGCTCTACGTCGCCATGGTCCGCGCTGGGGAGACGGGCGGCCTGCTCGAGGACTCGCTTCTGCGGGTGGCCGACCAGCTCGAGAAGGACGACCAGCTTCGCCGGCAGGTCAAGACGGCGATGATCTACCCCGGGGTCATCATCACCTTCGCGCTGCTGGTGCTAATCGCGCTCGTCGCCTTCATCGTGCCCTCGTTCGTCGGGGTCTTCAAGGACTTCGGCGGCGAGCTCCCCGCCATCACGAAGTTCACGGTGATGCTCTCCACCATCGTGACGGGCTACTGGTACCTGCTGATCATCGTGTCCGTCGGCTCGTTCGTCGGCTTCGGAAAGTGGCGCAAGTCCTCCTGGGGACGACCGCAATGGGACCGCATGCGCCTGAAGGCCCCGCTGAAGATCGGCACCATCGTCCAGAAGGTCGCCCTCGCGCGGTGGTCGCGGACGCTCTCCGCGCTGACCTCGGCCGGCGTGCCGATCCTCCAGGCGATCGACATCACCGGCCGCACCGCCGGAAACACCGTCGTCGAGGACGCGATGGGCAAGGTGCGCGACTCCGTCAAGTCGGGCGGGACGCTGTCGTCCCCCCTGCGCGAGATCCCGGTCTTCCCGAGCATGGTCGTCCACATGATCGGCGTCGGCGAGGAGACCGGCGCCCTGGACACCATGCTCTCCAAGGTCGCCGACTTCTACGAGGACGAGGTCGCCGCCGCGGTCAAGGCCCTTACTTCCATCCTCGAGCCGGCCATGATCATCGTCGTGGGCGGCATCGTCGGCTTCATCGTCATCTCGATGTACATGCCGATGTTCAAGGTCTACGACAACATCAAGTAGGGCAGTGGGTACGCTTCGTCGCGGGTGAGGCGAACGTTCTTGACGATGGTCGTGGCGCTCCTCTTGTGTGCGCCGGCCGAGGCGGCGGCAGGGACGGCGTTCGACCGGGTCCTCGAGGACTACAAGCGCGATGCTGAGATCAGTCCGTGCCGTCATTCGCTCCGAGACCTGCGCGTCGCCCTGCGGCAGGTACCAAGCGACATCGAGGAGTTCGCCCCAGACGTCCCGGACGCCATCCGCGAAGCGATCCGCTTCCGCGAGCGGCACCGCTGTCCACAGAACAAGCACTGAGTCGGCACCAAGCCCGAGCAGCGTGCGGGCTGGGTACTCGACCTTCAGATCGCGGCAAGAGCGTGGCCGCACGGGTCCGGTGTAGCCACGCACAACCGTCGCGACTTCGACGCTCGCCGATCTCATCGTTGCGCTGTACCGGACTGTGCCGCGACTGGAAGTCATCGACGCGCCCGCCTTCTGAGGCCTGCAGCCGGTCGGTGTCAGGGCCTCTCGCTCAGCGCGGCCTTGACCCGCTCGACGGGGAGGTCGAGCCGCTTGGCGAGGGCGGCGGCGAACTCGTCGCGCTTGGCGGCGCGAAGCTTGTCGAGCGCGGCCTGGAGGTCCGTGGTCTTGATGCCCAGGGCCTTGGCCAGCGCGGCGGGGGAGGGACCGCGGCCGGGGCCTCGCTCACGAGCGCCCGGCGGAGGGCCCCCGGGAGGTGGTCCGCCGGGAGGTGGTCCGCCGGGAGGAGGTCCGCCGAAGGGGGGCCCGCCAGGAGGAGGCCCGCCCGGCCCGGGCCCGCCCGGTCCGCCGGGAGGAGGCCCGCCCGGCCCGCGGCCGTCCGGTCCTCCCGGTCCGCCCGGGGGTCCTCCGGAGCCGCGGTCGGGGCGCAGCTTGTCCAGTGCCGTCCGTAGATCGCCCGCCTTTACGCCGAGCTCCTTCGCCAGCGCGGTCAGGAAGGCATCGCGACCGTCGGGACGCGGGCCGCCGGGCCGTCGTCGCTCGGGCGACAGCTTCTCGAGCGCGGCCTGCACCTTGTCGGCTTCTAGCCCGAGCTCCTTCGCCAGCGAGCTCGCGAAGCGAGCGCGGCGGTCGCCTTCCCGGCGCTCCTCGTCGGCGCGCAGACCGTCGAGGGCCGCCGAGACCTTGGCCGCCGGGAGGCCCAGCGCGTCGGCGAGCTCGCCGGCGAAGCGGTCGCGCGGATCGCCAGGGGGCCTCTCAGGGCGTAGACCGTCGAAGGCCGCGCGCAGTTGTGCGCTGGTGACCCCGAGCTTCTTCGCCAGTGCGTCCAGGCCCGCGCCGTCGCGGCGGACTCCGCGGGGACCGCGCCCCGGTGCCGTCGCGGCGCTGGTCGAGCGCGCGCTTTTTGCGGTCGCCGTCCCGCCGGCCTCGCTTCCCAGCGCGTAGGCGGTGGAGGCCAGGGCGGCGGCGCCCGTCAGGGCGATGCCGAGGGTCTTCGCGTGTCTGGTCATGTCGCCTTCCCGGTGGTGTGCGGCTTGTCGATACGGCCCAGAATGGCGAACGCCCGTGTGAGCATCGTAAGAATGAGGGGCGGCTAGGCCTGGCGATCCAGGCCGGCGACTTCGGGCGCCTCCTGGATTTCGAGCGGGGCTCCGAAGCCGACCCGGAGCAGGGCTCCGCCGCCGGGCGCGTTGAGGGCTTGGGCAAAGCCGCCGTGTGCCTCAGCGGCCTGGCGCACGATCGCCAGGCCCAGCCCCGAGCCGGCCATCGACCGCGCCCGCTCGGAGCGGTAGAAACGCTCGAAGACGTGAGGCAGGTCGCGCTCGTCGAAGCCGGGGCCGTGGTCGCGGACGGTGAGGACCCCGCCCTGCAGCCCGACCTCGACCACCCCGCCCGGCGGGCTCCACCGGCTGGCGTTGTCGAGCAGGTTGGACACTGCCCGGCTGATGCGCTCGGGATCTCCGTTGACGAGCGTCGGCTCGAGCTCGAGGTCGAAGGAGACGTCGAGTGCGGCACGCCGACCTGCTCGATCGACGAGCGCTCCGACGACGAGGTCGAGACGGACGTCGTCGGCGCCCTCGTCGATCTTGGCGCTCCGCGCCAGCTCCACCACGTCGCCCACCAGGCCGGTGAGCTCGTCGAGCTCCTCGACGATGTCGGCGCGCAGGCCGGCGCGCTCCTCGGGCGGGAGGCGGTCTGCGTCCTGGAGGGTCTGGATGTTGGCTCGCAGGCTCGCGATCGGGGTGCGCAGCTCGTGGCTCGCGTCGGCGACGAGCTGACGCTGGGCCTCGACGGAGCGCTCGAGGGCATCGAGGGTGGTGTTGAAGCTCTGGGCGAGGCGGGCGAGCTCGTCACGGCCCGAGACGTCCATCCGCTTCGCGGAGAGAGAGCCTCCAGGGCTCGCCGCCAACGCCTCGGTGCGCCGGGTGAAGCGACCGATCGGCGCCAGGGCCGTCCGCGCGACGAGCGCTCCGAGCAGCGCTGCGATGGCGACTCCGACGATCGTCATGACGATGAGCGCGAGCAGGACCCGATCGAGGACGCGGTCGACCTCGTCGAGGGGACGGGCGACCTGGACGGCCCCGCGGTCGCCGGCGCCGACCGTCAGCACGCGCAGATGGGCGCCCTGGACCTCGAGGTCTGAGAGCGACTCCCCCTCGCCCGCGCGGGCGATCGCTCGTGCGCGCGGCGTCGCCGAAGCCTCGACCTCTCCCCGGGCGGGCGGCGAACGCTGCCGGTCGGGAGGATGAGCTGGAGGTAGCCCTCTGCGCCTCCGAACCGCGGGCCGCCCCCCGGCGGTGGGCCCGGCGGCGGCGGGCCTGGCGGCGGACCGGGCGCGGGATCGCCGGGGACGGAGCCGCCGCCTCCTTCGCCGGCCGGGCCCGGCCGGCCCTCACCGGGTGGAGGTCCGCCGGGCCCGGGCCGGGCCGGCCGTCCTGGGTCGCCGCCCGGCGGCCCCGGACGCGCGACTGGCGCGGCGCGCGCGCGGAGCGCGTCGTCGACCTCGCCCCGAAGCTGTGAGCGCACTCCCACGTAGACGAAGACCGCGGCGCCGACGACCGCGACCGCCACGGCGACCCCGGCTGCCGCGGCGATGCGGGTGCGCAGGCTCACGGCTCGCGCAGGGCGTAGCCGACGCCCCGCACCGTGTGGATGAGCCTCCCCGCGCCCACCTCGTCGAGCTTGCGGCGCAGGTAGCCGACGTACACGCGCAGCGCGTTGGACGTCGGCCCGAAGTCATAGCCCCACACGCGGTCGTAGATCAGGCTGTGCGAGAGCACCCGACGGGGATTGAGCATCATGAGCTCGAGCAGCGCGAACTCCGTCCGCGTCAGCTCGACGAACTGCTCGCCGACCGCGACGCCGTGGCGCCCGCCATCGAGTCGCAGCTGCGCGAAGACGAGGCCTTCGGGCTGCGCCTCCGCACCGTTTCGCCGCAGCAGCGCGCGGAGGCGCGCCTTGAGCTCTCCGACGTCGAAGGGCTTGACGAGGTAGTCATCAGCGCCCGCATCCAGGCTCGATCCGGTCGGCCACCGCGTCGCGGGCGGTCAGCATGAGGATCGGAACGCGGTCGCCGCCGTGGCGCAGGCGTCGGCAGACCTCCAGCCCGTCGACGTCGGGCATGCCAAGGTCGAGCACGACCGCCTCCGGCGCCGTCTCGGCAGCCAGCTCGAGGCCCCGCTCGCCCGCGTCGGCGCAGAGGACGTCATAGCCGCCAAGAGTCAGCGCTCGGCGCAACGCATTGCGAAGCGAGCGATCGTCGTCGACGATGAGGACTCGCACGTGGTCATTGTGACGCCGTGGACCGCTTCGGGCGTACGATTCCTACCTGGGCCTTACGCGCCAGGCGCAGGCGACCTGTATTCGTCGTGTAGCTCGCGCGAAGCCGGGCAAGGGGCGGATAGAGTCTCGTCGACGCGTCCAACGCCGACCATCCGAACCATGGACATCCGACGGACCGACCTCCTCAGAGCCTCGCCGCCGATGTTCCGCTCGCGGTGGCTCGACCGGCTCTCGCGTGTGCATCCCGCGGTGCCGGTGCTCATCTTCGTCCCGGCGATCCTGGCTCTCTTCGTCTACTCGGGACGGCGGATGGACGACCTCCACGTCGCCGGCCTCGCACTCGCCGGCTACCTGCTGTGGACGCTGACCGAGTACTGGATGCACCGGATCGTCTTTCACTTCGAGCCCGATGACGGCATCGGCGCGCGCCTGCACTGGATCGTCCACGGGGTGCACCACGACCATCCCAACGACCCCCGGCGCTTGGTCATGCCACCGTCGGTAAGCGTCCCGCTAGCGCTGGCCTTCTATGCTGCATTCGTCGTCGTTATGGGCTTGCCCGCCGCGCCTGCGCTGGGCGCCGGCTTCCTGGCCGGCTACCTCGCATACGACATGACTCATTACCACGTCCATCACCACCGGCCGAGGACGCGGGTCGGTCGCCGCCTGCGTGCGTCTCACATGCGCCACCACTTCCAGGACGACACGTGCGGCTTCGGCGTCAGCGCGCCGTACTGGGACCGGGTGTTCGGGACTGCGCCTCCACGCCGCATGAAGGAGCGGTCGCGCGCAGGCCTCTGAGGCCGAACCGCGATCTACGCCGAATGGCTGACGACTCGGCGGCAAGCAGCGCCGCGGGCAGACTGGACGGGCTGGGCGGGCCGGGGTCCTCGCCCTGTCCGCCGTGCCGGGGCACGGGTACGGTCATCTCGAACCTCGGAGGGTCGAGGAGCGATGTGTCCTGCCCGTGGTGCGAGGGGACGGGAATCTGGCCCGGCGCCAATCACGACGCGCAGGAGGTCCCGCGAGAGCCGGGGTGATTCTGATGTTTTATCGGTCGGTCCTGCGCCGCTTGGCCCGCCTCCGCAGCGTCCTCGACCAAACCACTGCCGTGTGCGCCGCTGAGCGCTTCGGCCGCGTCTCCTCGGCCAACCGACGGTCTTCTGGGCCCTGTGTGCCAGTCACTCCCTCGGTTGGGCTTCCTCGATCACCAGGAGCCCGATTCTGCGGCCCTGCGGCCCTTCGCGCGCGCCCGCCGACACCGCAGCACTTTGGCGGAGGCGAACCGCGAAGGACCCGGCTCGCTCGGCGATGAACGAGAAGCGGGCCGGCGACTGCGGCCCGACCGGCTCGATGCGGTCGTAGCCGTCAAGCGTCACCGTGCCGACTGCGCTCGAGAGGATCGCCAGCTTGACGACGTCACCAGCACGCGCCCGAACGGTGGGAGGCGTCGGCGAGGCGGCGGCGATGCTCCTGGAGACCATCCGGCTGGGGGGCAGGCCGGCGGTCGATGGCGTCGTCGGCCGCGTCGCCGTTCGCTCATCTCGACCACCGGACTCCAGGGACGCACCCACCACGAGCGCCGCGAGGAGCACGCTGAGCACGACGAGCGTCCGGCGACTGGGCATCTGAGCAGGCTAGCGGTGCAACACACGTCCAGATCTGGCCCCCAGCGAGGCTTCGGGCCTCAAGCCAGCGGGTGCAACGGACGATAGCCGTGTTGCCAGAGCCGAGGTGCCAAGGGCAAACCGCTCGTGAGGGCGGGACGCAAAGCCAGGGACCTCCGCTCGCCGGCCGAACAGGCCGTCGGGAGGAGGAAGCCGGGTTGCCACCGGGGGGGGCGCGCTGCGACCCACGGTTAAGGAAGACCGAGGGTCTGGCGCAATAGGCCCAATGTATCCACACAAGGAGGATTCACCCCATGCTTTACAGGCTGCGCAATCGCGCCGCGGACGAGTCCGGCTTCACGCTCATCGAGCTGTTGGTCGTCGTCCTGATCATCGGCATCCTTGCCGCGATCGCCATCCCGTCGTTCCTCTCTCAGCGTCAGAAGGCTCAGGACGCCGAGGCCAAGACCGACGCTCGGACCGCACAGACGGCGGAGGAGACGTACTTCACCAACGAGAACACCTACACGTCTTCGATCGCTGACTTGCAGAACGTCGAGAAGACCCTCACCGGGTCGACCCTGCAAACGCCGACCGGCAGCGCGACCACATTCTCCGTGCCCGCCAAGTCAAAGTCGGGCACGACGTTCACCATAGGCCGCGCCGCTGACGGCAAGGTCACACGGTCCTGCGACAAGCCGGGCGACGGCGCCTGCAACAAGGCCAGCAGCTGGTAGTCCATAGCCACGCCGACACCTGCGACACGACTGGCGGGCCCTCGGGCCCGCCAGTCGCACGTTTCAGACCGGGTCGCCACCGTCGCTTCGTTCTCAAGTGCTGACAGTCAACGGACGATAAAACCGCACAATGGTCTCCTGTCTTCGCACCCGGCTAGCCGAGCAGTCGGGCTTCACCCTCATCGAGCTCCTCGTCGTGGGCCTGATCATCGGCATCCTCGCCGCGATCGCGCTGCCCTCCTTCTTCAGCCAGAAGACCAAGGCCCAGGACGCCGAGGCCAAGACCGACGCCCGCACGGCGGCGACGGCGGCCGAGACCTACTACCTCGACAGCGACACCTACGACGTCGACATCGCGAGCCTGCAAGCGATCGAGAAGTCGCACCGGCTCCACCCTCACCTCGGTGACCGGCAACAGCCAGAAGCTCATCGTCGAGGTACCTCGAAGTCGGGCGACGTTTTCACGTTCATCCACCGGCGCAACGGCAACGACGTGCGCACGTGCAGCCCGAAGGGCGCCGGCGCCTGCCCGAGCGACGGCAGCTGGTAGGCGGCGCCGATCGGCCGGAAGGCTGACGGCTGACGCGGCTTGAGTCGCGAGGTTCTGGTGCCGATGCAAGCTCCGTGAGCGAGCGACTCCGCCGCATCCTCCTTCCCGCCGCGATCGCCGCGCTCGGGCTCGCAGCTCTTGCCTGGCTCGGACTCTACGGGTTCGCCTGGAACGACTACGACGACGAGGCCCGCCTCGCGATCGACGCGCTCGTCCGTGGAGACTTCAAGGCCTTCGCGGCTCTAAGCCCTGCTTACGGAGGCTCGCTTCTAATGCGCGCTCCCTTCGCGCTCGCTGCCTCTCGACTGGGAGGAGGGGACCTCGCGGTCTACCGCACGCTCGCCGTCCCTTGCCTTGCGGCCGTAGGGGCGCTGGCAGTCGTCGTCGCGGTGCGCATGCGCCTTGCCGGCAAGCCGGCGATCGCCTGGGTCACAGCGATCGGCCTGATCGTCGCGAACCCGATCGAGCTGCGCGCCCTGGAGATCGGCCACCCTGAGGAGCTCCTTGTCGGCGCCCTGTGCGTCGGCGCCGCCCTCGCCGCGGTCGCGCGGCGGCCGATGCTGGCAGCCGTGCTCGCAGGCCTCGCCGTTGCCGGCAAGCCGTGGGCGGTGCTTGTGGTTCCCGCGGTGGTGGCGCTGGCCGACGGCAGGCGCTTGCGCACCCTGCTGGTGACAGGCGCGGTCGCGGCGATCGTGACGGCGCCGCTCGCGGCGCTCGACCACGAGCGCTTCGTTCAGTCCAGTCAGGCCGCGACGCAGACGAGCCAGATCTTCCAGCCCTGGCAGGCGTGGTGGTTCGCCGGGCGCCACGGCGAGGTGGTCCGCGGGATCGACGGCCAAGTCAAGCCCGGTTATCGGGCTGCCCCCGGGTGGCTCTCCCGGCTCACTCGCCCGCTGGTCATCCTCGCCGCGATCGCCCTCACCCTCGTGTGGTGGCGCCGGTCTCGAGACCGCCGGCTCGACGCGCTGCTGCTGCTCGCGCTGGTCTTCCTCGTGCGCTGCCTGCTCGACCCGTGGAACAACGTCTACTACGCGGTCCCGTTCCTCCTCTGCATGACGGCGTGGGAGGGGCTCGCCCGCCGGGGGCCGCCCGTGATCTCGCTGATGGCGACGGTGCTGATGTGGGTCACTTTTCAGGAGCTTCCCGACGTCGTCAGCCCCGACCTCCAGTCACTTTCCTACCTGGTCTGGAGCGTTCCGCTCGCCGCCTGGCTCGCCGTGCGCGTCGTTGGCCCCGGGGAGATCGGCCCGGCATCCATCCGTGCACGGAGAATTCGTCCCTCCAGAGGAACGGCGCCGACACGCGGCGCATGACGTGCGTCGCCCCGCTGAGCGCCCTCGCCGGCGAGCCGGACGGTGAGGTAGCGTGACGCGCCGTGCTCCTCGTCGCTCTGCGTCGCGAGACCTCGTCGAGCACCTCGCCGCCGCGGCGGGGGCGGCTTTTTCATGCTCGCCGCGCTTGCCCACCAGCGCGGCATGGGATCGGCGACGTCAATCTGGCGGCCTGCTCGGACTCTACCTTGGGCGTGAGTGAGATGGGGCCGGCGCTGCTCGCGGCCCTGCTGATCGGAAGCATCGTCGTCATAGCGAGGCCTACGCGCGGGGCGCAAGATCGCGGTGCCCTTTGGCCCTTCTCGCGCTCGGCGGCGTGGTAGGCCTCGAGGCCGGCGACACGATCCGTCGGTTGGTAGCTCGAAGCCTCCGCGTAGCGAGGCACCTGGACAGAAGAACGCCCGCCACGAGAGGACTCAAAGGCGCGCGGCCATTCGTCCCGATAACCAGGGCGTCGGCGGAACAGCCTCCTCGGCGCCCAGCGGCGGCGAGGGGACCTGCCCAAGAGCCATCGGTCGCAGCGCGGCAGGCAGGGGAGATTTGACTACTGACTCTGCGGCAGCTCGCGGATGCTGTTCGGCGCGAGCGCGACGCCTCCGCCGGCCACGGGGAACGAGACGATCGCGTTGGGGTCGAAGCTGATGTTGAGGCCGCTCGACCCGGCGCTGACTCCGCCGCTGCCCTCGACCTGGATGGCACCCTGGACGTAAGCCGTGCCCGAGAGCATGACGAGGTTGCCGGCGTTCTGCGGCGACGGGAGGTTGTTGGCCATGTAGATCAGGCCATAGTAGGAGAAGTTTCCGCCGAGGCTGAGAGTCCCCTGGTTGACCACGAGAACTCCGGGTGAGGCGGCGGAGTTCGCCGCGCCGCCGTTGTAGCTGCAACTCGCTCCTTCGACGAACACCAGCGAGCCGGTCAGGGCGCTGACGCCGGGGCAGGTTCCATTGTAGTAGGAGCCGGCCTGCTTGGCGTAGGCGCGCATGTTGTCGAGTGTGCTCGTGTCGAAGACCGGGCTCGTATATCCGGTCTGGTAATTGTTCGGAGCGACTTGCTCCGCGCGATAGCCGAGGCAGGGGTCCGTGCTCGTCGGCGCGGGACCAGAAAGCGTGCAACGGACGACGATCGGAGCCGGCTCTGTCGTGTTGCACGTAGCCGCTGGCTTGTTCTTGGCCTGGCATCCCTTCTCGTCCACGACTGTCTTGCGGCCGGTGTTCGTGATCGTGAACTTGCCGGCGACTATCACGCTGCGGGGCGGTGCGACGCGCTTCTGGCTCTGCCTGACGAGGGCGATGAGCGTTCTGGCTCGACCCGCGATGGTCCCCTGGGCTCGGACCCAGACGAATCCGTTTCCATTTGAGTCCCAGGTGCACGGAAGCATGCCGTTGCATGCGGTCGAGTCCAGCGTCGATTTCGTGTAGTAGGTGCTCGTCGTGCCGAGGTCGTCGCGGACGGTCACCGTCCAGCTCGCTCCGAAGGCGAAGTCGGTGCCGGCGAAGCTCTGGGTCAGCGCCGTTGTGCTCGGGCAGCCGCTCAGCGTCGACCCGTTGGCGCACGACGATGGGTAGGCGGAAGATGCCATGCCCGGCCAGCGGTTGGAGACCAGCAACGCCTGGTTGTTCAGGACGGCCTCGGTGAGGTTGAAGGCGGTCTCCCTGATTCGCTCGTCACCCGACTTTCGCTGAGTCACGTCAGCGAACCTCATCACGCCGAGCCCGAGCGAGAGGATGACGGTCACTATGACGAGCGCCACGACGAGCGCCGAGCCGTTCTCCTGCGCGTACCACTTCATGGCTGGACCATGACCGACGTGGTCGCCGTGTCGGTCAGCCCTCCCCCGTCCGTGACGGTGAGGGTGAAGGTTCGGCTGCCGCTGGAAGGCGCTACGTAGTCGACGACCGGTCCGGTCTGGGAAAGCGTCGTCGAGCCGTCCTGCCAGCTGTAGGTCAAGGGGTTGCCCTCCGGGTCGCCCGAGGCCGAGCCGTTGAGGGTGACGTGCCCACCCGAGGAGGAAACGGCGGTGAACGCCGCCTTCGGCGACCGGTTCTGGTTGCGCAGGAACACGCCGCTTCGGAGCAGGATCTCCTTGGGCAGCTCAGCCGGGTCGTCGTCGACGTAGAGCGCGACCGACAGCGAGGTGATCAGTCCACCGCTCTCGCTGCCGTAGGTGAAGGGCGTGCGCGAGCCGTTCACGATGCTCTGGGCGACCATCCCGCCGCTCCAGGTCGGGTCGGGGCAGGCGATGCCCGGCGTGACCGCCCCGGCCTTCGTCTGGCGGTAGAGCGCGTTGCCCGAGGCGGCCAGGCAGTAGCGGACCGTCTGTACCCCGTAGGTATTGCCGGAGGCGGGTCCTCCGGAGGGATCCACGGCCTTGAAGGCGAGATCGGACGGCTGGGCGAGCAGGACCGCCGACGAGGACGGGTTGCTCGAGGTCTGGTAGGCGGTCGCGTTGCGCATCTCGCGCGTAAGGCGGTCCACGGCCGTGCGCGCGCCGTTCACGCTGTCGGCGTAGCGCTGGTGAGTGCTCGTCGTGCGCGCGAAGACCTCTAGGGCCTTGAACGCCGCGCCCAGGACGACGAGCATGAGCGTCATCGCGACCAGGAGCTCGACGAGCGTGAAGCCCGCGTGGTCCACTGCCCGTCTCATCCGCTCTTCGCCGCCGTGAAGGACGATTCGCGCAGGTTGGTGTCCACCGCGGTCACCCAGTAGGTGTGCGTCGTGGCGCCCGTGGCGGTGTCCGTATAGCTGCAGCTGGTTCCGCTGCAGAGCTGCTGGAGGCGGTCACGGTCGTAGCGATCGAGATAGGTGGGGGTGCCTCCCGTTCCGTCCTTGCGGTAGACGCGGAAGCTGTCGATGGTGTCTCCCGAATCGGGATCGAGCGGCGTCGAGGGCAGGGTCCAGGACAGGGTCACGTTGGCGCCCGGCGTCAGGGCAAAGCTGACGGGAGCTTTCGGTGGCTTGTTGCCGGTGTTCACTCCAGCGATGGTGTAGGACACCGCGCCCTCGCGAAGGTTGCCGCTGGGGTCGCGATCGACCGCGTAGACGGAGTAGTAGTACGCGGAGCTCGAATAGTCCGGCGGAGAGGGATCCGTGCACTGATCGCCGGCATCGACCGGGATCACCTGCCCGCTGGACACGCTCGCCGGGCAGACCGGGGTCTTGTTCGCCAGGCTCGTGCCCTTGTAAACGCGGTAGCCGACGATGTCCCCCTCCGGATTGTCCTGCCATTCCGTGTCGATGGGGATGCGGGGGGTCCCGGTCTTGTCGCGCTCCGTGGCGTTGAACGCGGGGGGGGCAATCGCGGCGCAGCGATTGACGGAGACCGGCATAGAGGCGTCTGCGCCCGCCAGACCGGTGGCGCTCTGAACCCTCGCACCCACCTGGTGGATGCCGTCGTAGGTGTAAGTACCCGCCATGCACAGCCCATTGTTGGGGCTGCCTGAGGTGGAGTCCTTCACCAGCGCTCCGAGGCCCCACGTGAACGACCAGGCTGCTCCGGATCCGGAGCAGGTCGACGTCGTCGGTGGGCACGTGCCCTTCGGGCTGCCGTCCACGAGCCAGGTCATCGAGGCCGGGCTGTTGCCGGCCGTGACGGAGAACGCGGCCGAGGTCGTGGTCTGACTCGTGATCGCCGGGCAACCGGTCGTGCAGGAGAGCGGGCTCGTCATGGTCAGGGTCTTGACGAAGGGCAAGGCCCCGGAGCCGTTCAGCGGCACGTCGACCACCTGCTTGACGCTTCCGTTCCCGGCGGCCGAGGTCCACGCCACCTGCACGCTCACCTGCTGATAGTCCGCCGGGACCGTATCTGGCGGCGAGGTCGGCGACTGGCTGGAGCAGAACGTGTATGGCGACCCGCTCGTCGATCCGAGCCCGTCGCCCGGGTCGTCGACAGCGCACACGGTCGGGGTGATCGTGTAGGTCTGCCCCTGGCGTTGAACGGTCCAGCTCGATGGGTCTGGTACCACTTCGGGGAGGTCGGGAGCGGCGCTCTTCAGGGTCGCCAGGAGCGTGCTCTGGGTCAGCTGGCCGCCGGGCACGGCGCGCGCCGCCTCGACGACACGCCGGGCTACGTTCGTCGCGCCGGTCCGCGCGTTCGCGTTGGACGTCCCGCGGTTGGCGACGCTGATCGTCTCCATCGTGCCGAGGATCCCGACGACGACGAGAAAAGCGGCGACCAACACCTCGACGAGAGTGAAGCCGGCTTCGGAGCGCGAGCCCGCAGCGGCAGATTGGCGTACCGGTGCTCGCGGGGGGACGTCATGGGCTCTCGGCGACGAAAGGTTCTCGTCGCGGTGCCGACTGGCGCGCGAGACCCTGTCAGAAGTCGGAATCGTGATAGTCGCAGACATGGCGCGTAGGACCCCACTTCGGGTTCTCATGACATGACCGTCGGCGCCATCGGCACTTTGCGTGAGCCTCGTGGCCGTACGTAGGACGTGAGTCCAGGAGTCGTGTGGCGCGAGGGGGACCGGTCTCCGGCCCGCTGAGTTCCCCGCTGCGAAGCAGGATCTCCTTGGGCAGCTCTACCCGATCGTCATCCACGTAGAGCGCGACCGATAGGGAGGTGATCGGTCCAGCTTCCAGCCGCACCGCCGTCCTGTCAACCGGCGGGTCAACGGGATGGTCGCCGCTCCGCCTACCTACGGTTCTCGTCGGAGGTCTCAGGATCGAAGGTGTGCCCAAGACGCGAGGAGAGAGCGACAAGGCGCAGATCGGTGGTCCACAGGCTCGCGCCGGGGGTGAGCTTGGTCGCAGCGAGAAGCTGCGCATCGACGTAGCCGATGCCGACTTCGTACAGCTCGTGGCGCTCGATCAGGATCAGGACCTCGGCTGGCGTTGCCACTGTCGCCTGCGGAAGGCTGGCAAGCAGCCCGATGACCTCTTCACGCGGCCCGAGGTGGCCGAGCGCGAGCTCTCCAACCACCCAGGGATGCCCCAAGACGAGGCCAAGCTCGAGCAAGCGCGCGAGCGCCGCGCTTCCCGCCCTGAGGTGGTCTATCCAGACCGACGTGTGGACGAGGATCACCGAGGTTCGCGGCGACGGCTGGGGGCCTCGGTGAGCGCCGGCTCGCTACCTCCCAGTCTGGCCAGGCGGTGGGCGCTTTTTCCAGCCTCGAAACGGGAAGCCGCGCCGGTGCTGGTGAGACGAGGTCTCGTCTCGGCGATCCCGGCCGGACCGTGAAGTAGCGTCCCGCGGCGTGCTGCTCGCGCTCGCCGCCGCCGCGGGGCTCGCTGGCCTGCTCGTCGGCTCCTTCCTCAACGTCGTGATCCACCGCCTGCCCCGGGGCGAGTCGCTTGTCACACCGCGCTCGCGGTGCCCATCTTGCGCGACGCCGCTGCGCGCGCGCGACAACGTGCCGGTGCTCTCGTGGCTCGCCCTGCGGGGGCGGTGCCACGCGTGCGGTGCGTCGATCTCGCGGCGCTATCCGCTGGTGGAGGCGCTCACCGCCGCGCTCTACATCGCGGTGGTGCTCGTCGAGGGCGCCGACCGCGACGTATGGCTCGGGCTCGCGCTGGTCACGGTGCTCATTCCCGCTGCCTTCATCGACCTCGACCACCGGATCATCCCCAACCTGATCGTCGGCCCGGGGGCGGTCCTCGGGATCGCTCTCGTCGTCGCCCTGAGCCCCGACGACGTCGTCGAGCACCTCGTGGCCGGCGCGGTCGCCGGGGGGTTCTTTCTGCTCGCCGCGCTCGCCTACCCGCGCGGAATGGGAATGGGCGACGTCAAGCTGGCCGCCCTGCTCGGTCTCTACCTCGGGCGGGCCGTCGGGCCGGCGCTGCTGGTGGCCCTGTTGACCGGGAGCGTCGTCGGGGTCGCGATCATCGTCCGCCGAGGTGCGCGCGAGGGCCGCAAGACCGCAGTGCCCTTCGGCCCCTTCTTGGCGCTGGGCGGCGTGGTCGGCTTCCTGGCCGGCGACGAGGTCGTCGACTGGTACCTCGACACGTTCGTGTAGCGGCCACTGGACATTTCGCTGTCCGAGCGGCGTGCCGTGCCCGGGCCGCTGGGCGGCGGTAGTCAATGCCCAAGGCGTCCCAGCTGCACCGCGGTCATGTAGAGAAGTAGAGGGCAGACCCCTCGAATCCAAGGCTTTGGTTGTGGGTCTCGGACCAGCGCTACGTCGCGATCCGCCGTCGGCGCCTGGCAGCGTCGCCGACGCGTTCGCTGCGCCTCACGGCCAGTTCAGCTTGAGGGCGCGGGCTGCGGTGCTGAGCTTGATGGCGAGTCGATGTGGGTCGGTCGGGAGGGCCTGGGAGCCGTGCTCTCGGAAGAAGGCTGCGGCGGGCTTGTCGATCGCGTCGACGACGATGACCCGGCCGCCGGCGGTGCGGGCGGCGGCGATGACCGTCGTGAGCGCGTGTACGAGCAGTTCGCTGCCGAGGCCCTGGCCGTGCAGGAGTTCGTCGAGGGCCCTTGCTCCCTCCACGGTGATCGTCGTGCCCAGGCTCGCCGGGTGCGCGCCTCACCGGCGCACAGCAGGCCCGCAGGCCCAGTGCGCGGATGCACGTCGGTTGGCGCCGGCCACATGGGTTACCCCGGGGCGACCACTTCGATCGGGCAGGTGGGGCCGGTTGCGGCGGCGAGTCGCCCATCGGTCGTCACGAAAATCGCACCCAGCGCCTCGGCGAGCGCCACGTACATCGCGTCCCAGCCGCGTACCGTGTCGCGCATCTCCCACGCCCGGCCGAGCAGGAGCCGGTGACCGAAACGCTCGCCGAGCCAGGCATCGAGGTCCTCGACCGCTTGCGCGGCTTCGGTGCGATCAAGAGCATCTCGGATTGGACTGACTCGGGTGGCCCGGTCCAGTGCGACCCCCTGGACGGATAGGCATCGGCCCTCTTGGGGGCTCAAGGGCCCGCACCATTAGACCGATGACCAAGCCGTCGGCGGAACAGCCCAGCAAGGACCCGCACAGCGTCGAGCCGCCGGCCCTCCACTACATGGCAAGACGAGCTACATCACGACGGGCAGTCGTCGGACTCGAGATCGAGCCCAGCTACGTGGCTGCGGCTGAGGTCCGGGCCGGCTCGATGGCCGTCGAGCGCGCCGCTACCGCGACGCTCGGCCCCGGCATCGTCCGTGACGGCGAGGTCGTCGATGTCGAGGCGCTCGCCGACGCTCTGAAGAGCTTCTTTCGCGAGGCCAAGCTCCCTCGCCACATCCGGCTCGGGGTGGCCAACCAGCGCATCGTCGTGCGCACGATCGACCTCCCGCCGCTGGAGGGCAAGGAGCTCGCGGCGGCCGTGCGCTTCCAGGCCGACGAGCTGCTTCCCATGCCGATTGACCAGGCGGTGCTTGACTTTCAGGTCATGGGCCCCGTCGCGAGCCCCGAGGGGCCGCGGACCCGGGTCGTGCTCGTCGCCGCCCGGCGCGACATGATCGATCGGATGGTCATAGCGGCCAAGCGCGCGGGCCTGCGCCCGGTCGGCATCGACCTCTCCGCCTTCGCCATGATCCGCGCACTGGCCACCGACGACTCGGCGACCCTGTACATCAACGTCGGCGGGCTTACCAACATCGCCGTCGCCCAGGGGACGACGTGCCTGTTCACCCGCGTGGTCGCCGGCGGCTTCGAAGGGATGGCGGGGGACCTTTCCGAGCGCTGCGGGCTGACGCTCGAGCACGCGCGTGAGTGGCTGACCTACGTAGGCCTCGAGAGGCCGACCGACGACGTCGACGGCGACGAGACGATCGTTCGCGAGACGCGCAACGTGCTCGCCGACGGCGCCCGCCGAGTCGCCGACGAGGCCCGCAACTCGCTGGACTATTACCGCGCGCAGAACGAGGTGCTCGACGTCCAGCGCGCCGTGCTGACCGGTCCCGCCCTAGCCGTCGAGGGCTTCGCCGCCGAGCTGGAGGCCAATGTCGGCCTCGAGGTCGTTCCGGGCGTCGTAGAGGAGGCGCGCCCCGGCGCGCTCGACGGTGTGGAGCCCGAGCGCGTGGCCGTGGCAGCCGGCCTCGCCGTGGAGGAGCAGACGCGATGAAGGCCGTCAACCTCGTCCCGGTCGAGTCGCGCCGCGGCGGTGACCGCTCCGGCGGTGCGGTCTACATTCTCCTCGGCGCGATGACGGCCCTCGTCCTCGTCGCGACCGTCTGGGTACTGCTCAACAACAAGGTCTCCGACGGCAGCGCCCGCGTGGAGCAGCTGCGCGTCGAGACCGCGGCGGCCCAGCAGGAGGCCACCGCCCTGGCGCCGTTTCGCAGCTTCGCGGCGATGCGCGAGAAGCGCGTTGCGACCGTCCGCTCGCTGGCCCAGAGCCGCTTCGATTGGGGACCGGTCATGCGCAAGCTGGCTCTCGTCCTGCCGCGTGACGTGTCGCTGAGCTCGATGCTCGGGACCGTTGCCCCCGGGGTCAACGTGGGCTCGGAGGGCGGATCGGATTCCAGCAGCCTGCGCGGGCTGCTCGCCGTGCCGGCGGTGGAGCTGTCGGGCTGCGCGAGCAGCCAGGCGCAGGTCGCGCGCACCATGACCCGCCTGCGGCTCATCGACGGAGTCACCCGGGTGAGCCTGGGCTCCACCGAGAAGAACGAGTCCTATGCGGCGCCGGCCAACGTACCGGACGAAGGCAGCAGCACCGGGGCCGCCGCCGGGGCCGGCGACTGCCGCCGGACCGCCAAGATGCCGAAGTTCTCGATCGTCGTCTTCTTCGAGCCCGGGGCAGACGCGACGGCCGGGCAGCCGGGCGCCACCGGCGCGACGCCGAGCGCGCCGGGCTCAGGAGCATCACCCACCCCGTCCACCGGCTCGTCGACGCCGCCGCCCGCCGGCGGGGGAGCAGCGCCGCGATGACCAAGCGCGATCGCATCGTGCTCATCACCGTGCTCGTCGTCGGCGGGATGGCGGGCTTCTTCTTCTTCGCGCTCAAGCCGAAGCGCGCGGAGCTCGCCAAGCTCGACACCGACATCGCCGCCCAGCAGCAGCAGCTCGACGAGGCGCGGGCCTCGGCGGCGTCGAGCCGCGCCGCGCGCGGGCGCTTCGCGGGTGACTACGCGACCGTGGCGCGCCTGGGCAAGGCAATTCCGGTCGACGACGACGTTCCCTCGCTCGTCTACCAGCTCGACACGGCCGCCAAGCGCACCGGGGTCGACTTCCAGACGATGAAGCTCGCCGAGGGAGGGGGGACGCCCGCGCCGCCCGCCCCGCCGCCCAGCTCGACTCCGCCGTCGGGCTCCTCGGGCTCGACTCCGCCCTCGAGCGGCACGACCCCGCCCACGAGCGGGACGACTCCTCCGGCGAGCGGGACGACCCCTCCGGCGAGCGGCACGACCCCGCCCTCGGGCGGAACGACCCCTCCGGCGAGCGGCGGCGCGACGCCCGCCTCCTCCTCCGGGGCGCCACCCACCGCGGCGACCGCGGCCGTGCTGCCGCCGGGCGCGACGGTCGGCAGCGCCGGCCTGCCCACGCTGCCCTTTTCCTTCACCTTCACTGGCAGCTTCTTCGACCTCGCCGATTTCCTGCGCAAGCTCGATCGCTACGTCCTCCCGAAGGGGTCGGGCGTCGACGTCAACGGGCGCCTGCTCACCGTGGACGGGATCGCTCTCTCCGTCGGCCAGGAGGGCTTCCCGACCATCAAGGCATCGGTGGCCGCGACCGCCTACCTCGTCCCCGAGGACCAGGGGACCGTCGGGGGCGCGACCCCGCAGGGGCCGCCCGGCGGTCAGACGGCGCCGCCGTCCTCGGGCAACGGCACCGCCGCGCTCAAGCCGCTCACCGCCACCTCCGTCCCCTCTCTGGGGTCCTGAACGGCTCAATATGCCCCTCCTTCGCAACATCGTCCACGACCTCGTCGAGAAGCGGCTGTGGCCGGTGGCCATCCTGCTGGCTGCCGCGCTCTTCGCGGTACCGACGGTGCTCAAGAGCGACCCCGAGGCGGCAAGCGCTCCGGCGACCAGCCCGTCGGCTGGGGCGCCCGCGGGCACGGCCGATGTCCTCGAGGCGATGGCGCTGACCAAGCCCGAGCGGACGCGGCTGCGCCTGGGCCGCGGACGGCGCAACCCCTTCCAGGAGCCCGGGAGCGCGTCGAAGGCCTCCACGTCGAGCAGCGATCCCAGCAAGACCCCCAAGCCGCTCTCGAACCTCCCGCCGCTCACCGACACGCCGACGGACTCGACCTCCCCGCAGAGCGACATCCCGTTGGTGGACTCGGTTCCCACGACTCCCACGACTCCCACGACTCCCACGACTCCCGAGGACCAGGAGCAGCCCGCCGGCGTGCCGACGTGGACGCTGGACGTCTCCTTCGGGCCCGTGGAGGAGCTCGCAGACCTCACCGCGATCCGTCCCGGTATGGGCATCCCGTCCAACGACGAGCCGCTGCTGATCTTCGTCGGCTCGACCGATGGCAAGACGGCGACCTTCCTGCCCTCCTCCGACGCCGTGCCCCAGGGCGACGGGACCT
>JAABUR0100004074.1_pt1 | contig 19868 bp, 22 predicted proteins | sample 5560091 | NCBI WGS metagenome assembly JAABUR01 (sample SAMN10711879, study PRJNA513375) | rock metagenome | isolation source: Antarctica rocks | place: Antarctica: Victoria Land, University Valley sud
CGAGGACGGCGACGGCCGAGTTGGTGGTGCCGAGGTCGATTCCGACCGCACGTGCCATGGTGATCTCCTGTTGTGTGCTGCTGGGCTGGGGGTTGTGCTCGGTATGCCGGGCGGCCGGCTGCTTGGGACAGCTGGCCTGCCAAAGTTGAGGCTTCAACGCTCAATCTGCTCCAACATGGCCGCGGTTGTCAAAACGACGCCGGGCAAAGTTGCGTACATCAGACTCAACTCTGGTTCGCCGAACGGTGTTCCCGATCGTTCCGGGAAAATTCGGAGAGCCGTTGTCGTGGGTGTAGGTTCCTGTGGAACTTGTCGGATTCCTGATTTCTTGTCAGGCGGGGGATCCTGAACGGGTGGACCCGAGCGGGCTTCGGTCGACGGAGCTGCGGTACTGCAGGGCTGAGGGCGACGAGGTGGTGACCACCGTTGCCGAGGTGGACGTCGCTGCTTTGGCCGAGGGTCTCCCCGTCCGGGAGTTCTCGTGGCACCGGCGGCAGGGCAACTACCCGGGCTGGTTGTGGACGGCTACAACGGGCTCGCTGGTGGGGTACGAGAGTCTGTTGGAGCGTGACCGGGTGCTGCTGGCTGACTTCGACCCGGCCGTGGTTGGGATCGTGAGCCAACCGTTTTGGATTAGTGGGCCGGACGACGCGTCTGGTGGGGCCCACCGCCGACACGTGCCGGACTACCTGCTGAGCATGCGTGACGGGTGCCACGTGGTGGTCGACGTTAAGCCGGCCGTGATGTGCGTCAAGCCGGAGGTTGCCGTCGTCCTGGTTTGGACCGGCCGCGTGTGTCGGGCCCACGGGTGGCGTTACGAGGTGTTCCACGGCGAGAACCCGGTCATGATGAGCAACCTGCGGTTCCTGGCAATGGGCCGCCGGTCAATGTTCTTGAACCCGGACGACCTCGCCGCGGTACAGGCGGTGGGCGCGGCGGGAATGACCTTGGCCGATATCGAGGCCGACGTGGACGGGGTGAACCGGCTGGATGTGCGGGCCTGCGCGTTGGCGCTGTTCTGGCGACAGTCGTGGGTAACCGATCTGAGCCGGCCGTTGTCGAGCCGGTCAGTGATCACGGCTGTTCGACGCGAGGAGGCGCCGTGTCTGGTCAGCTCTTGACGTTGGAGCCCGGGTCCCGGTTCTGGTTCGAGGGGCAGGCGTGGGAGGTCGACTGCTTCGATGGTGACCAGGCCCGTCTGCGGCATGGGTCAACGGTCCGATCGGTGTCCACCTCGGCGTTACTGGGCGCCGCGACGCCACTGGACGACCTTGGCGACAGCGGGGAGCAGGAGCTGTTGCCCACCGTGGCACTCTCGGCGCTGACCGCGCGGCAACGTCGGGAGGTCGATCGCAAGATCGCGGACCTACAGCCCCTGATGTCGCCGATCCCGGACGGGGCCAGCCGAGCCGACCAGGTCGCCGCGCACGCGGCGGCTTTGGGCCTTTCCCCGCGAACTCTCGAGCGTCGGCTCGACCGATTCGCCACCTACGGACCGGCAGGTCTGGTGGACGCACGCCTGCTGAAGGACACGAGGCGAGCCGTGGATGCCCGCTGGGACGAGGCCTGCCTGCAGGTCCTTGACGCCTACGTCCCGCAGTCCACTCCGACCCGCAAGACCGTCATCTCAAGAGTCAACGCGGCCTTCCTGGCGGCCGTCCCCGGAGGCCGGGTCCCCTCGGCCAGCGTGGCCTACCTACGGGTGAACGAACTCGCGAAGGGGCGCCGCAGCTTCGGCGATGCCAAGCAGCGACGCTCGGTGGCGGACCGCCCTGACGGCGTGCTGGGCCGGTTGCGCACCACCCGACCGGGCGAGTTCTTCGTGCTGGACTCCAACCGCCTGGACGTGTTCGCTCTGGAGCCGGTCACCCACCGATGGGTCAACACCGAGCTCACGGTTGCGATGGACATCCACGACCGCACCATCAAGGGTTTGACGCTGCGCCCGGTCGCCGCGAAGTCAGCCGATGTGGCGAGCGTGCTCTTCCAGGCGATGACCCCGCAACGCTGGGGGCACCTGCCCACCTCGGCCCGAGGCCCGTACGCCGGGATACCTGAGGCGCTCTACGTCGGGGAAACCTGCATCGCGCCGGACACCATCGTGGTCGACCACGGCCGGATCTACCTCTCGGAACACACCGCCAGCGTCTGTCGCCGCCTGGGCATCTCGATCCAACCCGCGCTGACCTACAAGCCGACCGACAAGCCGACCCTGGAACGGTTCTTCAGGACCGCCCGGCAGGCACTGCTGGACAAGCTGGCCGGCTACAAGGGCCCGGACATCGCCTCGCGGGGCAAGGACGTGCAGGACCAGGCGTTCTACTACGTCTCCGAGCTCGAGCAGATCCTGCGCGAGTGGGTCGCGCAGGTCTACCACCACACCCCCCACGGCGGGCTTGCCCTTCCGGAGTCCCCACGAGAGCTGATGACCCCCGCCCAGGCCCACGCCCGGGGGATGGCCCAGTGCGGCCGGCTGCGCCTGCCCGCCCGGGCGGACCTGTACTACGACTTCCTGCCGGTTCACTGGCGCAAGATCCACCACTACGGCGTCGAGGTGAACAGCCAGCGCTACGACGGGACGGGCCTGAACCTCTACCGCAACCACCGATCCCCCTACGGTGGAGCCCACCCCGGCTCGTGGCCGATCCTGCTCGACGTCGACGACGTGCGCTACGCCTACTTCCAGGACCCCGCCGACGGGGTCTGGCACCAGCTGGTATGGGAGCACGCGCCGTCTCTGACAGCCCCGTTCAGCCAGGACGCCGCCAACTTCACCCGCGCGCTGAGCCGGCAACGGGACCAGTTCGTCGACCCCGGCCAAGCCATGGAGGACCTCCTGGCCCGGTGGCAAGCCAACGAGGTGACCACCCGCCGTGAACGCACCCTCGCGATCCGCATCGCAGCCCAACAATCCGCGAACCCCACCGCCGTGGAGCCCGCCGGTCCCTCGCTGAGCCCGCACGAGACCGCCTCGGCACCCGTGGTCCTCGACTTCGTCCGCCACCGCAAGCCTCGAAGCGCTCAGGACCTGCCCGACGACCTTGATGACGTGTTCGCCAGGTTCTATGCCGAGCACCCGGACGCGCAGGGGTTGGAGGTGTTCGAGGAGTGAGTAACCCGTGGGCGCAGTGGTTGGCGGCGAACCCACCCAACCGATATGCCCTGTCGCGCAAGGCGGGCTGGGACGCCTTCGTCAACAGCGCCGCCCGGGCGCCGCTAGAGCGGTTGAGCCCGGCTCAGTTGTCGCGCCTGTCGGAGGTGGAGCGGGAGGACTACGACGAGGCGCGACTGGTGTGGCACGCGAACCTGCCGACGGTCAAGACCCAGCAGCTGGTCCAGGCCAGCAGTGTCATCGAGCAGGTGATGGCCTCGGGCCGCCGCGACGGGGACCGGCTGCGCGGCTCGGTCGTCATCGACGCTGCTCCGGGTCTGGGCAAGACGACGATCGCGACCCGGTACGCCCGCGACTTCCACCGGCGGGTCTACCGGCGTGAGGGTGCCTTCACCCCCGAGGGGCACCAGCGGCTGCCGGTGGCGTTCGTGCCGCTCTCGGCGGGCACTACGTTGAAGGGGTTGAACCAGCAGCTGCTCGGGTTCTACGGGCACCCGGCGGCCGCCCGGGTCACCTCGACCCGGCTGGCGTCGTTGGCCGTCGACTGCGTCATCTCCTGCGACACCAGGCTGGTCATCATCGACGACGTGCACTTCATCGACTTCGCGCACCGCAACGGCCTGGAGGTGTCCAACCATCTGAAGAGCCTGGCCAACGAGATGCCCGTGACGTTCATCTACGTCGGGGTGCAGCTGCGGGAGAAACGGTTCTTCGACGAGGGCCGCCTCGGTGAGCAGGCCGCCTACGCCCAAACCTCCCGCCGGGCGACCCGGGTGCAGGTCGCGCCGTTCCGCATCGACACCGGGCCAGGCTTCCGGGCCTGGGTAGACCTGCTGGCCACGATGGAGACACACCTGCTGCTGGCCCAGGCGCACCCGGGGATGCTGAGCGACCACGCCGCGGAGCTGCACCGGCGCAGCCAAGGACACATCGGTTCCTTGACCACCCTCATCGAGCGGTCCTGCGCGTTGGCCATCACCGCCGGCGTGGAGGCCATCACCGGCGACGTCCTCGCCGCCACCACGATCGACAATGCGGCCCAGTCCCTCAGCCGTGCCCACTGACCACGGCTCGTCCCCCGCCGCGGGCCTGTCCGCCGGCGGGGGACGTCGGCCGCGGCTGGTCCCCGGCGGCTACGACATCACGGCGCTGCCCTTATGCGTCCCTGCGGTCCCCGGGGAGCAGCTGAGCAGCTGGCTGGTCCGGTGGGCGCACCGATACGCCCTGCCGGTCAGTCAGCTGCTGACCGAACTGGGCATCCAGGTGCCTTCCGCCCCGGGTGCCCGGCTGGAGCGGCAGCTGCACCGGCACGCCGCCACCCTGGCTCTGGCCGCCGGCGGGGACAGCCTGCCTCCCGGGCCGGACCCTCTCGGCCCAGGCGCGCACCTGCGCGGTGAGGTGAGTCGCTACCTGGCCAGCTATCACCGCCACAAGACCGCGGTACCGGCCCGGTCCAGGTACTGCCCGCAGTGCCTGGACGCCTCAAACGGGGTGTGGCTGGAGTCGTGGTCCCGGCCGTTGCACCTGGTGTGCGTCATCCACCAGGTGATGCTGGCGGGGTGCTGCCCGGACTGCCGCCAGGCCCGGTTCACGTCCACCGCGTGGATGACCCACGACACCCCCGCCTGGACATGCAGCGAACCGGTCCGACACCCGGCCCAGCCACGGCAGGCGCGCACCCGGTACCCGGTCTGCGGGCGGGACTTGCGGACCGTGCCGGCCGAGCCGGTCAACGCGGCCGAAGTGGCCATGCTCGTGAGGCTGTGGCAGGCGGCGGACGACGCCGGCACCGACCCGGACCGCCTGGCCCGCGCTCATTGTGGATTCCCGGTCAGCCACCGCGACACGTTCGACGCCGTCCTGGAACTGGTCGTCGAACACCTTGGCGACGTCAAGCCGCTGCTCAGCAGCGCCGCTCGCCCCGCGCCGCTGCTGCTGGACGCCGCCCGGGTGGCGTTCCAGGTGCTCGACCAGCCGGATCCCGGCGCCGCGGTGACCGTGGCCACCCAGCACCGGCTGTTGCACCCCGGAGGGAGCGTAACCCCCATCGGCCCGGACCGGTCCCTTGGCCAGCGCCGCCGCAACCCCCTGCTGGCCTCGATCAGGTTGGCCACCCTGCACGGCAGCCTCTCCCCCAGCACTCAGCTGGTGTTCCGCTCCGGCAGCGGCCGCCCGCGTTACCCCAACTCTCCGGGCGTGACCGCAGCCGCTGACCAGGCGCAGCTCACCTGGGTCCCCCAGCTCATCTGGCCCGGCCAGCTCACCCCATGGATCGACGACCGCGACTACCGCGACCGGGCATCCGCGGCGATGCTGCTGGCCAAGGTCGGCAGCACCCGCCCGTGGCGGTTCATCGCCCTCGACCTGGGCCTGCCCGCCAACTTCGCGGTCTATCCCGCCAACCTGGTTCGCTACCTCAAGCAGGACGGACTATGGCCTGACGTCCTTGCCCGCCTGGACGACCTGGCCACCCGGCTCGAACACAGTCCCCCGCCGATCAACTACCAGGCCCGCCGGTGGGCCGCCGCCCGCTACGACGACGTCATCGCCGCCGTCAACCACACCATGGCCTACCTCGGGCCGCCTCACCGGTGGTGCCACACCCACATGCTGACCGAGCTGTTCTGGCAGGTGTACACCGGCGGCGACCTGCGCCTGGCCGCACCAGTCTCCGGGACGCTGCTCGACCCGGACCTGTACCACCAGGACGAGTCGTACGCCGAGCCGCTGACCGACCTGCCGCTGCTGACGTTCTTCACCGCCACCGCGAGCACCTTGAACCGCGCCATCGACGCCGAGCCCGAGCCGTTGACCTGGCGGCCACCTCGTAGCGACCCCGGCTCGCAGCCACCTCAACCTGCCGCGCAAGAGGGAGCCGGCGATCTTGACGGCCGTAGCTGGGCCGCTGCCGACCTGTCCTGGGCGCCGGCCCTGAAGCTGCCCAATCGCGGCAGGCCCACGGCGGCCCTGGTGCAAGAGATCGTGTTGGCGATCGCCGAGGTACCTGCCGACTCCCACGAGATGACCCCATGGATCGAGGCCTACCTGGACACCGTCTACGGGATCGCGCACCCGGACGCTCTCGCCGACCTCGTCCCGGCCGTCACGGCCACGTACCAGGCCGTCAATGGCACCAGCCACGGGGGGCACCTGGTCGACCCGACCTTCCGTCAGCAACTGCGGCACACCCTCAACCTCGACGGGCGGGCCCCGGCGGCCCGAGCCGATGTCAGTTGGGACATCGGTCAAGAATGGCGACCCGTGCCGCCCCCCAAGCGCAAGACAACACCCAAGACGACGGTCACGACCGCACCCCAGCGAACAGTCAAGCAGAGTGTGATTTCAGGCTCGACCACACGAGGCAAGGTCACTCGCCTCGACCGGCTGGAGTCGATCGTCAGAGCCGCGAGGCGTCGACAGCAAACCAGCGCATCAGGTGGTGCTCCGGGCTACTGAATACGGCGCGTTCTGAGTAGGCGACTGCCTCGCAGGGCCCGTCGGTCTCAGTGCACGTGGCCGCCGACCCGCTACCTTCGCTACGTGACCGCAGAGGCCGACCCGCGAGGTGACCGGGCGCTGATGAAACGCGCCGTGGCTCTCGCGCGCGAGTCCGTCAGTGAGCCTGGCCGCGTATCGCCGAGGGTTGGTGCAGTGGTCGGTCGAGACGGAGTCCTTCTCGGCGAGGCGTTCCGAGGTGAGCTTGGCCAAGGCGAGCACGCCGAGTTCACTCTTCTGGAGCGGAAGCTCGCGGACGAGACGCTTGCCGGGGCAACGCTCTTTACGACGCTGGAGCCGTGCACGGCCCGAAACAGCCCAAAAGTCCCATGCGTTGAACGGATCATCGAACGGCGGATCAGGCGCGTCGTTATCGGTGTACTCGACCCGAACGATGACATCCGTGGGCGAGGTGAGCTTCGGCTGCGTGAGGCAGGTATCGAAATAGCCCGGTTCGACCCTGACTTGATGTCCCAGATCGAGGAGCTGAACCGCGACTTCTCTCGGCTCCATGTTGGCCCAGGGCTGCGAAGGTCCAAAGCCGAGACCACCGACCCGGTCGAGCCGGATGCCGTCGGGCCGAATGGGCTCCCGATCGGTTACACGCCCGAGGGTGACAAGGTCGAATGGATACCGAGTGATGAGGTTCCGGGCGAGTTCTGGCCCCTCCTCCTGCGTCGAAACGACGAGGAGATCCTGCGGATGTACAACGAGTTCTGGGACAAGGTCTGGTGGAACCGGCATCAGGTCTGGCTCGAAAAACTTGAGCACGGCGACGAACTCAAGAAGGGGCAAGAGAAGGTCCTCAAGCAGGCGCGTGAGGCTGCAGCGCGACTCGAGGAGAAGTACGGGCGCGAAAACCTCGGCTGGGATGACTTCGAATGGGGCCTCCTGAGTGGCCGCATGTCAGCGCTCTCGTGGGTGCTCGGCGCGGACTGGAACGAGTCGCTCGACACCTAATCGCCCCGACAACCGTGCCGGAGCTTCCTACCGCCGCCGCAGTCTCAGCTGCCGGGTCGGCGCCGTCGGTGTCGAGTGCGAGGGTCGAGGAATGTGGTGGAGTCGAGTTGCCGCGTGGTTTCTCCGTCTGGGCCGTCCTTCGAGCGACAATGGCGCGTTCTTGTGCGTCATGGGATCAGTTGACGCCCATGAACATGTAAACGGTCTCGATGTGGCCGCCGCTGTCGCGGAACACGACGTCGGCGCCGCGTCCGACAGTCTCGCCGGCGGGTGTCAGCATCGACCAGCGGAGGAGAAGGGCTTCTCCTGCCTGGATGTGCTGGTCGTAGGTGAAGGTGAGTCCTTTGCCGGCGATTAGATCATCGTGCACCTGGCCAATATGTGCGGCGATATCGTCGATGCCTCGCAGCGTGATGCCTGCGGAAGAGACGACCATCCGACCGTCGGGTTTCCAGACTCGCTCGATGGCTGCGCGACGGCTGCCCGGGTTGGGCTCGGTCCAGGTGTTCAGATACTCGCTTTGGAAGATGTTGATCGGATCGGTGGTCATGGCGCTGTTCTCCTTTTCGGTGGATATGGGGCGTGGGCTTACGTGGTTTTGACGATGCCGCCGTCGATGACGACGTCGGTGCCGATGAGGCTGGCGGCTGCTGGCGAGGCCAGGAAGGTGATCAAAGCTGCGACTTCCCCTGGTTCGGCGATCCGGCCGGTGGTGATGCCGAATGCCGTTGGCATCGAGGCCAGGAAGTCCTCGTGGGCGGCTCCAAACGTCGCGGCGACCTGGGCGCCGAACCCGTCGGGGTCGCGCCAGAGTCCGGTGCCGACCGGTCCGGGCGACACGGTATTGACGCGTACTCCTTGAGGACCGAACTCCTCGCTAAGGCGTTTGCCGAACGCCACCAGCGCAGCCTTGGCTTCGCTGTAGCCGACTGGTCCTGTAGCGGGCACGCGGGCGTTGATGGAGGCGACGTTGACGATGGCGCCGCGTCGCTCGATCAGGCTCGGCAAAGCCGCGCGCGCGGCCCAGACGGCGCTGAACAGGTTGAGGTTGAACAGGTTCTGCCACTGCGAATCCTTGGCGTCAAGGAACCCGCCGAGCTTCAGTTGATTCACATCGCCGGCGCCGACGTTGTTCACCAGGATGTCGATGCCGCCAGCGTGCGCCAAGGCGGTCTCGATGACGTTGCGAGCACCTTCGGAAGTGGACAGGTCGGCCGACACTGCTGCGACGCTCGTGGCTTTGAGCGCCGGGGTGATCGTTCGCGCAGCGCCGACGACGTGGGCACCTTCGCGGGTGAGCGCTTCGGCGACTGCCAAGCCGATCCCACGGCTTGCACCCGTGACAACGGCGGTCTTGCCGGAAAGTTGAAGTTCCATGTGGGACAACCTTTCTTGACTTATAGGTCTAAAATGTGGACATACGGACAGATTGCTTTTGGTCGGAGGGGGTCAGAGCGGCGAGAGGGCCGTGTCGATGATTCGGTAGAGCATCGGGCGCTCATGCGTCATGGCCATGACACGCAGTCCAGCCAAGGTGTTGGCCAGGTGTTCGGCCATGGCGCGGGCGTCGAGCTCGCGTGAGACGTCTCCGTCTCGTTGGCCGCGTTCGAGTCGCTCGGCGAACCATCCGGTGGACTCGTCCTGCATTCGGCGGACCTTCTCAGCGATGTGCCGATCCTGGCCGGCCAGCTCTACCGCGGTGTTGCCGATGAGGCATCCGCGTCGCTGTGGCTGGGCAAGATCGGAGTCGACCACCGCACGCAGTGCATCGCGCAGACATTCGCGGGTTGAGCCGGGGTGCTCCAGCAGACTCTGGGCCAGATCCGCGGTCTGCTGGTGATAGACGTCCAAACACTGCTCGAACAGCTCTCGCTTGTTGCTGAAGGCGTTGTAGAGGCTGCCCTTGGCCACTCCGGTCGCCTCGGCCAACTGCGCGGGCGAGGTGCTGGCATAGCCGTTCGTCCAGAACGTCTCCATGGCGCGGATCAAAACCGTACGATCGTCGAACTCTCTCGGCCGGCCCATGGCCCGACAGTAGACGTTCTAGACCTTTGGGTCAAGAATTGGCGTCAACAACGTTCCGGCCAGCAACACCTAGTCGCCCTCGCGGAGGTGGAAAGGTCTCGGCCGCCGCCTTTTGCTTTTCCCACCGAATCTCGTTGTCCTCCGTCGGATGATCGGAGGGATGGGGACGCCCGTCGGGCGGCTCGGGGGCTGGATCAGGCGTCGAGCCGGGCCAGACTGCGTCTGCCGCCAGTCGAGAGCGCAGGACCCAGGCGAGCACCACGAACAGCACGGCGAGGACCAGAGAACTACCGATCGACGTCAGTTCAAACCGATTGAACAACGTCCACGGGCTTTGCCCGCCCGTCGAGTTGAGAAGGATCGCCGCACCGACCACGACAGCAATGAGGCCAGCCGTCTGCACGATCGCCATCAGGCAGGCAAGAGCCAACCCCAAGAGGCGCGTTATCCCCGGCTCGACGGCCCCTCCGATCGACGGCGGGCCGAGGCCCACCCGAACGCCACTAGGGCGGTCAGTGTCGCAAAGGGGCCGCTGAACCCACCAATATCGAGCCACCAGCTCGCCCGAACGACGAGGCTGACGTCGGCAGGCGGAGGAAAGGAGGGATCCGTGTAGACCCCAGTGCCAACGAAGCTCCACCACAGAGCGAAGAACGACACCACGACACCCGGTACGGCGGCGGCCAAGAGGACACTCGGCAGCCAGGAAGGCAGCAGGAGGGATCTGGAAGGAGTAGGAGTCGCCAACGTTACGGATTCTCCTTGATTCGTCATATCCGAATCATGGCGCGGACTGGGCCCCATGACCAACGGTGAGCGTGTCAAGCTTTTGTTAACCGTGTCGGCACTCTCGGATGCTCGTGACACCCCTCAGCAGGACGGATCACCGAACCGGTCTGCGACCCGAAAGGTCCAGGAGTCCGCTCTGGAGCCAAGCTCAGACAAGGCCCGCTCATCGACATATGGGGCAGTCTCGGCCTGAGGATTCGGACAAGTTGGTGAGACGCGAGCCGCGACACCTCGGTGAGAACAGGCAGGTCACCGCTCCGCCGCGATGACAACGTCGAGGAGTTCCTACAGTGGGAACCCGGATTTCATGTTCCCCTTCCCACTTTCGTGTCACTGGGAGCTACACGTGGCGCATCTGGTCCAGGGGCACCAGCTTCTACATCAAGCCACGCCATCCGCCCGTGGCGGGGTTCAAGGTCAGCCTTCATGGTCCACGCCGCCCGGGCGACGACTCCGTGTGGAAGGTGGCGGTGGACTGGCGTGACCGAGATGCCGCTGCCGCGGCCGGCGGTCTGGCCATCCCCTACGACGACTTCAAGCAGGTCTTCCACGGCCGACGAATTGCGCCCGGGGGGAGGCTCGTCGTGCGGATCCACAATCCCTGGAACACCTTTCACCGCGGATCGCCATCTGGGCCCGGCCCTCACGAGGTTGAATCAGGCGATCACGGCCGGGGGTTTCACTGCGTCGTGAAGCCACCGAGACAAATGGCCTTCGCGTACGTGGACATCTACGTGTCGGACCGCGCCCGTACTGGCCGCGTGAGCAGGCGCTCATCCTGGACAACTCGAAGGTTGGATGGCTCACGAACGACGCCGGGCAGCATCTGACCGCCGTGAGCTTTCAACGCGGCCTCCAGGAGACGACCCCCGCTGAGCTCACCCAGTTGCCCAGGCCGACAGCGGCCGAGGATGCAACCCGTGCCCTTGGAGCGGGCATCGTCGGTGACGTGCTTTGGATTGACGAACAGGTCACCACTAAGAAGGCATTCGACGGCTCCTACAGGATCGTGTGGGGCCCGGCGACCCCGGCTGCCGGCGAGAGCGCGCCGCCTAGTGCACCACCTTGACGGAGCCCCAGCAGTCTCGACGCATCGGTGATCGGATGAGCCTGAGCCGTGACATGGCCGGTAACGGAGCTGTGCAATCCGGGAACAGAGTCAGTGTGGGCGAGATGACGGCCGGGGACCGCGACGATGAGTGCTTGCGTCGACTCGTGACCCACCATCTCGCAGTGTTGAAGTATGCGCGGCGGCGAGTCCCGGACGTGGCAGACGAGGTCGTCGCGGAAGTGTTTGCCACGGCGTGGCGGCAGCGTTCGACCGTCCCCGATCCCCCACTTCCGTGGTTGTACGCGACAGCTCGCCACGAGGTCCTGCATCAACGCCGCAGCCACGCCCGCCGGTAGCGTCTGCTGGACCGACTGGCGGATCAGCCGGCTCCCGAGACCGAGTCCGGTACCGATATCGATGGCCGGGTTGATGCCGGCCGTCAGGTGCGCAGGATGCTGGCCCGGCTGCCGGAGCTACTGCGGCTCTGCGCGTGGGAAGGCCTGGATGGGGCGGAACTGGCTGCGGTTCTCGGCTGTACGCCGGCGGCTGCGCGGGTTCGTCTGCACCGGGCCAAGCGTCGAGCTGCCCCGCTCCTGGAGCTGACCACGATCTCCGAGCTCCTCGCGCTGACTCCAATTCTGGGAGACCTGAGTTGAGCACCGATCTGCGCGCCCGCATCCAAGCGGCTGACCCCGCGGCCGGGTTGCCCGCGTACGACGAGCGGTGCGAGTCGATGGTCTCCGCGATCCTCCTCGACGACGGCAGCGGCCGACACACCCAGGGCCGGGGGCGGCCCAGCCGTCGCCGGGTCGCCGTTGTCGCAGGCGTTCTTGTCGCAGCGTGCGTCGGAGTGTTCGCGGCAGGAATCTAGCCCGTGACAGGGGCGTCGGCACAGACCGGCAGCCTGCTGACGACGGCCGAGAGCCGGCTTGCCGACCCCCGCCCGAGGCGACCAGTACTGGCGAGTCACCCGCGACAGCCTCGACAGTGACGGCGTGCGGCGGGTCCGCACCGAGTACGTCGCGGTCGACGGAACACGCCCGACGTACTACGTCGATGAACCTACGCATCAAAGACCAAGTCGGCGCCAGCTCCGATGCCGCATGGCCGAGCGGTGTGGGTGATGAACCTGACCCCGAAGCAGATTCCCGGGGGATGGCAGGTGCCGACTGCGCGTTCCTGGCCACCCTGCCGACCGACCCTGACGCCCTGCGTGACCGCCTCTACCGGGACACCGAAGGTCGCGGGAACTCCGTCGACGGCGAAGCCTTCGTTTGCGTGACGGACCTGCTCAGGGACGGCACCCTGCCCGCCGATGTCACTCGCCGCATGTACGCCCTCCTGCGCACCATCCCCGGCGTCGACGTCCTCCCTGACCCATCCACCGTGGACGGCAAGACCGGAACCGTCCTGGCCTACAACCACGGCACCGTCCTCGGCGACCAGCAGCTACTTACCGACCCCAACACCGGCGCACTCATCGCCGAGAACGGCAACCAACCCTGGGGGGCATCGAACGCACCCTGGTCGACACCGTGCCCGCCGCTGTAACATCGGTCGCGGTCCACCTGACCTGCGACACAATGAACGGCCAGGGTATCGCCTGCACCGGACCGGCGCCGCGATAGCCAGACCTGCGGTAGGAGACGCGCGTGCACGGACAGCTTCTGGGCCACCGGGTCGTCGTGTCGGTAAGCATCGCGGTGCTAGTGATGACTGGCTGCTCCATGGCGACGTCCGGCACACAACAGACGGCATCGACGTTCGCCTTGACAACACAGCCGACGAACCAACCACCCATTGCGTCGAGCTCGGCGTCACCGACCGGGTCGGCGGTAACCCGGCCCTCTGGTGAGACAAACCTGGACGGAGCCTGGACCCTCCACGCTCTCGTCGGCACGGACGGACGGTCGGTTCTCCTCGCGCCCGCCAGCGACAAGGTGAAGCTCACCTTCGCCCACGGCGACATGACGGGTACCACGGTGTGCAATAGCGTGTGGGGGAGCTACGTGCAGGGCGGGGCCAAGGATCAGAATCTGAGTTTTGCCAATGAGAAGCTCGGAAGCACCTTGGTCGCCTGTGCCGACGAGCCGCCGCTCACATCACGTCTGCTCGACGTGCGACACGTCAGCGGATCACCCGACGTGCGCTACCTCCACTCCGAGAATTGGATGATCGTCGTGGAACTGCGGCGAGCATGAAGAGTCGGGACATGTACACCTCACTTGCCAAACCATGAACGGCCAGGGAGTCGCCTCCACCGAAACGTCACCCCAGTACCTGGCCCCACTGCTCAACATGCGCCGCCACCGCCGGTAAGTCTCCAGGCCGTGGTCGGTTGGCGCGCGAGCACCCAGCACCAGAGCCGACCGCCGTCAGGTAAACGACTGGTCGCCTCCGCTGATGGTGAGGGTGCTGGAAGACGACCTCGCCGCCGGCTCGGGCCGGGGCTTGTTCGAGCGGGGTGTGCCCGGTCACGGTCACCACACCGCGCAGCTCACCGTTTCCCTTCTGGAACGTTGCGGTCCCCAGGGCTCGGGCAGTGACGCAGTCGTTGTTCTCTAGGGCCTGCAGATAGGTGGTCATGACACGGCCCGGGGTTGCATCGGCTGGTGGCAACAGGGCTTGTCATGCACCTCCAGCGCACACCCAGCCATGCTGACGACCAGGACCGCCCCGACCGTCAAGCGCAGGAAAGTCGCAACCCATGGACCACGAGACGCACCTTACCCAAGAAAGCGATCAGTTGAGGTGGTCTGAGTCGGCTCTCAAGGACAGGCTGCGGTCGATCCGCATCGCCTCCAGGCCAGGAGCGGTGAGGATCTCGTCTATGGTCGGCGCGGGGCCGCCGACCAACGTCGAGTCGAAGTCGATCTCGGTGGCCACGCACCAGTTATGGTCGGCCGGCCACAGCAGGGACGGGGACTGGCTCACCCACGTATCAGGGCCGTCGTAGCGGGCGACATCGCCGACGGCCCTCAGCGGGCCTGACATCAGCAGGTAGCGTCGGTGCGGCAAGCGGACCCGATCGACGTTCAGTTCCTCGCGGGTGAGCAGCGGCTCAGCAGGCACGCCGTGACCGTCCCCGCTCATCCACACCCGTGCGCGACCACCGTGGAGCTGCCCCCAGCCCTCCCACACGGCGTAGAAACACTCGTCGGGAGTCGAGGTGAACCGGCCCAGGACGGCGCACAACTCCGTCAGCCCGTCGACACTCAGGTTGCCCGTCTCCGGCTCCCCCGCGTCCCACAGCTCGCTGCCATGCGCGAACGGACTGGCCGCACCAATGAGTGCATGCCACTGGACGGCGGCGTGAATCTGCCGACCGGTGACCTGCGCCACTTCCGCCCACCTCGCCTGCTGCTGCCACCCCACCGAGACGGGGTGCAAAATACGTGCATACGCCTCGAACCCGGATGGCACCGTGCCCAGCAGCGTCCCGGGCATCCCGGTGAGCCTCGGGCCGATCCAGTCCGCTGCTGACACTTCCGACATGAGATGCACGGCATCCGTCCACATCTGCACAGTATGTCGGGCCCGACGCCTGCCGCTCCCGCTCACAACGCCCGTGTGGGTGTGGGCACTTGAGGAACTGGACAACATGTCCTCACTCATCGACTAGGTCACTGACGCAAGCCTCAGCGCGAGGCTCGCCCACGACTTCGGCGTGGCGCCGGGCCCTGTCATTCGATCGTGATAATATTCAAGCATCTTGACAGACCCGAGGAGGGCACATGCTCAGCGAGGCGATGGTGCGACACGTCGTAGGCCCCGAAGGGGCTCGCGCCCTGATTAACATCACGCTCGGTGCGTGGGAAGACTACGTGAACGAGGGGCGCCCCCGCTTCCACCGCTCGACGCGCGCCGCCATCATCTGGGACTACATGGTGACTCGGGCCGATGACGACCTGTGCTCGATGGACGGCGTGAGGCGGGACGAGCGGAACGAGCGGCCGCTCTACGTCCTGCGCGAGACCATGATGATCCGCCCGAAGATGCACGACCGGCAACTACTGACCCGCAACTACCTGACCCGCGCCCAGCTGCACGTGCGTACGAGCGGGTACTTCCCCCAGCTCGACCTGCCCAACGTGATGTTCGGCTACAAGCTTGACACCGCCGAGGCCGGAGTGGAGCAGTGCGTAATCACCTCGCCCGCCGACGAGTGGATCATCGACCTCGACGACCTCGCCGCGGGCAACAACGTGCCCAGGCAGGCGATGATCGACATGCCCAACCTCGACGCGCCGTGGCTGGCCCTCGACGCGATCCGTTTCCCCTCGACTGGCAGCTGAGCCCTGGCCATGAAGTTCAACCCGACGATGTTCACCACGGTCAAGGATGCTGCCGGGCTCACGCAGACGGCGATCGCCGAGTGCGCCGGTTTGTCGCAGGCCAGCGTCTCCAAGATCGAGAACGGCCTGGAGGAGCCCACACCCGAGTTCGTGCTGAAGGTGAGTGAACTGGCGGGCGTTCCGCCAGATCTCTTCTACCAACGGGACGACCTGCTCCCCGGAACGCTCTTCGACATCTTCCACAAGAAGAGGCTCACCCTGCCAGCCAAGCCACTTAAGGCGGCCAATGCCCAGGCGCAGTTGACCCGGCTTCAGGTCGGACATCTGCTGCGTACCTTCGACGTGCCCGCGACGCTCCCATTCCCCAACCTGAACCTCGACCAGCACGAGTCACCTGCGGAGGTCGCCGCCCTCACTCGAGCGATGTGGCAGATCCCGAACGGGCCTCTGCCGAACGTGGTCAAGGCCGTCGAAGCGACCGGGACACCGGTCATCCTCATGGACCTCGGCCACGAGAAGCTGCGGGCGATGAGCATGCCGGGGGCGAAGAGTTACGGCACGCACATCATCCTGATGAACGACAGGCTCCCCGCGTCGGCCCAGCGGTTCGCCCTGGCGCACGAGATCGGTCACCTGATCATGCACGAGGGCGTCGCGAACACCGAGATGGAGAAGGAAGCCGATGACTTCGCCTCGGCACTGTTGATGCCCGAGGAAGACATCGCTCCCAAGCTGCGAAACGTCAAGTTCCGCGACCTCGGTGCCCTGAAGGCGTATTGGCACGTGTCCCTCGCCGCACTGATCTTCCGCGCCCACAACCTTGGGCTCATCAGTGAACGGCACTATCGCACGCTCTTCATGGAGGTCAACAAGCTGCCCAACGGCCGGAAGCGAGAGCCGGGGGAGTTTCCTCGCGAGGAGCCTCAGCTCGTTCGCCGCGTCATCGATAGCTATGCAGCGCAAGGCTATTCGGTCAACGAGCTGTGCAGAATGATGGTGATCACGGAACCCGACTTCCGCCTCCGGTACCTGGGCGAGACACCCCCCGAGGGCCGTCTGAGACTGGTCAAGGGGGCCGCAGGTTGAGTTGCCCAGTCAGAGTCGCGAACTGACCTTCGCGGACCGTTTGCGCGCGGGTGATACGCCTTACGCTGACCCTGGGTGGCGCGTCGGATCGCCCTGCGCAGGGGGGGGCGGTGGCGCGGGCCTGTGAAGCGGCCGAGGCCGGCTGGCAGAAGTGACAGCTTGGGTCAGCGTAATACGGGACCGATCTCGGGCAACTGGCCGTGCTTCGTTTCCACTCGCCACGATCCTTGGGTCCGACCGGCGGCAAGAGCGGACGTCCCGTCCGCGGCAAATCCGTACGTTCCGTCGACGGTAATGTCGGAAGCCGATTCCAGCGACTAGCTTGCGATCGTGACCGGCCGCTCTTTCGCCAACCGCCCGCCCGCTGAGGCCGGAGGAGGAAGAGCTCGTGGACCGGCCATTCGCTGACACTCCCAGGGCAACAACCGCTACGCCCCGTACTTCGTTGTCACCACTACGATTTCAGGCTCGGGCGGGTAGGCATGCCGGTATCCGCCGCGGGGTGCGTTGGTGGCCCAGGACCCTTCGGAGGGCTCGAGCCCACCCCAGATCGTCTCTCCCTTGCCTGGAGCTCTGACGTCAAGCTGGCGGAGCAGGGATAACGTTGGTCTTGGTCGTCCCGTCGGTGAGGGTCACGTCGTAGGTGAGGACGATTCGGGGGCCGCCTTGCCCGCTGGGCTGTTGGGGTCCGTCGGCGAATACCGTGCCCGGCCACCATGCGACGTAGCGTCCGTTCTTCACGGTGGCGGTGATGACTTGTGGGCCCGCGTGGATCGTCACGCCCACCACACCTGCGCCGACCGAGCCGCTGGTGAAGGATGCTGGCGGCTGAAGGCCGAACTGCGAGGCCCCGCCCTGGGTGATCCGACCTGCCGGTGGGATCGGTGCCGGGCCGCTGCCGCCCCCGGCAGCAGTGGAGATGTCCTCGACATCGCTCGACCCGGGCCGGTTCATGGCAACACAGGACACGTCAACATCCGGGTTGTCCTGTAGGAAAAGGACGGCGACGAAGTCGCCACGGCGTTCGGCGATGGCTACCGGGATGGTGGCCGCGTCAAAGCTCGGACCGTGGTCTTTCAGTTCAGCAACTTGGTTGCGACATGCTGCAGTCACGGCCTCCAGGTCGCGGGCTGCGACCGCCGATGGGGTCGACGTCCAGGAGGCGTATGCCGTGGCCGAGCCGCCGGGTCCCGGGATGACGATGCTGCCGACCGCAACCGCCGCCGCAGCGACCGGAACCCAGATCACTTTCCGAGAGAAGCGCGTCTGCCGCTGGGCACGTACAGGGGCGTTTTCGGCGGTTACTGGGGCGGCGATGATGCGCTCGAGCATGGCGTCGGCCCGCGACAACTGGCTGGGGTCGAGGGCGGCGTCGGCGGCGTCGAGGGAAAGCAGGTCGAGGTCGGTTGGCGTTCTCATGATGCACTCTCCTGAATCGCGGGGTCGAAGGCGGACGCTGTGTCCGCGTGGTCGAGGTGGCGGCGCAGCTCGCGTCGAGCGCGCATCAACCGGAGGCGATACGCCGCTGAGCTGATCCCGATGACGCGCGCCGCCTGCGGCGAGGTCAGGTCCTCGAAGACGGTCAAGGCGAGCACCTCCTGCTCGCCAACACTCAGGTGTCTCCAGGCGCTGGCCAGGTCGATGTGCCGGGAGATCAGGTCCGGGTCGGGGCCGCCATCTTGGGCCTGAGAGGTCGCAACCTGCGCGAGCCGCACCGCCAGCGCTTCTTGCCGGTCTTGGCCGCGTCGCGCGTTCATCAGACAGTTCCGGGTGATGCCGTACAACCACGCCCTGAGGTCGCCGTGGCTGCTCGGGGCGTGGTCGAGGCGCCGCCATGCCACCAGGAAGGCCTCCGCCACGACATCCTCGGCGTGGGTCGGATGGATGCGCCGTTGCGCGAACCGGATGACATCCTCGTACGAGTCAGCGAAGAGCGCCCTGAACCGTTCCTCGCGCTGGCTCTGAAGTGTGGTCACATCCCCTACCTGTCCGGCACCGGCACAAGTGTGTCCCACCCCCTGACTCCGTGGCTGGAACACTCCTGCCCCTAGCCTTCTAGGACTCGACGCCACCTTCAGGAGTAACCGGTGCGCTGGCTCGGGGTGCGTTCGCTCATCGGCATGTGGGTGAAACCTGACCGGCCGCCGAGGATTCGGACAAGTTAGTGGCACAGCCGTCGTGCCGGCATCTTGTCGCGCTGCAGGTCAGCGGATTGCCCACGTGACAGGTGGAGCGGGAACCCACAGTTTGTTGCAGCCCACGGCTGGAGCCGTGCCCGGCTACACGACGGTGGACAGCAGTAGCGTGAGGGCTAGGCCCATCACGGAGATGATCGTCTCCATCAGCGACCAGGTCTTGATCGTCTGCCCGACGGTGAGGCCGAAGTACTCCTTGACGAGCCAGAAGCCGGCGTCGTTGACGTGGGAGAAGAACAACGACCCCGCTCCAACGGCGAGGACGACGAGAGCGAGCTGGGTGGGTGGCAGGCCCGCGGTCAGCGGCGCGATGATGCCGGCGGCCGTTACGGTGGCCACCGTGGCTGAGCCCGTGGCCAGTCGGATCAGGACCGCGACGATCCAGCCCAGCAGCAACGCCGACAGATGCGCAGCGACGGCGATCTTGGCGATCGCTGTTCCGGTGCCGCCGTCAACGAGGACCTGTTTGAAGCCGCCGCCGGCGCCGACGATCTCCAGCACGCGCCGTATCCCACCCGCCTGATCTACCTGCTCCTCCTCGTCGCCACGGTCACGCTCGCGGTCGCAACGCTGCGTGGTGTCGAGGAGACCGTCCCTTCCCGTCGCCGTCCTAGGTTCAGCGTGCGCCTCGGAATAGCCACCGACGTGCGGCCCGCCTTCTTCGCCGCGGTGCCGTGCCTGGTCGCCACGTGGCCCCTCAGCAGCCTGTACCTGTCCTTGGGAGCAGTCGTGCCGCGCGCCAGGACGATCTCTGGTTGCTAACAGGAGGCGGAGCCGATCGTCGAGCAAGTACAGCCATTCCTAACCGCCTTCTTCCGGCATACTTCGCGTGACCCGACCGACAGACAACGCGAACAGCT
>JAABUR0100004076.1_pt1 | contig 19857 bp, 20 predicted proteins | sample 5560091 | NCBI WGS metagenome assembly JAABUR01 (sample SAMN10711879, study PRJNA513375) | rock metagenome | isolation source: Antarctica rocks | place: Antarctica: Victoria Land, University Valley sud
CTTGAGGCGGTTCTTCACCGCTGCCCGCTCGCGACGGGCCACGGCAGCCTTCTCCAGAGCGGCGGCGCGTTGCTCCGGGGTCAGCGGGGGTAGGGCCACGACGGGACTCCTCAGCACGGACGGACAAACGGACGAGCGGTAGGAGCGAACCTACTCAGTGGCTCCGAACCGTGCAACGAGAGGTCACGGTACTGCGGGTGCCGCGACTTCCGGTCTGACGCACACGGAGTACGCGCACGGCCCCTACGGCGCCAACAGCTGACGCAGCAGGTATGCCGTCTCGCTCGCCTTGGCGCGCAGGGCGGACGCCTGCGGTCCGGCCGAGAGCACGTCCCGGCTCGAGCTGGCGAGGACGTTCGGCCGGGCCGCCCCGAAGACCTGGCGCAGCGACTCCGGCGTGCCGCCTTGGGCGCCGAGCCCCGGCGCGAGGATCGGGGCGTTCGCGGCGGCGAGATCAAGGCCCAGCCGTTCGACGGCATCTCCCACGGTGGCCCCGACGACGAGGCCCACCGATCCCAGCTGGCCGTGCTCGCGTGCTGCCGCGTTGTCCGCACGCGCGCCGTCGACGACCGACGCGGCCACCGTGCGGCCCGCACGGGCGGCGTGCTGGACCTGCTCGCCCTCGGGGTTGGAGGTCAACGCGAGGACGAACACCCCGCGACCGGTCCTCTCGGCGAGGTCGAGGGCGGGACGGAGCGACCCGTAGCCGAGGAAGGGGCTGACGGTGATGGCGTCGGCCCGGAGCGCGCCGTCCTCGCCGAGATAGGCGTCCGCATACGCCTGCATCGTCGAGCCGATGTCGCCGCGCTTGACGTCCAGGACGCTCAGTGTGCCGGCCTCGCGCAGGTCGCCCAGGACCCGCTCGAGGACGCGGACGCCGGCGGACCCGAACACCTCGAAGAACGCGGACTGCGGCTTGACCGTGGCCACCTGCCCCGCGAAGGCCTCGACACACGTCATGGCGAACCGCTCGACCCCCGTGAGGGAGTACTCGAGCCCCCAGGACTCGACCAGCGCCCGATGCGGGTCGAGTCCGACACACAATGGCCCGTGGAGGTCCATCGCGTGGCGCAGACGGACGCCGAACGCCGTGCCGGGCATGGGGAAGGTCTCCTTCATCGGTGGTGTGCCACGGCGACGGCCTGGGTGAACGCGGCATACCCCTTGGCCTCGAGGAGCTCCTCGAGCTCGCGCAGGACCCGCACCGGTGCCGTCGGGTCGGAAAAGGTGGCGGTGCCGACCTGGATGGCGCTCGCGCCCGCGGCGACGAGCTCCAGCGCGTCGCGGCCGGTGCGCACTCCCCCGACGCCGACGATCGGCACCGTGGGGAAGCGGCCCTCGAACATCGCGGCCCGGACCTGCCAGACCGCACGGACGGCGACGGGCCGGATGCCCGGCCCGGAGAGGCCACCCGTGGTCCCTCCGAGCTGCGGCCGCATCCGCTCGGTGTCGATGGCCATGCCGAGCAGGGTGTTGATCATCGTCAGCCCTGACGCCCCGGCCTTGACGCACGCGGACGCGACGGAGACGATGTCGGTGACGTCGGGACTGAGCTTGGCGAGGACCGGGAGGTCGCGCGGCAGCTGCTCACGCACGAGCGCGATCACCTTGGCGGAGGCGAGTGGGTCGCAGGCGAAGACCAGACCGCGGTTGGCGACGTTGGGGCAGGAGATGTTGACCTCGACGCCGACGACGGCGTCGAACGCGTCGCTGGCCCGCAAGATCGCTGCGACGTCTGCGAACTCACCGCTCGACGAGCCGGCGATCGACACGAGGGCGCGGGCTCCGACCGACTTGAGCCAGGCGAGGTCGTGCTGGACGAACGCGGCGATGCCCGGGCCTTGTAAGCCGATCGAGTTGAGCATGCCGGACGGCGTCTCGGCCATGCGGGGCGTGCCCCGGCCGGACCGTGGCTGCGCCATGACGGACTTCGTGACGAACGCACCGAGCCCGGCGACGTCGAAGAACCGGTGCAGCTCCTTGCCGTTGGCCGCACAGCCGGACGCCGTCATGACCGGGTTCGGCAGCCGGGCCTCGGCGAGACCGACGGACATGTCCACCATCAGTGGCCGGCCTCTCCCGGTGCCCCGACCGTCCCCGGCGGGACCGCGCAGTAGCCGTCGGAGAAGGCGTCCCACCGCACCCGGTCGCCCCGGAACACCGGCCCCTCGACACACGAGCGGACCATCCGGGTCCGCCCGTCCTCGCCGACGACCGGCAGCACACAGGTCATGCAGACGCCGACCCCGCAGGCCATCGACTCCTCGACCGCCACCTGCGCGACCGCCCCCTCCCGCGCGGCGATGTCGGTGACTGACCGCAGCATCCCCATCGGGCCGCAGCCGTAGACCACGGCGGCGTTGCTCAGCCGGATGACGTCGGGCAGGACGTCGCTGACCCATCCCTTGGAGCCGGCGGACCCGTCGTCGGTGGTGACCGAGACGCCGTCCGCCGAGCGTCGGGCCTCGACGACGCCGAAGAGCCGGTCCTCGCTCGCCGCGCCGAGCACCATCTCGACATGGCACCCGCGGGCCTTGAGCTGCTGGGCGAGCCAGAACAGGGGCGCGCTGCCGTAGCCGCCGCCCACGAGGACGCACGGCACCGGCTCCCGGGGCAGCGGGAAGGGCCGCCCGAGCGGGCCCACGAGATCCACCTCGGCGTGCAGCGGCAGCCGGGTGATCCACGTCGTGCCGGGTCCGTGGGCTGCGACGACGATGTCCACCGTGCCGCCGTAGGTGCCGCTGGGGCTGGCCCGGTGGATCGAGAAGCACCGCCGCAGGAGGTTTGCGGACGTCGCCCCCCCGACGGCCAGGGCGACGAACTGGCCGGGCCGGGCCGGCTCGGCGACACCGGGTGCGACGAAGGTCAGGTGCTGGTAGGCCCCGACGCGTCGGGTCGCGATGAGCTCGGCGGTGACCTGGGTGACCCCGCCGGACGGCATACCCGTCACTGGGCCGCCACCCCGCTGCGCGGCGGCCCACCGCCAGGGCCGTAGAGACCGAGGTCGCGGGCGTGCTCCTGGAGCGACTTGACGTTGAGCACGCCCCTGCGTCGTGCCTCGATTCCCTGCACGGCGGCCGCGAGCTCCTGCACCGTGGTGATGATCGGCTTGTCGGCGCCGGTCGTCGCCGCACGGATCTCGTAGCCGTCGGCACGGGCGGACTGGCCGGTGGGCGTGTTGACGACCATCTGCACGTCGCCGTCATTGATGAGGTCGACGATGGTGCGTTCGTTCGCGTCCGGCGCCGAGGGGTCCCGCTCGCTGATCTTCCGGACGAGGGTCGCCTCTATTCCGTTGCGCCGCAGCACGTCTGCCGTGCCGCTCGTCGCGAGGATCGTGAAGCCGAGGTCGGCGAGCCGCTTGACCGGGAAAATCATGGCGCGCTTGTCCCGGTTGGCGACCGAGACGAACACGGCGCCCGTGTCCGGCAGACCACCGGAGCTCATCTGGCTCTTGGCAAAGGCTGACCCGAAGTCCTTGTCGATCCCCATGACCTCGCCCGTCGACCGCATCTCCGGACCGAGCAGCGAGTCGACGACCTTGCCCTCCTTGGTGCGGAACCGCTTGAACGGCAGGATCGCCTCCTTGACCGACATCGGCGCGTGGGGCGGCAGGTTGCCGCCGTCCCCGGTGGGCGGGAGCAGGCCCTCCGCGCGCAGCTCCCGGATCGTGGCGCCGAGCATGATCCGGGCGGCAGCCTTGGAGATCGGCACGCCGGTGGCCTTGGCGACGAAGGGCACCGTCCGGGAGGCACGCGGGTTGGCCTCCAGGACGTAGAGAACGTCCTGCGCCAGGGCGAACTGGACGTTCATCAGCCCGCGGACACCGATTCCCTTGGCCAGCTTGAGCGTCGACTCGCGCACGCGCTCGAGCTCACCGACGCCGAGAGTGACCGGGGGCAGGGTGCAGGAGCTGTCTCCGGAGTGGATCCCGGCCTCCTCGATGTGCTCCATGATGCCGCCGAGATACATCTCCTCGCCGTCGTAGAGCGCGTCGACGTCGATCTCGATCGCGTCGTCGAGGAAGCGGTCGACGAGGACGGGGTGCGCCGGCGAGGCGACCACGGCGCGGGTGACGTAGGTCGCCAGGGTCTCGTCGTCGTAGACGATCTCCATGCCGCGACCGCCGAGGACGTACGAGGGGCGGACCAGGACCGGGTAGCCGATCTCGTGCGCCACCAGGACCGCCTCCTCCGCGCTGTATGCCGTGCCGTGCCGGGGAGCGGGCAGGCCAGCCTCGGCGAGCACCCGCCCGAAGGCCCCGCGGTCCTCGGCCAGGTTGATCGCGCCGGGTGAGGTCCCGACGATCGGCACCCCCTCGTCCATGAGCGCCTGCGCCAGGCCGAGCGGCGTCTGACCTCCGAGCTGGACGATGACCCCGGCGAGGGGGCCAGCCCTGCGCTCGGCGTGCACGACCTCGAGCACGTCCTCGAGCGTCAGCGGCTCGAAGTAGAGCCGCGAGCTCGTGTCGTAGTCCGTCGACACCGTCTCGGGGTTGCAGTTGATCATGATGGTGTCGTAACCCTTGTCCCGCAACGCGAACGAGGCGTGGACGCAGGAGTAGTCGAACTCGACGCCCTGCCCGATCCGGTTCGGGCCGGAGCCGAGGATGATCACCGCGGGCTTCTGCCGCGGCAGCACCTCGTCCTCCTCGTCGTAGCTCGAGTAGTAGTAGGGCGTCGTCGCCGTGAACTCGGCGGCGCAGGTGTCGACCGTCTTGTAGACGGGGCGCACCCCGAGGGCGTGCCGCACGCCGCGGACGACGGGCTCCGGCATACCGGCGAGGGAAGCCAGCTGGTGGTCGGAGAAACCGTGCCGCTTCGCCAGCCGCAGCAGGTCGGGCGTCAGCTGACCCACGGAGGGCTCCGACCCCCGTCCTTCCCCCGCAACCCCACCCATGCGAACCTTCTCGGCCACGTCGTTGAGAAGCTGGATCTGGTCGAGGAACCACGGGTCGATGCCAGTCGCCTCGTGCACCTGCTCGACGCTCGCTCCACCGCGCAGCGCCTGCTGGACCGTGACGATCCGGCCGTCGGTGGGAACGCTCGCCTCGTCGAGCAGCTCGCGGAGCCGGTCCGGGTCGCAGGGCCGCTCCCCGTCCCAGTGGAACGAGGCGCCCTGGCGCTCCATGGACCGCAGCGCCTTCTGCAGCGCCTCGGTGAAGTTGCGGCCGAACGACATCGCCTCGCCGACCGACTTCATCGTCGTGGTCAGCGTCGGGTCGGCGGCCGGGAACTTCTCGAAGGCGAACCGGGGCACCTTGACGACGACGTAGTCGAGGGCGGGCTCGAACGATGCCGGCGTCTCGCGGGTGATGTCGTTGGGCACCTCGTCCAGGCGGTAGCCGATGGCCATCTTCGCGGCGATCTTCGCGATGGGGAAGCCGGTGGCCTTCGACGCGAGGGCCGAGGACCGCGACACCCGGGGGTTCATCTCGATGACGATGATCCGGCCGTCCGCCGGGTTGACGGCGAACTGGATGTTGCAGCCCCCGGTGTCGACACCCACCTCGCGGATCACGGCGATGGCGATGTCTCGCATCCGCTGGTACTCGCGGTCGGTCAGGGTCAGCGCGGGGGCGACGGTGATCGAGTCGCCCGTGTGGACGCCCATCGGGTCGAGGTTCTCGATGGAGCAGACGATCACGACGTTGTCGGCGTGGTCGCGCATCACCTCGAGCTCGTACTCCTTCCAGCCGGTGACCGACTCCTCGAGGAGCACCTCGGTCGTCGGGCTGGCCTGCAGCCCCGCGCCGGCCATCCGGCGCAGCTCGGTCGCGTTGTGGGCGAACCCCGAGCCGAGGCCGCCCATGGTGAAGGACGGGCGGACGACCACGGGGTAGCCGAGCCGCTCCGCACCGGCGAGGCACTCCTCCAGGGTGTGGGCGATGTGCGACTGGGCCACCTCGGCGCCACAGCGCTCGACGACGCCCTTGAAGAGCTGTCGGTCCTCACCGAGCTGGATCGCCTCGACGTTGGCCCCGATGAGCGGGCAGGAGTACTTGTCCAGAACACCGTTCTCGTGCAACGAGATCGCCGTGTTCAGGGCCGTCTGGCCACCGAGAGTCGCCAGGACGGCGTCGGGACGCTCCCTGGCGATGATCGCCTCGACCACCTCGGGGGTTATCGGCTCGACGTAGGTGGCGTCGGCGAACTCCGGGTCCGTCATGATCGTGGCGGGGTTGGAGTTGACGAGAATGACCCGGATGCCCTCGTCCTGCAGGACCCGGCACGCCTGCGTGCCGGAGTAGTCGAACTCCGCGGCCTGGCCGATGACGATCGGGCCGGACCCGATGACGAGCACACTCTTGATGTCCTGGCGGCGAGGCATCAGGCGCCGCCTTCCCCGTTGTCAGTCTGGACAACACGTTGGGGGGGTCGCGGTGGGCGCAGAGCCCCGTGCGTGCTCATGAGCTCGAGAAACCGGCCGAACAGGTATGCCGCGTCGTGCGGTCCGGCGGCCGCCTCGGGGTGGTACTGCACCGAGTAGGCGGGCACGTCGAGGCACTCGATGCCCTCGACGACGTCGTCGTTGAGGCAGACGTGGGAGACCCGCGCCCGCCCGTAGGGGGTGTCGCTGTCCCGGTCGGTCGGGGCGTCGACGGCGAACCCGTGGTTGTGCGCCGTGACCTCCACCTTGCCGGTCGTCCGGTCCATGACCGGCAGGTTCATCCCCCGGTGGCCGTACCTGAGCTTGAAGGTCCGGAAGCCGAGCGCCCGGCCGAGCAGCTGGTTGCCGAAGCAGATCCCGAAGAACGGGATCCGCGCACCGAGCACCTGCTGGAGCAGGGCGACCTCGTCGTGCGCGCTGGCCGGGTCTCCCGGGCCGTTCGAGAAGAACACCCCGTCGGGACCGACGGCCCGGAGCTGCTCGAAGGTCGAGGTCGACGGCAACACATGGACCTCGACTCCGTGCTCGGCCAGCATCTGCGGTGTCATCGCCTTGATCCCGAGGTCGAGCGCAGCCACGGTAAACCGTTTCTCCCCCACCGCATCCACGATGTAGGGCTCGTCGGTGCTCACCTCCGCCGCGAGCGCCGCTCCCGTCATCTGCGGGGCGCTCCGCACGAGCTCGGCCAGCTCCTCGGACACGGCCCCCGTCACGTCGCGACCGCTGAAGACTCCTCCGCGCATGGCCCCTCGCTCGCGCAGGTGCCGGGTTAAGGCCCGGGTGTCGATGCCGCTGATCCCCACGACGCCCTGCCCGGCCAGCTCGTCCTCCAGGGACCTCGTCGAGCGCCAGCTCGAGGGACGCAGCGCCGGCTCGCGCACGACGTAGCCCGCCACCCAGATCCGGCTGGACTCCTGGTCCTCGGCGTTCACCCCGGTGTTGCCGATGTGCGGCGCCGTCATGACGACCACCTGCCGGTGGTAGCTCGGGTCGGTCAGGGTCTCCTGGTAGCCGGTCATCCCCGTCGAGAAGACGACCTCCCCGATGGTCGTCCCGACCGCCCCGTAGGCGTCCCCTCGGAAGCAGCGCCCGTCCTCGAGGACGAGCACCGCCGGCTCGCGGTCGACCAGCATGGCAGGGCTGCTCACATGTACTCCATCTCAGGTATGCCGTGGAGCTCGCGCAGCAGGCCCCCTCCACCATCCCCACGCCTTGCGGCAAGGCCACCGAACGGGACGTCCCCGGTGCCGAGCTCCGTGCCGTTACCCCAACCAGTGCTGCGTTGGTGCCACGTCATGCCAGCCGTCCTTCGCGGGCTGTGAGTCGGCCCCGCAGGTAGGTCGCCACGACCGCTCCGGTCAGGATCCGCCCGTGCCAGGGGTTGTTGCGCGACAGCGAGAGGGAGGTTGCACGGTCGACCTTCGTCACGGCATCCGGGTCGACGAGCGTGACGTTGGCAGGTGATCCCACGGCGGGGTGCTGCCCGTGCCCGTCGAGCCGGGCGATCCGCGCCGGGTTGACCGACATCACCCGCGCCACGCCGGCCCAGTCGAGCAGGCCGCCCTTGACCATGACCTCGCTGACGACGGCGAGCGACGTCTCGAGGCCCAGCATCCCGGAAGCCGCGTCGACGAAGGCGTGCTCCTTGTCGTGGCGGGCATGGGGCGCATGGTCGGTCGCAACGGCGTCTACCGTCCCGTCCGCCAGGGCGTCTCGCAGGGCACGGACGTCCTCCTCCGGACGCAGTGGCGGGTTGACCTTGAAGACCGGGTCATAGCCCGTGAGCAGGTCGGTCGTCAGGAGCAGGTGGTGTGGGGTGACCTCGGCCGTGACGTCGATGTCCTGCTGCCTGGCCCAGCGGATGACCTCGACCGAACCAGCTGTGGACACGTGGGCGATGTGCACCCGGCTGTTGGTGTGCCGGGCGAGCATGACGTCGCGAGCGACGATCGACTCCTCGGCGATGCCGGGCCACCCCGGCAGGCCGAGGCGCCCGGACAGCTCACTCTCGTGGCAGCAGGCGTTCGTGTCCGCGAGCAGCGGGTCCTGGGCGTGCTGCGAGATGACGCCGCCGAAGGCCTTGACGTACTCCAGCGCGCGGCGCATGACCCGGGCGTCGTGGACGCAGTGGCCGTCGTCGGAGAAGACCCGCACCTTCGCCCTCGACCGCGCCATGAGCCCGAGCTCGGCGAGCTCCCGGCCCGCGATGCCCTTGGTGACCGCCCCCACGGGCTGGACGTCGACGAGTCCGGCGTCGCGGCCCAGGTCGAGCACCCGCTCGGCCGCCTCGGCGGTGTCGGTGACCGGGTTGGTGTTCCCCATGGCGAGCACGGCGGTGAAGCCGCCGGCGGCGGCCGCAGCCGCGCCGGTAGCGACCGTCTCGGCGTCCTCACGGCCCGGCTCGCGCAGGTGGACGTGGAGGTCGACGAGGCCCGGCAGGGCGACCAGTCCGTCGGCATCCACCACCTCGTGGCCGGGGCGGACGCGGATCGACCCGACCTCGGCGATGCGCCCATTGACCACCAGGATGTCGGCGGCCTCCCCGCCGAGGATCCGGGCACCCCTGATGAGGGTCGGTGCCCCGGGCGCGGTCGTCGCGCTCGTCGCGCTCGTCGCGCTCGTCGCGCTCGTGGCTCGCGTGGCGCTCCTGGTCATGTCCCGGCCTGCTCTCCGGAGAGGAGGTGGTAGAGCACGGCCATCCGCACCGCCACCCCGGCGGACACCTGCTCGAGGACGACGGAGTGCTCGGAGTCCGCGGCGTCGGCGGTGATCTCCAGGCCGCGGTTCATCGGGCCCGGGTGCAGGACGACGACCTCCTTGTTGGACTCCACGAGCCGCTCGAGGCGCTCGCGGGTCAGACCGTAGCCGACCGTGTACTCCCGGGCCGTCGGGAAGAACCCGCCGCTCATCCGCTCACGCTGCACCCGGAGCATCATCACCGCGTCGACACCACCCTCGAATGCCTCGTCGAGGTCGAAGCCCGTCGCGAACCCGTCGCTCTTGGCCCAGGAGTCGATGCCGCTCGGCATGAGCGTCGGCGGCGCCACGACGGTGACTCGGGCGCCGAGCCCCCCGAGGGTGATCAGGTTGGAGCGGAAGACCCGCGAGTGGGTCAGGTCGCCGACGATGACGACGTGCTTGCCGTCGAGCTCCCCGATCCGCCGGCGCAGGGTGTAGGCGTCGAGCAGCGCCTGGGTGGGGTGCTCATGGGTGCCGTCGCCGGCGTTGATGACGCTCGCGTCGACCCATCCGGCCACCTGCTGACAGGCCCCGGAGGCGTAGTGCCGGAGAACGAGGGCGTCGACCCCCATCGCCGCGATGGTCTGCACCGTGTCGCGCAGTGACTCTCCCTTCGAGACCGAGGAGCCCTTGCCCGTGACGTTGATCGTGTCGGCGGACATCCACTTCCCGGCGATCTCGAACGACGACCGCGTGCGGGTCGAGTCCTCGAAGAACAGGTTGACGATGGTCCGGCCCCGCAGCGTCGGGATCTTCTTGACATCCCGCTTCTGCACGTCGTGCATCGACTCGGCGGTCGCGAGGATCTCCTCGACGTCCTGGCGGCTCAGGTCCGCCGAGGACAACAGGTGGCGGGTCATCGTCCCCCCCCGCTGATCTTCACGCCGTCCTCCTCGTGGTCGACCTCCGCGAGCCGCACGTGGACCCGTTCGGTCGAGGACGTCGGGAGGTTCTTGCCGACGTGGTCCGCCCGGATGGGCAGCTCGCGGTGGCCCCGGTCGACGAGGACGGCGAGCCGCACCGCGCGGGGACGGCCCAGCTCGGCCAGCGCCTCGAGCGCCGCGCGGATCGTGCGGCCGGAGTAGAGGACGTCGTCGACGAGGACCACGACCTTGTCGTCGATGCCGGGTCCGGGAATGTCGGTGCGGGCCAGCGCGCGCACCGGCTGGGAACGCAGGTCGTCCCGGTGCATCGTCACGTCGAGGGTGCCCACGAGCACGTCCTCGTCCTCGACCTCGGCCATCACCGCGACCAGACGGCGGGCGAGCGGGACACCGCGAGAAGGGATCCCGAGGATGACGAGGTCGTCGGCGCCCCTGTTGCGCTCGAGGATCTCGTGGGCCACCCGACGCAGGGCCCGGGAGACGTCACCGGAGCTCATCACCAGCCGTGCGGCCGTGGCGGGCTGCGCAACACCCAAGACCAGGACCTCCTTCCCCGCCTCACAGGACGGTGGTTAAAGGATGTCGATTTTCGGCAGCCTACCGGACACGAGCCGCGGACTCGACCCGCCCCGCCGTCCGAACGCCGGGCCCCGTCCGAATGCCGGCCCCCTCCCCGACCCTGGCCGGGTTGACGCTGCGTCGAGCGCCTTGACGCGGGGTGTACCGGGTGTCAACCGGCTCGACGCGGCGTCAACCCCCGATGAGGGGCACCACGACGGACCAGCCGGTATGCCGTACGCCACGGGAGCGGGGCACGGCCGGCTCAGACGAGGGTCGGCTTGACCTCGACGAGTCGGGCGAGCAACCCGTTGACGAAGGACGGCGAGTCGTCGGTGCTCAGCGACCGTGCGAGCTGGACGGCCTCCGAGATCGCGACCGAGTCGGGGATCTCGTCGTTCCAGACGATCTCCCACGCACCGATCCGCAGGATCGCGCGGTCCACGCCCGGCATCCGGTCGATCGTCCAGCCGTGGCTGTAGGTCGCGAGGAGGTCGTTGATCTCCTGCCACCGGAGGATGACGCCCTCGACCACCGCGATCGTGTACTCGTTGGGGGTGGGTCCGGCGACCTTCCCCGAGAGCCGGTCGGCAAGGAGGTTCTGCGCGTTGAGCGCCCGCTGGTCGGCCTCGAAGAGGATGTCCAGCGCCCGCTTGCGGGCCTTTGACCGGGCTGACACGGGCGCGTGGCCGCCGCTCTAGCTCACGCGGCCGAGGTAGGACCCGTCGCGGGTGTCGACCTTGATCCTCGTGCCCTGCTCGAGGAAGAGCGGCACCGCGATCTGCGCCCCGGTCTCCAGCGTGGCCGGCTTGGTGCCGCCGGTGGAGCGGTCACCCTGCAGGCCCGGCTCGGTGTAGGAGATCTCGAGGACGACCGAGGCAGGAAGCTCGACGTAGAGCGGGGCTCCGTCGTGGGTGGCGACGATCGCGTTCTGGTTCTCGAGCAGGTAGTCCGCGGCCGACCCCACGACGTGGGAGCCGACGTGCAGCTGGTCGTAGGTGTCCGTGTCCATGAAGACGAACTCCTCGCCGTCCTTGTAGAGGTACTGCATCGTGCGCTTGTCGACGTTGGCCGACTCGACCTTGGTCCCGGCGTTGAAGGTCCGGTCGACGACCTTGCCCGACAGCACCGCCTTGAGCTTGGTGCGCACGAACGCGGGGCCCTTGCCGGGCTTCACGTGCTGGAACTCGACGACGGACCACAGCTGTCCGTCGATGTTGAGCACCATGCCGTTCTTCAGGTCGTTGGTCGAAGCCACTGACAGACCGCTTTCGTATGCCGGGCAGCACAGCGCCCGGGAAAGTTCACCGTGGGGTGGCCTGCAGTCTACCGGGCGAGGTGTCGGGAGAAGAACTCCTCGATCCGGCGCCACGCGTCCGCGGCCGACCTCGGTTCCGGGCCGGCGTGCAGGACCTTGAGGATCGGCCGGACATACCAGGGCCCGGTCTCCTCGTCGTTGAGAAAGGCGTGCCCGGCGTGCGGGTACTCCTTGATGTCGTGCTCGACCCCCAGCCGGGTCAGCTGCACCTCGAGCTTGGCGGCCGCGCCGGCCAGCGCCCTGTCCCGGCCGCCGTAGCTGCCGACGATCGGGCAGGCGCCGGCGAGGACGTCGGGCGTGGACGGCAGCATCCCGTAGTTCACGGCGCTGACGTCGAAGTCGCCGCCTCCGGCCAGCAGCAGGGCGAAGCCGCCGCCCATGCAGAAGCCGATGACCCCCACCCGTTCCGTCGTGTCGTCCCGGTCGAGCAGCCACTGCCGCGCGGCGGCAATGTCCGAGAAGGCGCGGCCCTCCCCCTTGCGCAGCGCCTGAAAGGTCGCCCTGAGACAGCGCCGGCCGCCACCGGCGCTGAAGAGGTCCGGTGCGACGACGACGTAGCCGAGGCGGGCCAGGCGGTCGGCCTGGCGTCGGGTGATGTCCTCCAGGCCGAATGCCTCGTGGATGACGACGATCCCGGGCAGCCGGACCGCCCCGGTGGCCGGGTCGTGTATGCCGTGAGGCCGGGGGAGCAGCCGGTCACCGACGTCTGGCCACCGAGGTCGACCATCTCTCCCATGGCGCCACTCTGCCAGACGCTCCTCGAAGGCTCAGACCCCGATGGTCCTGACGGCTCTTCGACGAGGCGTCGGCGGACCTTCCTCGGCGGCGAGCTCAATGAGCCTCTGTGGTTCTCCACTAACACCGTCACCCGGCGGTGAGAGCGCACCTGGTCGGCGTCGCGACCGGCGCCTGGACGTCCTGGGCCAAGTAGACCTTCCACGACCCGTCCCGCTGTGCAGCGAGGCGGCACCGGGGCGACCACCCGGTGATTGCATGGACCGGCGTGCCGGTAGGAAGGTGCCCGGCGTACCCGTCTTGAAGCGGTGGCGGACTCTGATGCGTCTGGGCGTTGAGCTCGCTCAACGAGCAGCGGACGTAAAACTGCACCCGTCCGATGTCCGCCGCTGCAAGCTCGACGTGTTGACCGCCGAGGTCAGCGACGTACTGCTGCCCGTTCGCCTGCACGAAGTCGACGTAGTCGACCATCTCTGCCGAGTTGCCGTTGCCCGGGTCCGTCGGGCAGCCGTCAGCCGACGGCCCGGGCTCGTGGCCGCGGTGCCGGGACTCGCCACCACGTCGACCGGTCCGGGGCCACCACATCCGGCGACCACGGCTGAGCAGCCCAACAGCAACACGGTGACACTGGTCCTGATCATCACCTGTCCTCCTCATGGCGCTCCACAAAGACACGGTACCCGCAACGACACACGCGGACCGGGGATCGTTCCCGGGCGTCCGCGAGGGGCCGAGGCGCCCAGTCACACCCAGAGCGTGGCGTAGGTCTCGCGCAGCAACGACTCTTCCGGGCCCTCGAGGCGCGCGGGCCGAGCGATGTCCTCGAGGATCACGAAGCGCAGCAGCGACCCTCGCGTCTTCTTGTCGCGCCGCATGGCCGTCAGCAGCTCCTCCCAGCGGCCCGCGGGATAGGACACCGGCAGCCCCAGGCTCTCCAGGACGGCACGATGACGGGCGACGACCCCCGCCTCGAGGCGTCCCGCCAGCCGGGCGAGCTCGGCGACGTAGACCATGCCGACGCTGACCGCCTCGCCGTGGCGCCACCGGAACCCCTCGACCTGCTCGACCGCGTGCCCGAACGTGTGCCCGTAGTTGAGGATCTCGCGCAGCGACGACTCCCTGGGGTCCGCGGCGACGACGGCGGCCTTGACCCGGACCGCCCGCTCGACGAGCTCGCGCAGCTGCGGCTCGTCGGCGCGGCGCAGGCCGTCGGGGTCGGCCTCGACGAGGTCGAGAATGACCGGGTCGGCGATGAACCCACACTTGACCACCTCTGCCAGCCCGGCGGCGAGGTCCGCCTCGGGAAGCGTCGCGAGGACGGCGAGGTCGCACAGCACCCCCGCTGGAGGGTGGAACGCGCCGACGAGGTTCTTGCCCTCCGGCATGTTGATCCCCGTCTTGCCGCCCACCGCGGCGTCGACCATGCCGAGCAACGTCGTGGGCACCTGGACGACGCGCACACCGCGCAGCCACGTCGCCGCGACGAAGCCGGCGAGGTCGGTGACCGTGCCGCCGCCGACGCCGACGACCGCGTCGGACCGGGTGAAGCCCGCGCACCCCAGGGCCCCCCAGAGCCGCACCGCGACGGCCGCCGTCTTGGCGGACTCCGCGTCGGGGACGACCTCGAGGTGCACGCGCAGGCCCGCGGCCGTGAGCCCGTCGCCGACCGTGTGGGCCAGGAGGGCCATCGACGGAGGGTGGATGACCATGACGCGTTCGACGCCGTCCCCGAGCAGGCCGGCGACCCGGTCGAGGACACCGTGGCCGACGACCACGGAGTAGGCGTCGCCGACGGCGATGGCCGTCGGCCTGGTCACCGCGGTTCCTCAGGCTTCGGCTGCCCCGACCCCGGCTCGCTCGCACGCATCGAGAGCAGCCCGACGATCTCGGCGGCGATCTCCTCGGGGGTCCGGCCGGCGGTGTCGACCCGCAGCCGACCCACCCGGGCGTAGACCGGCCGCCGCTCGTTCATCATGGCCACCCACGTGGCGCGGGGGTTCACCGACAACAGGGGCCGGGAGCGGTCGAAGCCGATCCGGCGGGCCGCGTCGGCGATGCCCACGTCGAGGAAGACGACGGTGTGCTCGGCAAGCAGCTCCTCGGTGCCGGGGTCGACGGGAGCGCCACCACCTACGGCGACGACGCCCACCTCCGCGGCCAGGGCACGCGCCACCTCGGCGCGCTCGAGCACCCGGAAGACCGCCTCACCGTCGTCGACGAAGATGTCCGAGATCGAGCGCCCCTCGCCCACGACAATCTGCTCGTCGGTGTCGTGGAAGGCGACCCCTAGCCGGTCCGCGAGTGCCCGGCCCGTCACCGTCTTGCCCGAGCCGGGCGGCCCGATGAGCACCGCCACCGGCCGCGGCCGCCCTGAACTCACCACGTGCGTAACCGCTCCGGGATGGCGGCGAGATAGCCGTCGTGGTTGCGCCGGGTCTCGGGGAGGCTGTCGCCACCGAACTTCTCGACGCACGCCTGCGCGAGGACGAGCGCCACCATGGCCTCGGCGACGACACCGGCAGCCGGGACGGCGCAGACGTCCGACCGCTGGTGGATCGCCTTGGCCGGCTCGTCGCTGACGACGTCGACGGTGTCGAGGGAGCGCGGCACCGTGGAGATCGGCTTCATCGCGGCACGCACCCGCAGCACCTGGCCCGTCGACATGCCCCCCTCCGTGCCGCCGGCCCGGCCGGTCCGCCGATGGATGGCGCCGGAGCAGTTCCGCTCCATCTCGTCGTGCGCCTGCGACCCGCGACGCCGGGCGGTCCTGAAGCCGTCACCCACCTCGACCCCCTTGATGGCCTGGATGCCCATCAGACCCGCCGCAAGCTGCGCGTCGAGCCGGCGGTCCCAGTGGACGTGCGAACCCAGCCCCGGCGGCACGCCGTAGACGAGGACCTCGACGACTCCGCCGAGCGTGTCCCCGTCCTTGCGGGCGTCCTCGACCTCGGCCACCATCGCTGCAGAGCCCCTGGCGTCGAGGGTGCGCACGGGATCGTCGTCCAGCCGGTCGACGTCGTCGGGGTGCGGGAGCGGCGCGTCGTCGGCGACACCGGCGGTGCCGATGGCGACGGTGTGCGCGACGAGCCGGATGCCGTAGGCCTGTTCGAGGAAGTGTGCCGCCACCGCGCCGAGCGCGACCCGGGCAGCAGTCTCCCGGGCCGAGGCCCGCTCGAGGACCGGCCGGGCGTCGGTGAACCCGTACTTCTGCATCCCCACCAGGTCGGCGTGTCCGGGACGTGGGCGGGTCAGCGGCCTGTTGCGGGCGATCTCCCTCTCGGCGTTGACGTCATCGGCCGCGTCGAGGGCCGCCACGTCGACGGGGTCGGGGCTCATCACCGTCTCCCACTTCGGCCACTCGGTGTTGCCGATCCGGATCGCGATCGGTGAGCCCATGGTGACCCCGTGCCGCAGGCCGCCGAGGAACTCGACCTCGTCCTGCTCGAACTTCATCCGGGCGCCCCGGCCGAAACCGAGCCGGCGCCGGGCGAGGGCCAGCGCGACGTCGCGGCTCGTCACCTCGACCCCGGCCGGCATACCCTCGAGGACCGCCACGAGCGCCGGTCCGTGGGACTCCCCGGCGGTCAACCAACGCAGCATGTCCCGATCCTTTCACGCGTGCCCGCTCGCTCAGGCAACCTGGAACCGGACGAAGAGCGCGAGGAGGGCCCCCAGCAGGATGTACGGCCCGAAGGCGATGTCGCTCTTGAGATGCAGCCGGCGCAGCGCCAGCCCGACCAGCGCGGCGGCGCCGGAGACGAGGTAGGCCGCGACGAACGCGACGACCGGCGTCCCCCAGGCGAGGTAGCCCAGCGCCAGCGACACGAGGCCTCCCAGGGTGGCGTCGCCGAGGCCCAGACCCCCGGGCACGGCGAGCGCGAGGATGACGTAGACGACCCACGCCGCCACGCCGCAGGCCACGGCGCGGGCGAGAGCGCCCCAGTCGCCGGTCGTCGCCGAGGCGATGGCGAGCAGCAGCGCCACGGCCGGGAGGCAGTGCAGGGTCAGCGCCTCCGGGAGCCGGTGGACGTCGACGTCGACCCAGAACAGCGCCACCCCGACCGCCGCAAGCAGGAGGTATGCCGGCAGCACGGCTCCCCGGGACAGCCCCCCCACGCGCCAGGCCAGGACTCCCCACAAGACGGGGACCACCGCGGCCACGAGCCAGCCCACCGTCGGGGGCGGGTGGCCCAGCTCGTCGTCGAGGCGGTAGCCACCGGTCACGAGGCGGCGGGACATCAGGAGGCCGACGGGCATGCCGGCCAGCGCGACGAGGAGGCAGACCCACGGCGGCGCCGCCTGTCCCTGGTTGAGGGTCACGAGCGTTCCGTCGCTCGCGGGGCGGACGCCGTCGTCGACCGCGTCGGGTCAGCGAGCGCGTCCGCGAGGGCGGCCGCAAGGGCGGTTCGCATGGCCGCCAGCGGCGCCGGCTCGCCGGTCATCAGCCTGACCTGCTCGCCCGCCTGGTGGAGGAGCATCTCCGTGCCCGGCACGACGGCATACCCCTTGTCGTGGGCCGCAGTCATCAGGGAGGTGGCTCCCCCGCCGTAGACGACGTCGAGCAGGACGCGCCCGCCGTCCGGCAGCGACGGGGCGAGCGCAGCGGTTGCGGCGGGTGGCGCGGTGCTGATGACGAGCTCGACGTGGGCCGGCCACGTCCCCATCGATACCTCCTCGACCCGCAGACCCGCTGCCCGCGCCTGGCCGACCGTCGCCGGCCTCGCTGCTCCTCGCACCATCAAGGTGACCCGCTCCGCGCCGAGCCGGGTCAGTGCCACGACGGCGGACCGCGCCGTCGCGCCGGAGCCGAGAATGACCGCAGAGCGGACCGAGTCGAGGCCCGCGTCGGCGAGCGCGCGGACGATGCCGTGGACGTCGGTGTTGTCGGCGTCCCACCCCTCACGGCTGCGGACGAGCGTGTTGACCGAGCCGGTGCCACGGGCCAGGTCGGAGACCCTGTTCGCGACGTCGAAGGCGGCCTCCTTGAGCGGCATGGTCAGGGACAGGCCGCGCCACGAGGCGTCGAGGCCGGCGACGTGGGCGGCGAGCCCCGCTTCCTCGACCCGGGCGGCGCCGTAGTGCCAGTGATCCAGGCCGAGCGCGCGGTATGCCGCGCGGTGGAGCACCGGGGACAGCGAGTGGGCGATCGGCGAGCCGAGGACGCCGGCCCGAGCGATCGTCACCGGCTCGGTCAGCACTGTCCCTTGTTGGCGGCGCACCACGCCTGGAACTCCTTGACGTTCTGCTGGTGCTCGGCATCAGTCGTCGCGAACTTCGTCTCGCCCGTGGACGGGTTGACCGCGACGAAGTAGAGCCAGGTTCCCGGCGTCGGGTTGGTGGCCGCCTCGATGGCGGACGCACCCGGGTTCCCGATCGGCCCGGCGGGCAGGCCGTCGCGCACGTAGGTGTTGTAGTCGTTCGAGGCCGCCCGCTCCGCGTCCGTCGTTGTCACCGCCCGCTTCTGCACGCCATAGCTCACGGTCGAGTCCAGCTGCAGCCGCATCGGCTTGGCCAGGCGGTTCTCGAGAACGCGGGCGATCTTCGGGCGGTCCTCCTCACGTCGGCCCTCGGCCTCGACGATGCTCGCGATGACCATCGTCCGCTCCATCTTGTCGGGGGCGATCCCGAGACGGGTCAGCTCGGCGACCGACTTCACGACCATGGAGCGCAGCTGCTCCGCGGCGTTCGACTTCGGCGCGAACTCGTAGGTCGCGGGAAAGAGGTAGCCCTCGAGATTGCCGTTCGCGCCAGCGGGAAGGCCCAGGGCCGGGAGGTCCTTGGCTGCGGCCTCGTAGTCCGCGACAGGGAGCCCGGTCTGCTTGGCCAGCTCGGCGAAGACCTCGCTCTTCCACAGGCCCTCGCGGACCGTCACGCGGGGCACCGTGCGGTGTGTGGTGTCCGCGAGGAAGGCGACGGCGTCGGCTGCCCTCATCTCCTTGAGCAAGGTGTAGGTGCCGGGCTGGATGCCTGCCGCCGCGGGGTTGCCGGCGGCAGCATCGGAGAACGCCTTGGCCGACTTGACCACGCCGGCTGCCTCCAGGGTTGCCCCGATGGCGCGCCCGGGCTCACCGGGGTTGACGACGATCTCCACCGATCCCGATCCGGGGCCGGGGTAGTCGTTGCTTCCGCCGAGACCGCTGAGCATCGGCCTGAGGACGCTCACTGCCGCGAGCGCGGCGACGGCGACCAGGGCGAGCGCGACGACAAGGACGAGCAGCCGCCGGGCCGTCCGCGCACCCTTGCTGCGCTTTCGCGCCCAATGGCGGTCCCGGCCGGGGTGGCGCCCCCCCTCGTCCGTCGCGTGGCCGGGCTCGTGCTCGTCGTACTCGTCGTATCCGTCAGCACCGCCGTACTCGCCGTATGCACCGTCCCCGTCGTGCCCGCCGTCGGCGTAGTCCAGCTCGAGATCGTCAGAGGAGGACCCGTCGCGCCGGGTCTCGCCGAGCAGGTCAAGGTCCTCGCGGTCGAGGACCTCCTCGTCGTCACCCCAGCCGCGCGCCGGCTCGCGTGGTTTCGTCATCGTCGCGGCTCCCTCGTTCGGCGGCGCCGTCCGGGGAGGCTGACCAGCTCACCGGGCACCCGACCGGACGCTCGCTCGGCGTCGAGTGCGGACTGGAGGATGAGCACCGCAGCGGCCTGGTCGACCACGGTCCGCTGTGCACGACCGGCGAGGCCGCTCTCGCGCAGCTGGCGGTGCGAGAGCACCGTCGTGAAGCGCTCGTCCACGAGGCGGACCGGTGTCGGCGCCACGAGCCGGGCCAGGTCCGTCGCGTAGGCGCGGGCCAGCCGCGCCGCGGCGCCCTCCTCACCGGAGAGCGAACGCGGCAGGCCGACGAGGATCTCGAGCGCCCCACGGTCATCGGCCAGGGCGGCGACCTCGAGCCGGTCCGCGCCCGCCTCCGAGGGGTCCCGTGGCACGGTGGTGACGGGTGTGGCCAGCACCCCCGAGGGGTCGCTCGCCGCGACGCCGACCCGGACGCTGCCGACGTCGACCCCGAGGCGGACGCCGGGACGCATCATCGCCACAGTTGACCACAGATCCGCGCGGACGTCGCGCAGGTCAACCCCGCCGCCCACGCAGGTCAGCCCGCCCGCCCACGCAGGACGTCCTCGACCGCGCCGAGTGCCGCCGAGATCTTCGACGGGTCGGTGCCCCCGCCCTGGGCGAGGTCGTCCTTGCCGCCGCCGCCGCCACCGAGAACCTGGGCGGCGGAACGGACGAGGTCGCCGGCC
>JAABUR0100004078.1_pt1 | contig 19847 bp, 19 predicted proteins | sample 5560091 | NCBI WGS metagenome assembly JAABUR01 (sample SAMN10711879, study PRJNA513375) | rock metagenome | isolation source: Antarctica rocks | place: Antarctica: Victoria Land, University Valley sud
ATCAGCCTCTTACGCCTGGCCGGATGGAACAGAATCGCCGCCGCCCTACGACATCAGGGACGAGACCCGAGCAGGCCCATCGACCTCATCCTCGCCGCGTGAAACCGACTTTGCCGACCCCCTGCCCTGCCCGGTGAGGTCAGCAGCGTTCCCACTGCCCGCCGCTTCGTGGAGTCGATGCTCACGCCGTGGGCCACCCGGACCTCGGCTGGACCGCAGCGGTGTGCGTGAGCGAGGTGGCCGGCAACGTCGCCCTGCACGCGACCGAATTCACCGTGCACCTCGCCATGGAGGGGCAGGACATGGCGCGGATCGAGGTCACCGACAGCTCGAGCCGCATTCCGACGATGCGTCGCTACGGTACCGACGCCACGACCCCGAAAGTGGCACAGGCTCATCACGCGACTTCACACCAATCATCGTGCCCCAGGGCGCCGTGCGCTCCATGGCCAGCGCCGACTTGGTGGGTCTGCGGCCCGACGCGGGCCTGCTGGTGCGCGGGCGTCGACGCCGTGGCTGCGTATGGACGTGATCGACCGCCGAGGGTAGGTGCCGGTGCCCACCGAGATCGACCTGCTCAGTAGGTGCCGCTCCCGCTCCGGGCAGGCGCTGGTAGTCCCGCACGACCTACACCGCGTATGGATCGACGGTGTCTGTCTCCCCGCCGCGCTGATCGCCGTCATTTCCAACCGGCGAGCGACTCCTGCGATGCCGACGATCAGTCCGGGCGGTCCATCTCTGTGGGGTGAACCCGCAGCGGCGTCCATCCGGTCGCTGCCACGGCCCGGTCCACGAGCCTGGCTGGCCGCGATCCGCTGACGCGCCGCACGGTCCAAAATCCCGGACGGCTATGACCTGCTGCGACCGGCGTCGACTTCGGCGCGCAGCGCCGTCGCGGGGCCACCGGCGCGTCCGGTCTGCTCCTCGTGGTAGTCGTCCTCGACGTTGACCTCCCAGACGTCGTGGGTGGTGCCGTCGAGGATGTTTTGCGCGCTCAGGATGGCCGTGAGCATCGAGTGGTCTTGGTTGTTGTATCGGTGCATTCCGTTGCGTCCCACCGGGTGCACGTTGGGGACCTCGGCCGCGATCCAACGCTGGATCGTGTCCAGGTTGGCGTGATAGTTCTTGTCGTAGAACGGATACGCCTTCGGCATCCGGACGACGAATCCGCGCTCGACCAACTCGGGTTGCACGAGGCCGATCTGCGCGAGTTCCTTGGTGGCCAGCGCGACGAGCTCCTCGTCGGGCAGCGACCAGGTGTCGTCGCCGGCGAACACGAAGTATTCCAGGCCGAGGCAGGTGCGGCCGTCCTTGACCAGGTACGGCGACCAGCTGCCGTAGTTCTGGATCCGGCCGACGAGCACGTCGGGGGAGTGGATGTAGATCCAATTGTCCGGGAAGCCGGCACTTTCCGGGATGACCAGCGCGACCGTCAGGTAGTCGCGGTACTTCAGGTCGCGAGCGGCGGCCTGCACGTCGGCAGGGGCCGGTGGGTCCATCGCCAGGATCATCGACGACAGCGGCATGGTGGAGACGAGCTGGTCGAAGTCGTAACGGTGCTCGCTGCCGAGGTCGGTGCGGGTGGCCTCCGGCGCGCCCGCACCGGAGCCGTAGCCACCGGTGACCACGGCCGTCACCGCGGTAGCGCCGATCCCGGGCTCCCGGGAGATGCTGCGGACCTTGGTCTCCAGCACGACCTCGCCGCCCTGCTCCTGCACCTTCTTCGCGCAGCGCTCCCACATCATCCCCGGACCGAGCTTGGGATACTGGAACTCCTCGATCAGCGAGGTGATGTCCTTCTGGTTGCGCTTGGGCAGCACCGCGTTGACGACGGCGTTGAGCAGCGACAGGTTCTTGATCCGCTGGGCCGCCCAGTCCGACTGCAACTCGGTGGCGTCGCGCCCCCACAGCTTCTCGGTGTAGGTCTTGAAAAAGATCCGGTAGAGCCGCCAGCCGAAGCGGGCCGCGACCCAGCCCTCGAAGTTCGTCTGGTCCTTCGGCGGGGAGATCCGGACCGCGACGTAGGACAGCACGCACCGGACGGCCTCGAGCACACCGAGGTTGCGCAGCGCGTTCATCGCCTTGAGCGGGTAGTCGTAGAGCTTGCCCTTGTAGAAGATGCGGCTCATCCGCGGCCGCATGAGGAACTCCTCGTCCGGCAGGATCTCGTGCCACAGCGCCTCGACCTCCGGCACCTTGGTGAAGAAGCGGTGACCGCCGATGTCGAAACGCCAGCCCTCACGCACCGCCGTGCGGCTGATGCCACCGACCATCGCGTCGCCCTCCAGCACCGTCACCGGAGCACCGCGCTTGGACAGCTCATAGGCAGCGGTCAAACCCGCCGGGCCAGCACCGATGACAAGGGTGCGGGGCATGGACTCAATCACAAAGGATCCAAGATCGACGACGTCTTCTGAAGCGGTCATGTCGAGATCATAGATTAGGGGCATGCCCACGGGAAGCGCTGAAGACAGCCTGAACAGCTTCTTAACGTTCCGACCGGGCGGGTGCAGGCGCGACGTCGGGAAGCTAAACTTAAGGATCTCAGCTCGGCCCGGGGCGCCTCCACCAAACCCCCACCAAACCCGACGATGTCTGGCCGGAAGCTATGTGCCACGGAGGTCAATCACCGCCTCACCAATGGTGGCATCGGTGACCACCACGCCCTTCCGGAGGATGATGCCCCGCTCGGTGACCTTCTTCACCATGTCGAGATCGTGGCTGACGATGAGTAGTGTCTGGCCACCTCGGTTGAGCTCGCGGATCCGGTCCAGGCACTTGCGCTTGAAGGGCTCATCCCCCACCGCGAGGATCTCGTCGATGAGGAAGATGTCCGGTTCACTGTGCGCGGCGACCGAGAATGCCAGCCGCAGGAACATGCCGGAAGAGTAGAACCTCACCTCGGTGTCGATGAACCTTTCGATCTCGCTGAAGGCCACGATCTCGTCGAACCGGGCGTCGATGTCCTTCTCACTCATGCCCAGGATCGCCCCGTTGAGGTACACGTTCTCGCGCCCGGTGAGGTCCGGGTGGAAGCCTGCACCCACCTCGATCAGTCCGGCCACCCGCCCCCGGACACCGATGCGTCCCGCGTCCGGAAGCATGACTCCGGAGATGAGTTTGAGCATCGTGGACTTTCCCGAGCCGTTGAAGCCCAGGAGCGCCACCGACTCGCCCCGCTCGATGGTGAAGGTCACGTTGTCGAGGGCGTTGAAATGGTCCCGCAGCTCCCCGCCCCGCCCACGCAAGGTCCACACGATGAGCTCCTTCATGGAGCGGGTGTGGCGCAGGGAGAACGACTTGGTGACGTCCTCGACCTCAATGGCAGTCGTCACCGGTTCACAGCTCCTGGGCGAAGCGGCCCTCGAGCCGCCGGAAGACCAGCTGGCCAACGACGACCGAGAGCAGGCTCGCCACCAGTCCGACCACTCCCCAGGCGGCGAAGTTGTTGGGCATCGTCTGGCCGCCGTGGAAGGCCTCGATGACCCCGTTGGTCGGCACCCAGAACCCGTAGTGGGCGAGCTCGACGGCCGCGGTGAGCGGGTTGGCCTGGTATGCCGTCGGGATCCACTGCGGCAGGCCGTCCTTCACGACGGTGTCAGTCACCTGGTTGAACGTGTACAGCACCGGTGAGAGCCAGGTGGCGATCATGATCACGAGGTCAACAATGTTCTCGGCATCGCGGAAGAGGACGTTGACGGCTCCGAACACCAGGCCGAGGCCGAGCGCAAGGAGCCCGGCGATGCCGAGGCCGCCCAGTGCTCCCATGACGTTGGTCGCGCCCGGCCGCCACCCCACGGCGAGGGCGGCGAGCACCAGGACGAGCGTCTGGGGCAGGAGGTGGACGATGGCGACCCACACACTGGAGACCGGGAATAGCTCGCGCGGAAGGTAGATCTTCTTGACGAGGTCGGAGTTGGCCACGACTGAACGGGTGGTGTTGGCGAGGACCTCCCCGAAGAAGTTGACGACGACGATGCCGGCGAAGAGGTAGATGACGAAGTTCGGGAGACTACGCTCCAGCCCGAGGAACTTGCCCATCGCCACGTAGTAGACGAGCAGTTGCACCCCTGGCTTGACATAACTCCATAGCAGGCCCAGGACGGACCCACGATAACGCACGCGCAACTCCTTGCGCACCAGAAGCTTCAGGAGGAACCGCCATCGCACTACATCAATAAGCCCCGCGCTTCGCCCTGGGGTAACCAGCTGTGCAGGCGCTCCTGAAAGGCCTGCGCTCATGTCTTGTCTGTTGAGTCAGCACCGAAGGTCTTGGCCCACTCCTCAAACGAGGTGAAGTGAGCAAGCTCAGACCGATACAAGTTAGAGAGGGCCGACCAGTTGGAGCGCATGAGCGCGTACAATCGAGCGCTCTGCAACATCTGGCGTCGGAAGCGGTCAGGTCGGCGCCTGTACCACGCTGCTCCTGTGCCGTCGGCCTTGGTGACCACAGCAGAGTCGAGTTGCGAAAGCACCCACCACTGGCTCTTGGCGTGTGGTACGACGGCTTGGGGCTTGTGTCGAGACAGTTTCGCGGGCGGCCGCAGCTGTTTAACGGCTGTCACCACGGCCCAAGGAAGCAGCATGCCACGGCTTGGCGCCGACGGCTGCCTCCCCTTGCGAGGTGGTTTGCTCAGTCCGGGCACAGGGTAGGCGTCCGGGTCAGATGAGTACTGGGCATCGTCGTGTCTCGATGCGGCCGCTCGCAACTCAGGCAGGGTGCTGGCCAGTTTTCTGTGCAGATGATCGGGACCTGACAAAACATCTCTCAGCGCCTTGAGGCGCAACTCTTCGGGGTAGTACTGCATCGAGAAGGCATGCTTGACGTCGAACTGCGCGCTTGTCGGTAACAGGCCACCTCCGTTCTTGTAAGGCGAGTAGAGCAACGCAACCACCATGCGGTTGCGTTGATGGTAGTAGGCCTGCCAGTCGATCGTGTCGTCCTTTTCATCCCAAGAGACATGCCATACCGCAGCCCCCGGAAGAGTCACCGTCGGGTAGCCGGCTGCCTGAGCGCGCAAGCCATACTCGGCATCGTCCCACTTGATGAAGACTGGAAGCGCAAGCCCAATCTCCCTGATAACTTCGGTGGGCACCAGGCACATCCACCATCCGTTGTAGTCGACATCCACCCTCCTGTGCAGCCAAGGCATTTCGCGGATACCGTGAACGCTGAAGTCGTGGCGGTAGCCCAGATCACGGGCAGGACCGAATCTCCAAGGCCATGGCTCCACCACCTCACCCCACGTGTGCAGCACGGAGCGGTTGAACATGTCGAACATGTGCCCACCGACGAGCGTGGGACGTCGACAGTAGGTCGCGAAGATCAGCGCCCGCACGATACCCTCGGGCTCGATGTTGACGTCGTCGTCGAGCATCATGTGATAGGTGCTGTCGGCAGCCTTCACCGTCTCGTACATGCCGCGGGAGAATCCACCGGAGCCCCCGAGGTTGGCCTGGTGGATGACCTGCAGCTGGTCCCCCAGCACCGCCGCCGACTCCGTCCAGCCGGGTTCGTCCTCGACCCGCTGGCTGCCCTGGTCCACGATGTAGAGCTTGTCGAGCTGGGCCCGCAGGTCGGGGGCGGAGCCGACGGCGTCGATCAGGGCCTTGCAGTAGTCGGTGCGGTTCAGCGTCGTGACGCCGATGGAGAGCCGACCGGGGCGAGCCGGCGGCCCTTGGACCTGCCACTCCGCCGAGTCCAGGCGGGCCGCCCGCTTGCCCGCGACGATGTCGAACCAGTACCAGCCTCCGTCCCCGAAAGGCTTGAGGTCCAGGTCGAACGTCAACGTGGTGAAGTCCTTCGCGCTCTGGCTGGCCACCTGCTGGCGAGTACCGCGAGCGCTGGACCGATACACCAGGACCTTGGCGACACCCTTGATCCTCACGACGAGGCGCACTTTCTCGACGACGGTCCAACGTCGCCAGTAGCTCGCAGGGAAGGCGTTGAAGTACGTGGCGAACGACAACCGGGAGCCGATGCGGATCTCGGTCGAGCGGCGGCTGTGCACATCCTCGCCGTGGGTTTCGACGGCGCTGGCCAAGGGGGGCACCGCACTCTCGCCGTCATCTGGCAAGGCGCGCGCCTTGAGGCCGTGCTCCACGTAGAGCGGCAGGGTGTCCTCCTCGCCGTGCTGCGGGAACACCACTCTGGCGACGACGCTCCACTCTTTCGCCGGGTCCTCCTGGAACGGTTCCGTCCCCGGTTGGGTGCCTGCGGTCTCGATCATGTCACTCGTCACTCGTCAACGCCCCCGCTCTCCAGTTTGCAGCCCGACGTGAAGTGGGGCTCCAGCTTGTTGTCGACCGTGCTCAGGGCCGCGCCGATGGCCATGTGCATGTCGAGGTACTTGTACGTGCCGAGCCGGCCCCCGAAGAGCACGCCTCGCTCGGCCCGGGCCAGGTCACGGTACTTCAGCAGACGCTCGCGGTCCGCCGCGGTGTTGACCGGGTAGTACGGCTCGTCTCCTCCCTCGGCGAAGCGCGAGAACTCCCGCATGATGACGGTCTTGTCCTTGGGGTAGTCCCGCTCCGGGTGGAAGTGGCGGAACTCGTGGATGCGCGTGTAGGGCACGTCCTCGTCGGGGTAGTTCATCACCGGGGTGCCCTGGAAGTCGCCGACGTCGAGGACCTCCTCCTCGAAGTCAAGAGTTCGCCACCCGAGCCGCCCCTCGGAATAGTCGAAGTACCGGTCGACCGGGCCGGTGTAGATGACGGGGAGGTTGCCGACGACGTTCTCCTTGTGGACCGGCTGGCTGGTGTCGAAGAAGTCGGTGTCGAGCTGCACCTCGATCCGGTCGTGGTCGGCCATCCGCTCGAGCCAGGCGGTGTAGCCGTTTGTCGGCAGGCCCTCGTACGTGTCGCTGAAGTAACGGTTGTCGTAGGTGTAGCGGACCGGCAGCCGGCTGATGATGTCGGCGGAGAGCTCCTCGGGCGAGGTCTGCCACTGCTTTGCCGTGTAGTGGGCGATGAACGCCTCGTAGAGGGGACGACCGATGAGGGAGACGCCCTTCTCGACGAAGTTCGCCGGCTCCCTGCCGTCCAGCTCCTTCGCCTGCTCGGCGATGAGAGCACGGGCCTGCTCGGGGCTGTGCGCAGACCGGAAGAACTGGTTGATCGTCCCGAGGTTGATCGGCATCGGATAGACCTCGCCGGCGTGGGAGGTGTAGACCCGGTGAACGTAGCCGGTGAACGTCGTGAACTGGTTGACGTGGTCCCACACCCGCTCGTTGGAGGTGTGGAACAGGTGAGCGCCGTAGCGGTGCACTTCGATGCCGGTCTGCGGCTCGGCCTCGCTGTAGGCGTTGCCGCCGATGTGGGAACGGCGATCCACGACCAGCACCCTGCGGCCGAACCTCTCGGCGCACTGCTGAGCGATCGTCAGCCCGAAGAACCCGGAACCGACGACGACGAGGTCCGCGTCCACACATCCTCCAAGGTCGACAGCTGTCGCGTCAGGTTACCGGAGATCGTCTCGCCCCCTGCATCCGCCGCTGCGAGTCGCACGTCATTACGCGGAGCGCGACGTGGCACGATGTGTCGTCAGTCGAGTCGAGGAAAGAGGCGCAGGTGACTGCTCGCGAGCCGCGCCCTGGCGCCGTCCATGACGCCGACGACGACGCCTACGTCGTCGATACGCGCCGGAGGGTCGGCCGCCCGACCGGCCGCCCGACGTCGCCCGTCGCTGCCGTGCTCACGTCTGATCACGACGGCCGGCCCGGGCGTGCCGCCCCCCGGCGTGGACGGCGGCACCGAGGCCGGCGAGCGGTGCTCGTCGTCCTGCTGCTCGTCCTGGCCTGGGTCGGGTTCATGGTGTGGGTTCCCTTCGCCGCCTGGAACGGGGTCGCCAGAGTGGACAACGCCCCCGCCGGTCAGCGCCCCACCGACACCAAGGGGTTCAACTACCTGCTCGTGGGCTCGGACAGCCGACAGGGGCTGACCGCCGAGCAGCAGCAGCAGCTGTCGACCGGCTCGGACGCGGGCAAGCGCACTGACTCGATCATCCTCGTGCACGTGTCCGACAGCGGCGGCAAGCCGGCCATCATCTCGATCCCCCGCGACTCCTACGTCCCCATCCCGGGCTACGGCAGCAACAAGATCAACGCCTCGTTCTCGTTCGGCGGGGCCAGGCTGCTCACCGAAACCGTGGAGAAGGCGACCGGCGTGCACGTTGACGGCTACGTCGAGATCGGCTTTGGTGGCTTCGCCTCCATCGTTGACAGTCTGGGTGGGGTGGACCTCTGTGTCGCCACCGACATGGTGGACCCGCTCGCCGGGATCAACCTCAAGGCGGGGTGTCAGACGCTCAACGGCCCCAACGCGCTGGGCTACGTGCGGTCTCGGCACGAGGACCCGCTCGGCGACATCGGACGCGGCAACCGCCAGCGCCAGTTCCTCGGGGCGGTGATGAAGAAGGCCGTCACCCCGTCGACGGTTCTCGTCCCCTGGCGTTACAAGGGTTTCGCGGATGCGGCGGCGGGGGGCGTCACTGTCGGCCAGAGCACCTCGCTGCGTGACGCGGTGCGGGTCCTGCAGACCATGCGCGCGGTCAGTAGCGGCGACGGTCTCTCGCTCACGGTCCCGATCGAGACGGCGGACTTGCAGACGAAGAACGCCGGCGTCGCCGTCAAGTGGAACACCGAGCAGGCCAGGGCGTTGTTCACCGCGATCAAGAACGACGACCCGCTGTCCGTGCCCCCAGCAGGCACGACGCAGGGAAAGACCGGTTAGCCGACGCGCCGACCCCAATCAGTGGGCCCGGCCAAGTGGACGACGCCGGTCAGCCCGGGCGGTCGCCCCGGTGGGCGAGGAGCCGCTGGTATGCCGTGCGCCGGACCTGCTCGGGCACCAGGCGGTAGGCCCCCCGGACGACGACGTTGCGGACGCACTGCGCCCGCGTCGTGAAGCCCATGGCGCGAAAGCGTCGCTGCAACCGCAGCTCCGAGCGCAGGATGCGCCAACCGCCCCGGCGGGCGTAGGAACCCGCGCTGACCCGGTAGCGGACGAGCGGACGGGCGACGTTGCCGACCCGGGCGCCGGCCATGATCATCTTCGCGAACAACAGGTAGTCCTCCAGCCCCGGCAGGTCCTCATAGCCGCCGACCTGCGCGACGAGCGAGGCGCGATAGACGACCGAAGGATGGTTGAAGGTCTGGCGCAGGCGCGCCTGCGCCAGGATCTCCGCCGGGTCCGTCAGCACCGCCCGGCTGCCGACGACGACCTCGGGCCTGCTCCGGAACTCCAGCAGCGCCGACCCGAGGACGTCGGCCCCGGACTCGACGAGCGGGATCTGGATCTCGAACCGCTCCGGTTCGGAGACGTCGTCGGCGTCCATCCTGGCCACGATGTCGTGCTCGCAGGCCGCCAGCCCGCGGGTGAGCGCGACACCGAGCCCGAGGTTCTGCGGCAGGACGACGAGGGTGGTGGCGGTGACCGAGCGCTCGACCAGCTCGGTGATCCGCTCCCCCAGCTGCGCGCTGACCGGACCGTCCTGGACGAGGACCACCTGGTCGGGCCGGCGGGTCTGCGCGGCGGTCACCGAGAGGAACGCCGCCTCCAGGGCCTCGGGCGAGTCCGCGGCGTAGCAGGGCAGGAGCACGCTGAACGCCTCCGTCACGGACTGCCCATATCGCCGTTCGACACCAGCGCCTGCGCCGTCACGACGCTCGTCGGGCGAGGGCCGGCGAGCACCCCGTCCCGCAGGCCGCGAGCGAGACCCCGCAGCAGCACCCGGCGCCGGTGCGACCGAGCCACGGTGACGGCCCACCGCCGGAGGGTGGCGCCGGCATACAGCACCCTCTCGCCGGGACTGAGGCTGCTCGTCCGGCCGAACAGCCAGACCTTGTTGCGCACCTCGAAGTAGAACCGCTCCCCCGGATCTGCTTCTGTGTCACCGAACTTCGTCGTCTTGTGGACCACGACCGATGCCGGGCAGCTGAGGCCCCGGCGGCCCCGCAGCACGCGCGCCGAGAACTCGAAGTCGTCGTTCCAGAGAAAGTAGTCGGCGACCGGCAGCCCCACCTCGCGGACCCGGGCCGCGTCGAGCAGGGCCGAGACGAACGACGCCGTGCGGAGCGGGGTGCAGCCGACCCGCCGGGCGCTGGCGCGCTCCCCGGACGAGGAACCCACCTTCGTGCGCGGGGTGTTCATCGGGTGGTCATGCCCGTCGGTCCAGACCACCCGGCTCGCCACCAGGGCTGGAGTCGCCAGCGCGGGGTCGGCTCCGTGCTCGGGCCGGTACTCCCGCCGCACGCGCACGAGAGCCTCCAGAGCATCGGCGTGGGGCACCGTGTCGTCGTCCATGAGCCAGATCGCGTCGGCGTCCTGCATCAGGGCCCGCTCGATGCCGATGGCGAACCCTCCGGCGCCGCCCACGTTGCGCCGGGTGGAGATGACGTCGACGTGGGGGAACTGCTCGGCGAGCATGAGCGCGGTGCCGTCCTCGGACGCGTTGTCGACCACGAGGACCGCCTCGACGGGATGCGTCTGGTCACCGATGGCCGCGAGCGACTCCTCGAGCAGCTGACGCCGGTTCCACGTCACCACGACCGCGATGACGCGCTGCTGCTCCGACACGGGTCGCAGCCTACTTGAGCAGCTGACGAGCCATCACCAGTCGCTGGATCTGGTTGGTGCCCTCGTAGATCTGGGTGATCTTGGCGTCCCGCATCATCCGCTCGACCGGGAAGTCCCTGACGTAGCCGGCGCCGCCGAGCAGCTGGACCGCGTCGGTCGTGATCTGCATGGCGACGTCGGAGGCGAAGCACTTGGCGGCGGCTCCGAAGAACGGGAGGTCGGGGTCGTCCCGCTCCGATTTCGCCGCGGCGACGTAGACCAGCTGCCGGGCCGCCTCGAGGCTCATCGCCATGTCCGCCAGCATGAACTGCAGGCCCTGGAACTCGGCGACCGCCCGGCCGAACTGCTGGCGCTCCTTGACGTAGCCCACGGCGAAGTCCAGGGCGCCCTGGGCGATCCCGACCGCCTGGGCGCCGATGGTGACCCGGGTATGGTCGAGGGTGCGCAGTGCGATCCTTAGCCCCTCGCCCGGCGCCCCGATGATCCGGTCGCCGGGGATGCGGACGTCGTCGAGGTGCAGCTCGCGGGTCGGGCTGCCCTTGATGCCGAGCTTGCGCTCCTTCGCGCCGAAGGTGAACCCCTCGTCGGACTTCTCGACGACGAACGCCGAGACGTTGGACCCCCGCTTGCCGTCGGTGTCGGTGACGGCGAGCACGGTGTAGAAGTCGGAGACGCCGGCGTTGGTGATCCACGACTTCTGGCCGTTGAGGACCCAGTCCTCGCCGTCCCGCCTGGCCCGGGTCCTCATCGCCGCCGTGTCCGACCCGGACTCGCGCTCGGACAGGCCGTAGGAGAACCCGGCCTCCCCGCGAGCCAGCGGGGTGAGGTACCTCCGCTTGAGCTCCTCGGAGCCGCCGAGGATCACCGGCATGGAGCCGAGCTTGTTCACCGCGGGGATGAGCGAGCTCGACGCGCAGACCCGCGCCACCTCCTCGATGACGATGCACGTCGCGAGGGCGTCGGCGCCGACGCCGTCGTACTCAGCCGGGACGTGCGGGGCGAAGAAGTCCGACGCGACGAGGGCGTCGTGGGCCTCCTGCGGGTAACGGCTCTCCTCGTCGACCTGCGCGGCATACGGGGCGATCTTGTCCTCCGCGACGGCGCGCACGGCCCCGCGCAGGACCTCGTGGTCCTCGCTCGTGGCGAAGAGCGGATACGACTCGTCTGGTGCCCTGGTGCTCACGACGAAAGGTTACTCCCGGGTATGCCGGTCGGCCGCCGCCCGCGATGTCGCACGGCTCGTTTGCGGTTTGGATCACGTCAGACCGAGAAAGACGATCAGCGCTCTGCTCAGGTGCACCATGTCCTCATCGCTGAGTCGGCCCAGCCGGGTACGCAGGTTCTCTCGCGGCATGGTGCTCACCCTGTCAACCATGAGTCGGCTTGGCTCACTGAGTCCGTTGGTGTCAGTCGCCTCGATCGGTACCCGGGCGAGCGGTGCCTCGACCGTGGTTGTGGTCAACGGACAGACCGTGATCGACGCGGTGGCGTCGAACCGGTCGTCCTGCAAGACCACCACGGGACGGGGCTTTCCGGTGTACGGCCCCGCACGGCGGCCGTGTAGACGTCCCCCCGCCTCACTCGTGTTCTGCGCCGCTCGCGCTGCCTTCCTCGTCAGCGTCCCAGTCCCACGAGAGCGCATCCACGAACGCTTGGTCGTCGGCGTCCTGCTCGCCGGCCGCGATGGCAGCTGACTGCTCGTGCGCGGCCCGCGCGAACTCCGGTGCCCGCACGTCGGGCACCCAGATCTGTACCGGTCGCAGCCCCTGCTGGCGTAGCCGGCCGCGGTGGGCGGGGACCCGCGCCCGCGCTGGGACTGCCTTCGTCTCATCGGTACCCAGACCACCACGTTACATGTCACGAAGTTGTCGGGGGCAAGGTCCACGTGTCGGAGGCGAAGAAGGCGCGGATCAGCGGGAAGGGAGAAGCGGGAAGCTGACGTTCGTCAGGCGCTCGGCCAGCTCCCACAACCGCTGCTGCGTCGTCCGGTCGTGCGACGCCCGCGAGGAGCCCACGATCCCGGGCGGACCACCCATCTCGCCCGGACCGGACGGGCCGACGTAGCTTCCCCCGGGTAGGTCCGGCGCCGTCGCGGCATAGACCGTCGGCTGCGAGCCGCCTTCCGCGTCCTGCACGAACGGAGTCGTCCGGGCGAGGAAATCCTGGGCCTGGTGCGTCCACGACGGGCCGATGTGCCTCTGGAGGTTCGTCGAGGCATAACCGGGGTGCGCCGCCATGGACCGGATCCGCGAACCCGCGAGCAGGAGTCGACGTTGCAGCTCGTAGGCGAACATCAGGTCGGCGAGCTTGCTCTGCCCGTAGGCGAGCCACCGCTGGTAGCGGCGATGCTCGAAGTTCGGGTCCTCGACGTTGATCCGGCCCATCCGGTGCGCCTGTGACGACAAGGTCACGACCCGGTCCGTGACCCGCGGGATGAGCAGGCCCGTCAGGGCGAAGTGGCCGAGGAAGTTCGTGCCCAGCTGCGACTCGAACCCGTCCTTGGTCCGCGCCTGTGGGACCGCCATGATCCCGGCGTTGTTGACCAGGACGTCGACCGAGCCGTCGAACCCGCCCGCGAAGGCGCGGACCGACGACAGGTCCGACAGGTCGAGCCGACGGACCTCGGCGGAGCCGCCGACCTGGACCTGGGCCGCCTCGGCCTTCGCCAGGTTGCGGCATCCCATGACCACGTGAGCGCCCTTGCCTGACAGAACCTTCGCCGCCTCGAACCCGATGCCCGAGTTGGCCCCGGTGATGACGACGACCCGGCCCGTCTGGTCGGGGATGTCGGCGGGGCTCCAACCCACGGTCAGCTCCCGGCTGCCCGCAGCTCGGGAATGACCTGGGTCTCGAACAGCTCGATACCCGAGGTGTCGTAGGCCGCCTCGGTGAAGTAGGTGATGGCGTAGGTCATGCCGGCCTTCTCGAGGCCGGTGAGCGCCTCCACGATCTGCTCGGGAGTGCCGACCGCCGGCTGGTCCTTCATGCCCTCGAGCTGCTTCTGGATGATCTCCTCCGGCACGCCGGACTTGCGGTAGTGGTCCTCCTGCCAGGCGAGCCGGTCGGTGACGTCCTTCTCGGTCTCGCCGATGACGACGTTGTAGTTGGAGCTGCGGGTGATCGCCCCGAAGTCGCGGCCGACGTCCTTGCAGTGCCCGGCCAGGATCTCGCTCTTGGCCTCGAAGCCTCCCGGCGTCCCGTCGAAGTTCGTGTAGTCGGCGAACTCCGCCGCGATCTTGAGCGTCACCTTCTCGCCTCCGCCGGCGATCCACATCGGGATGCCGTTGACGTCCGACCCGGGCGCCGACGTGCCCTGGAGGGGACGTGGCTGGCAGATGGCGCCTTCGACGGTGTAGTACTTCCCGGCATACGTCGCCTCGCCCTTGGTCCACATCTGGCGGAAGATCTCGACGCCGTCGCGCAGGCGTCCTAGCCGCTCGCCCGCGCTGGGGAAGCCGTATCCGTAGGCGCGCCACTCGTGCTCGTACCAACCGCCGCCGATGCCCATCTCAACGCGGCCGCCGGAGACGACGTCGACCGTGGCGGCCACCTTCGCGAGGTAGGCCGGGTTGCGGTAGGCCATGCACGTGCACATCTGGCCGAGCCGCACCCGGGTCGTCGCGGCGCCGTAGGCCGCCATGAGCGACCACGCCTCGTGCGTCGCCTCCTGCGACGGGACCGGCGTGGTGTGGAAGTGGTCGTAGACCCAGAGCGACTCCCAGTCGTCGTTGTCGTCCAGGCGCTTGGCCAGGCCGAGCATCGTGCCCCAGTGCTGCGCGGGGTCGATGCCGACCAGGTCGAAGCGCCAGCCTTGCGGGACGAACATGCCGAACCTCATGCAAACCTCCGGGAGAGTGGGTGTCGAAAGGACATGTGCTCACATCATGTCATCGCCTGATGTCGACGCTCTTCCACCGGGACGGCGCCCGTGACGACGCGCGGCTCGCCAGCGGCAACCTTCGGCTAGAGGGAGCGCGCGTACAGGAACATCGAGGCCATCATCTCGACCTCCGGCGGAGGGTCGACCCGGCGTTCGAGACGCCATTGTGGACGATGAGTTTCGACCCATCGGGTGAAGGACCGGTGCCGCTCGTGCGGTGCCACCTGGGTACCCTCGGTGTCATTGCTGCAGATGACGACGAAGCGTTCCGCGCTATCGAACAGCAGGTTCATGTAGTCCTCGAAGACCTCGTCCTCTACGAGGTGGAAAATCACCTCCATGGAGAGCGCGAGATCGGCTCGCAACCAGCCGGCCGAATCCGCGAGGTGCTCCGGGTCGAAGCGCAGGAAGCTCTTGGTGGGATCGTTCGTGAACTGCTCGATGCAGTGACGCACCGCCGTCGCGGACCGGTCGAGACCGAGGTAACGAGGGTAGTGGGCGAGGGTCAGCTGGTTGCCGTCACCGCAGCCCAGGTCGACGACGGAGGTCACGGCGAACTCGCGGACCCAATCGTTGACGAGGTCCGCCTTCCACTGTGCCTTGGCTCCGTAGGACCCCGCCCCCGAGGTGCCCCCCTTCGCATATCGCTCCTCCCAGTAACGGGCACTTCCTCTGAAGATGCGCTGTCGGATCAGCACGCCGGGTCGGCTCGTGGCGGCTCTGGACAGGAGGGCGTGTAGTGGCACAGGAGCACCATATTCGGCTCCTGCGCCGCAGGCGACGTGGGGCGCGGGTGGCCGTGTGAGGATGAGACGTGAGCTCCTACGACAACGACCCGGCCGTCATCCGCGACCTGCTGACGACGCCCGGCACGTGGGCGGTGGTCGGCCTCTCCGCCAACCCGGGCCCCACGGCATACGGGGTCTCCCGCTGGCTCGGGCACGAGCTCGGGATGCGGGTCATCCCGGTGCATCCCCGGGCCGAGAGCGTGGGCGGCCAGGCCGGGTATGCCGGCCTCGCCGACATCCCGGACGGCACCGACGTCGACGTCGTCGACTGCTTCGTCAGCTCGGCGCGCGTGGGCGCGGTGGTCGACGAGGCCATCGAGCAGAAGGACCGGCTCGCGATCGCGGCGGTGTGGCTGCAGCTCGGCGTCGTCGACGAGGCCGCAGCCGGGCGCGCGCGGGCCGCCGGCCTGGCGGTCGTGATGGACACCTGCCCCAAGATCGAGTACCCGCGGCTCACCCCGGGCGACGGGGCCGGGGTCGTCGCCGGCTGAGCCGGGACCGACTAGGGCTCGGCCAAAGCTCGGCTACCGGCCGCCGGCCTGCTCGCGCAGGGCCGCCCCCTTGGCGTGGGCGGCGTCACGCAGGTCGGACTGGAACCGGACCATCGCCGAGCGGATCCGCTCGGCCTCGGCGCCCCGTCCTGCGCCGAGGATCCGGGCGGCGAGCAGCCCCGCGTTGCGCGCCCCGCCGATGGACACCGTCGCGACCGGCACGCCGGCCGGCATCTGGACGATCGAGAGCAGGGAGTCCATGCCGTCGAGGTGGGTCAGCGGCACCGGCACGCCGATGACGGGCAGCGGCGTCACCGCGGCGAGCATGCCCGGCAGGTGGGCCGCGCCACCCGCACCGGCGACGAGCACCCGCAGCCCGCGGCCGGCTGCGTGCCGGCCGTAGGCGATCATCTCGTCGGGCATCCGGTGTGCCGAGACGACGTCGGCCTCGTAGCCGATCCGCAGCTCCCGCAACGCAGTTGCCGCCTGCTCCATGACCGGCCAGTCGCTGTCGCTGCCCATGACCAGCCCGACGACGACCTCGGGCCCGGTGGTCTGCTCACTCATCGATGGCTCCCTGGAGGTAGTCGGCCGCGTGGGTGGCCCGCGCCCGGGCGTCGTCGAGCGATCGGCTCGAGACGTTGACGTGCCCGATCTTGCGGCCGGGCCGGACCGCCTTGCCGTAGAGGTGGACCTTGACGCCGGGGTCGCGGGCCATGACGTGGAGGTAGGCGCGGTAGACCTCCGGGTAGTCCCCGCCGAGCACGTTGCCCATGACCGTCCAGGGCGCCCGCGCCGACGGGTCACCGAGCGGCAGGTCGAGGACGGCCCGCAGGTGCTGCTCGAACTGCCCGGTAACCGCGCCGTCCATCGACCAGTGGCCGCTGTTGTGCGGTCGCATGGCCAGCTCGTTGACTGCGTATGCCGGCTCGCCTGCAGCGCTGCGGACCTCGAAGAGCTCCACCGCGAGGACACCCGTGACGTCGAGCTCGCCGGCGATGCGCAGCCCGGCGGCGGCGACGACCGCCGCGAGGCCGGGGTCGAGCCCCGGCGCGGGGGCGAGGACCTCGGTGCAGATGCCGTCGGTCTGGACGGTCTCGACGACCGGCCACGCCGCCGCCTGGCCCGACGGGCTGCGGGCGACGAGGACGGCGAGCTCGCGGACGAAGTCGACCCGCTCCTCGAGGAGGAGGCCGTCGCGCAGCGGCCCGTCCCGGCCGACCTGAGCCAGCCAGTCGGCCACCTCCACGGCGGCGGAGACGACCCGCACGCCCTTGCCGTCATAACCGCCCCTCGGCGTCTTCACGACGATGGGCCAGCGGGCGTCCCGACCGAAGGCGGTCACCTCTGCGGCCGTCATGACCCGTGCCCACCGCGGGCACTGGATGCCCAACGCTGTCAAGCGTTCTCGCATGGCGAGCTTGTCCTGGGCGAAGCGCAGGGCGGCCGGCCCGGGGTGGAGCACGACACCGTCGGCCTCCAGGGCCAGAAGGACGTCAGGCGGGACGTGCTCGTGGTCGAAGGTGACGACGTCGCAGGAGGCGGCGAAGGCCCGGACCCGCTCGAGGTCCGTGGGCTTCCCGACCGGGGCCGAGGGGATGACCAGCGCGGCGGGGGCGTCTGCCGCCTCGGTCAGCACGCTCAGCTGGATGCCCAGATCGGTGGCCGGGCCCTGCATCATCCGGGCGAGCTGGCCACCACCGATGACGCCAACGACCGGGAAGCCGCCCGGGGCACGTCGTGGGTGCGTCACGAGACGCGAGCCTAGTGCGGGCGCCGGTCGCCCGGCATACGGGCAGAGCCTACTAGAGTGTGGGGCGTGAGCACCGCAGGAGGGCCCCGACCGCTCGACCGCCTTCGGGCTCTGGTCGAGCTCTTCTGGCGTGAGCTGGCGAAGTTCGGCCTCGTCGGGGCGGTGGCGTTCGTCATCGACTTCGGCGGCTTCAACCTGCTGTTCTACGGTCCGCTCGCGGGTCACCTGGCCACGGCCAAGATCGTCTCCGGAGCGGTAGCCACGGTGGCTGCCTGGGTGGGTAACCGGCTGTGGACCTTCCGGCACCTGGACCACCGGCCGGTGCACCACGAGGCGTTCCTCTTCTTCGTCGTCAACGGCGTCGGGCTGCTCCTCTCGACGGGCTACCTCAACGCCACCCACGACTGGCTCGGCTGGACCTCGCGCCCGGCCGTCAACCTCAACACGGTCATCGGCACCGGGCTCGCGACCGGGCTCCGCTTCTTTGCCTACCGGCAGTTCGTCTTCGCCGCCGAGCTCCCGGGCAGCGTGGACGACACCGTCAAGGACCTGCACCGCTAGCTAGCCCTGCTCGGCCTCGGAGAGGAAGAGCGCGAACCTCGCCGGCTGGGCCGAGATGAGGTCGAGCCGCCCGCCGTTGGACTCGGCGAGGTCGCGGGCGAGCGCGAGCCCGAGGCCGGTGCTGTTGCCTCGCCCACTGCTGACCGACCGCTCGAAGATGTGCGGGGCCATCGCGGCGGGCACCCCGTCGCCCTGGTCGCTGACCTCGACGACGACGGACGGACCGCTGCGCCGGGCCTGCACCTCGACGGTGCCGCGGCCGTGGACGAGGGAGTTCTCCAACAGGGTGCTCAACACCTGGCTCAGGGCGACCGGGGTCGCCTTGACGACGAGACCGCGCTCGCCGTGCACCCGGACGCTGCGTCGGGCCTCCTCGAAGGCGGGCTGCCACTCCCGCTGGAGCGCGGCGATGACCGAGTCGAGGGACACCTCCGGGCGCGGCAGGTCGGTGCCGCGCCGCGTGCGACCCATGAGGTCGTCGACGACCTTGGTCAGCCGCTCGACCTGGGCGATGGCGATGCCGGCCTCCTCCTGGACGACCTCCGGGTCGGTCGTCTCGGAGATCTCCTCCAGCCGCATCAGCAGCGCCGTGAGCGGGGTGCGCAGCTGGTGGGAGGCGTCGGAGGCGAAGTCGCGCTCCGCGGCGAGCGACTTCGTCACCTGCTGGGCGCTGCGCGCGAGGACGTCGGAGACCCGGTCCACCTCGGGGATCCCCGAGCGCATGGGCTGACGACGCGACTGGCCGGGGCCGAGCCGTTCGGCGGCCTCGGCCAGCTCGATCATCGGCTCGGCCACCCGCCTGGACTGGCTGGCCGCGACGAGGACCGTCAGGGCCACCACGAGCGCCGCCTGCAGGAGGAGGCCGAGCACCACCTGCCACCCGCGGGCCGCGGGCGCCTGGGCCATCCACCCCACGAGCAGGTCGGGGCGCTGGGCGCCCAGCCAGGTCCCGAGGACGGCCGTCGGCAGGCCGGTGAGGAGCACGGCGATGGCGACGGCCAGGAAGGTGGAGCGGACCAGCTGTCGGCGCATACCGTTCAGTCCTGGTCGGGACGCTCGAACCGGAAGCCGACACCACGCACGGTGGAGATGTACTGGGGCTGTGCGGCGTCGTCACCGAGCTTGCGACGCAGCACGCTGATGTGCATGTCGAGCGTCTTGGTCGACCCGAACCACGCCGTCTCCCAGATCTCGCGCATCAGCTGCTCGCGTGAGACAACCTTGCCCTGCTCGCGCACGAGGACCCGCAGGAGGTCGAACTCCTTTGCGGTGAGGTGCAGCTCCTCGTCCTTGAACCAGGCACGCCGCCCCTCAGGGTCGATCCGGAGCTGGTCGGTGCTCGGGACACTGTCGGCGGGGTTGCGCCGCAACAGCGCCCGCACCCGGGCCAGCAGCTCGGCCAGCCGGAACGGCTTCGTGACGTAGTCGTCCGCCCCCGCGTCGAGGCCGACGACGGTGTCCACCTCGTCGGCCCGCGCCGTGAGGATGAGGACGGGCACGGTCTTGCCGTCGGCCCGGATCCTGCGGCACACCTCCAGGCCGTCGACGTAGGGCAGACCGAGGTCCAGCACGACGAGGTCGGGGTTCTCCCGGGCGCCCTCGAGAGCAGCGTGACCGTCGGCGCGGACGTCCACGTCATAACCCTCACGGCGCAGCGCTCGTGCCAGGGGGTCGGAGATCGCCGGGTCGTCCTCTGCCAACAGCACTCGGGTCATGGGGGAATGCTAGCGACGGCACGCCTCCGACGACGTCGTGAACACGGTGCGGCCGCTCAGCCGCCTGCCGGGCCGTCTCCTCGG
>JAABUR0100000685.1_pt1 | contig 19834 bp, 29 predicted proteins | sample 5560091 | NCBI WGS metagenome assembly JAABUR01 (sample SAMN10711879, study PRJNA513375) | rock metagenome | isolation source: Antarctica rocks | place: Antarctica: Victoria Land, University Valley sud
GGTAACGGTGACGTGGTTCGCCTGGTTCGAGGCGAGAGCGGCTCGGTCCCGATGAAGACCGAGATCATGCTTCGCTCCGGTTACGGCACGACAGTTCCCTGGGTCAGCCGCCTCGCCGACGGCCGAACCGCGGCGGTGGCGGGACCGGATCGTTACATCCTGGCGGCCACATGCGAGTTGCGCGGCGAGGACTTCAAGACGGTGGGTGAGTTCGTCGCGGAGGCGGGCATCGACACGCCCTTCACCCTGACGTGGTCGCGATCCTATCAACCGGTTCCTCAACCCGTGAATGCCGCCGAGGTGATCGATCTCGTCACCGAGGACTGGCAGCAATGGGTCAAGTCGCACCGGCCCGAGACAGCCGGCCCATGGCACGAGACGGTGCTCCGCTCTTTGATCACCCTGAAGGCGTTGACGCATTTCGAGACCGGCGGGATCGTGGCGGCGCCGACGACGTCGCTGCCGGAGCAACTCGGCGGCCCCCGCAACTGGGACTATCGCTACTGCTGGCTGCGCGATGCCACCCTGACGCTCTATGCCTTGTTGACGTCAGGCTTTCTCGCGGAAGCCAGTGCTTGGCGCGATTGGCTGATCCGCGCCATCGCGGGGTCGCCCGACCAGATGCAGATCATGTACGGCCTCGCGGGCGAGCGCCGGCTGGCGGAATACGAGCTCGGCTGGCTTCCAGGATATGAGGGGTCGTCCCCGGTGCGGGTCGGCAATGCCGCCTCTGGGCAGTTGCAGCTCGACGTCTACGGCGAAGTGCTCGACGCCATGTACCAGGCTCGACGGCTGGGCCTTGCACCCGACGTCAACGGATGGAACCTCGAGCGCGCGCTCGTCAGCCACCTGGAGACGATCTGGCAGGAGCCGGACGAGGGCATCTGGGAGGTCCGGGGCGGCCGGAAGCAGTTCACGGCGTCGAAGGTGATGGTCTGGGCAGCCTTCGACCGCGCGATCCGTTCGGTCGAGGAGTTCGGCCTCGACGGGCCGGTCGACAGGTGGCGCGCCGCTCGGGACCGTGTCCACGCCGACGTCTGCGAGAAGGGCTTCGATGCCGAGATAAATTCCTTCACGCAATATTACGGCGCGAAGCAGCTCGACGCGAGCCTGCTCAACATCGCCATGGTGGGGTTCCTGCCGCCCGACGACCCGCGCGTGACCGGCACCGTCAGGGCTATCGAGGAGCATCTCGTCGAAGACGGCTTCGTGAAGCGCTACAATGAGGCCGGCAACGTCGACGGCCTCGCGGGCGGACGCGAAGGCGCGTTCCTGCCCTGCTCGTTCTGGCTCGCCGACAATTACGTGTTGATGGGGCGGCACGAGGAAGCCAAGGCGTTGTTCGAGCGGCTGATCGGCCTTTGCAACGACGTCGGGTTGCTGAGCGAAGAGTGGGATATCCAGGCCCAGCGGCAGGTCGGCAACTTCCCGCAAGCCTTCACTCACGTGGCGCTGGTGAACACCGCGCACAATCTCAGCCACGATTTCGGACCCGCCCAGCACCGGGCCGAGAGCAAGGAAGCCGGGGCAGGCTCGGCATGAAATGCGGCCGCTGCCCGGGACGGTTTGTCTCCCGTCGACCGCCGCTGATCGGCCTCGGGCCGCCTTTTACGCGAGGGTTCGAGGGCTTGACAGGCCTGCCCCGGCGCCGTCATAAGCGCGGCCTCCGGCGACGCTTCAGGGTGCCATCGGCAGGGAGGAGTGTCCCGAGTGGCAAAGGGGGCGGACTGTAAATCCGCTGGCTAAGCCTTCGTAGGTTCGAGTCCTACCTCCTCCACCATTCGCCTTCGGATCTTCGGCGACGAATGTCGTGGGTCCCGGGGTTCGTGGATCGCCGTCGCGGGTCTGCGGGTGTAGCTCAATGGTAGAGCAACAGCCTTCCAAGCTGATGACGAGGGTTCGATTCCCTCTACCCGCTCCAAATTTTTCAGTAACTTACCTCGTACTGCAAAGCTCCATTCGGAAACGTCGGGCTGCTGCATTCGGAAAGCGATTCATGGGTTGTTCGATTTTCGGCGTCCGCGCACCCGTGCCTGATCGGCTTGGCGCACTTGTTCCAGGTCGACCGGATTGTAGGTCTTGAACAGGAAAGCCGAGCGGTCGATCGAGTTGCCGAACTTTTGGGAGACGGCCCTCGAGTCCGCGCCGCCTCGGAATGCCTCGGTGGTGGCCGAGCGGCGCATGTCCCGTAGCTGGCGGCGGTCCTCGGGGTCGACCAGGGTGCGGACGTCGGCGAAGTCGTGGGACAGGGCGGTGTCTCGGTAAGGCTGATTGGTGCGCGTCCGAAATAGGAAGGCTTCGCCCGTCATCGCAACGGCAAGGTCTTCAAGGTAGCGCCGCACCATCGCGTCGCCGAGCCGCGAGAGCGTGCCGATCACCGCGACGCCCGTCTTGCCGCGGCCCTCGGCCGAGCGGTCGATGATGAGCCTGCCGTTCGCCGGGTCGGTGCCGAGGTGCTTCGCGCGGGCCGTCCTCGCATCGCCCGGCTGAAATCCGGTGTCCCAGCACGTGACGACGATGCAGGCGAGTCCGCGATAGCCGCGGCGCCAGGCCGTCTTGGCGAGGTGCAGCGCGCTGGCGTACTCGTGACGAACGTTACGTGACGCGGGTGCCGTGTTGGTGACCTTCTTGGAAGGATCGGTGAGCTGGGTGTAGCGGAGCGCCTGCAGCACGCCCCAGAGCGCGCGCCACACCTTCATAGCCTTGTGGGCGGCATCGATGCCGAATTCGGCCGCCACGGCCTCGCGCCACTCCGACATCTGCCTCATGGTGACGGTGTCAGGCCGGACGTCCCCGAAGACGGGCTCGATGCGTTTCTCCCAGGCCGGCCACCAGATCTTGGTCCGGTTCGACAAGGCGAGCGCCTCCCATTCGACCGTCCTGATCCACTCCTGCCAGGCGGCTCCGATAGAGCCGCGCGGATAGCGCCTGGCGTGGCTCACGGCTTCCTTTGTTCGAGGGCCGGCGGCGGGCGAAGACGGCGCCGGCCCCGCCCCGTCGCGCACCGCGATCCAGGCTTCATAGAGCCGCCACGCTTCCCGCCGTGCGCGCTCATCATCGTGGCCGAGCGGCCTCGCCTGGAAGCCCTCGTCGACCATGCGCCCGCGGGGCTCGAAGAAGCGATTGGCGCCGCGCACGCTGGTATAGGGGATCCTCACGATCCTACCGCCGTTTCCCTGACCCACGCAGCATCCCCAGCCTGGCCCCGAAGTTGATGCCAGCATCCTGCGCCTCCGGTGTCTTGGCCAGCCCCGATCGGCGATCCATCCAGTTCTCGATCGCCTTGAGGTCGTAATTCCCCGTGTCCGGGTCGGCCGACGGGAAGCCGCGCTCACGCAGGCGGGGCAGAGCGGCCTCGAACTCGGACTGGGTCAGCCCCAGCACTCGCGCTGCCTTTATCGGCGGCACGTCGCGGGGATCGACCCTGAACCGAACGGAACCGCCCTGCATCACGCGCGCCCTCCCTCGGATCTGGCGAGGCCCGCCGCGCGCCGGAGGGCATCGGTGTAGCGGAACGTGTGATGGCTCTGCTCGACGAGGCCTGCGGTGCGGAGCTGTTTCGCGGCACGCAGGAAGCCGCCGCCGCTCGCTACATAGCCGGTCATGCCGGCGAGGCCTGTGCGGGAGACGCTTCCACCTGCCTTGGCCAGTGCCCGCAGCAGCTTGGCGGGGCCTGTGCCGAGCCGGCGGGACCATTGGTCGACGAGGGCGGCTTCGCTCGGAATCGGCTTCGAGGACGTCGCCTGGCGCAACAAGACGCCTCCGCCCACTTCATCGACGAGGCCGCGTCCGATCAGGGATTTCTTGGCCCGCAGGAAGCCGCCCCCGCTGGCGACGTAGCCAGCCCGGATGGCGACGGCCGCCCAGGGAACCGGCGCGGGATCGTCCGCCTCGAGCGCCGCGACGAGCCGAACCTCGCCCCCCGTCAGGATGCCGGGAGCAGTCCGACCAGCTGGTGTCGCGTCCGGCGCCTCCGCCGGCGATTGCTCCCCGCCACCGGCGTCCGTAGAACAGCCGGGGGCAAACATTGCTGCGATCCTGTCGTCGACGTCGTGAAAGGCCCGCAGGTCCGCGGCGAGATTGCTGAGCACATCCGCCACGCTCGCGAGCCTGGCCTGGACGGCGCGCCGCTCCTCGGCCTTGTGCGCGGCATAGCCGCGCTCGTAGCCGTGCTCCTCGGCAGCTGCGACGACGGCACCATCGGGCGCCGCGCGTCCGGCTCGCGCGCCAGATCCCTCCGTCGCGTCCGCTCCCAGCGCCTCCCGCAGCGCCGCCACGTCGACGTCCTTGCGTAGCACGATCGCCGGGCGTGCCACGCCAGCCTTGGGGGTCGCGCTCGTGTCGAGCGTCTTGATCGGCGGGAAGACGACGCGCTCCAGCAGGTCGAGGTCCGGCGCCCACACCCAGCCCTCGCCGACCTTCAGCGACGCCAGGCTATCGACGACTTCCCTGGCCTTGTCGCGGTCGGCGTTGCCCTCGACCCAGGCCTTGATGGCGTCGCGATCCTGCGGGCTGGTGATGCCGAGCGCCACCAGGGTCGAAAGCTGGGTCAGCACGTCCTTGTTAAGCTTGGCCGGCCGCTGGGTCATCGAGATCAGCCGGAAGCCGAACTGGCGGCCGCGGCGGGCGATGCGGTCGACCTCGCCGAGCAGCCGCGCAGTGTCGGCCATGGGCTGCTGCGGCGCGAACACGTCCGCCTCCTCGAGCACGAGGGTAAGGGGCTCCCGGTTGAGCGTGTAGAGCTCGTCAAGGAAGGGTGTCGCGAACCGGATCATCTCGGCCTTGCGCATGGCCCCGAGGTCGAGGACCACCGATTGCGACGCCGTGGCGAGGTAGCGGCCGAGCGAAGCCCCGTCACCGTCGGACAGCGACAGGTCGCCTTGCGGTCCGCCGAGCACGGCGATCGGGTAGCCGTGCGGGCCGGCCTTGAGCCCCCACCAGGTGCTGAGCGGGTCCAGCACGATGACGCGCCGGCCCAGGTCAAGCAGGCGCTCGACGCAGCCCTTGGCCGCATAGGTCTTGCCGCGCCCCTTCTTGCCCAGGATCGCGATGTCGGCATCGAGCGCCGCGTCGGGGATGGAACTGGTGCCGCTCAAGGCCGCGCCTCGTCGAGCGAGGTCCTGGCGCGCCGGTCGAGCGCGGAGCGCCCCGGTGGCGGGTCGCCGCAGCTTCGGGCCGTGGCGTCACCCTGGCCCGACCGGACCGTCACCCGGGCGCCCGGTGCCGGCGGGGCCAGGAGCCGCAGCACGCCGCAGAGCACCCGCAGGAGGCGCGAGTCCCAGCTCGGCCCCGACATGCAATGGGCCACCCGTAGCGCGTCGACCTCCCCTGCGGAGGCTTCCCCGGCCTGCTTCGCAGGCCCGGGACCCAAGCCTCCTCCGCCCGCAAGGCCCGCGAGGCGCAGCGCCTCCACGGCCGGCAGGGTGGGGTGCAGAACCAGCAGAGCCTCCACCGTATGGGCGCGCAAGGCCAGCGAAGCCGCGGTGCCCGACCGCGGGGCGAAGAGATCCTGCGCCAAGGTGTCGGCCGCTACCGCCATCACGGAGGCGACCGTGTCCGGCGACAGAGCCTTGAGCATCATGCAGCCCTCCCGCCACCCGAGCCGCTTCGCAGCCGCGCCGCCAGACTGGCGATGATGCGGTCGAGTCGCGGCTCGAGGTGCGGCCCCAATAGCCTGCCGTCGGGGTGGCGACCGGTCCGACGAACGGCGACGAGGTCGCTCCAAAGACGGGCCACGGCCGCCTGCGGTCCCGCGCCCCCGTCGGTGCGGCTCATCTTCACGGCGCCGCCGCGGCGCCGGGCGCCACCGTCCTACTGGCCCGACCGCGTGACGAGGCGTTCGCTGCGCCCTGTTCGGCGACACGCGGCGGCACGTAATGGCAGGAGCGCAGCATGGGTGGAAGCCAGCCGACCTGTTCGGCGAGGGTTGCGGCCGCCAGTGCGATCTGGCCTTTCCTGCCCGTCGGCTTCGGGCCGCCCATCTCTTCGACCGCGGCGATCGCGATCGCGGCCGGCGCCCGGTCGAAGTAGAGCGCGCCATCGAAGGTCTGCCGCGCAGCTTTCAGGTAGCCGTCCGGATCGAGTGCGTCGATCAGCTGCTGGCGCCCGCGGACCGCGACGCCGGGATTGCTGTAAGCCGCCTCGGTCATATCGAGGCTCGCCGCGACGCGCGAGGCGATCTCGGCCTTGAGATGGACCATGCTGGAGCGCTGCGCCGACGCGAAAGCGTCCGCGAAGCTGCCGGTCCGCGACGCAACCGGATGCACCATCGCCTTGCCGAGGCCGTGCCAGCCGTGATCGCCGATCCGCGCCGGCGAGCCGAAGCATTGGAAGGCCGCCACCAGTACGCGCAGTGCCGTGTCGGGCTCGTCCGCGATGGCGTTGGCGGCCGCAGCCGTCAGCTGCTCGGACAGGAGCTGGGCCAGGACACCGGAGATCTCGGGACTGGATGCTTCCCCCTCCTCCTGCTCGGCGTCATGACCGTTCGCGGCGGGTGTACCCTGAAGGGTGGGGTCCGGGGCCGGGCCGGCCGCCTCCCCGCCCGGCCGCACGATGCCGTGCTCGATCGAGAGCTCGCCGTCATAGCCGACGCGCAGCACGCAGCCGGAGAGCGCCTTGTCGTCGGCCGAGAAGGAGCGGAGCCAGGCGGCCGCCCCCACCTTCCCGGCCTCCGCGCGCGCTGCCTCGCGCTGCTTAAACTCGGCGGCAGTGCCTCCCGGGCCGGTCGCCTCGACGATCGGCTGGAGCTGCTCGATCCGGAACAGCTCCTCTTCCGTGAAGCGGGTGGTGACGGCGGCTTTAGGCCATTTGTAGCGATCGTTCGGCAGGTCGGAGGCCAGCGCGGCCCAGCCCCAGCCTTGCGCGACGAGGTCGCGGCAAGCGGCGTCGATCTTCTCGCGCTCGAGCCGCTTCAGGATCTCGCCGTCGAGGACGTGTGCCTCCTCGGCGAACAGGTCGTCGTGCAGCCGACCTCCGGCCGCCAGATAGGCGTCACGGCCGACGAATCTGAGGTCGCCGCCCCCGCCTATGTCGCTGCGCGTGAGAGCCCGGATGATGGCGTGGCGCTGCAGCATCTGGCCCTTGGCCAGGGAGGCATAGACCTGATCCTGCAGTTCGTGGTCCTGCACGATGGTGAAGGCCTGGGCGACCTCCGTCCGGATGCGGTTTTCCCGCCAGGCCTCGCGCAGGTGCGGCGACAGCGAGCCGAGCGCCAAACGCCGGTAGACGACGAGCTCCGATGTGCCGAAGCTCGAGGCGATATCGGCCGGGCTCTTGCCGGCATTGCGCAGCTGCGCAAAGGCCTCGTACTGGTCGACCTCGTGCATCGGCAGTTGCATGATGTTGGCCGTGAGCGACAGCTCGAGCGGGTCCACGTCCTCCGCCATCTCCTCGACCTTGACGGGCCAGTCCTTTGGCAACCTGCCGTCCTTGACGAGCAACCGCATGGCCTTCAGTCGCCGGTTACCCTCGCCCACGTAGGCCTTGCCGCCGTGGGTCTTGATCACCAGGGCGTGGATCAGGCCCTTGTCCAGGATGGTGGCGCCAAGCTCGGCGAGACCATCCTCGCGGCCCGCCTTGCGGGCGTTGATGCTGCCGCCCGGGTAGTCGTCGCCGAACTTCAGCTTGTTGAGCGCGATCGTGGTCATGATGGAGCCTTCCATTGGTCGAGGGGAGATGCAGAGCCGGTCACGCGGCCTGCCTCGGATTCCAGACACCCGCCGAGGCCGCCCTGACGATCGGCGCCCCGGTGGCGACCCAGGCCCAGCCGACGTCCGTGATCACGGCGTCCCCTGCGGCGCGCGCAGGCGGGCAGAGGACGCAGTAGAGGGCAATCCACCCCGCCACCATCACGCCCAGCGCGACGGCGGCACAGGGCTCGGGGGAGACGGACAGGGCTGACATCATGGTGCGGCGGGCCTCGGGGTGATCCAATCGGGATGCAGGTTGAGCGACCCCGCCCATGGCGCCGATGCCGCCGCAGCTGGCGCGGCGGCCGGGGCCTCCGCAGGGCGCGCGGCTGTGGGCGGAGGGGGATCGGGCGGAGCAAAACCGGGAGCCGCCGCGGCGGCGGGGCCGGCCGCGCTCCCGGCCGCGGCCTGCGGAGCGGCCCGTGCCGGGTCGCTTTGCTCCGCGCGCAACGACGGCAGCGGCCGGTCGTGGACGTAGACGGTCCGCGTCACGATCCTGATCCGGATCGGACCGAGGCGGCGGGCGTCGGCCACGCGCGGCACCGCGGTACGCGGCACCATGATGGTGCGACCGCGAAGCGCCGAGGCGCGGTAGCGCCGGCCCTGGCAGACGCCGAGGCTCGGGCGGAAATAGCGGCCGAGCCGGCAGGGAAAGCCATGGCGGGCCTCGGCCGGCTGCACCGAGCAGCAGCAGGCGGCGAGCAACGCCGCCGCCAGGAGAGTGCGGGCCTCACGCATCGGCGCGACTCCCGTAATAGGCCGCGACCGCGTCGGCGAGACCGGCGAACTCCTTCGGCAGGGCGCGGTCGATCAGGTGCAGCGCCTCGGGAATGCGGCGCATCATGAGCGCGCGGCGGAGGTCGTCGAGGTGGCCTAAGCCGGACAGGCCGCGCGCATGCGCCTCGGCGGCGATCGCGGCATCGTCGAATTCGCCGAGGTCCACCTCGACCGTGACGGTTTGCGAGCAACTTCGCGTGCGGCGCGGCGGCCCCGCCGATAACGCGAAGCTCATGACGCCACCGCGCGGCGGCGGAGCCTCTCGCGGCGCAGCGCTTCCCGGTCGGCCGGTGCCGAGACGCGACCGAGGCCGGCGCGGAAAAAGGCGGCGCGGCGGGCGCTGGGCTCCTCAAGGGTAAAGGGGCCGAGCTCGCGCAACGCCGCCGCTGTCGCGATGCAGCGGACCTCATCGGTGAGCGAGGAGATCCAGAGCGCCACGGGCTCGTCGAGACGGCGGCCCACCGGCGCCGCGACGAAGCTCGCCGGAGACAGCGCCATCATGACGCTTCTCCGTCGGCGGCGACGGGCCAGCGCTCGTAGCGGTAGCTCTCCTGCCACCAGGTGCCGACCGATCGACTGCGTGTGATGGCCGCGACCCGCATGTCGAAGCGGGCACCCTGTAGTGAACTGGGTTCGCTGACCGCTACCATTACGGGCGCCATGCGCGGCGTCACTTCGAGCACGATATGCGGGTGCCCGGCGTCGGCGATGCTGGAGCCCTGGCGCGGGGTCACGAGGTCGCCGGCCACGAAGGGGCAGGGCGCCCCATAGAGGTCGAGGACCTCGCGGAGCCGCATGACCTGCGCCTCGGGCAGGCCGCGCTTGTCGGCCGAGGCCGCCGCTGCCGCGAGAGCGGCTAACGACGAGGAGAAGGGTCCATCCATGGGTGGGCTCCTGGCGAGGACGGGGAAGGGGCGCGCGAGGCTGCGTGGGCCTGCGCGGCGCGGTCAGAGGTGGAAGGTGCGGCCCATGTCGCGGACGAGCGACGCGACGGGCCGGTATGCCGGCACGCCCCGGAAGGCCGGGGCCGCGGGCATGCGCTCGCCGAACAGCACCATGTAGCCGCCGCGGCGCTCGACGGTGTCGGCCACCAGCTCGTCGATGTCGTCGCCGAACTGCATGGCAAGGGCGACGCAGAGCGTCTCGTGGCACTCGGTGCCGGGCAGGACCGCAGTCGGGGCGTCGCCCGGGGCGAGGCTGAACACCTGGATGGCGTCGACGCGCCAGGTGCGCCGATCGACCACGATGTGGGCGCGGCCGAACAGCCTCAGGGCGCGACCGCCGACGTCGGCGCGGAGCGGGACGTCGTCGAAGCGGAATTCGGTGGTGATGGTGGAGGGCATAGGCTCATCCTGGGCGGAGACCGGAAAGGGTTGTGATCCCGGACGAGCAGAAAGTACCCGGTAATTCTACCTAGTCAAGCTGTTTAGGTAATAAAACCGAGATCCTGGACGGTAAGTTTTCCACAGCCGTCCACAACCTCAGCGAGTCGACAACCTCTTGACTCAAATTTGACGAATGATGCATGTGACAGGAACAAAACAGGAACGACCCAGCCCGGAACTCCTCATGTTGCGTTTAGCGTTTCCGGCCGGTGCCGATGACGACGTGGTGCTAAAGGTCCACGTGCGCTGCCGCTCCTGCCACCTCGAGGCCTATCCGCTGGCGCCCGTGAACCGGCCACCGGCCAGCGTAAGCGCCCTGGCGATCTTCAAGAAGCAGCGGCTGTTCGAGCGCATGACCTTCACCTGCGTGGGGTGCGATCATCCAAGCGGCGATCTAGTGGGCGTCGACTACGCGACGGCCAACGACGTGGTGGACCGCTCCAGCCCGTACCCGACTCTCGGCGCACCTCGGCTCATGCGCTTGGCCGCAGGGTAGGAGCCGAGCGACGCGGAATCATTTCGGCCAAGCGGCTGCTCCAACAACCCGTCCTTACGTGCGTTCGCGGTTTCGGTTCGTCACGTACTGGTCGAAGAGTGGCCTGAGCGGGATGGTATTGCGGTGCGCCGTGTGGATGGCCGCAATGCAAGCGGGATTCGCACGACTCGCCTTGGCGACCTGCTCATGACTGGCCTTTCGGCCGGCTTCCGAAAATTGACCTCCGGTCAAGGCGTCGAGCAGAATGGCTATCGCTTCGTCCGCTCGTACCCCGTCCTCACTGCGCACCCATGGACGCCAGGTTCCATAAGCCCCATCAACGAGGGCCTGCGCCGCGGTCAGTTTCGCTTCGACGACCCGTGGTTTGTCTAAATCGTCGTAATCCTGGCTCCAATACTCGACCGCCTGGCCGGAGGCATCTCCGATGCATTTGCATAGCTCGTCGGTCCGCGCAGTGAACTCGTCACGGCGCAGTTTCCAGACGTTGAACAAGGTCGAGAGGAGGAAGCCAAATACGGTGCCGATCAGGCCAAAGAGCCAACTCATTGGTCCGCAACCTCACGTGCGTCGACGATGCTCCTCGTCAATGTATTTGCTGGCCCTGACTCGGTGCGGCAGGAAACGTGGAGTCCGTGCTTGGATGTCGAGGTGAGCCACGACGTCTTTATAGGCGAAACCGTGGCGTATTAGACCGGCGAAGGCCTCGTCCAGGAAGGAAGATCCGTAGCCCGCGACATCGTCGATCGTTACGGTGACCCTGCCACCGTTGGCCAAGGCAGCTCGGAGCGCCGGCGCGAGCAGCTCCTCTCGGAACTGTTCTCCGCTGTGAGGTCCGTCGCGACGATACCGCGGTCCCGGATACAGAGAGAAGTCGCGTGCCACACTGATGGTACGGTCCGGCATGTCTGCCACTCTCAGCGAAGTCGAAGCTGCCATTCCACCAGCGTGCCGCCGATGGACTGCGCATGGCTGCGGGTTTGCGATCTTTGCCCCGTAGTCCACACGAATTCTCCGTTCCTGCTTAAAACCCGCAAGCGACCCCAACTGGCGCGCTGGGCGACCTCAAGCAGCGTGTTGAGCCCCTTGCCTCGGTGCGCCAGGCCTGTCGATGATCTGGCGATCACCATCGCGAGCCTGATCGCGACACCGTCATATGTCGGGCTGTCCAAGTCCTGCTTCAACCCGGCGCGCACAGCGAGCCTGCCCATCAAGCGCCTTACCCGGCCGAAATGTTCCCATCGAGGGAGGCTCGCCGGAATGGAGATTCCCTGATCATAGGCCACAACCGTCACCAAACCCTTTTCGCTGTCGACCGACCCGGTGATCCACCAGCATTTAAGAGGGGCGTGATCCCAAGCTTGATCGTTCGGGTAGGCGTGCTCGTGAGAATTGAGGATGGCTTCAAAAATGCCGCCATAGGGCTGGATGTCGAGAAGTTGCTCTTGCTCGTCTGAAGACAGCAGCTCGAGCAAGGATTGTTGTAGCTTCCCAACCGAGGGGCCATCCGCGAGCTCTCCAGACAGAAATTGCAGCGTCTTTGTCGCCCCTCGTTGGACGACGGATCCCTTCCGCTCCTTCATTTGCAGGAGCTCCTTGAAGCCGACCTGGAGCAACATGTCGACGACCTCCGGCTTCCAGCGCTGCTCGTCCACGGTCCACAGCCGTCGACCGGTGATGAACTTCTTTCGATGATAGAGTGCAGCCATGATCAGGGCCGCCGTGGTGGTGATCCGACGCATGTCGCCGAAATCGATGTAGGACCTGAGCCTCGCGGGACGCTGCGTGCTGTCCTTTGCAGGTGACGCGTTCGGGCTGAGTTGCCGGAGCATCGCATCATCGAGCAGGTGGGACCGTAACCTGGCCAGGAATGCGAGCGTCTCGTCGAAGTTGTCGTCGAGGCAGAAGGTGGCCGGCATCGCAATCTTTCCCGATGCCCAGACGCGCCGCGCCATTCGCCCGTCGTTGAGCACCACTCTGTACCGGATCCCCCGACGCTTCGCCCTCCTCCAGCACTTCCACTTCAGGCGGCGACGTTGGTGACGCAGCGCGTGGACGCGAAGGGCTCTTTTTCGGCCGACGCGGAGCAGTTTCAAAGCTCGTCTACAGCCTCTTTCCGCTCACCGCCGCCGCACCTTGGTCATCACGTCGATCACCACGCCGAGGATCTCGACCTGGGTGGCTTCATCCGGTGCGAAGTCCTTGGGCACCACGATCGGCTGGTGACGCAGGTTGGTCGAACGGGGACAGAAGCGGGTCTCGGCCTCGTCCAGTTGCAGCTCCTTGATCGAACGCTCGCGCAGGGCGCCGTCGTCGCGCGTGCGCTCGATCACGACGATGTCGCCGGTCTGCAGCGCCAACCGATTGCGGAAATGCTCGAGTTTCACTGCCACCACGCGGGAGCCCGGCCTGATCGGAGGATCGGCGGCGTTCATCGAGTCGCCGGCGACGTCGAAGGTGAAATAGGCGGCGAGCGGAAAGCGCTCGTCCCGCGGCACGAATTCGGGGTCACGGCTCGGATCGTCGAACTCTCCCACTTCGCGGAACGTCCCGGCCTCGACAATGCCGCCGTAGGTTGCCCGGACGAACTGATAACTGCCTGGTCGGGAGCCTTCGTCCCTCGTTCCGCTGAGCGCGCCGCTGCTTGCATCAGACTCTTCCGGCCCGGCACCAGCTAGAAGCCAAGTCGCTGATGTGCGTAGAACGGGAGCCAGGGCGTTCAAAGTTGCAGTGCTAATGCCCTGGCGGCGCCCTTCCTTCGCGGCGCGCTGCAGATTTCGAATTGCGTCCGACTTTCCAGCAGCTTTGGACGCGGCCGACGCCGAAAGGCCCGTGGCGGTCAGCCGCCTTTCGATGCGCTCGAGGATGTCCGGAAGGTTCATGCCGCAGTAATATGACCGCACAACCGCGTCACCGGCATCGGTAATAACCCCGTTGACTCTCTCGGTATCTTTACCGATTATGCGCGTCATGAGCGCTATCGATCACCTCCTGAGGCTTTCCGACAGCTACCGCGGGGCCACGGGCATTGGTCAGTCCGCGCTGAGTTGGCGAATGTTCGGCGACACAAAGAAGTTGAGGGCGCTGCGGGAAGGGGCGGACATCCAGGTCAAGCGTCTCGAGAAAACCCTCCAATGGTTTTCCGACAACTGGCCAGATGGTGCCGAATGGCCCGCTGACGTTCCCCGGCCGCCCCCCGCCACCTCGGAAGCTGCGGCATGACCCGTCGCAACTGGATCGAACGCGGGAGGCCCGCATGACGGGCCAGCTCGTGCAGCTCGTCGTCGCGTGGTGGCTGGTGCTGGCCATCGTCACCTGCCTGCTGGCCACGCCGGCGGCGCGTTTCGTGCGGGCGGCGGGCTGGGCGTTGATCCTGGTCGTCGCCGTTCTCGTGTTTCTGTGCAGCGCACCGCTGCTGTTCGCCGTGGCGCTCCTCGAGGGACGACGCGCGTGAGCGCCGGCCTCTCTCCCTTCCGAATCGCGCGGGCGGTGGCCCCCGTCCCGCGCGTGGGGCCGTCCGACGTTCGCCGCATCGCGTCGGACGGCCCTCGTTCTCCCACCGGTCGCGCCACCGCCAGCAAGCTGCGCGCGATCCGGCCGACCCGGCCGACCCTTGGTCGTGAAACGCCATGAGCCTCGTCGTCACCTTCCCCCGTGCTGCCACCGGCGCCCCCGGCTTCGACAACGAAGCATGGGGAACGACCCGAATGCGGGCAAAGAACTTCCGAAAACGGGCAATCACGGCCGACGACGACATGACGGCGGCACGGCCCTACGTGGCGCGCCTCCTCAAATACGAGGAGATCCTCGCGGGCTCGCGCATGCGGGCCTACGAGCAGGTGGGCGAGGCCATCGACGAGGGCGCGTCCTGGGTGCGGCGGCTCCTCAGCGGCAGCGAGCGCGTCACTGTGCGCCGCTGCACCTGGCTCAACATCGCCGCGGCCTACACCACGCTGTGCGAGCGGATCGAGGCGGCGGCGGAACATGAGCGGCGTCTCGAGGCACTGCTGAGGAGCGAGACCGATGCGGCTCTTGAGAGCAATTCGGGGCTGGTGGCGCGCCTGGCGCGGCCGCATCGCGACGGAGCGGCGTCGTGAGCGCCCGGCGGCACGGCCGCGCGACGGCCCTGGCGCCTGAGACCTGGCTGGGGGAGCTGTTGCTCGCCTTGTTGAGCCGCGCCCTCGAGTCCCTGTGTCGGCCGCTGCCGGTGTTCCGGGTCCTGCGACCAAGCCGGCGTCGGCGCGCGACCGTGGCGTCGTGCGACCCTGCCCACCGCCTGCGCGCCTGCCGCATCGCCTGGGGCGAGATCCGGGCGCGCTACCGCGCCAAGCACATGCCGGTGCCGGCATGACGGACCTCTTTGTTCCGCCGCCCTCGCCGGCGGCTCCCACACTTCCGGCACCGCTTCGGCGGTTCGATCCACGCCACCACCGCTGCCACTGCGGCGCCTGGGGCGCCCGCTCGCCGAACCATTTCGCCGACAAGCCCGGGCAGTGGTTCTGCCGGGCGCATTATCCGGCCGAGCCGAACGAGGTGGGGCCGTGAACGCGCTCGCGATGCCGCTCCTCGCCTCGATGGCGGCACAGGGCGGCCTGCCCGCCTACGAGGCCATGCGCCACGCCGTGGCCCGCTGCGCCACCATCGACGAGGCGGCGGAGATCCGGGACAAGGCCGCGGCGCTGGCGGCTTACGCACGCCTGCGCGACGACGCCGAACTCGAGGTGTGGACGCAGGAGATCAAGCTCCGGGCCTGCAGGCGCATCGGCGAGCTGGTGCGCGAGCTGGACAGCTTCGAGCGCGCCCGGACCGATCTGCACGACAGCACTGTCGTGCAGAAGACGGCGGCAATCGCGGACGCGCGGCTCAACCTCAGGACCGCGCAGCGCTACCAGGAGCTCGCCGGCCCCCGCGGGGACACGCTGCAGGCAGCCGGCACGGCCGCGGCCGAGAGCTATTTCGCGGAGGCTCGCGCCGCGAGGATCCCGGCCACGCAGGCGGGCCTCAAGGCCGCCGTGACCACGGCCGTGCATGACGCCATGGGCCCGACCGAGATCCGCCGCGCCGCGAAGGATCTCGCGCGGGAGACCGCCGTCATCAAGGCGGCGCGGCGCGGCGAGCGGGAGGTGCGTCTCGGCGAGGCGACGCGCGCCGCCGGCGCCCGGCTCGGGTCGCGACTCTACGGCGTGCTCTACGCCGATCCGCCGTGGCAACGGGACGTCTACTCGCGCCAGACCGGGTTGGATCGGGCGGCCGAGAACCACTACCCGACCATGCCGACCGAGGAGATCTGCGCCCTCGCGGTGCCTGCCGCGCCGGACTGCGCGCTGTTCCTATGGGCCACGGCCTCGATGCTGCTCGACGCGCTGCTGGTCATGGAGACCTGGGGCTTCGCCTACAAGACTCAGGTGATCTGGCGGAAGCCGCACATGGGCACGGGCTACTGGGTCCGCGACATGCACGAGATCCTGCTCATCGGCACGCGCGGCGACGTGCCAGCGCCGACGCCCGGCACCCAGTTCCCCTCGGTGATCGAGGCCCCGCGCGGCCGGCACAGCGAGAAACCCGACGTCGTGGCCGAGATGATCGCCCGCATGTTCCCGACCGCACCGAAGGTCGAACTGTTCGCTCGGGCTCCGCGGCCCGGCTGGGACGTGTGGGGCAACGAGGTCGACGATCTCGCGGCGGAGGGGAGTGAGGCGGCATGAACGGAACGACCGAGACAGCGGCGCCCGAGCGATGGGCGATCGTCGAGCTGATGGGGCACGTGACCTGCGTCGGCCGGGTCAGCACAGTCCAGCGCTACGGCACCGAGCTGCTGCAGCTCGACGTTCCGGCCGGCGACGGCTTCGTGAGCGAGGATATCGGCGGCTCGGCCATCTACCGGATCCGCTACGTCACCGAGGAGGTAGCGCGCGCGCAAGCCGTCCGCATGGCCGACCCGCGCCCGGTCGAGCCGGCCGGGTTCCGGCCCGTGGAGGCTCCTGCACCCACTCTCCTCCAGTACGACAGCGAGGACGACGGTGAGCAGATCTGACCATGCCGACGAATCCTCGCTCGAGTCGCGCCTGTTCGTAACGCCGAACTCCGCGGCCTGGGCGGTGGTCGACCTCGAGGACGGCCGCGAGTTCGCCGGCCGCATCAGCGAGATCGTCATGCTCGGCACGACGATGCTGCGCATCGACGTCCCGCGCGACGGGCGGTCCCGCATCAGGATCTTCTCTCCTTCGGTCGCTTTGAGCCTGACGCTCTGTTCGGAGGCCGAGGCCCGCGCCGTGACGGCCTTGCAGCCCAAAGACATCATCGTCGGAGGCGACCATGAGCCGTTCTGAGATCCCGGCCTCCGCCGCTGCCGATAACCCGGCTTCCCGGAAGCTATCCGCCCCGATCGAGGCGGCGCTCACCGAGCTGATCGGCGTCGCCCTGGAAGCGGTCGGGACGCACGATCCCCACCTGGCGGACGCGCTCGCCGCCGTCCGCGCGGCGGTCGCGCGCGAGGTTCTTCCTGCTGAGATGACGCCCGAGATTGGCGAGGTCCTCGGCCTTATGAACTTCCGAACGGGCCCGCTCGCGCACCTGTTCCGTGCTGCCGGTGCCGACATCCCGACGAAGTGCGAGGCGGAGCAGGCCTTCGTGCTGTTCCGCTTCATGCACCTCGCCCTGCAGCACGGTGCCGGATGGCGCGAGGCGTCCATCGTCGACGTTCAGGCAGCCCTCGCGATCGCGAAGACCAAGCTACCGGCCGAGCCGGCGTCATGAGCGCCCTGGCTCCCTCACCCGCGCCCCGCGCGCTGCGCGTGGACCCCGACCTGGTCGCGATTCTCGCCGCAGCGACGGTCGATGGGGACGCCCTCACGCTCGCGGAGACGCTCAGCTCCAACCTCTACCGGCGCGTCGACAACGTGCTCGTCGCCGCCGGCGGGCGCTGGGACCGCAAGAGGGCCGCGCATGTGTTCCCCAGCGGCGACGCGGCGGTCGCGATCGAGCCGATCCTGGTCGCCGGCACGCTGGTGTTGCCGCCCGACCTCGGCTGGTTCGCGACTCCCCCGGCGCTGGCGGCCGAGCTGGTGCGGCGCAGCGGCGCTCGCCCGGGTTCGCGCCTGCTCGAGCCGTCGGCCGGGGAGGGCGCCATCGTGCTGGCCGCCCTGGCGGCCGGTGCCCGGGTCGCGGCCATGGAACTCGACCTCCTCCGCTTCGCGAGCTTGTGCAAGCTGGCCGACGATCCTGCGCGGCTTCTCTGCCAGCAGGGCGATTTCCTCGCGATGAACCTCCTGTCCAACTTCGAGCAGGTGGTCATGAACCCGCCGTTCGCGCCGCGGCGAACGGACGTCTTCCACGTTCGCCACGCCTTCGGTTCATTGTGCCCAGGCGGCCGCCTTGTGGCGGTGATGAGCGCCGGCACGTTGTTCCGCGCCGATCGGGAGACGGACGCCTTCCGCGACCTCGTCCACGGCCTCCGCGGCACGATCGAGCCGCTGCCGGACGACAGCTTTGCGGCCTCCGGCACGCATGTCCGGACCGTGGTGGTCACGGTCGACATGCCTCGAACAGCAGGGAGCATCCGATGACTGAGCACCCAGGCCTGCCCGTCGCCGGCTATCGCCCGCAGAACGACGCCAAGGTCGCGACCGTCAACGTCAACAAAGAGCTTGAGGAACGCGTGCTCCGCCAGATCGACGCGATGGCGGCCGACATGGAAGCCGGCCACGATCCACGCATGATCGCCGTGGCGCGCACCGGCATCCAGGACGCCTTCATGTGGCTCAACAGGGCGGTGTTTCGGCCCGCCCGTGTCAGCTTGCCGGAGGACGCCGGGCGATGACCGGCAGCGCCCTCGTTTCAACCACGTTCACCGTGCTCCGGGTCCTCGGTGGACCGAGGAAGCACACGATCGACCTGCCGCTCAACCCCGGGCTTGACGCGCTGCGCGCCGTGCTGAACCCGTTGCTCGACGGCAAAAACTTCGAGCACGTCAGCGTGCTTAACGAGGGTCGGGCCGCCGACATGTTCGTCGACGAGACCGGTGCCTGTGACGGTCAGGTCCGCAACGACGCGGCGACCAAGATCTATCGGGCCGCGGAGCTGCGCCGCAACCCGAAGACCAACCCCGAGTCCCTTCCCGCCATCTACGGCACTGCGATCCTCGTCGACCGCCGGGTCTGGTCGTGAGGAGCGCCGCGATGCGCCAGCCCGAGCCGTGCCCCGAGTTCGACTGCACAAGCTGCGGCCGGACCATGATCGTGCTGGTCGGCGAAACGCCGAACCAGCCGCGCTGCCACCGCTGCCGCATGCTGCCCGGCTGGCACAAGAGGCCCGAGGTCGTCGCGCTGTGTAACCTCAACGGGCAGCTGCTCGCGCCGGTCGCCGCGGGCGCCGCTGAGAACGGGAGGACGCTGCAGTGAGCACATCCGATAAACTCCCTTCCCGGAAGCTTACGACCAACCAATCGCCAGGGCTGCTTTTCCTGGTCGCCGCCAAGGCGGCAATGCCGCGGACGCTGGGCAAGGCCGTGCGTGTCGCGGCCATGAACGACGTCCTGCGCCTCGCGATCGGGTGCCGCATGGTCTTCGGCCGCGGCGAGGGCGCTGGGCTGAGGCAGCTCGACTTGCAAACGTGTGCAGGGGTTTTCCGCACTCTCGATGAGCACTGGTATACCCAGGCCTGCCGCGTCGGCGGCACCTACGCGGCCATGTGGGAAGCCCACCACGGGTGCAAACCGTGGATCGCCCCGGACGTCATCGTCGGCCGCGACTCGCGTGACCAGGCTCGGGACAGTCGGGTGGCGCCCAACATGGCGCTGCTGCTGCCCAGCAGCGGCGACGACGATCCGGACCTGCCGCGTCACGGCAGCGCGTCCGAGGTCTGGTGGTGCACGTCGCTCGATCGCACCGCCGATACGATCACGCTGTGCCGGTACCGGCTCCTGCCCGACAAGCGCTGGCCGACGATCCGCGAGGGTCAGCCTCGGCGAAGATGCGTGCTCGATCGCTCGGCATGGGCCGAACTCTTCCGCAAGACCTCCACCAAACCCGCCGCAGCGGCCGAGTCGGGAATCGCAGCATGAGCCATCAACCGAGCCACCCCGTCACGCCCGGTGGGCTCTCCGAGCAGGATCGCGATCGCGTCCATGCGCTCGCCGACAAGGGCTGGGGCTCGAGCCGGATCGCGCGCGCGATCTCGAAGCATCCGTCGACCGTCTACTGGTTCATGTGCTGTGATGGTCTGATTGCCGTGAGGCAGGTCGACCTCCCGAAAGTGTACGCCCGGGGCGGGCGCGTCGTCCGGCGGTTCGGCCGCGAGGAGGACGCCTTCATCGTCGCGCTCCGGCTGCAGGGCTATTCGGCGAGGGCGATCGCTGAGCTCGCGTCCAAGCGCTTCGGCTACACGCGCCAACCGCACAGCGTGACGGTTCGGCTGGTGATGCTGGCTGCCCTCGACGACAACGGCCTGCAGGAGGCCGCATGACTACCGATAAGCTTGCTTCCCGGAACCAA